>JAESGS010000354.1_pt1 | contig 42435 bp, 44 predicted proteins | sample 9269761 | NCBI WGS metagenome assembly JAESGS01 (sample SAMN15741799, study PRJNA653493) | algae metagenome | isolation source: Cyanosarcina radialis HA8281-LM2 and co-occurring heterotrophs from damp... | place: USA: Makauwahi cave, Hawaii | collected 2011-01-06 | reverse complement strand
TCGATCGCCGCCCAGGCCTCGTCATCCAGCCAGAAAAGCCTGCTCATCATCGCCTCCATCCCAAAACGACGGCAGGGAATCTGATTTGCTACGGACCTTCAATACCCTGATTGGGTTTCGACCCTAGAGCCTGAGTCAGAAAGATTGCTTGGATCTCATTGTCTTGCGAGCCGCCGCGTGAGCAGGCGTATACTGGCGACGAAGATCCATGCCTCGGCCGAGGCGATCGTTCTCTCGAAATCCCGGGTCAGTCTGCGGCATCGTCCAAGCCAGGCCAAGGTCCGTTCGACGACCCATCGGCGCGGTAGCACCGAAGCCCGTTGCCTTGTCCGTTCGCTTGACGATCTCCAGCGCAAAGCGGCCGACTTTCTTCAGTGCGCCCTTCAGCTTGGGGCCCGCATAACCGCCGTCGGCTAAGACATGGCGCAGCCATGGCCAGCGCTTCAAAATGGACTTCAGCACCTGCGCCGCGCCGTCGCGATCCTGGACTGCGGCGCTGTGGACGACGAGGCCGACCAGATATCCGCTGGTGTCGATCACGATGTGGCGCTTGCGGCCGTTTATCTTCTTTCCCGCGTCGAAGCCCCGGATGCCGCCGCTTTCCGTGGTCTTGACCGACTGGCTGTCGATGACGCCGGCAGACGGACTTGCCTCCCGGCCCTCCTGCTCCCGGGCGGCCATGTGCGCGAACGTCTCGTCGACCTCGGACTGCCGGGCAGTACGCTCGAACTCTGGTTTGCCATGTGCCTGCGGGATGCCTTCGCGCTGGCGGCAGCCGACAGTTTCGCACCGTTCAAATCGATTCTCGGCGATGCCTTGGATCAGGTTCTTGCGCTCTATGGCTCCAGCGCAAGTGAGGCACAGAAGGCGCGGGTAGTAGAGGGCATGAAGGACCTGCCGCCGCATCCCGACGCCGCCGAGGCGCTTCAGGTGCTCGCGGATGCGGGGACCCGCGTCGCCGGCAGACGGACTTGCCTCCCGGCCCTCCTGCTCCCGGGCGGCCATGTGCGCGAACGTCTCGTCGACCTCGGACTGCCGGGCAGTACGTCACCAACGGGGCTGCGTCATCCACGCAAGCCCTGCTCGACGGCGCTGGCTTCGCCCAACTTGTCGAGCGGCTGGTATCGGTCGACGAGGTGGAATTCTCGAAGCCTCGGCCTGAAGTCCATCTCCATGCGGCCCGGCTGGCGGGCGTCGAACCGGATGCTCTCGCCCTGGTGGCGAGTTACGCCTGGGACATTCACGGCGCCAAGTCAGCGGGTCTTACGACGGGCTGCGTTGCCCGCGGCAAGCCCTACCTATCCGTCATGAGAGAGCCGGACCTGCGCGGCGAGACGTTGGCAGAGGTCGCAAGGCTTGTTGCTGCAGCCTGAGCTTCCTTGTGGTCCCTCGGTCAGTCCCGTCTATTATTCACGCCAGGCGCTCACCCGTGTCGAGAAGATGGCACGCTCAGCCCTGGCTGCTCAGGAGGCGCAGGGAAAGCGCGGTCGGAACTATCTCCCCAAAGACAGGTTTACGATCAGGCGCGTCAGCGCAGTGCGCGCCCGAGGGGACAGAAGGATTCAGCAATCAGATGATGGAATGCATGGGTATGGAGGGCATGGGCTGAATGATAGGCGGGATGGCGCTTGTCTGGATACTGGTCGTTATCGTCCTCGTGCTTGCGATCGCCGCGCTCGTGAAATTCCTCCGGCGGTAAGTGCTAAGGAGCGACACTGCAGTGATGGCCGAAGGCAAAGAGACGGTAGTGGTCACAGGCAGCGGCGGTTTCATCGGTTCCGCCGTCGGCGAGAAGCTGGCCAAGCGCTTCACGCTGATCGGCATGGATCGGAAAGGAACGCCGGAGCCGGCCGCCGCCGTTGAAACCATCGCTGTCGACTTGACCTCGGACGAGAGTGTAAAGAAGGCTCTTGAGCAGTTGCGCGCCTCATATGGGGCCCGCATAGCGTCGGTGATCCATCTCGCCGCCTATTTCGACCTTACGGGCGAAGAGAGCCCGAAGTACGAGCAGGTGACCGTCCGCGGCACCGATCGGTTCCTTCGAGGCCTCCAGAACTTCGATCTGGAGCAGTTCGTGTTTGCCAGCACGATGCTTGTCCATGCGCCCGGCAGGAAGGGCGTGCCCATCGATGAAGACTGGCCGCTTGACCCGAAGCTGCCCTATCGGGAATCAAAAATTCGCACTGAGAAGCTGATCCGGGAACAACGCGGCTCGATCTCGGTGGTCCTGGCGCGCCCGGCGGGCGTCTACGACGACATGTGTCACTCGGCGTTCCTCTCTCACCAGATCGCTCGCATTTATGAACGTCAGCTGGTCAGCCATCTCTATCCGGGCGACCTCGATACGGGTCAACCGTTCCTGCATCTCGATGACCTGACGGACGCGCTGCTCGCCATCGTGGAGCGCCGGAAGGACCTGCCGCCAGAAGCCCCGATCCTGCTCGGAGAGGCCGAGACGCCAAGCTTCGGCGAACTGCAGCGCGAGATAGGCCGCCTTGTGCACGGCGAGGAATGGGAGACGCGGCAGATCCCAAAGGCCCTTGCGAAGGCGGGTGCTTGGATCGAAGGCGAGATCCTCGACCAGGATCCCTTCATCAAGCCGTACATGGTCGACATCTCGGACGACCACTACGAACTCGACATCTCGCACGCCAGGAAGCTGCTGGGCTGGAATCCGAAGCATTCGCTTCGCGGCACGCTGCCGAAGATGGTCGCTGCCCTGAAGGCCGATCCCGTCGGCTGGTACAAGGCGAACAAGCTGAATTCCGCGCGCGTGGCGTCGGAGAACGTCGAGCGGGAGCAGGAGAAGACGAAGGAACAGCCGAAACAGCACCACGCGATGATCCGCGAGCACATGGACCACATGCGCGGAATGCATTTCGACATGATCTGGGTGCACTTCCTCAACATGCTGCTCGGGTTATGGCTGGCGACCAGCCCCTTCGTGTTAGGCACGTTCGGCGAGGACACGTTCAGCACCGCCGTCATGCGCGTGACGGAGGAAAGGGGCCTTTGGGAGCCGTCGCTTCGGAACAACCTGACCGCCTGGAGCGACGTGATCAGCGGTCTTTTGATCATGGGGTTCGCGGCACTGTCGCTCTCCCCTCGGTTCAGCTGGGCGCAATGGGTCAACACCGCAGTCGGAATCTGGCTTCTCTTCGCCCCCTTGATCTTTTGGACCCCGAGTGCTGCCGTCTATGCCAACAACACCTTCGTCGGGGCGCTGGTGATCGCCTTCGCCATTCTCGTGCCGATGATGCCTGGCATGAGCCACGGGGGCATGATGGACGACTCCGACATGCCGCCTGGCTGGACCTATTCGCCGTCCACCTATTTGCAGCGCCTTCCGATCATCGCGCTCGGCGCGATCGGATTCGTCATCTCGCGCGTGCTCGCGGCATACCAGCTCGGACATATTGAGGGCGTTTGGGAGCCGTTCTTCGCAGGCGACGCCGTCCTGAACGGCACCGAATTCATCATCACCTCCGATGTCTCGAAAGCCTGGCCCATCGCCGACGGCGGCCTGGGCGCCACCACCTACATGTTGGAAGTGCTGATGGGCGTTATGGGTGGACGCGCCCGCTGGCGCACCATGCCATGGATGGTGCTTCTGTTCGGCTTCGTCGTCGTTCCGCTGGGCGTGGTGTCGATCTATTTCATCATCATCCAGCCGATCATGATCGGCACTTACTGCACGCTCTGCCTGCTGGCGGCGCTCGCCATGCTGATCATGATCCCATACTCGCTCGACGAGCTCGTCGCCATGGGTCAGTTCCTGGTGCAGAACACCCGCCGGGATCGGCCGTTCTGGCGCTCCTTCTTCATGGGAGATGCGCTCCCCGGAAGCGGCAAGGACGACAAGCGGCCCGGCTTCGACCTGCCTCCTGGCGAACTGGTCTCGGACGCGGTCCGTGGCGTCACCGTCCCCTGGACCTTGGTAGCCAGCGCCCTGCTCGGCATTTGGCTGATGTTCAGTCACCTCGTCTTCGGTTCCGAGCCGCCGATGGCCGACAGCGACCACCTGGTGGGTGCCCTGATCCTTACAGTGGCGGTGATCGCGATGGCCGAGGTAGCTCGACCACTGCGCTTCCTCAACATCGCCTTTGGCCTCTGGCTGCTCGCCGCGCCTTGGCTCGTCCTGGGGGCAGACGGCGCCGCGGTCGCCAACAGCGTGGTCGTCGGCCTGGTCGTGATCGGCCTCAGCCTGCCACGCGGCACCCGCAGCGCCGAGCACTACGGCGGGTGGGACCGCTACATTGTCTGAGCGGAGACGGTCCGAACGTCGCAGCGCCTGGAACCTGCTTGCGCCGAAGACATTCCGGACCCATTATAGGGCAGTCATGACCCGATCGGCCAAACATCTCCTTGCCGTGCTGCTCGCCATCTTCGCGATGGCGGCCATGAGCTTGTCGGCCGTTCAGGCCGGCACGATGGCGCTCGAGATGTCCGCCATGGCCGACGACATGGATGCCGCAGGCGACTGCGTCACGCCGTGTCCCGGCGAGCAGGACGACGCCGACGCGATGGGATGTCCGCCCGTCTGTGTAGCCCCTGCCGTCGCCGTGCTTCCTTCGGTCGTGAGCTTGGCCCTAGCGTCGACATCTCTCCATTACGTCTTCACTTACTCTCCCCGTCTCGGGCGGGAGTCCCTGCCAGACCCGTATCCTCCCAGGACCCGCGGCAGCGTCTGATGCCTGTCGGCCGCTGTCGCGGCCGGCCCTGAGCATCTGCGTTCGCTTGCGCGCCGTCGCGCGCGCAGAGGCCAATCCCTGATGGCAGCCTTGGAACTTTCCGTGGCTCGTCGTCAGCGGTAATCGCGGAAGGTCCGTGGTGAGTAGTGATTTTGCGTTTCCGATTCCCCGCCGGAGGTTTCTCCAGGCAGGCGCCGCCTTTGCCGCGGCGAGTTTTCTGCCGGCCCGCGTTTCGACCGCGTCCGATATCGACGAACGTCGGCTGACGGTAGCTCCGGGCCGCGCAGCGATGCTGGGCAAGGACAATCCCGAAACGGAGGTGTGGAGCTATGACGGCGTATTCCCCGGGCCGCTGCTGCGCGTCCGGCAGGGAGCGCCTGTCCGCATCGTAGTCGAAAACAGGCTCGACGAGGACACCACGGTCCACTGGCACGGCATCCGCCTTCCTAACGCCATGGACGGCGTGCCCGGCCTGACGCAACCGCCGATCCGGCCGGGAGAGAGCTTCGTCTACGAATTCACGCCGCCGGACGCCGGGACCTTCTGGTACCATCCCCATGCCAACAGCCTCGAGCAATTGGGCCGCGGACTTGCGGGAGTCCTGATCATCGAGGAAGCCGAGCCTGTAGCGGTCGATCGCGACCTTCTCTGGGTCCTGAGGGACTGGCGAGTCACGGCCGAAGGGCAGATCGCGTCCGGCTTCGGCAACATGATGGAAGCAGGGATGTCGGGCCGTGTCGGCAATACGATCACGCTGAACGGCGCAGTCCCCGGCGACCAGCCGATCCGTGCGGGAGAGCGCGCCCGCCTGCGGCTCGTCAACGTTTCGCTCGCCCGAATCATGGGCCTTCGTTTTGAAGGACATGACCCCGTCGTCGTCGCGGTCGACGGACAGCCATGCGAGCCGCACAGGCCCGACGGCGCACGCATCCTGCTCGGCCCGGCGATGCGTATCGACCTCCTGATCGACATGAAGGGAGAGCCGGGCGGACGATACCGGGTCATCGACGATTTCTACGAGGGGCTGGAGTACGAGCTTACCCGGCTGGCCTACTCGGACGAGGCTTCTGTGCGGACCAGGTTTCCGGAACCGATCGCCCTGCCACGGAATCCTCTCCCTGAGCCGGACCTCTCCGCGGCCGAGCGTCACGAACTGGTCCTGGAGGGCGGCATGATGAGCCGCATGATGGGTTCGGAGGCGATGGGCCGGGGCATGATGCAAGGCATGGGCGGCATGATGGGCATGGGGCAGGAGATCTGGTCCATCAACGGGACATCGATGACCGGGGACGGACACGCAGGCATGCCCCCGCTGCTCACGCTCGCGCAGGGGAAGACCCAACTGATCACCATGCGCAACCGCACCGCATGGTGGCATCCGATGCACCTGCATGGATTCAGCTTCCGGGTGCTCACGCGCAACGGGGCCGAGGTTCCTCACCGCCGATGGGCGGACACGGTGCTGATGGCTCCCGAAGACACGGTCGAGGCCGCCTTCGTCGCTGACAGTCCCGGTGATTGGATGCTGCATTGCCATGTCACCGATCACCAGATGGCGGGCCTGATGTCCGTCCTTCGCGTCGGCGACGCGGAGCAGGAACAATAGACAGCAACGACAACCGAGAAAGGAATCCCAGATGCTTCGCATCCTCATGATGACCACGCTTCTCCTCGCCGGAGGCGTCGTCGCTAAAGCCGAGGAAGTCCTCAAGGCAACCCTCTACAAGAACCCGCAATGCGGCTGCTGCGAGGGCTACGCCGACTACCTGCGCGAAAACGGGTTCGAGGTCGAGGTGAAGCCGACCAACGACTTGACCCAGATCAGCCGCGAGGCCGGGGTGCCCGAGGACTTCCAGGGCTGCCACACGATGTTCATCGACGGTTACGTGGTCGACGGGCACGTTCCGGTCACCACCGTTCGCAAGCTCCTTTCCGAGCGACCCGACATCGCGGGCGTCGCGCTGCCAGGTATGCCGCTCGGCTCGCCCGAAATGGGCGGCGAGAAGACCGGGCCGTTCGAGATTTACGCGGTGACGAAGGACGGAAAAACGCCCGCGCTCTATGCGACGGAGTAGGGAGGAAAACGATGTTGAGTGGCATGTTGACGCGGCCTCGACAACTGGCCCGGCATGAGCAGGCGCCCGCCAGCAGAAACGAAGGAGCGGCAACAATGATGACGCTTGGCGCTGCTTTCCTCGGTGTCTTCTTCTGGCTTGTCTTGCCGCTGGCCGCAACCGAGGCACCGTCGAACTTCGCCATGCACGAATCCCCGACGCCGATGCTCGAGATCCGCTTCGACGACGGCGAGGGAAATGGAAGGACGCTCGCTGACTTCCGCGGGAAGGTGGTCCTGCTCAACGTCTGGGCGACGTGGTGCGTGCCGTGCCGCCAGGAGATGCCGACGCTCGACAGGCTTCAGGCCGAGTTGGGCGGTCCCGACTTCGAGGTGCTGGCGCTGTCAATCGATCGGGCAGGGCCGGATGCGGTGAGGAAATTCTATTCGGAGATCGGGATCGAAGACCTCGCCCTCCACATCGATCCCTCGGCCAAGGCCATGTTCGCCCTCGGCGTGGTCGGCCTGCCCACCACGATCCTGATCGACCGGGAAGGCAACGAGCTCGGGAGGTTGGTCGGACCCGCCGAGTGGGCCTCTCCGGAAATGACCGAATTCATGCGCAGCACCATCAACCAAGACAGAGAAAGGAAATGAAATGACAACGATACCGTCGGACAGGACCACTGAAAGGCCGCTTGGCCGGGACGTCATTTACGCCGCGAAATATTATCTCGGCGGCCGGCGCGGCCTTGTCTTGGCGGGCACTGCGGTCGTGGCCGCGGGGCTCTCCTTCAACTGGAGCTGGCTGGTCGCCGCGGGCGTCGCGCCGCTGCTCCTGTCAGTGCTGCCTTGCGTCGCCATGTGCGCCCTCGGGCTCTGCATGAGCCGGATGACTGGAGCTTCGTGCTCCAAACGGGCAGCACCGCAGGAAGCGGGCGAGACAATACCCGCGCCTGCGGCAATTCAAGCTCAACCCGAGGAAGGAAGGAAAACAACCAATGCTTAAATCGATAAAGACATTCGCGGCAGCCGCAGCTTTCGCGGCGGGTCTGGCGGCAGCACCCCTTCACGCCCAGGATTCAACGGAGACCGGCTCGGGCGCTATGATGGAAGGCGGCGGCATGATGGGCCAGGACGGCACCAGCGGCATGATGGACGGCCGGGACGGAATGGCCGGCATGATGAACATCATGGACGAGATGATGACGACCTGCAACACGATGATGCAGGCGATGATGGATAGCTCGGGCAAGGGCGTGCCCGGCTCGCAGGACGCAACCCTGGAGAAGGACGGCTGAGGTGGCGGCGGGGCCGCCTCCGAAAGGCGGCCCCGTCTTCGCCCGCCAGCAGGAGGCAATGATGCTGACAACAAGAAGGTGGATAGCTGCCGCGGGATTTCTCATGCTCCCGGCCATGGCGACCGCGCATTCGCTCGACGACGTCGAGACCATGCTCGGCGACAAGGAGAAATATTTTCAGCAGATCGACAAGCCCGCGCCGGACTTCACGCTCCAGATTGCCGATGGCCGGACGGTGAGGCCAACGGATCTCCGTGGCCAAGTCGTGGTACTCAACTTCATCTATACGAGCTGCCCGGACGTTTGCCCCCTGCACTCCGAGAAGATCGCGGAAGTGCAGGGGATGATCAACGAGACGCCCATGAAGGACCTTGTGACCTTCGTGACGGTTACGACCGATCCGGTTAACGACACGGCAGAAGTGATGCGTGGCTACGGTCCGGCGCACGGGCTCGATCCGGTGAACTGGCTCTTCCTGACTAAGCTGCAAGGCCTGCCTGAGGATACCACCCGCAGGCTCGCGGAGGCTTTCGGGCACGGGTTCGACAAGACTGATGAGGGGCTTCAGATCCACGGCATCGTCACCCACGTCATCGATGCAGACGGCCGCTGGAGGGCGAATTTTCACGGGCTGAAGTTCCAGTCGGTCAACCTCCTCACTTTCGTCAACGCCCTGACCAACGGGTCGGTCCCGGAGCACGGGCACGGCAGCGGAAGTTGGTGGGACACGGTCATGGATCTTTTCTGATCTCCGCCGACTTCAGCCAAACAGGAAAAAAAGGGGACCTCAAAATGGTTCAGCAAACGAGGAAATCGCGGCCCATCGGATGGCTGCTCGCGACGCTGCTGCTGGTCGGGGCAGGGGGAGCGTGGTACGCGCTCGATCTCGGGTTCCAGCGTGCCCGCGCGGAACCGGAGGCTGCAGCGGAAGTGCCCGCGGATGACTTCGGTCAGCGTGTTCGCGAATACCTGTTCGCCAATCCCGAGGTGATAGTCGAGGCGATGCAGGCGCTCGAGGCGCGCAGGCTTCAGGCCGAGGACGGCGAGGCCCGATCGGTTCTTGCGGCACGGGCCGCCGAGGTCTTCCGCGATCCGGACAGTCCCGTCGGAGGCAATCCCGAAGGGGACATCACCATGGTCGAGTTCTTCGACTACAACTGCCCCTACTGCCGACAGGTCGCGTCCGTCATGGCGGAGGCGGAGGCTGGCGATCCAGGACTACGGGTCGTTTACAAGGAATTCCCCATCCTCGGACCGGAGTCCGTCTTCGCGGCCAAGGCCGCGCTGGCGGCCGACCGCCAAGGGCGTTACGTCGAATTCCACCACGCATTGATGGACGCCAACGGTCGCGTCGACGAAACATCAGTGCTGTCGATCGCGGAAAAAGTCGGCCTCGACGTCGACCGCCTGAAGCAGGACATGCAGGATCCGGCGATCCAGGCGGAGATCGACGGCAACCTCGAACTGGCGCAGGCGCTGCGGATCACCGGGACGCCTGGCTTCGTCATCGGAGACCAGTTCCTGCGCGGCGCCACCGACCTGGAGACCATGACAGGGCTGATCGAAGCGGCGAGAAACGAGAAGGCGACCGGGCCGACGGCGACGGAGAACGCGGACTGATGCCGGAACTCTCGAACATCGGCATGCTGACCGCCTTAGCGGCCGGGATAGTCTCGTTTCTTTCTCCCTGCGTCTTGCCGCTCGTTCCGGGCTACGTTTCCTACGTCGCCGGGAGGTCATCCGTCGGCGTCACGCCGTCAGGCGCAGTCGCGCTGCGGATGCCTGCGGTCGTGCTCGGCCTGTGTTTCGTCTTCGGCTTCTCCACCGTCTTCATCGGGCTCGGGGCAAGCGCGACCGCTCTCGGCCAGATGCTGATCAGCTACCGAATTGAGTTGAACCTTGTCGGCGGCGCCATCGTCATCCTCTTCGGACTGTTCGTGACGGGATTAAGCCGTCCCCCCTGGATGATGCGGGAAGCGCGTTTCCATTCCGACCTGCCCGGCGGAGGGGCGGCGTCGGCCTACGTCCTCGGCCTCGCATTCGCCTTCGGCTGGACGCCGTGCATCGGTCCGATCCTTGGCGCGATCCTCACGGTCGGCGCGGCCTCGGCGACCGTCGCCGACGGCGTGCTGCTCCTGGCGATCTACTCGCTCGGACTCGGCGTGCCGTTCCTGCTTGCCGCCATGTTCACTGACGCACTGGCGGCAAAGTTGCGGACCTTCGGCCGGATCGGCCGGGTGCTGCGGATCCTGGCCGGGGGGATCATGGTGCTGATGGGCGTCGCCATGATCACCGGGCAGCTTTCGGCCTTCTCGTTCTGGCTGCTGGAGAACTTTCCCGTTCTGGCCCGGATCGGGTGACGGTGGAAGAACGAGGCAAGCCTATGAAAAAACACTCGAAGGGCAGGCGGAAGCTCCTGATTGCCGCTGCGGGAACAGCGGCGATGGCTTCGGGCCTGGCGGCGTTTTCCGTGCTGTCCCGCCTTTCGGGCTCGACAGCGGGAGCGTTGCTTCATCCCGGCGACAGGAGTGTGGTGTCGCTTGGAAGTGAGATCTACGCGGAGCACTGCGCATCCTGTCACGGCAGGAGCTTCGAGGGGCATCCCGAATGGCAGGTGCGGGACGCGCAGGGATACCTGCCGGCCCCGCCGCACGACGAGACGGGGCATACCTGGCATCATCCGGACAAGCTCCTGTTCGACATCACGAAGCTCGGCGTGGCGGAGGCGGCCAAGCTGGAAGGCTACCAGACCAGGATGCCCGCCTTCGAAGGCGTCCTGAAGGACGAGGAGATCGTTGCCGTGCTGTCTTTCATAAAGGCGCGATGGCCGGAGCAGATCCGCCAGCGCCCCGACGCGATGAACCGCCGCTTCCACCAGCGCCAGGAGGCGGAAAATGAATGACGCGAGGCCTGCCCTGGACCTTCCACCCGCTGGAAGGCGCACGATGCCCGCGATGACAAATAGGGAAGCGCGATGCCTCAGGGAATTCAACCTTTCGACCGTTCCATTCTGGCGGCGTTCAAGCATGCGCATGATGCTGGCAGGCTTGATGTCGCCGAACATCTCCTCTGCGCGCTGGAATGCCTCTGCGGGGACGATGCCGTCGAGGAAAGCGCCGCCGGGGAGGCGTATCGGGTGATCTGCTGCGGGTGCGGAGACGGAGAGCCGGAAGCCACAAGGGAATGCACGAAAGGAAGAAAACAATGACGAAACGAAACAGGTTCCGAATGACAGCTCTGCTCGCCGCAATAGCGGTTGCCGCCGCGGTCGCGGTCGGCGTGGTCGCGCGGGCTGAATCCGTTCCGGTGTCGCAGCTCAAGCAGCAGACCCATATCCATGGACTCGCCGTAGATCGCCAGGATCGGGAACATCTCCTGATCGCCACCCATCACGGACTTTTCCGGGCCGGCCCGGACGGCGAGGCGGAGCGCATTTCCGTCGTGCAGGATTTCATGGGCTTCACGGCGCATCCTTCCGATCCGGGAACGCTGTATGCCAGCGGCCATCCGGAGGATCGAGGCAACCTCGGCTTCATCGCTTCGACCGACGGCGGCGAGAACTGGAAACAGGTGTCGGCGGGCGAAGGCGGTCCTGTCGATTTCCACCAGATGACGGTGAGCCCGGCGGACCCGATGGCGGTCTACGGCGCGTTCGGCGGCCTGCAGGTCAGCCGCGACGGCGGCAAGACGTGGTCCGTCGCAGGGCCCTTGCCTGAGCGGCTGATCGACCTTGCCGCCTCCGCCCGTGACAGCGACACGCTTTACGCCGCGACCGAATCCGGGCTGCTGATCAGCAAGGATGCGGGCGGGACGTGGGAGGCGGTGGTCGAAGGCTCTCCGGTCAGTCTTGTAGAGGTCACGCCCGAGGGGGCGCTCTATGCCTTTGTGCTCGGTAAGGGGCTCGTGCATTCAGCCGAGGAGCAACTGGATCTCGCTCTTGTCGGCGCAGACTGGGGAGACCGGGTTCTCCTGCATCTGGCTGTCGATCCGGCGGACAAAGAGCGGATATTCGTCGCGTCGCATGAAGGCGACATCCTCGCAAGCGAGGACGGCGGAGCCAACTGGAGAGAATTCGGCCGTTGACGAGGCCGCTTGCGCTGCACCCTTGCTGTTGCTCGTGATGGCGAGAGATCGTCAAGCGCATGGACAAGGCAGGGGGCTTCGAGGTGTTGCCGCGCGGAGGGGTTGTGGAACGGACCTTCGCGTGACTCGGACGATACCGCCGACTGGCCAAGGACTTCGAGAGAACGATAGCCTCCGCCGGTTTGTCGAAGCCGAAACTTCAGCCGACATCAAGCGCATGGTCGACGTGAATCTTTCGTCGCAGATACGGCTCGCACACCGCCTCTATATACCGCTTGTCAGAAATGGCGGCCGCCTTTGTTTCATCGGATCGGTTGCATACAAGGGATCGGCAGCCATGCCGGTTTATGCCGCTACAAAAGCCGCTCTGGACGGTTTGGGCCGGTCGCTCGCATTGGAGTGGCAAGGGCGGATCGTCGTCAAAGTGTTGCACCCTGGGCCTACGGCAACCGGTATGGCGGAAAGTGCGGGGCGAAAACGAGATTGGCTTTCCCGTTTCATGTTACCGCCATCGGCGATGGCAGAGATGATTGTTCGAAGCATTGAAGACGGGGGCAGCTTTCGCCAGACGCTTTCCTATAGTCGATATCTGGTGACGCGCTACGCAAGGTCAGGTCTTGATGCGAGTTCTGGTGACGGGAGGCGCCAACGGACTTGGTCATGCCTTGGTGGAGAAGGCACTCGCGGCCGGCGTATCGGTTTTCGTGGTGGACGTGGATGCGAGGGGTCTTCAGCAATTGCCGTCACAGGTAACGCGTGTGATGGCCGACCTAGGGAGTGAGGTCGATGTCGCTCATGCGCTGGCGTGCCTCGCCGACGAACCGGCATTCGACCTCGTCCAACCGCACCGCGCGCTCACGCACCTCAGGGGAAAACTTGTTCGTCGTTTTGCTCGTCATGGCTCCCGTCAGTCGATCTCCTTGCCGGGGTCATATGACCCCGAGACGTTCGCCGTTTTCCTCCGCCAAGAGGTGACCGCTCACGCCATTCGATAATTCTGCTCCCTTGTCATGATCGCCCAGATGATCCTGGCCATCTTGTTTGCCAGGGCGACGGCCGCGACCATACGAGGTTTGCGTCCGACGAGTTGCCCGAGCCAATTGTCCGGGAAGACGCCTTTGCGAATGATCTAGCGGATCCGGCTCATGGCGCCGACGATCAGCAGCTTTCGGATGTCCGTCTGCCCCATCTTGCTGACACCGCCCAGCCGTGTCTTGCCACCAGTGGATCGCTGCCTCGGCACGAGGCCTAACCAGGCAGCGAAGTTCCTGCCGCTGGAGAAGGTCCGCAGATCAGGCGCAAACGCCATCACCGCACCGGCCGTCACCGGTCCCACACCTGGCACCGTGCACAAGCGTCGCATTTCGACATTCTCCTGCGTAGCGTCCCTCAGCCTGACGGTCAGATCGTCGATCTTCACCGTGAGCAGATCGATCTGATCGAGGTAGAGCTGCGCGATCTCCCTGACGGTGTCGGGAACCTCAGTCGTCTCGTCCTGCAATAGCACCGCAGCCTGCTTGAGATGGGCCGGTCCTTGAGGGAAGACCAACCCGAATTCGGCCAGGTGGCCGCGGAGTGCGTTGATCAGCTGTGTGCGCTGGCGGACAAAGCACTGGTGGGTTCGGAACGTCACGGCGCGTGCCTGATTCTCAGCGCTCTTCACCGCGACGCAGTGCATGTTCGGTCGCAGCACGGCTTCGGCGATCGCCGTCGCGTCGGCCGCGTCGTTCTTCTGCCGCTTGACGAACGGCTTCACATAGATGGGCGGAACGAGCCGGACATCATGGCCGCTCTGCTGTGCGACGCGGCCCCTGTAGTGGCTGGTCGCACAGGCTTCCATCGCCACGATGCACGGTTGCTGGACGGCCAGAAGCTGCATCAGCTTCGCGCGGGACAGCGTGCGATTGAATAGAATCGCCCCACCCCGATCGGTGCCACAGACCTGGAAGCTTCGCTTGGCGAGGTCGATCGCCAGAATATGCACGTCTGACATGGTCTCCTCCTTCAACAGCGCCACACCGGCGCGGACGGCATCATACGACGCCGGGCGAAGGGGGAATCCACCCCATCAGTTCAGTTTCGGTCTCTCCTTGAATTTTAGCGGCGATCTGAAGGCGCCAATTGCCTTCCATCATCAGATCGGCCCGGAAGCGATAAAGGCCATCTTCAAGTTCCTCGACGGGTTGGAGGGGTGCAGTCATGGCAGCCATCCCATCGGGGGCCATGTCCAGTCTGAGGGAGTAGATTACGGCTGCCGGAACGCTTTTGCCTTCGGCATCGATGAGCCGCAGCGTTAAAGCATTATCGCCGACGGTCGCTGCTTCGTCGACGATCTCAAACCGGAAGCCTTCATCCGCCGCCAGGACGGGCGTTACCGAGAATTGTACCGATGCGGATGCCAGAAACGCCGCGAGCAGAGCAAGCCGGTCGCTCATTGCGAATCCTTTCCGACGCTAGGACTGGGCGACGGCTTCGCACCGACGCAAAGTCCCAGTGCGCAAGCCGCTGCGCACGGCAGTGCCCCCAGCAGGAAGGGCGCGAGGCCAACTGCCGTCAGCCAGCCCAAGTTAAGCGCCACTCCGGTACCAACGGCCAAATTGACCGCGAGCATCGTCCAGCGAATACGCAGCCGCGGCCGTGCGGAGCGGCAGCCGTCAGTACGCGCGGCTACGCCGTGTTCGATCGTGTTCATCTTGTTTGCTTTCTTAGGGACGGCTGATTCTAGCGCGGCGATCCGTTCCGCAGATACTTGATCAGTGCGGCAGCCACGAGCACCAGGACGATGAGGGCGAGGATCGAAAAAGCACTCATCCCCCACATCATCCAGCCCATGCCATCCATCGAACCCATGTCGTTCATCATGTCGAATTTCCTCTTTCTGTGCGTACGCGATCGGCGCAGCACCTGCGTGCCGCTCTTCCGCAATTGCGCGAATTCGACTTCAGCTTCTAAGTGGAGTCAGTCTATCGGCCCGGAGAGCCGCGGCAAAATGCGCGCGATATCGCGCCGCCGCCACATGCATTCCGAGGCTTTAGATCAGGCAGCTCGACGGGGAGGAAATGGGTCGGGCGTACGGACCACGCCCAAAGAAAAAAGAGCGACGCCGATTTCATGCGACGTGCGAGGCAAGAGATCGGCTTTCGCGGATTGGCTCACGATTGCAGGACAAGCCGTTACACAGGCATTCATGCAGGACATAACGCCGGCGGCGTCGTCGCAGTCAGGGCAGTCGGCCATGTCCATCATTTTTGTGGACGGCGCATCCATCTCGATCGACATCGCTGTGGCTGCGCCAGGCTGCATTGTGGTTGCCGCCGCGACCGCAACGACAATGAGCACGAGCAGTGATCTGAGCCAAGTCCGCATGATTTCACGGTAAACGAGCCGGTACGTTCTGTCCATCGACGCGCCGCCGCCTTTCACATCACTGGGGGCGGCGCGCATCCGGCCTGCGGCTAAGGTGTTAACCGTGGGCGGACTTGCCCTTTTCCCAGGCAAATTGCTGCATCGGCTTGTCGACCGGCGTGTTGGCCAAATGGTTGGTGTAGTTGCTCATGACTTTTTGCGCGACGCCCAGGATGACTTCGAGAATGTTTCGCCTGTCATATCCTGCTGCCAGAAAGTTATCGACATCATCGGCACCCAGGACGCCGCGGTTGCGAACAACAGCAAGTGTGAAGGTCCGCAGCGCTTCCAGTTTGGCAGTGGGGAGGGGCGTTTCCTGGCGAAGGGCTGTGGTGATCTCGTCATCGACGCCCATGCGCTTGGCGATGCCTGTGTGCGCCGGGACGCAATAGTGACAGGCGTGCTCCACATTGATTGTTTGCCAGACAACCGTCTGCTCGTCAGCATTCAGGCTCGTCTCGGTGAAGAGCTTGTGCAGGACCTGATATCCGTCGAGAAGCTGAGGCGATTCCGCCATGACGGCATGAAGTCCCGGAATGCGGCCAAACGCCTTTTCGGACTTTTCCAGAAGCGGGGTGCTTTCAGCTGGTGCGGATGATTTGTCGTGGAGCGTAAACTCGGTCATGGGATCTTCCTCTGCGAGATGGCCATAGCGGCGGGCCGCATCCAATCCCATTTCCTGAGCGATCGTTCAAGATAATTTCGTAGCGATCACTCAAAATTGTTTCTCGGACTCCCCGGGCCTGCTACAGTGAAGCAGCCCCAAATAAGAGTGAAGCGATGGCCCGTCACGCCGCCTATGATCGACCCGCTGCCTTGGCGTCTGCGCTCAATCTATTCTGGGAACGTGGTTTTCACGCCACGTCGATCCGGGATCTGGAAGGTGCGCTGGATATGCGTCCGGGGAGCATCTACGCCGCGTTCGGCAGCAAAGAGCAATTGTTCATGGAAGCCTTGCAGCTCTACGCACAGGCGATGCGGCAACGGTTGAGGGCCACGATCGCGACATCGGCTTCTCCGCTTCAAGCGCTTGCGGATTACGTTCGATCGTTGGGTTCTGATCTTCAGGACGACATGCCGTCAAAAGCCTGCATGCTTGCTAAGACTGTACTGGAGTCCACCAAGAAAGTAGGGACGTTGCATGCTGCCGCGGCAAGTGCGCTCCATGACACCGAATTGGACATGGCGGCCTTGTTCGAACAGGCGGTTCAGCGGGGCGAATTGCCCCCTCGCGCGGACCCTCGGCGATTGGCAAGGCAGGTCCAGGCGTCGATCATCGGCTTGCGCGTCTATGCGCAGCGCGTCGGTGCGCAGCCAGCAGTCGTCGAACTGGCCGACGACATAGCAGCGACAATCGAGGGAATGCGGCGCTATGAGCCGCATGGTAAGAAGATCGAGGGATAGAAATGACCGAAAGAATGATCAAGGCGGTGGCGTTCGACATCATCGAGACGACGGTGTCTTTAGAGCCCATGCGGGAGCGGCTGATGGGGCTGGGATTACCCGGTCACAGTCTCGAGCTTTGGTTTGCCTCAAGCCTGCGTGATGCGTTTGGGCTCGCCGCAAGCGACAGATTTCAGCCGTTCAAAGACGTATTGGACGCGGTCCTGGCAGATATGCTCGAACAGTCTGGTCTTGCCGGATCGGCTGAAAAACGCGCCGAAGTTCTGAAGGGGATGGCTGAGCTGCCGGCACATGAAGACGCGCGATCAGCTTTCGAGCGGCTTTCTGAGGCAGGTGTCCGGATCTTCGCCCTGAGCAACGGTGCCGCTGCCGTCACCAGCAGCCTTCTTCAAAGATGTTCTCTCAGCAACTTCGTCGATCGCGTGATCTCGGTCGACGAAGTTCGTTGGTCCAAGCCACGAGCGGAGGTCTACCGACATGCGGTGGAAATTGCCGGCCTACGACCGGAGGAGATGATGCTGGTCGCGTGTCATCCTTGGGATGTGCACGGCGCGAAAGCTGCCGGACTGCTTGCTGGCTATGTGAACCGAGGACATCGCTTCCCCACGACAATGCTACAACCCGATGTCGAGAGTGGCAGTCTGCTCCAGATAGCTGAAGACATTCTCACACTCGGGAAGTGACCCCAAAACGGGAGCAACCATCGAGCGGATCGTGCCGTGTTAATTGGGCTTGTTCCTATGCGTGGCATGAGGGATCGCGGAGTAGCTTGCAATAATGGACCGCAACAACGTCAAGAAGGAGAGGATTTGGCGCAGCCGCATAAAGACGATAGCCAGACGGTGAGCAGACAGGACTTTCACGGACTGAAGGCTCTTTTTGTCAGTTTGCACGCTCAAGCCCCACTAAGCCTTCAGTGAAGGCCGCATCGCAATAGCAATGTTCAGTTTGATCGGCTGCGGCTCTTTTCAAAGCCTGCCTTCCCAAAAGCGCGACGTTTGGCGAGCTTTTCGATCCGGCTGAGGATCTCATCTTCAGCGACATTTCCTGGATCGAACGGGCGACCGTGCCAGCCTTTGAGTTCGTCGTGCTGCTCGTGCGTTGGGTCGGCGATCGCGTCGAGGAACAGTTCGAAGCCGGGAATGCCGCCAACGTCCTCGGGAGGAGCACGGCCAGCGCCTTCGATGTAGCGGGGATATTCGATAGCTGGATCGGCGGCGACGACTGCTTCGATCGTGAGTGTGTGACGCCAATCGTCACCAAAGTCGTAGGTGTAGGCCAGCTTCAAGACGCCCCGATCGCTAAGCGTGCCAAGCCGCATGGTTTTCGCGGAATAGGTTCTGTCGCGCATGCTGTCCCATTCGGGATCGGGGATGGCATAACGCTTTCCGTCGGCCCGGAAGTCGAAGAGGTGATAGTCGTCGAAAGGCATGGCTGCCTGGATGACGTCGTGCAAGGCCTTGAGCGTTGTCGTTAGCGGAACCTCGACGCGTCGCCAGATAGCGGGCTGCCAATCATCCAGTTGGATCTTGATACGGGCGATGCGATCAGCGTGGCTCATGCGTCCAATCTTGCAGATTGCGTCGTCCAGTTCCACGGTAGAAGTTCGGCCAGCCGGCTTTGCGCGGTGTCGGCAATGCGGGCGAGCACATCGGCCAGCTATGCGAACGGATCGACGTGGTTGTGCTCCGCCGTCATGGCCGCCCCCCCCCCCGCGGCCCCACGTTCGGAGCCGGCGAAGAGCCACGATTTCCGTCCGAGAGCAAAACCGCGAAGTGCTCGCATGGTTGCATTATTCATAAGGCCGACCCTGCCGTCATCGATGAATTGCGCACATTGATCCAGTATCTGAGCATTAGTCGATCAACTTGGCGACCGGGGTTGATTGATCCGCTTGACCGGCTCAAGCGCGATATGTCTTGCGCGCCGATCCGGGTCCCCATTCCGTGCCGATTGACAATCAAAATGCCGCTCACCATCGCAACAACAGCCGTCCGAGACCTGCGCCCGAGAGGATGAGAAAGAGTGATCCGAGCGGATACCAGAACGCCAAGAAGAGCGGGGAGTCATCTGGACATTGAGCGGCATAGAAGAAGGCAGCAAACGCGGCTGCCGTCAAACCGGCGGTGGCACCCGCCAGCATGGGCCGCGTCGGCGCCTGCTGATGCAGCATTGCCAGGAAGAGCGCGAGAGGGAAGGCCCCAAGAGCAGGAATGGCCGTCATGCACATCAATCCGTTTAGGCCAAGAAGCCTTTGCATCCATAAATTGGCAGGAACCGCTGCCAACTCAAGGAAAACCGCGACGGCCAGCAAGCCTGCGGGCAAGAAGAGGGCGTTCAAAAAGCACACATCGCCGTCCGGCCGCGCCAGTGCCCGCATGGCGACGAACGAACTGACAGCGAGCACAGCTAAAACAATAAACTTGAACAGGAAGCGAAAGGTCTCGACCGCCTGCGCGAAATCCGGTCTTGGCCCGAGCACAAGTAAGAAGCCGAGCCCAGCGCTGGTGGCTGCGATGAAGCCGACAGTTCCCCAGGAAGGGGTGCGTGGCGCCGGATTACGTGTCGCCTCGGCAACAAGCTGATTGATCAAGTTGTCGGTCTGCATGTCATTTCACTCCGAATCGCGCCGATATGGCCTCAAGTCCGCGATGGAACGCCACCCTCACAGCAACCTCGCTCACACCTAACTTTTTGGCGGTCTCCCTGACGCTGCGTCCTTCCACAGAGAGGGTGGACACGACCTCCCTTTGCCGGCCTTTCAAACATTCGATGGCCGCGTCGACTTCGCGCGGAGAAGCCGTTTCCTCGACCTGCGGCGACTCCAGGACATGCGCGAAGTCGTTGATGTCGACTTCGATCCGACTGCCATGGCGCCGGTATGCATCCACGGCCTTGTGACGCGCTATCGCGTAGAGCCAGGGTGCAACGGACTGGCTGCTGACCCAAGTGTGGCGTTTGCCATGAACAGCAATCAGGATTTCTTGGACCAGATCTTCCGGATCAAAGCCACTGGCGTGCGCAGGAGCGCGTCTCCAGGCGAAAGCACGCATGATTCGGGCGACCTCTTGCAGAAATTCCCTGTAGGCCACGTCGTCTCCCTCGATTGACGCGCGAAGAAGCTCTTCCAGGCGACCGTGTGGAACAGGCGGAGCGGGCCTCATCGTCTTTCCTTCGCAGACAGAAGAAGGAACGTTATATAGCAGGCCAATTTGCGCACTTGTCGACTGACCGGGTCACGTCACCGTGAAAACCGAGGGTGTAACGAATTCGGAATCGTCAGCGAAGTTTGTTCATCGGCCCGAGGCCGTTCAGAATTCCGGAGGGGAAACGATGCAACGAAACGTAGTCCAGATGACGGCCATCCAACATAAGGCAGGCATCGCGCGTCATTTTCTTTATCGGTGGCGGGTTGCCGCCGCACTGACCATGTGTGTTTTGGCGTTGAACGGACCAGCAGTTGCCGATCCCGAGAATTGGCGACACGAATGGCCGCGAACGGATTTCACGCAAACCATCGTCGATCTCTCCGAGATCAAATCGGGCGGACCGCCAAAAGACGGAATTCCCGCCATCGACTCCCCTGTCTTCGAAGCGCTTTCCGCAGGCCGAGCCAGAGGATGGGTTCGGAGCCTCGATCCCATGGAACCTGTGATCGCGCTAGAGATCGAAGGCGATGCGCGTGCCTATCCGATTCGCATCATGATGTGGCATGAGATCGTCAACGACGAGGTCGGCGGCGTGCCGGTTGCCGTCACCTATTGTCCGTTATGCAACGCCGCACTTGTCTTCGATCGTCGCACGGAGGCAGCGTCGCTTGATTTCGGAACGACCGGCAAGCTGCGTCATTCCGACTTGGTTATGTATGATCGTCAAAGCGAAAGCTGGTGGCAGCAGTTTACCGGAGAAGCAATTGTCGGCGAGATGGTCGGCACACGATTGGCGTTGGTGCCATCGCGGCTGGAATCATTCGGACGCTTCGCAGAGCGCTTCCCGGACGGTCGGGTTCTTGTGCCTGGCGATCCGGACCAGAGGAACTACGGTGCCAATCCCTATCTTGGTTACGATCGTGAGAGCTCGACGCCCTTCCTTTACGCCGGGAGTATGCCCGACGGGATCGAGCCGATGGAGCGTGTCGTCGCTGTCGAGATCACGCCCGGCCACCATGAAGCCTTTGCATTGTCGCTCCTGCGGGACAAGGGCACCATGCGAAAGGGCGACATCGTTTTGACGTGGATAACAGGTCAAAGTTCTGCACTCGACGCGGCAACCGTTGCCGGCGGACGCGATGTCGGCAATGTTCTCGTGCAGCGTGAATCAGATGGGCGGAGGATAGATATCCCGTACGATGTCACCTTCGCTTTCGCCTTTCACGCATTCCGCCCGGGATCGCCCATCCACACGAAATAATGGCTCGGTAACTCCTCAAGGTGCAACGACACGCGCGCCTCGTTGCAGTATCGGCGCGTAGCATTCCGACAAATGACGCATCCTGGCAGATGATGCATCGGATCGCTCCGGCCTGGATCGGTGATCTGCAGCCTCCAACCTTGGTGAGAGCCGGTTGGATCTGTCGTATAGAGATGTCTTTGCTAGGCTTGCCGTTTCGATCAATTGTTCTCGGCTGAACGCATGCTGCCCCTATGACGGGCACCGACCCGAATGCTCCTCGGATTTCGGCAACTCACGCTACCGTGAACGAGATACGAGTAACGAGTTAGTGCCCAGAGCGAACTCGGATAGACGGCCTTGGCGCCGTTGTTGAACAGGAGGATCAAATAATGCGTCACTCAATTCCATATCTGACCGCTGCTGCGCTGGCGCTCGGCGTCGTTGGTAGCTTTGTAGCCTTTCCGGCGGTTTCTTTCGCGCAGGACGCGACGGTCGAGATGAAACGAGTCGACCTCATGCCGGCCGACAAGAGCGGTCTGCCCGATGGCATAGCTGCGGATCAATGGATGCAGGCGAGCGGAGAAGCGCGCGTCGTGTCGACAGACAATGACGAAGCATCGATTGAGGTCGAAGCGACCGGATTGGTACCCGAAGGCCTTTATACAATCTGGTGGGTCACCACGAAAACGGTCGGAATGGACATGGGGCCAGCCGGCGGGACGCCAGCCAATGAATTCACCGCTGATGCGCAAGGCAACGCCATAACGACATTCAGCGTGCCTGCTGACAACACCTACGGCATGATAGTCGTTGCCTACCACGCTGACGATCAGAGTCACGGAGATATGCCTGGCGAAATGGGCGAGGTTACCTTCGAGCAGTTGATGGGCCCGTGGCCGGGGCCGGCAGGCGAAATGTCAGACATGTGAGTTATCCCCGTTCTCGGGCACAATCGACGACTTCCGATCGTTTGAGACCAGAATAAGGGGCGGCGGTGATCGTCGCCCTCGTGACCCGGATAGCAGCTCGCACCTGGGTGAGAGCTGGGCTGCGCTACGGCGCCATCGTCGGTCCGTGATCCATTCTGTTCCTGCCCGCCCATCATCGACTTCAGCTGTGAGTTCCAGGCGCGGGCAACCGGGGAACCGACCTTGTGTTGGAAGGCTCGCCGACGCTGAGTGGCTACACCGCAACGCGGGATTGGGTCGGGTGTATGTAGTCTCGTCGCCATAAAGCGGTTCTTGTTCATCTCATTATCCGGCGAGCGCATCGAGCACCGCACAGTGCGGCAATTTTCTGCCTGAACATTTGGCTGAAGTCTCTGCTAAAACGACCTCAATACGCCGAAGATCCGCAATCCTCGTGCGGATATCGGCAAGGTGGCGCTCCGTCCGCTCCTTGACCTCGGCGCATGTCGGCGCGGCGCCGTCTTCGAGCCCCATCAGCCCGCGGATGTCCTCCATCGAGAACCCGAGTTCGCGGGCGCGCAGGATGAAGCGCAGGCGCGTGGCGTGGGCGGCGGAATAGATGCGGTAGCCGGCGTCGGTCCGGGGCGGGTCGGGCAACAGTCCGGTCTTCTCGTAATAGCGGATCGTCTCGATGTTGCAGCCGGTCGCCCGGGCCAGGTCGCCGCGTGTGAAGCCGCTCTCGCGCTCGTGATCGGTCATGGGCAAGTTTCCTCTTGAGCCTGTAGTTGCTACAGACCCTACGCCACTCCTCAATCACAGACGAGAGGTGCGCGACATGGCGCTGACAGACGACAGAACGGACGGCACGGGCGCGGATCAACCGGCCCGAAAGGGCTGGCTCGCGGCGGGCGGGGTGCTCGGTGCATTCCTCGCTTCGGCCTGCTGTGTCGGACCGCTGGTGCTGCTGACCCTCGGCATCTCGGGGGCCTGGATCGGCAACCTGACGGCGCTGGAGCCTTACAAGCCGATCTTCGCCGTGATCGCGCTCGGTTTCATCGCGGCCGGGTTCCGGCAGGTGTATTTCCGCAAACCAACCGTCTGCGAGCCCGGTTCCTACTGCGCGCGCCCGTCCTCGGCGCGGATCACCAAGACCGCGCTCTGGGCCTCCCTGATCCTCGTTGTCGCGGCACTAACCATCGACTGGTGGGCCCCGCTTCTCTACTGACCCCGAAAGGACATCCGCATGAAGAAGATCCTTGCACTCGCCTTGTTCGGTCTGACCGCCGTCGCGCCGGTCACGGCCATTCCTGTTGCCGCGCAGACCGTCGCCGCCGAGCAGACTGTCACGTTCGCGGTCGACAACATGACCTGCGCGCTCTGCCCGATCACCGTGAAGCGCGCGATGGAGGGCGTCGATGGCGTGCGCGCCGTCGAGATCGACTTCGAGGCGCGCACCGCAACGGTCGTCTTCGACACCGCCGCGACGAGCGCCGACGCCATAGCGACCGCGTCGGCCAATGCGGGCTACCCGGCGCGCGTCGCGGGCTGACGGGATGACCGAGCAGACCGATCGCAAGCTGATCGCGACAGGGATCGTAGGAACCGTCATCGCGGCGCTCTGCTGCTTCACGCCGGTACTCGTGGTGCTTCTGGGCGCCGTGGGCATGTCGGCCTGGCTGGGTTGGCTCGACTACGTTCTGCTGCCCGCGCTCGCAATTTTTATCGCACTGACCGCGTACGCGGTCTGGAGGCGGCAGCGGCGACTGAACACTCGAACGGATGGATGACCTGATGAAAGACGATTGCTGCGCGCCCAAGGGCGATTTCGACCTTGCTGTGATCGGCGCCGGATCGGCCGGGTTCTCGGCCGCGATCACCGCTGCGGAAGGTGGCAAGCGCGTCGCGTTGATCGGGCATGGCACCATCGGCGGCACCTGCGTGAACGTTGGTTGCGTACCCTCCAAGACGATGATCCGCGCGGCCGAGGCCGTGCATGGTGCGCAGGCGGCGTCCCGGTTCCCGGGCCTGTACGGCGAGACGCAGGTCGCCGACTGGGCGGCGCTGGTTGCGGCCAAGGACGATCTCGTCTCGACGCTGCGCCAGAAGAAGTACGCGGATTTGCTGCCGGGCTACGATGGCGTCAGCTATGTCGATGAGGGTCAGGCGCGGCTCGTCCCCGGTGGGGTCGATGTCGGCGGGCGCCGGATCACGGCTCCCAAGATCATCGTCGCGACCGGCGGCCGACCCGCCTTGCCCGATATCCCCGGTATCCAGGACGTCCCGACGCTCGACAGCACATCGCTTCTGGAGCTGGGCCAGTTGCCCGAGAGCCTGATCTTCCTCGGCGGCGGCTACATCGGCGTGGAGCTGGCGCAGATGATGGCGCGGATGGGCACGCGCGTCACCATCGTCTGCCGCTCGCGCCTGCTGCCGCGGGCAGAGCCGGAGATATCCGAGGCGCTCACGGAGACGTTGCACGCCGAAGGCCTCACGATCCTCGATGGCGCTACCTATCACGCCGCGCGGCGCGACGGGGATCGTGCGATCCTGACGGTGACGGTGGACGGCGCCGAACGCAACCTGACGGCCGACCGCCTCGTCCTGACGACGGGCCGTGCGCCCAACATCGGGGGGCTGGGCCTCGCCGAGATGGGCGTCGAGACCGATGCACGCGGTGCGATCCGGGTCGGCGATGACATGCAGACAACGCAGACCGGCATCTATGCGGCAGGCGATGTCGCGGACCGCGACCAGTTCGTCTACATGGCCGCCTACGGCGGCAAGCTCGCGGCGCGCAATGCCGTGCTGGGCGGTTCTGAGCGCTACGACAATGCGGCGATGCCGTGGGTGGTGTTTACGGATCCGCAGGTCGCCGGGGTCGGGCTGACCGAGGCGCAAGCGCGGAATGGGGGATACGACGTCAAGACCAGCGTGCTGACCCTCGACAACGTGCCCCGTGCGCTCGCCGCACGCGACACCCGAGGCCTGATCAAGCTGGTCGCGGATACCAAGACCGACCGTCTCTTCGGTGGCGTGATCATGGCACCAGAGGGCGCGGATAGCTTGCAGACGCTCGTCATGGCGTTGAAGTTCGGTATGACGACAAGGGCGCTCGGCGAGACAATCTTTCCCTATCTCACCACGGTCGAGGGCCTAAAGCTTGCCGCGCAGACATTCCACATTAACGTGGCGCAACTCTCCTGTTGTGCGGGATGAGCGCACCCCGCCAACAGCAGTTTCTGAATTTCAGGAGTCGATCATGAGCAAGAAATACGATCTGGCGATCATTGGAACGGGCACGGCGGCGATGGTCTCTGCGACGCGGTTAAGGTCTGCTGGCTGGAGCGTCGCGGTCGTCGACTTCCGTCCCTTCGGCGGCACCTGCGCACTCAGGGGATGTGACCCGAAGAAGATGATGATCGGCGGGGCCGATACAGCCGATCACGCGTGGCGCATGGCGGGGCGCGGCGTCGGCGGCGACATCCGCCTGGAGTGGGCCGGTCTTCTCGACTTCAAACGCAGCTTCACGGATCTGGTACCCGAAAAGCGCGAGAAGATCTTCGCAGACAAGGGAGTCGACACGTTCCATGGACGTGCCCGCTTCACCGGACCGAACACACTGGACATCGGTGGGGAGGCCGTCGAAGCCGGCCACATCCTGATTGCGGCAGGCGCGGAGCCGGTGCCGCTCGGGATTCCAGGCGAAACGCACCTTATCGACAACGAGGCGTTCCTCGATCTCGAGTGTTTGCCGAAGAACATCGTGCTCGTCGGCGGGGGCTACATCGCAGCGGAGTTCTCCCACATTGCGGCCCGCGCGGGATCGAAGGTCACGATCCTTCAGCATGGCGAGCGCATGTTGAAGCACTTCGACCCCGATCTGGTTGGCTGGCTGATGGACAAGTTCGCCGAGGTGGGGATTGACGTGCATACCGACGTGGAGGTGACGTCGGTGGAGACGTCGGACGGGGGATACCTCGTCAGGACGAACGGTCCCGCCGGAGAGATGACAATCGAAACGGACCTCGTGGTTCACGCGGCGGGCCGCGCGCCGGCTCTGGACGGACTTAACCTCGACGCCGCCGGCGTGACATACGAGAATGGTCGGCTGGTCCTGAACGAATACCTGCAGAGTGTTTCGAACCCGTCAGTCTACGCCGCCGGCGATGCTGCCGAGATGGGGCCGCCGCTAACGCCGGTTTCGAGCCACGATGCAAAGGTGGTGGCCGCCAATCTGCTTGATGGCAACACGCTCAGGCCCGACTATAGAGGCGTTCCCAGCGTTGCCTTCACAGTCCCTCCGATCGCCGCCGTCGGCCTCAGCGAGGCGGACGCCCGGGAGAAGGGTTTGAGATTCCGCGTGAAGAGCGAGCGAGCGGAAGGCTGGTTCACCGCGCGCCAAGCAGCGGAGAAGGTGTACGGGTTCAAGGTTCTGGTGGACGAGGAGACCGATCGCATCCTGGGCGCGCACCTGGTCGGCCCGCGTGTCGACGAAGTCATCAACATATTCGCGCTCGCGATCCGACATCGACTGACGGCTGAGCAGCTGAAATCCACGATGTTCGCCTATCCCACCGGCGCCTCGGACATCAGTTCTATGCTGTGACGGGCCGAGAGATCGTCTGCGTTGTGCACGGAAGCTGTCCCGGACACTGCTGGCCGACCGCCTACGTCATATCAAGAGAACCGGACCAGAGAACTCAGCTTGCCAGCTTGAGTGGATCTATGGATGAGTCGACAGAAATTTCGCAATGACGATTTGATGTTGCAGCGCGAAACGGAATGCGCAAACACGTAGCTATGAATAGCGCCCTCCGTATCCTGGTGATCGACAAGAACCGCATCCGTGCGGCGATCATTGAGGAAGGGCTTCGCGAGGCTGGTCATGCTCACGTGACAATCATCCATGACGTTGCCGGCATCGCTCGCCGGATCGCGGACGAGCAGCCGGACGTCATCGTCATTGACCTAGAAAATCCCAACCGCGACATGCTGGAATCGATGTTCCAGTTGACCCGCGCCGTGAAGCGACCGATCGCGATGTTCGTGGATCGATCCGACAGCGCGTCGATCGAGGCTGCGGTGGCGGCGGGCGTCTCGGCATACGTCGTCGACGGGCTGCGCAAGGAGCGTGTGAAGCCGATCCTCGACATGGCGATCAGCCGCTTCAACGCCTTCTCGCGCATGGCGCGCGAACTCGACGAGGCGCGCACGGAACTCGAAAGCCGCAAGCTGATCGAAAAGGCCAAGGGCATCCTGATGAAATCGCGCGGCCTCTCCGAAGAAGCCGCCTACGCCCTGTTGCGAAAGACGGCCATGAACCAGAACTGCAAGATCGCCGAGATCGCGCAAAGCCTGATCACCGCGGCGGGCCTGCTCGGGCCGGGAGACGAGACATGAACGCGGCCGCGCGAGTCACGGCCGGTTTCCTGCCGCTTCTCGACAGCGCCGTCCTCGTCGCGGCGCGCCGGAAGGGGTTTGCCGCCGACGAGGGCATCGACCTCGTGCTGGTGCGCGAGAACTCCTGGGCGAGCATCCGCGACCGGCTGGCGGTCGGCCATTTCGACGTCGCCCATATGCTGGCGCCGATGCCGATCGCGCACAATCTCGGGCTGGCGCCGCTTGCCGCCCGCACCATCGTTCCGATGGCGCTAGGCCTCGGCGGCAATGCGGTGACGGTCTCGCTGCCGCTCTGGGATGCGATGCGCGCCCGCGGCGCGACGGGCGATTTCGACCCGGCCGCGACCGGCGCGGCGCTGCGCGCCGCGATCAGCAACGGACGGCGGCTGCGCTTTGCCGTCGTCCATCCCCATTCGGGGCACAATTACGAACTGCGTTACTGGCTTGCGGCCTGCGGCATCGCGCCCGATAGCGAAGTCGAGATCGTCGTCCTGCCGCCGCCGCTGATGTCGGACGCGCTGGCGGCGGGCCGCATCGACGGCTATTGCGTCGGCGAGCCGTGGAACACGGCGGGGGTCGCCAAGGGCGTCGGACGGATCGTCACGACGAAGGCGGCGATCTGGCATTCGAGCCCGGAAAAGGTGCTCGGCGTCGCCGCCGGGTGGGCGGATGCCGATCCCGACACGCTGGCCGCGCTCCTGCGCGCGCTCTATCGCGCCGCCGCCTGGTGCGGCGAGACGGGCAACCGCGAGGAACTGGCGGCGATGCTGGCCGCGCCCGACCATGTCGGCGTACCGGCCGAATGGCTGTTGCCGGCGCTGACGGGCCGCATTGCGGCGGGGGCGGGCGAGACCGTCGCGGTTCCCGATTTCTTTGTCCCGCAGGCCAAGGCCGCCACCTTTCCATGGAAGAGCCACGCGCTCTGGTTCTACAGCCAGATGGTGCGCTGGGAACAGGTGGCGGCGAATGCGGAAAATGCCGCGGTCGCGCGCGAGACCTACCGGCCCGATCTTTATCGGGCGGCGCTGAAGCCGCTCGGCGTGGCGCTGCCCGGCGCGAATGCCAAGGTGGAAGGCGCGCTGACGGCGGCGACGCCGGTCGGCTCGGCCGGGGCGAGCCTCGTCCTCGGACCGGACGGCTTCTTCGACGGCCGGATTTTCGACCCGGATCGCCTGGACGAATATCTCGCCTCGTTCTGACTGTCGCTTCGGCATCATCATGCTGCACCTGCACAATCAATGGGCGGATTTGTGTTGCAATGCGCGCAGATGCGCCAGGCGCGATCCTGGGCGGTCTCGACGGATTCTGATTAAGCTCAGGAATTCATGTGATTTTCGCCGGCGTTCCAAAACTGGCACGGTCCGTGCTTCTCATGTCGTAGGCCCGTAAGGGTCACGAGATCGGCGTCCAATGGCGGGCGCTTCCAGGCAAAGCTGCCGTTCAGGTTCCTTCTTCGCGCGACTGGCGCGGGGCAGCGGCCTGGCCGGCAGCTTTTTTCGTTTTCAGCCACCCGTGCGGCGCTTCCCACGCCGGCCAAGGAGCCAGAAATGACACAAGCACTGAAACCGGATCATTCCCATCCCGGCGCCACGCAGGCGCTGTCGCTGTCGACCATCGCCTTCACCGTCTGCTTTGCCGTGTGGACGATCTTTTCCATCATCGGCATCCGCATCAAGGACGAGCTGGGGCTGACGGAGACCGAGTTCGGCCTCCTGATCGGCATGCCGATCCTCACCGGCTCGCTGGTGCGCATGCTGCTCGGCATCTGGACTGATCGCTATGGCGGGCGCCTCGTCTACACGTTGACCATGCTGGCGGCGGCGGGCGCCACCTTCCTGCTCGCCTTCGCCACCATCTATGGCCAGATGCTGGTCGCGGCGCTCGGCGTCGGGCTGGCGGGCGGCTCGTTCGCGGTGGGCGTCGCCTATGTCTCGCGCTTCTACGCAACGGCGCGGCAGGGCACGGCGCTCGGCATCTTCGGCGTCGGCAATGTCGGCGCTGCGGTGACGAAGTTCGTCGCGCCTTTCGTCATGATCGCCTGGGGCTGGCAGTCGGTTGCGCTGATCTGGGCGGCGGCGCTCGTCGTCATGGCGATCGTCTTCTGGCTGGCGACCGAGGACGACCCGGTGATCCGCGAGCGCCGGCGCACCGGCGCGGGGCAGGTTCGCAGCTTCGCCGCCGAATTCGCGCCGCTGAAGGATCTGCGCGTCTGGCGCTTCTCGCTCTACTACTTCTTCGCCTTCGGAGCCTTCGTCGCGCTGGCGCTCTGGCTGCCGCGCTACCTGATCGGCGTCTACGGCTTCGACATCGCAACGGCAGGGATCGTCGGCGCGGCCTATTCGATCCCGGCCTCGATCTTCCGGGCCTATGGCGGCGTCCTGTCGGATCGCTACGGCGCGCGCGCGGTCATGTATGCGATGTTCCTCGTCGCGGCTGCGGTGACGGCGCTTCTCGGCCTGCCCGGCTATTCGCTCGGCCTCGTCGCGGGCGAGGGCGCCATGGCCTATGCGATCGGGCCGGCGGCGTTCATCGTGCTCGTCTTCATCCTCGGCTTCGTCATGAGCCTCGGCAAGGCAGCGGTCTACAAGCACATCCCGGTCTACTACCCGCAAAATGTCGGCGCCGTCGGCGGCCTCGTCGGCATGATCGGCGGCTTGGGCGGCTTCGTCCTGCCCTTCGCCTTCGGCGTGCTGCGCGACGTGACCGGCCAGTGGACGAGCTGCTTCATGCTGCTCTTCCTCATCGTCGCCGCGAGCCTTGCCTGGATGCATCTGGCGATCCGCAACATCGAGCGCGCGCCCGCCTTGGCGCCCGCTGCCGAATGACCGCGAGGAGCAAACTCATGTCGGAAAGACTCGTCATCATCGGCAACGGCATGGCCCCCGGGCGCATGCTGGAGCACCTGATCGAAGCCGCTCCCGGCCGCTATGCGATCACCATCTTCAACGCCGAGCCGCGCGTGAACTACGACCGCATCATGCTGTCGCCGGTCCTGTCGGGCGAAAAGGCCTATGAGGAGATCGTGATCCACGGCGACGGCTGGTACGTCGCCAACGGCATCACGCTCTACAAGGGCCACCGCATCGTCGCCATCGACCGCGACGCGAAGACGGTGACGTCGGACCAGGGCGTGACCGAGCCCTACGACCGGCTGGTGATCGCGACCGGCTCGGTACCGTTCATCATCCCGGTGCCCGGCGCCGATCTTCCGGGCGTCATCACCTATCGCGATCTCGACGACGTCAACGCCATGCTTCTGGCCGCCCAGTCGCGGCAAAAGGCGGTGGTGATCGGCGGTGGCCTTTTGGGCCTGGAAGCCGCGGCGGGTCTGAAGGAGCGCGGCGTGGACGTCACGGTGCTCCATGTCATGCCGACGCTGATGGAGCGCCAGCTCGACCCGGCGGCCGGGTACTTGTTGCAAAAGGCCGTCGAAGCGCGCGGAATCAACGTGATCACCAAGGCCAACACCAAGGCGATCGTCGGCGACGGTAGTGTCGAGGGCGTCGAGCTCGCAGACGGGACGATCATTCCCGCGACGCTGGTCGTCATGGCGGTCGGCATCCGCCCGAACACGGCTTTGGCCAAGGAAGCGGGCCTTTCCGTCAATCGCGGCATCCTCACCGACGACCGGATGGTGACTTCGGACCCCGACATTCTTGCCGTCGGCGAATGCGCGGAGGTTGCCGGCAATGTCTACGGCCTCGTCGCCCCGCTCTACGAGATGGCACGGGTCGCGGCGGCGGCATTGACCGGCGGCGAGGACAAGCGCTTCGTTCATACAGACACGCCGACCAAGCTCAAGGTCACCGGCATCGACCTTTATTCGCTGGGCGATTTCGCCGATGCCGACGACCGCGACGAAATCATCCTGCGCGACGCCTCGGCCGGCATCTACAAGCGCGTCGTCCTCAAGGACAACCGCATCATCGGAACGGTCCTCTTCGGCGAGACGGGCGACGGCGCCTGGTTCAACGACCTGAAGAAGAAGGCGACCGACATCTCGCAGATGCGCGACACGCTGATCTTCGGCCAGATGTTCCAGGGAGGCGCTCCGGCGGACCCTCTGGCGGCCGTTGCGGCCTTGGCGGATGACGCCGAGATCTGCGGCTGCAACGGCGTCTGCAAGGGCAAGATCACCGGCACGATCACAGCGAAGGGCCTGACCAGCCTCGACGAGGTGCGGGCGCACACCAAGGCGTCGGCGTCCTGCGGCACCTGCACCGGGCTCGTCGAGAAGCTGATGACGTTGACGCTCGGCACCGCCTACAACCCGGCCGCCGTCCAGCCCATGTGCGGCTGCACCGATCTTGGCCATGACGATGTGCGCCGGCTTATCAAGGCGAAGGAACTGAAGACGATTCCGTCGGTGATGCAGGAACTGGAGTGGAAGACGTCCTGCGGCTGCGCGAAATGCCGGCCGGCGCTGAACTACTACCTCGTCTGCGACTGGCCCGACGAATATTCCGACGACTACCAGTCGCGTTTCGTCAACGAGCGCGTCCACGCCAACATCCAGAAGGATGGCACCTATTCGGTCGTGCCGCGCATGTGGGGCGGCGTGACGAGCGCGGCCGAACTGCGTGCAATCGCCGACGTCGTCGACAAGTTCGCGATCCCGACCGTGAAGGTGACGGGCGGCCAGCGCATCGACATGCTGGGAATCCGCAAGGAGGATTTGCCCGCCGTCTGGTCCGACCTCGGCCAGGCGGGCTTCGTCTCCGGCCACGCCTACGCCAAGGGCCTGCGCACGGTGAAGACCTGCGTCGGCACGGACTGGTGCCGCTTCGGCACGCAGGATTCGACCGGTTTCGGCATCCGCATCGAGAAATTCATGTGGGGCTCGTGGACGCCGGCCAAGGTGAAGATGGCCGTCTCCGGCTGCCCGCGAAACTGTGCGGAGGCGACCTGCAAGGATGTCGGCGTGATCTGCGTCGACTCGGGCTACGAGATCCATTTTGCCGGCGCTGCAGGCCTCGACATCAAGGGCACGGAGGTTCTCGGCCTCGTCCCGACCGAGGACGAGGCGCTGGAGGTGATCGTCGCGATCGTCCAGATGTATCGCGAGCAGGCGCGCTATCTGGAGCGCATCTACAAATGGGCAAAGCGCATCGGCACCGACGAGGTGCGCCGTCAGGTGCTCGACGACCGTGAGCGCCGCCGCGCCTATTTCGACCGTTTCGTGTTCAGCCAGAAATTCGCGCAGGTGGACCCCTGGTCCGAGCGCGTCTCGGGCAAGGACAAGCACGAGTTCCGCCCGATGACAGCGCTTGCCTTCAAGGAGGCGGCGGAATGAGCGCGGAGCACTGGTTCGACATCGGCACGATGGCCGACATCCCGCAACGCGGCGCGCGCTGCGTGGCGACGCCGCAGGGACGGATCGGCGTGTTCCGCACCGCCGACGACCGCATCTTCGCCATCGAAGACCACTGCCCGCACCGCGGCGGGCATCTGAGCGAGGGCATCGTCCACGGCGCGGCGGTGACCTGTCCGCTCCACAACTGGGTCATCTCGCTCGAGACCGGCAAGGCCCTGGGCGCGGACGAGGGCGCGGTCAGGACGATCCTCGTCAGGGTCGAGGAGGGCCGCATCCGGCTCGGTCTCGCCCCTGCGATCCTGGCGGCGGAGTGAGCGCGATGCAGGATCGCCCGGCGGCCGAGGTGAGGACGACCTGCCCCTATTGCGGGGTGGGTTGCGGCGTGCTGGCGAAGGTCGCTGCGGATGGCGAAGTCTCCGTCCGCGGCGACCCGGAGCATCCGGCCAATTTCGGCCGGCTCTGCTCCAAGGGCACGGCGCTCGGCGAGACGATGGGGCTCGACGGAAGGCTGCTTCAGCCCGAGATCGGCGGCAGGCGCGCCGGGTGGGACGCGGCGCTGGAGTTGGTCGCTGCGCGTTTTACAGAAACGATCGCGGAACATGGGCCGGACGCCGTCGCATTTTACGTCTCAGGCCAGTTGCTGACGGAGGACTACTACGTCGCCAACAAGCTGATGAAGGGCTTTGTCGGCTCGGGCAACATCGACACCAACTCGCGCCTCTGCATGGCGTCGTCGGTCGCCGGTCACCGGCGCGCCTTCGGCGAGGATGTGGTGCCGGGCGTCTATGCCGATTTCGAGGAGGCCGACCTGATCGTGCTCGTCGGGTCGAACACGGCCTGGTGCCATCCGGTGCTCTACCAGCGGATGCTGGCCACGCGGCAGGCGAAAGGAACGAAGATCGTCGTTATCGATCCGCGTCGCACCGCGACGGCGGAGGAATGCGACCTGCACCTGGCGCTCAATCCGGGCACGGACGTCCTGCTCTTCAACGGGCTGCTCGCGCATTTGGCGCGGATGGGCGCGGTCGCTCAGGACTATGTTGCGGCGCATACGAACGGATTTGCCGAAGCGCTGTCGCTAGCGAGCGCGGATGCGCCTTCATTGGAAGATGTCGCGCGCGGCTGCGGCCTGCGGACGGCCGACGCGCAGGCGTTCGTCGACGCCTTCGCGGCGACACCGCGCACGGTCACGGTTTACAGCCAGGGCGTCAACCAGTCCGCGCACGGCACCGACAAGGTCAACGCCATCCTCAACTGCCATCTGGCGACGGGGCGGATCGGACGGCCGGGGGCGGGGCCGTTCTCGGTGACGGGACAGCCGAACGCAATGGGCGGGCGCGAGGTCGGCGGGCTCGCGAACCAGCTCGCGGCGCACATGAACTTCGATGTGCCGGCTGACATCGACCGCGTCGCGCGGTTCTGGAACGCGCCGGACACTGCCCGCAGGCCGGGGCTGAAGGCGGTGGATCTTTTCCGCGCCATCGGCGAAGGCAAGGTCAAGGCGCTCTGGATCATGGGCACCAATCCTGCGGTGTCGATGCCCGATGCGAACCGGGTGCGCGCGGCGCTGAAGGCGTGCGACTTCGTGGTCGTCTCCGACGTCACCCGCACCGACACCACCCGTTATGCCGAGGTCCTGCTTCCGGCCGCCGGCTGGGGCGAGAAGGAAGGCATGGTCACGAATTCGGAGCGCCGCATGTCGCGCCAGCGCGCCTTCTTGGCCCTCCCCGGCGAGGCGCGGGCCGACTGGCGCATCGTCTGCGGCGTCGCGCGGCGCATGGGTTTCGGCGACGCCTTCGCCTATGACGGTCCGGCCGCGATCCTGCGCGAGCATGCGGCGCTCTCCGCCTTCGAGAACGCGGGCGGGCGCGAATTCCACATCGGCGATCTCGAGGAGATTGCGGACGCCGACTACGACGCCTTCGAACCACGCCTCTGGCCCGCCATGAAGGGCGGCAACGATGCCGAGCGGCTCTTCGCCGATGGCCGTTTCGCCACCCCCGACGGGCGCGCCCGCTTCGTCGCCGTCCGTCATGAAGGACCGGTCCTGTCGGTGACGGCGGACCATCCGCTCGTCCTCAATACAGGCCGCATGCGCGACCAGTGGCACACGATGACGCGCACCGGCCTCGTGCCGCGGCTCGCCGCCAATGCGCCCGAGCCGGTGATCGACCTTCATCCGCGCGACGCGATTGCGCATGGATTGCGCGACGGCGACCTGGCGCGAATCGAGACGCGCTTCGGCTTTGCCCGCGCGCGGGTTCGGCTCGGCGATGCGCAGCGCCCCGGCCACGCCTTCCTGCCGATGCACTGGAGCGGCAAGTTCGCCGCGATGTCGGGCGCAGGCGCGCTCTCCTCGCCCGTCACCGACGCCTATTCCGGCCAGCCTGAACTGAAGCACGTGCCGGCGCGCATCGCGCGCGAGACGGTCGCCTGGCAGGCCGTGCTCCTGACGCGCCGCGACCTCCGCCCGACCGGCTTCGTCCACTGGAGCCGGCAGGCGGTCGCGGGCGGCTGGTCCTATGCGCTGACCGGTACGGAGACGCCTGACCAGGGCATCCTGCTGGCGCGCGCTTTGCTGCCGGCGATGGCCGAAAGCCTCGTCGAATATCGCGATCGGCATGGGCTGAACTATCGCGCCGCGATGCTTGACGGAGCAGGCTCGCTGGCGGAGGCGTTGATGGTCGCGTCCGTCGGCCATCTGCCGGATGCGGCGTGGCTGGCGTCGCTGCTCGCCTCACCGGACCCGCTTTCGGCAGGCGAACGGCGGGCACTTTTGTCCGGCCGCGCGCCGGAGGCGGGACCCTCGATCGGGCGCGTCGTCTGCGCCTGCTTCAATGTCGGCGTTAACCAGCTTGCCGCCGCCGCGCAATCCGGCTGCCGCAGCCTCGATGCCATCGGCAAGGCGCTCGGCGCCGGCACCAATTGCGGCTCGTGCCGCTCCGAGATCAGGAGGATCGTCGATGCATATCCTGCCCAGGCAGCCGAGTGACGCCGCGCCAGCCCGCATCCGGCCGCTCAGCGTCCTACCCGTCTTCTACGACCTGGCCGGCCGGCGCGCCGTCGTCGCCGGCGGCACGGCGGCGGCCGCCTGGAAAGCGGAACTGATCGCGGCTGCGGGTGCCGATCTCCACGTCTACGCGCAGCGCGAGGGCCAGTGCGAGGAGCTTGTCCGCCTTGCCGAACGCGAACCGGGCGTGTCACTTCACGACCGCGAGTGGCAGGCAGGCGATCTCGCCGATGCCGTGATTGCCGTCGCCGACGCAGAGGGCGCAGCGGATGCCGAGCGCTTTCGGCATGCCGCGCGCGTGGCGGGCGCCGCCTGCAACGTCATCGACAAGCCAGCCTTCTGCGATTTCCAGTTCGGTGCGATCGTCAACCGCTCGCCCGCCGTGATCGGCATTTCGACGGCGGGCGCGGTCCCGATCATCGGACAGGCGATCCGTCGCCGCATCGAAACGCTGCTCCCGCCATCACTCGCGGAGTGGACGGCGTTGGCGCGCGACTGGCGCGAAAAGGTGAATGAAAGGCTCGCCATGGGCGCGCCGCGCCGTGCCTTCTGGGAACGGTTTGCCGACCGGGCTTTTGGCGAAGCACCTACAGCAGATGCCGACATCGACTCGATGATCGGCAAGGATGGCGCGAGCCGGGAGGGGCATGTCACCTTTGTCGGAGCGGGGCCGGGCGATGCCGAACTCCTCACCTTGAAGGCGATGCGGGCGCTGCAGGCGGCAGACGTCATCCTCTTCGACGACCTCGTTTCCGACGATGTGCTGGAGCTCGCCCGCCGCGAGGCGCGGCGCATTCTCGTCGGCAAGCGGGCGGGCCGGCCGAGCTGCCGCCAGCACGAAATCAACGACATGATGGTCGCGCTGGCAAAGGCCGGGCGGCGCGTCGTGCGGCTGAAGTCGGGCGATCCGATGATCTTCGGCCGGGCTGGCGAGGAGATCGAGGTGTTGCGCTCTGCGGGTATCGGCTTCGACGTGGTGCCGGGCATCACGGCGGGCCTCGCGATGGCGTCCGCGCTCGGCATCTCGCTCACCCATCGCGACAGGGCGAAGTCCGTGCGCTTCGTGACTGGGCATTCGAAGAAGGGCGGCCTGCCGGACGATGTCGACTGGGCGGCGATCGCGGACCCGTCGGCGACGACGATCTTCTACATGGGCGCGCGCATGGCCGGCGAAATCGCGGCGGCGCTGGTCGCCCGAGGCATGGAGCCGGCGACGCCCGTCGCCATCGCCGCCGATCTCGCGCGGCCGACCGAGCGGCTCGGCCGCACCGATCTGGCAGGCTTGGCGCAGGCGCTTTCGACGTTCGACGCCGGCCAGGCGATCCTGATCGGTGTCGGGGCCGTGTTCGGGCAGCAGATGGTTCACGGCACCGCTTCATCAATTTACCCTCGATCAAGTCTCGGACGCTGATCTTAGATCGAGAAAAAACTCAGCCGCATGTCAGCCAATCCGGCTATGACGCCACGACCGAAACGCCAATTCGGCTACCGGCATCTTCTCATGATGCTGAGGCGGGAAGGTCTCGTCTTGAACCAAACGAAGCTATTCTGGCTCTACCGGGAAGAGAAGCTTGCCGATCGCCGGCGTGGCGGACGCATGCGGACGATCGGGCCCAAAGCGTCGATGCTGGCGCTGCTTCGACCCGCCGAGCGCTGGTCTCTGGACCTCATGTCGGACCAGCTCACCGACGAATGCCGCATCGGCATCCTCACTGTCGTCAACGACTGTACGCTACGCCGGAAACGAACTCACAGCCGGATAAAACTTGGGGGCAACGTCATTTGGTAGGAACCGACCATAAACAGCGAAACAGTTTTTGGTCACACTCTACCGTTAGCATCGCGCGCAAGGTGGCGGGCTTGGTGAAAAGGAAGAAACATGACAGTCCGAAACAAACTTCTGGTTGGCCTTGCTGCATTCGCGCTTCTCGGCTCGCCAACATTTGCCGGCCCCGGCGGCAACGGCGGTGGAAATGGGAATGGCGCGAGCAACGGCAACGGCGGCAATTCGGCCAGTGCCGGATCACACTCATCTGGATCCCACTCTCAGGGCCACGGACAGGCAACGTCGATGGCTGCCAAAGACCCCGCCACGCGGGGCTTGGAGAAAGCGCTGAACGTTGTTGGCACAACACCAGCCTCGCCGCAGGCTACGTTTTCGCTACGAGCGGCGTTCGATTCATTCCTCGGCCGCAACAGTGACGCCGAGCCTGGCGACTAAAACCGAGTCGGCGCGCTGGTCGCTGGAACCTCTGACCTGTCGGCTAATCGTCTGCGTCGAAGTTCTGAACCTCACCCGGGTCCGCAGCTGGATTTTTCAGGAGCCACCGATGTCTGCGCCGAGGTGATTGCGCGCCTCGGAGTGAGAACCATTTTTTTGCATTCGTCATCGGTCCCATCGTCAAGGGCGTGTTCCAGCTGTGGGCCGGAGGACCGTCCTTCGGAGGAAATTGGCGAGCTTGATCAAGCAGGTGACGTTAGGGTTCAACAATAAAAATGGCCCGGCGATTGCCGGGCCGAATCGAGGAACAGTTGCCGGCTGTCGACGACGACTGTTTTGACACAGTGGATGATCGTGCCAACTTCGTCTTGGTGCTGACGTTGCGCATGATGAAGCCAGCCCCGCCAAGATGGAAAGCGTGGGGCTGGCTCTACAACGACGAGGCTCTGATGGGCGCGGGGCGCCCGCTGCCAGGAACACGTGTGGGCCAGGTTGATCGAGATGCTGGAGCCGAACGAGGACGAAGCATAGCGCACCGCCCGGCCCGGGCGTCTTGAACTCGGGTCGCAAGGTAACCCACGTCGGTTTGGGAAGAGGCACTCCTGTACTCTAACTTGTTCGTAAACAGATCATAAGAGACAGAGGAAGCGATGAATGACATCGCTTTTTCGCGACCCATCATTCTGCAGGTCCCCGGCATCGGCGACCGCAAGGTCGCGACCAGCTTCGAGGCGACCGACAGCCTTAAGAATCGCCGCAATGGGCATGCGGCAGGAGCTGGGCAGCGCGGGCTGGCGACGCTTCGTGAATTGCGATTGCGCCGTCCTCTGCCTTATACTCGGACAAGTGCCACGGTGACCAGGATTCCGGCAACGTCGTCACTCATGGTCCCGTCCGGTGAGACGTCCACCGACGGCCGAGCCAGGGGCAAGAGATAAAGCGTTTCGCATCCGTTTGTCAGAACGGCGGCCTCCAGTTCAACCTCTAAGCCAATCTCGACGGCATCCTGGGACCATGATCGGGAGCGCGATTGGGCTGCGGCGTGAACCGGCAACGTGCCTCGCCGTCGACCGTTCGCTTGGATCGTATGGGTCCACAATGGGCTGATAGAGAATATTGTAGGCCCCGTTAGATACGCCGTAAGCATCCGGCCTGGGCCACGGCTCGGGATACGCCGGCATAGGCCCGATACTTATCTCGTACTAAATTCCGGCATGCCAAAGCGGCCTAAAAGGCCGAATATCTGTGCGAGGATGGGCTCTCTGATGGCCAAGCCCTATGAACCCGCAAGTCGCGCGCGCGAACCAGGCGATGGTGCTCGCGGTACATCAGCGCGAATTACAATGTTAGTGCTTTGCTCAAGAGGCGAGGAACGCAATACAAAGGCCCCGCCCGGAAACCATGCGCAATTGTGCTTAATGCAATCCTAATGACAGTCAAATTTCTGGTCTTTTCATCCCGGAATCGAAACGAAGGCGCGCATGCCCCATCGGCCCCGACGTTCACGGCAGGTTTCTGAAGCGCGAGCGAGTTGACCTCGAAAGCCACATTCTCTGCACAGCACGTTTATAAGTCCGTCTCGTCGGGACACGATGTCGATAATTCGGCGAATGAAATCGAGGAGACAGCAATGATTCGACTTAAAACGACAGCAGTTTCTGCGTTGGCCATCACCACAATCCTTGCCGGCACCGCTATCGCGCAAGTGGGCGGCGGCGTAGGCGTAGGCGTATCAGGTGAAGCCGGTGTGGGCGCAGCTGGCGGCGGGATTGGCGCCGGCGCATCCGGTGGAGCGGCGGCCAGCGGCAGTGACAATGCCGGTGGAATGGGGGCAAGCGGTGCTGCAGGCGGTGAGGCTCGGGGCAATGCGGATGTAAGCACCGGGACCAATTTCGGTCGCGCTATTTCCGCGATCCGCACCTCCGATAACGATATCGACGCCCTGGCCAGCGCATCGTCAATCTCGGTTGTCGACATCGAAGCGGAGGTTCAAGGCGAGAATGCCGTCGCTCTCGACAACGCAGTCGCTGACAATGAGGACGGCATTGCCGCTCTTCAGGCGGCGATAGCATCAGATGCCGAGCTTTCGGCGGCCCTCGCCGCACAGGATGTCGACATTTCGTCCGTCATTGCGGTTGAAACAAATGCGGACGGCAGCGTGAGCGTCTTCTCGCGCTGAGTCGTCTTGCAGGGACCGGTGAGAAGACGTTTATTTTTAGCACCGGAATCCTCGGAAGACCTTGCCGCCCTCAGACCGGTCTGAGGGCGGCAATTTGAGTCGAACCTGGCCTTCTCCAAGCTGGATACCTCTGTGGCGGAATCACCTTGGTGGCCGAGGTGGCGGCGGGAGCAAAGGTTACGATGGGACGCTAAAAATTTGAAGGCGTGCCACCTATGGTTCGTGATCCTTTCGAGAGGCCAAGACCTGAACCAAAGCAAGGATCGCCGCGCGTACCTGCTCGTTTTCAATTTGCATCAAAATGCTGGCCTGTAAATGCAAGACATGATTGAGAGTTCTCCCTTGTGGTTCGACGTCGGGTTCATCCCACCCTTCGAAAAAATGCGCCACGCGGACCGATAAGGCACGGCCTGCCCGATAGAGTGTCGAGGCCGCGATGCGGTTTTCCCCCCGCTCATACTTTTGGACCTGTTGAAACGTCACATCCAGATATTTGGCTAGTTGCCCTTGGCTCATGCCGATTGCAGTACGACGGGATTTAAGCCGTTGACCGACCGCTACGTCGATCGGATCGTAACATTTCGTTCGGCGTGCTGGCCGGCTCTTTCGACCCTTACTTTGCGGAGAATATGAAGTCATTATGGGAAGCGTCCCTTGTTACTGCCACCGCCGCGGGAATGTTGGTGTAATGCGTGCTGCACAGTTTGGCTGCTAGGTTTAGCCAGCCGTTTTGCCTTAAACTCGCCATGAGCGCGGCGAGTGCAAACCACCCATAGGCTGGCCGCGAGCGTCCTTCCCAGAAACGCAACGTATACATTGGCATTGGAGCATGCGTGCCAGACCCTTCCAGTCGGTTTCAAGCATACGCAGCGCAGGCTAAACCTCGTCACTGACGCGGAACAGGCATTTTTGCTTCTAACGCTGGAGCAAGTTGCGATCAATGCATCGGAGCGCAACTCACGAAGACCGATTATCCGTGGACCAACGGATCGGTAAAGCGCAAGAATTATCAAGGGCGTGACCGACAAGCGCTTCCACTACGACAGACACGATCAGCTGCGCCGGCGTCTTCGGGATTTCATAGCGCCTGCCATTTCAATAGTCGCCTGAAGACCCGCAAAGGTCTGCCGCTATTCGAATTCACCAGCAAAAGGTGGACTTTAGAAGCCAGATCGATTTCACTCGAATCCGGTACGTGCATGTCACGACCGTTAAGCACCGTATTAGTCAGTCGTTCCGCGTCGAGATGTCGATTATTGAATGTCGTTTTTGCTGCGGCCCTCGATGAACTCGGGTCCACGGTTCTCTGTGTCTTGCTCTGACTGCATCGCGCGATGATGCGCGAGTTCAGCCTCGACGTTGGCAAGACTCGAAAGTATGCGGTCGCGTAATTGGGTCAAGTTGGCGATCATGTGTTGTGACGCCTCGTTCATGGATAGGTCCAAGGCCTCAGTGATGACCTCGTCGAGCGCGCGACCCCTCAGTCGCTCGTCGACGAACATCTGATCGAGAATGTCCTCCGCGAGGCCCGCTGAAGGGCACGGAAGCAAAACGCCGGTGGTCTCACCCATGATCGTGAAGCTGATGTCGGCGAACACGACACGTTGAACGTCTTCGACTGAAAGGGTCAATGGGTTGCCTTGAAAGTTGCCTTTCTCATCGATAAAGCCGACACGATAACAAGTCGGACCATCCATACCGAACTCGGCCTTGATTGAGGCTATGCCCTTTTTGGGTTGTCGATCCGTCATCCGTTCGCCAAAACTTTGCTGTAACCCTTTCCGCTTTCACCTCTAGAATTATGCCTTGGCTTGGCGACAGATGCCATCTTTGTCGGACCCTAGGCTCAGGACCTATTAATTCCGATTGAGATGTGATTCACGGTCTCCGAGAAGGAGGCCGTGATGGGTGATTTGTTTCTGCTGAGCGAGCGCCAGATGGCGCGGATATCGCCATTCTTTCCGCTTTCGCACGGGGTTCCGCGGGTCGATGACCGGCGGGTGGTGAGCGGGATCATTTACGTGATCCGCAACGGTCTGCAGTGGAAGGACGCGCCGGCCGGCTACGGCCCGCA
>JAESGS010000350.1_pt1 | contig 42654 bp, 35 predicted proteins | sample 9269761 | NCBI WGS metagenome assembly JAESGS01 (sample SAMN15741799, study PRJNA653493) | algae metagenome | isolation source: Cyanosarcina radialis HA8281-LM2 and co-occurring heterotrophs from damp... | place: USA: Makauwahi cave, Hawaii | collected 2011-01-06 | reverse complement strand
AACGCCCTGGGTGGACGGCCACCCAACGCGACAAGCCCTGAAAGGGCGACACACGAACCTGTGTCGCCCTTTCAGGGCTTGGTCCCTTCGTGATCCCACCCAGGGCGTTGCCCTGGGCTGACATGTCCCAGGCTTTCAGCCTGAAAACCTTGCGGGTAAAGACCACCCGTCGCATCAACATGGCGGTCACGCCAGGATCTTCTTCACCACGCTCCCGTGAACGTCGGTCAGCCGGTAGTCGCGGCCCTGGAAGCGGAACGTCAGCTTCGTGTGGTCGAACCCCAGGCAGTGCAGGATCGTCGCCTGCAGGTCGTGGACGTGAACCTTGTCCGTCGCCACGTTGAACCCGAGGTCGTCCGTCTCGCCGTGCGTGTGGCCCCGCTTGATGCCGCCGCCGCACAGGAACAACGAGTAGCAGTCCGGGTAGTGGTCGCGGCCCAGAATCTTGCCGCCGGCGGTGCGGCCTTCGCGGAACGGCGTGCGGCCGAACTCGCCGCCGCAGACGATCAGCGTGTCGTCGAACAGGCCCAGCCGCTTCAGGTCGCGGATCAGGGCCGCGATCGGCTTGTCGATGGTCGCGCACTTCTTCGTCAGCCCGTCGCGGATGTCCTCGCCGGGTCCGGTCCCGTGGAAGTCCCAGCCCCAGTCGAACAGTTGCACGTACCGCACGCCCTTCTCGACCAGCCGCCGGGCGAGCAGGCAGTTGTTCGCGAAGCTCGCCCCGCCCGGCGTCGCGCCGTAATCGTCGATGACCTCCTTCGTCTCCTTGTTGATGTCCATCACCTCCGGCACGCTCATCTGCATGCGGAACGCCAGCTCGTACTGCGCGATCCGCGTCGCCGTTTCCGGGTGGCCGAACTCCTTCTCTTGCAGCTCGTTCAAGTCCTTGAGGGCGTCGAGGCTCTGCCGCCGCAGGTCGCGGTCCATGCCGGCCGGATCGGACACGTACAGCACGGGGTCGCCCTTGCTGCGGCACTGCACGCCCTGGTAGACGCTCGGCAGGAAGCCGCTGCCCCAGCACCCCTGGCCGCCGCTCGGCTGCACGCCGCTGGAGATGAGCACGACGAACCCCGGCAGGTTCTCGCTCTCCGACCCGAGGCCGTAGGTCACCCACGTCCCCATGCTCGGCCGCCCCTGCCGCGGCGAGCCGGTGTAGAGCAGCAGCTCCGCCGGGGCGTGGTTGAACTGGTCCGTGTTCATCGACCGGACGACGGTGATGTCGTCCGCGTGCGCGTGCAACTTCGGGATGGCGTCGGACATCCAGACGCCGGCCTTGCCGCGCTTCTCGAATTTCCGTGGCGTACCCATGAGCTTCGGCACGCCGGACGTGAACGCGAACCGGCGGCCCTTGAGGATTTCGTCCGGGCAGTCCTGGCCGGTCCGCTTGACGAGTTCCGGCTTGTAGTCGAACAGGTCGAGGTGCGGCGGCGCGCCGGACAGGTGCAGGTAGATGACCCGCTTGGCCGTCGGCTTGAAGTGCGGCTTCTTCGGGGCGAGCGGGTTCTCCGGGGCGGCGTCCCCGACGAGCGACGACACGGCCAGCGCGCCGAGGCCGAGCGACGACGACCGCAGGAAGTGCCGCCGCGTCGCGTGCTGGAGGAGTTGGAGTTTCGGGTGCAAGGCAGATCCTCACATTTAGAAAAGCCGCAGTCTGAAGCCTCTGGCTGCTTTCACTCAAGAACGCGACTGACCTTTAATCGCCCATTGATAAATTCGACTCGACTGATTTTGGCTATGATGGGCGAACCGCTCTCTAGTATTCAAAGTTGAGATTGCAATTGTAACGGCTATCCGTCGGGAATTCTTCAATGTATGGTTTGGCAAGTATTTCCGGGAGGATAAACGCCATTACCCGAATTCGTTCTTTGCTTTCGACAGGTTGAATTTGGGCAATGTGTTCATCTTCCGTGGATATGGCGACAGATATATCCCGCTTCTGCTCCCAACGCTTGTACCAGCCAATCCAAACGTTCTCAATTCGGAAGTAGCCCAAGCCGTGGGTGTCAGGAAACAAGAGAAAGTCTTTCGCCGAAACCGTGACAGGCTTCTCGCGGGAGCCATTGATTTTGGGCTTGGGTTTGGGCGGTACAGGTTGGGGAGCCGGAGGCTGGGCCTTTTTTGGAGGTTCCGGTTTCGCGGTGTCTGCTGGCGGTTGGCTGCTACTTGTAGTGCAGCCCGTAAAGAGCAAAAATAGAAAGGGAATGGCGATTCGCATGACTTCTCCAGTGGTGAGTAACGCCCATCTTGGCGGCTCACGTAGGCCCAAGTTGAGTTTGTATCGGGGTTCAAACGAGTAGTTGTTATGGCTTCCGAAAGCGGTCACCGTTTCATCAGCATCTCGTCGAGGTTCAGCAGCACGTTCGCCACCACGGTCCACGCGGCGAGGTCGGCCGCGTCGCCGCCCTTCGGCAGCGGGCCGATCGGGTCGGTCGCCATCTTCTCGGCCTTCTTCGCGTCCTTCGCGTAGCTCGCCCGCGTGTCGTCGAACAGGTTCACGAGGCGGGCGACCTCCTTCTCGCTCGCCGGGCGGGTCGCGACCTGCCGGATCGCGAACGCGGCGCGGTCGGCGGTCGTCTTGCCTTCCTTCACGATCTTGCGGGCGAGTGCCTGAGCCGCTTCCACGTAGACGGGGTCGTTGAGCGTCACGAGGGCTTGCAGTGGCGTGTTCGTCCGCGGGCGGCGGACGCTGCACACGTCGCGGTTCGGGGCGTCGAACGTGCTCATCGACGGGTACGGGTTCGTCCGCCGCCATTCCGTGTAGATACCGCGGCGGAACTTGTCCTCGCCGGCGCTCGTCGTCCAGTCCATCGACCGGCCGAACGCGGCGCTCAGGCCGAACGCCGGCTGCGGCGGCTTCACGGAGGGGCCGTACATCTTCGGGCTGAGCAGCCCGGACACGGCCAGCGCCTGGTCGCGGACCATCTCGGCCGTCAGCCGCACGCGGGGGCCGCGGGACAGCCAGCGGTTGTCCGGGTCGGCTTCGAGCAGCGCCGGCGTCACCTTCGACGACTGCCGGTACGCCGCGGACGTGACGAGCAACTTCACGAACGCCTTCATGTCCCACTTCGTGCGGTGCAGTTCCGTCGCCAGCCAGTCGAGCAGTTCCGGGTGCGACGGCAGTTCGCCCTGCGACCCGAACTCCTCGCTCGTGCGGACGAGGCCGAGGCCGAAGACGTGCTCCCAGTACCGGTTCGCGATCACGCGGGCGGTCAGCGGGTTGTCCTCGTGCATCAGCCACTTCGCGAGCGTCAGCCGGTTCTTCGGGACGTCCTTCGGCATTTGCGGGAAGGCGGCGGGGACGTGCTCGGCCACCACATCGCCGAGGTCCATGAAGTTGCCGCGGTACTGGAGCTTCGTCACGCGGCGGGCGTTGCCCGTCAGTTCCTCCATAACCGGCACGGTCGTCTTCGGCTGAACCGCGGCGCGGGCCTTCTTCACGGCGTCAACCTGCAACTTCACGAACGGTTGAACCGGTTTCGGCTGGGCCGTCAGCGTCTTCTCGAACGCCGCGGCCATCGCGTCGAGGTTCTTCCGCTTCGCCTTCATCTCCTCCGTCAACCCGAGTTCCAGCACCGGGGCCTCGTTCGGCCGGTCGGCGTCGGCGGTGTTGTTGAGGAAGGCGTACAGGCCGAAGAACTCGGTCTGCGAAAGCGGGTCGTACTTGTGCGTGTGGCACTGGGCGCAGGCGATGCTCGTGCCCATCCATGTCGTCATCGTCGTGTTCACGCGATCCACGACGGCCACGGACCGGAACTCCTCGTCGTTCGTGCCGCCCTCGCTGTTGGTCAGCGTGTTGCGGTGGAACGCGGTCGCGACCTTCTGCTCCTCCGTCGCGTTCGGCAGCAGGTCGCCTGCGAGTTGCTCGATGGTGAACAGGTCGAACGGCTTGTTCGCGTTGTAGCTCTTGATGACGTAGTCGCGGTACGCCCAGATCGTCCGCGCCGGGTCGTCGGCGTACCCGGAGGAATCGGCGTACCGGGCGAGGTCGAGCCACATCCGCGCCCAGTGCTCGCCGTAGGCGGGCTTGGCGAGCTGCTTGTCCACGAACTTCTCGTAGGCGTCGGCAGAAGTGTCCTTTACGAACGCCTCGACCTCCGCCCACGTCGGCGGCAGCCCGGTCACGTCGAGCGCGACCCGCCGGGCGAGGGCGTACCGATCCGCCTCGGGCTGGTACGTTAGCTTCTGTTTCTGAAGCGCGGCAAGGACGAAGTTGTCGATGGGATTTCTGACCTCTGACTTCTGACCTCTGACTTCTGGTGGCGTGGGCCGGACCGATTTCGCGTAGGACCAGTGGACCGCGTACCTCGCCCCTTGCTTGACCCAGGCCGTCAGCAACTCGATTTCCTTCGCCGTCAGCTTCTTGCCCGTCTTCGGCGGCGGCATGAGACCGCCTTGCTTCGTTGTGACACGCTCGATCAGTTGGCTCTCGTCCGGCTTGCCGGGGACGATGGCCGCCTCGGTCGCGCCCTCGGCCGTGTCGAGCCGGAGGTCGCCCTTCCGTTCCGCTTCGTCCGGGCCGTGGCACTGGAAGCAGTTGTTCGACAGGATCGGTCGGATGTCCCGGTTGAAGTCTATGGGCGTGTCGGCAAAGGCGGGCGCGGCCGCGAGCAGCGATACAAGAAACGCGAGGCGGAACGACACGGCGGAATCCTCACGGAAGTCCGGGGTGGGGGCCGCGCGGGGCGGCTGTCCAGACGTTGACAGTTTAGCGGACAGGTGGGGTGGGGCGAAATGAAAACGCCCACGGACGTTCGTCCGTGGGCTTTCGATAAACTTCGAGTTCTCTTAGTGCCGCTGGACGGCCGTGAAGAGTTCGCTCATCTTGATGCCGAGCGCCAAGCAGATCCGGTACAGCGTTTCGATCGACGCCGAGTTTTTGCCCAGCTCGATCTGCGACAGGTAGCCGAGCGACACGCCGGTCCGCTCGCTCATGTTCGACAGCGTGAACCCGAGACCCTTGCGCCGCTCGCGGATCGCCGCGCCGAGCGACTCGCGGAGGGCTTCTTCCGTCATCCGCAGCAAGCCCTTGCTCTCCAGACAGCGGATCACGATTTCCCGCAGCTGGTCCACCTGGAACGGCTTCGTCAGGTAGTCGTAGGTGCGGGCGCGGAGGCAGTTCAACGCGCTGTCTACCGACGGGTAGCCCGTGACGACGACGATGTTCGCGTCCGGCTGGTACTCCTTCACCCAGTTGAACACCTGGTCCGGCTCCAGGCCGGGAATGACGTAGTCGAGGATGATGAGGTGGTACTGGTTCCGCTTGGTCAGTACCGACTCGATCATCGACGGGTCGGAGACCGTGTCGATCACGAAGTCCCGGTTCGCCAGGGCGGCCTGGATGACGGAACACGTCGCGGTGTCGTCGTCCAGGATCAGGATGTTGATGTCCCCGCTGCTCTGCAGCTCGCTGATCGGGGCCGGCGCGCGGGCCGGACGCGGGGTCTGGCGCAGGCGGTCTTCTACTTCCACGGTCATAGGTGTTTACCTCCTTAGGCTGAAGTACCGAGGATCGCCGTCGGTGCGACCGCCGGTCGAGCCGAAGCGAGAGGGATCACGACGCGAACTACCGTCCCGGACTCGGGGGGAGAAGCCGCGTCGATGCGAATCCCCCCTCGGTGAGCGAACAACACGCGGTACACGATGGCCAGTCCCAGGCCCCGGTGTCGGACCTTCGTGGTGAAGAACGGCTCCGCGAACAGCCGCGACCTCACCTCTGATTTTATACCCGTACCGAAATCCTGAATCGTAATCTCAACATAAGTATCCGAATGAACCTGCCCGAGATATCGTCGGGCCTCACTCCAGTTTAGCTCAACCAGTTTCGTGGTCACCACAATTCGCCCATTTGCCGGAGACGCCTCCACGGCATTCTCTAACAGGTGTCCGAGGACCGTGCCGAGCGCCCCGGCGTCCATCGCGACATTCGCGAGGTTCTGCGGGATGTTCGAGACGATGTTCACGCCGGTTGGCATCGCGGGGCGGAGGCGGGCTTCCTCCTTCGCCACGGCTGCCGCGATCGAACCGGGTTGAGCCTTCACCTGAGCGGACCTGCTCAGTTGGTGCAGCTGCTGCGTGAACACGATCCCGCGCGACCCGACCTTGTTGATCTCGGACACGAACTTCGCCGGCTGCGACCCGGCCGCGAGCATCGGTTGCGTCAGGTCGGCGAACCCCATGATGCCGGTTAAGATGTTGTCGAAATCGTGGGCCATCCGCCCGGCGATGACCGACGCGTCCTTCAGCCGTTGCTCCAACCGGTTCGGCTCGATGATCGGCCCGATCTTCTTGCCGAGGTGGGCCGACCGCTCGAGGATTTTCGCCGACAGCACAAAGTAGCTGCGGTCCGCCTCGCTCCACTGGTCGCGGGCCGACCGCTCGGCCCAGATCGCCCCGACGGGCAGTCCGGGCGGGGAGAGCAGCGTGTACAGCCGGCCCGAACTGTTCGGAACCTGCCACACGACGGTTTGACTGCCCCCCAACAATGACTTCGCGACCTCCGACAGTTCGGCGGGCGCGGTCGCCAACGCCTCAACCCGTTCGGTGTTCGTCAGGAGGGCCGCCTTGGCCGGCCCGTCGAGCGGCCACACGAGGCCCACGGTGGTCCAGCCGCTGGCCCGAACCCAGGCTTGGAGGCTCGTTTCCAGGCTCGCCGTGTCGCTGTCGGATAGCCAGTTGGGCAAGAAGGCTAGGCCGGTGGAGAGTCCGCCGGTCTGTGTCATAACAGTCTCCAAAGGCCGGTCAGGACGGGGGGTAAGCACGGCCTTTGATCGGGGCTGAATTCCGAAATTTCAAAGGATATCTAGAACGGGTTGAGATGAAGTCAACCGATTTTTGCCGTTCCGCCTCAACGTGCGTCCGGCTCTTTTCAAGGCACATCGGGAAAAGTTTCACCGAATCCCGCCGACCCCCTGGACTGTTGTGCGAGTTATTTCCGGCGTAACGTAATAAGCAGAGTGACGGTCTTGCTTGCCCTATACTGCCCCTGAATTCGTTCGTCATTCCCGGACCTGCTCATGGCAAACGCCCTGAAGTGCCCGAACCCGAGCTGTCCGTTCCTGTTCGACCCGACGCAGGTTCCGCCCGGCGCGATCCTGACCTGCCCACGGTGCGGGATGCGGTTCACGCTCGGCCCGGTCGCGCCGCCGGTGCAGCCGCCCGCGTACACCGGGAACGAGCAAACCCGAGCTTTCGACAACGGCTACGCGCCGCCCCCTCCGATTAATCCCCCGGCCGAAACGTCCGCGCCGCCGGAAGAAAGCCGCGGGCCGCGAACCCGCGTCCACCGGCGGCAGGAGCCGTCGCAACTGCTCCCGCTGCTCGGCGTGCTGCTCGTCATCGCGACGGCCGTGGTCGTCGGCGTCGTCGTGTTCAACCGGCTGAACGTCGGCGGCAGCGGCGGGCCGACGGGAGATTTGAGGTTCGAGGAGCGCAACGTCCTGTACCGGCTGCCGGTCCCGAACTGGGAGAAGGACGACGACGTGAAGGCGCTGTTCGGGGCGAACCTCGTCGGTCTCCGGCACAAGCAAGGCAGCGCGAAGGTCGCGATCGAGGCCCGCGACTTCAAGACCCGCGACCCGCAGCCCGGCGAGCTGCGCGAGGGCATCACGGAGCGGCTCAAGCCGCTCTTCGACGACCTGGACGTGCAGGAGCAGGACGGGGCGACGTGGATCGGCCGGCCGGCCACGCGGGTCACGTTCCGCGGCACCGCGACGGCGAAGCTCGGCGAGGGGACGTACCTCGGCGAAGCCTACGCGATGGGGCATCAGGGCGTCGGCTACTGGTTCCTCGCCGCCGCGCCGGAGTCCGAGGTGAAGCTCCTCACCGACGACCTCGACGACCTGCGGCAGCGGCTGAAGTTCCTCGACCTCCGCGACGACTGGAAGCCGACGACCGACGGCGCGAAGACGCTCGTGGGCGTCGATGCCGACTACCGCCTTACCGACGGCGACGGGTGGTGGAAGAAGTTGGCCGACGCGAAGATCGAGGACCCGAAGGCGGACACGGCCTACGACGCCGAGTTCAAGCTGAACGTCAAGCGGGACATCAAGCCGAAGGCGCGGGTCGCCGTGCTGCTGCTGGAACCGTCGGGCGATGACGCGGTCGCGACGGTGCGCGAGTACCTCCGCGGGCAGTACGAGAAGCTGTACGGCCTGCGGGAGTGGCAACAACTGACCGAGCCGCCGCTCGGCGACAACCCGACCTCCGGCGAGATAAAGGGCATCGACGTGATGCGGTTCAAGGTGACCGGCAGCGATCCGAAGACGGCGAAGCTGGTCGCGATCTCCGCGATCAAGATGGACGCGCAAACCGGCGAGGGCGTGCGGCCGATGGTCGTCGGCGTCCACGCCGCGTGCTCGTGGGACGTGCAGCTGTTCTGGGAGAAGCGGCTGGCTCACATGGCCGCGTCGTTACGGAGCGGCCGCTAGGGCGGCGGGACCGCGCCGCGGGGCCGCGGCTCGGCGTCCGGGTACTTCGGCGCGGGCAGGTTTTGCCCTTGCTCCCGCAGCCGGTCGGCGCTGTCGAGCAGCTCGTCCGTGCGGACCAACTGCGACGGCTGGAGTTCCAACCCGACCCGCCGCACGTCCTCGATGTGGAACGGGTACAGCGCCTCGAAAAAGAAATCCAGGCCGGGGTACTCGTACCACTTCGGCCGGACGTTGACCCGCCGCACGACCGGCTCGTACCCCTGGGCCACGGCCCGGAACTCGTACACGCCGGTGTAGTCCCACCGCAGGTCGGCCGGGCTGGGGCCGACCGGCACGTTGTTGACGTAAACCTGCGCGCCGGGCGCGTTCGTCTGGACGACGAACCGCCGCTCGACGCACCCGCCGCCGAGGGCGAGCGCGAGGACGGCCAGGGCAAACGCGGTACGCCGGTGAATCACCCCTGACCCCACGCCCGGCCTCCGAGTTGGTGCTAAGATGAACCGACTTTCGCGAATACCGGGAATGTTCGGGGCGGTCAACCCCGGCCGCGCATGACGACAAGTTCGAGATAGCGATTCGCCGGTTCGGGCGGGAAAAAACGAAAACCGCAAGTAGAATCACGGTGTCGCCGGAATAAATGTGCCGAGGGTTCGCCACGGTGTCCTCTTCCCAAGTCCGTTACGCCCGCCTCACGGACGTCGGTGCCAAGCGGAGTCACAACCAGGACGCCTGCGAGGTGCAACTCGCCGCCGACGAGCAGGCGTGGCAGGCCCGCGGCCACATCTTCATCGTCGCCGACGGCATGGGCGGCCACGCGGTCGGCGAGAAGGCCAGCGCCAAGGCCATCCGCGACATCCCGCTCACGTTCGCCAAGCACGTCTCGCAGGAGGGCGTCATCCCCGCCATCCGCCGGGCGTTCACGGAAGCCAACGCGGACATCTACGAGATCGGCCAGAAGAACCCCGAGTTCAAGGGCCTCGGTACGACCGGCACGGCCCTGTTCCTGCGGTCCGAGGGCGCGTGGCTCGGGCACGTCGGCGACAGCCGGGCGTACCGCATCCGGCCGAACAAGGTCGAGCAACTGACGTTCGACCACTCGTGGGTGTGGGAGATCGCCAAGCGGCAGGGGATCGACCCGGACCAACTCGGCGACTTCAAGAAGAACGTGATCGTCCGCTCCCTCGGCCCGGACGAGACGGTCGAGGTGGACATCGAAGGCCCGCACCCGACGCTCCCCGGCGACACGTTCCTGCTGTGCAGCGACGGGCTGAGCAACGAGGTCCCGTCCGACGAGATCGGGGCCGTCGTCGCCGCGATGACGCCGGAGGACGCGGCGAAGTTCCTGGTCCACCTCGCGAACGTCCGCGGCGGGCGGGACAACATAACGTGCATCATCGTCCAGGTCCCCGGCGCGGACATCGGTAAGAGTTCCGCCCTGTTGCCGGTCATCCCCGGCCCGTTCGGGCGGATGGTCGAGAAGGTGAACCGGATCGTCCCGTGGCCGTACACGCTACTCGGCCTCGGCTCGCTGCTCGCCCTGGTCTCGCTCGTGCTCCAGATGCAGAGCGTCTTCGGCGCGCTGCCGCTGTTCGGCCTCGCGGCGATCCTGATCCTCGTCGGCATCGTCGGCCTGGTGTTGCACCTGAACAAGACGAAGCACGACGCGGCCGAGGCCGCCGAACCGGTGCAGGAGCTGCGGGTCTACAAGACGTACCCGTTCGAGCTGGGGCAGGGCATCTTCGACCGGTTCACGGACAAGGACAACGAACTCAAGGACGTGCTCAAGGAGCACCCGGACGTGGACTGGGCGGCGCACGCCCGGTTCAACGAGGACGCGGCGGCCAAGGGGCAAGCGGGCGACTGGCTCGCGGCGTTCCGGGCGAAGTGCCAGGCCCTTCAGATGCTCGCCGTGGTGTACAACCAGGAGCGGGGCAAGAGCGAGGAGTTCCGCCCGAACTGGGACAACCCGAAGGGCAACACGTAACAGCCCAGTCAGGGCCTTCACTCAGGCGAACGGCACGGCGTAAGCGTGCCGGTGTGGGAGTTCCACCCAGAATCAGGGGGCTTACGCCCCCCGCTCGCCATTCAGCACCTCACGCCGGCAGCGGCTTCCCCTTAGTCTCCGGCGCGACCGCGATCAGCAGCAACCCCACGACGTACACCCCCGCGACGACGGCACAGGCGTGGCCGTAGTCGTTGCCGAACGCGGCGAGTAGGTTCGCCATCTGCAGATTCCCGACGGCGGCGATGATGCGGCCGAAGTTGAACCCGAACCCCTGCCCGGTGGCCCGCATCGCGGTCGGGAACAGTTCCGGTAGGTACAGCGGCAGCCACCCGTAGAACGACGCCGTAATCAGTCCCATCACCCCGGCCGACAGGACGTAGGCCGTCCCGTAGGCGGTGTTCAGTTGGTAGAACCCGACGATGGTGGCGAGCGACAGGACGCAGAGCACGGCGTACACCGGCCGTCGGCCGAACCGCTCGCACAGGACGGCCCCGAACACGCACCCGATGGCCGCGCCGATCGACGACGCGATTTGCATCAGCGGCCGGGCTTCCGGGACCGTGCCGCCGGGCAGCTTGTCCACCCACTGGTACATCCACATCACGCCGGACCACGTCGCCAGCAGCGGCACGCCGCTCAGTCCGGCGGCCAGGAGCATGTTCTTCAACGTCATTCGCCGCAACTCCGGGGACAGCCCCGACCGCGTGAGGTACTGCTTCGCCGGCAGTAGGTAGCCCCACGTCACGACGGCGAGCGCGACGACCGAGCCCAGGACGCGGACCGCGAGGTCGAGGTCTCGCACGGCCCACAGCGCGATCAGCCCGCTCGCCGCGGCGGCCCCGATCAGCACGCCCAACAGGTCGCGCTCGGACCAGTGCGACGCGGCCCCGGACTCCTTCTCACGGGTCCACTTCTCGGACTCCGGCACGAACAATCGGATGAGGAGTGTCAACAGCGCCGGGAACGCGCCGATGAGCATGAGCAGCCGCCAGTTCCCGTTCGCCGTCAGCGCGGCCGCCCACGCCTCCGGGATGCCCAGCTTGATGAGCGCGGCGGGAAGTTCCGCGCCGACGAAGATGAGGCTGTACGCGATGGACCCGACGAGCGTGTACCCGAGGTTCCCGAACGCGCCGATCCACCCGGCCAGCCACCCGCGGGAGGCGTTCGGCCAGACCTCCATCACGAGCGCGACGCCGAGCGCCCACTCGCCGCCCATGCCGAGCGCGCCGGCGAACCGCAACACGGCGAGATGCCACGCCTCCTGGGACGCGGCGCTCAGCCCGCTGCAAATCGAGTAGAGCAGGACGCTGACGGTCATCGCCCGGACGCGGCCGATCTTGTCGCCGAGCCAGCCGAACAGGACGCCGCCGGTCGCCGCGCCGACGAGGAACCCGGCGATGATGACGCCGTACCACGTCGCCACCCGCCCCTCGCCGACCGTCGTGCCGAGCAACTCGGCCAGCGCCGGCCGGGCGACGAGCGGGAACAGGCCCATCTCCATGCCGTCGAACATCCAGCCGAGCAGGGCGGCGACGAGGGCGAGCCAACGGCCGCGCGGGGCGGGAGAGGACATGGTGAGAACCAGAGAGGAATGAGGCGGGAGGTCGTTCGACGCACTTTTTATGTAGCCGCCGGCGTATAGATAGCCGCCGGCTTGCCGGCGGGGTTTTGGGCGTCGCAAAACCCCGCCGGCAAGCCGGCGGCTATCTATTTCGGGTCATCAATCACCGCCGAACAGCCGGCCGACGCCGCCGAGGATGGACCCCTCGCCCTTCGACGCGCCGCCGACGGACGGGGCGTTCGCGATGATCCGGTCGCACAGCCGGGAGAACGGCAGCGTTTGAATCCAGACCTTGCCCGGCCCCTCGACGGTCGTTAGGAACAGCCCCTCGCCGCCGAAGAACATCGACTTCAGGCTGCCGGCCCGCTCGATGTTATACTCCACGTCCTGCTCCATCGCGACGAGGCAGCCGGTGTCGAGCTTCAGCACCTCGCCGTCCCGCAGCTCCCGCTCAATGATCGTCCCGCCGGAGTGGAGGAACACCATGCCGTCGCCTTCGAGCTTCTGGAGGATGAACCCCTCGCCGCCGAACAGGCCGGCCCCGAGCTTCTTCTGGAACGCGATGCCGACCTCCGTGCCGAACGCGGCGCACAGGAACGCCCCCTTCTCGCACAGGATCATCTCGTCGTACTCGGACAGGTCGAGCGGTAGGATGCGGCCGGGGTACGGGGCCGCGAACCCGACCTTCCGGCGGCCGCGGGCCTCGTTCGTGAAGTGCGTCATGAACAGCGACTCGCCGGTCAGCATTCGCTTGCCGACTGCCCCGAGCTTGCTGAAGAACCCCTGCTGCGGCTTCGACCCGTCCCCCATCTTCGCCTGGAACGTGATGCCGTCCTCCATGTAGTTCATCACGCCGGCTTCCGCGATCACCGTCTCGTCCGGGTCGAGGGTGACTTCGACGAGCTGGATGTCGTCGCCGAGAATTTCGTAGTCGATTTCGTCGCATTCCATCGAACGGCCCTCGGAAGATGGTGGCACGGGGTGTATTGTGAGCAACCCCCGCGTCCGGGTCAACGACGATGCCGACGGACGGGCGAAATGAAGTCGTGACCATTTGTACATAATAACAGTCGCGTCAACCCCGGTGGCGTTTCCGCCACCGGGGGCCACCCGTGGCGGTGGCGGCGGTGGCTGTGTCGCCTGCCAAACCGGCAGGCGGGCGGTCAGCCCCTTGCACACCGGGGGCGGTCGGCCGTATCCTCAGTTCATCCCGCCGTCCCTCCCGGACACTCCTCATGCGCTTCCTTTCGACCTTGTTCCTCGCCCTCATCGCTTCTGCCGCCGCGTTCGGACAAGGCTTCTCGCCCCAGGAGGCGGTGAAGCGGATGCAGCTGCCGCCGGGGTTCACAGTTCGGGTGGTCGCCCACGAGCCGATGATCCGGCAACCGGTGAGCATCAGCTTCGACGACCGCGGCCGGATGTGGGTGCTGCAATACCTCCAGTACCCGAACCCGGCCGGGCTGAAGCCGGTCAAGCAGGACCAGTACCTGCGGACGGTCTGGGACAAGGTGCTCGACCCGCCGCCGCGCGGCCCGAAGGGGCTGGACCGGATCACGATCTGCTACGACCCGGACGACCACGGCGTCTACCGGAAGTCGAAGGACTTCCTCACGGGGTTGAACCTCGCGAGCGGGTTCTGCCTCGGCAACGGCGGCGTGTACGTGGTGCAGGCCCCGTACCTGCTGTACTACCCGGACAAGGACGGCGACGACGTGCCGGACGGCGACCCGGAGGTGCTGCTCAAGGGCTTCGGCCTGGACGACACGCACTCGCTGGCGAACAGCCTCCAGTGGGGGCCGGACGGCTGGCTGTACGGCGCGGCCGGCAGCACCAGCACGTGCAAAATCCCGAACCCGGCGAAGCCGGAGGAGGTCGTCGAGTTCCAACAGGGCATCTGGCGGTACCACCCGAAGTCGAAGCGGTTCGAGCTGTTCTCCGAGGGCGGCGGGAACACCTACGGCCTCGACTTCGACAAGCACGGCCAGGTGATCGCGGGGACGAACTGGGGCGGCTTTGCGATGCTGCACCAGATGCAGGGGGCGTACCACGTCAAGGGGTTCTCGAAGCACGGCCCGCTGCACAACCCGCACAGTTACGGGTACTTCGAGCACGTCCCGTACAAGGACTTCAAGGGCGGCCACGTCACCTGCGGCGGCATCGTCTACCAGGGCGACACGTTCCCGACGGAGATGCGGGACCAGTACATCGCCGGCAACCTGCTGTCGAGCGCGATCTACTGGCACAAGATGTCGCCGAACGGCTCGACGTTCACGGCGAAGCACGGCGGCGACCTGCTGGTCGCGAACGACACCTGGCATCGGCCGGTGGACCTACAACTCGGCCCGGACGGGTCGGTGTACGTGGCCGACTGGTACGACAAGCGGGCGGCGCACCTCGACCCGATCGACAACTGGGACAAGACGAACGGCCGCGTCTACAAGATCGAGTACCAGGGCACGCCGAAGTTCCCCACGTTCGACCTGCGGACGTACAAGACGAAGGACTTGGTCGAGCTGTTGAAACACCCGAGCGCGTGGTGGCGGCGCGAAGCTCGGCGGTTGCTGGTGGAACGAAATGACCCCAAGAGTCAGAAGTTACTTGAGGAACTGGAATTGGCTTCGGCCAATTCGAGCATTCCGCTTTTGGAAGTCGTGTGGACACAATTCCAACTCGGTCAACTCAAGAAGGAGAATTTCGAGAGTCTGTTGGATCACAAAGACCCTCATGTGCGAGCATGGGCTGTGCGAACAATTGTCGAGGGTGGTTTCCCGATCGATTTGACTGCGTTTGTCCACAAGGAAGAAGCGGCGATAGTGTTGGCTCAAGTGGCGTGTTCCGCGAAAAGGTTGCCGATTGACAAGGCATGGCCGATTATCAATCACCTCATCGATTTCGAGTTGAACGCAGATGATCCGTACATTCCGCTGCTGACGTGGTGGGCGATCGAACATCACATGACGAAATCAGAATCCTTGCCGAAGGATACGCTTTTATGGTGTCGAACCATGATGGAGAAGTACCTTTTGGAGCGGATCATTCAACGGCTGACACATCTCCCCAAGGGCTTTGAAACCATCGCGAATCTGCTCCGACAGGCATCGGGGGTAGAAGTGTGGCGCAAAATTATCATCAAAGGCATCAACGCCGGGATTACCGGGAAGAAGTTCGAGCAGCCGCCGAAGGAACTCGTGGCCGCACTCGAAGCGTTGTTGAAGCAGCACCCGCAGGAAGCGGAGCTCCAACGCCTCGCCGTGCGGTTCGGGGATGCGAAGACGGTCGCGACCCTACTCGACCAGTTCCGCGGTAGCGGCCCGACGGCGGGGCGCGTTCAGGCGTTGCAAATCCTCGCCGAGTCGCGGCGGCCGGAACTACCCGCGGAGTTGGTGAGCCAGTTTCCGACGGCGGACGCGAAGCTGCGGGCGGCGATCATCGCGGCGATGACGAACTACTCCGACGCCCGCGTTGACGAGTTCCTGCTGCGATCCTTCCCGGCATGGCCGGTCGCGGACCGCGCGTCGGCCCGCCGCGTGCTGTTCACTCGCCCGGCGACGGCACTCCAGTACCTGCAAGCTACCGAGGCGAAGAAGCTGCCCGCCGCCGAGGTTCCGCTGAACGAACTCCGGCCGCTGTTGCAGTTCAACGACAAGCCGCTGAGTGAACTCGTCGAGAAGCTGTACGGCAAGATCGGCCCGGCGACGCCCGGCGAGAAGCAGGCCCGCATTACCTGGGTCGGCGTCATCCTCAACAAGGGGAAGGGCGACCCGACCGCGGGCAAGGAGCTGTTCGCGAAGCACTGCGCGACGTGCCACCAACTCTTCGGCGAGGGGAACAAGATCGGCCCGGACCTGACGACGGCCGACCGGAAGAACACGCCGTACATGGTCGCGAACGTCGTCGATCCGAGTTCCTACGTCCGCACCGAGTACGTCCAGCACGAGGTCAGCACGCACGACGGCCGCAAGCTCACCGGGCTGGTCGTGGACGCGACGGCGAAGGCCGTCACCGTGCTGGACGCGCAGAACCGCAAGACGGTCTTGGCCCGCGACGACGTGGAGGACCTGAAGCCGTCGGCCGTGTCGATGATGCCGGACAAGCTGCTCGACACGCTCAGCGACCAGCAAATCTGCGACTTGTTCGCGTACCTCCGGCTCGAACCGCCGAAAAAGTAGCCGTGTTCGTCCGAGGCAAGGCGGCCGCTGGTACGCGTGGTGTACACTGGGGGCATCCGTTCTCGAAGGGTGTCCCCGTGCCGCGAATCGCGTCAGTCCTGATCCTTGCTCTATGCTGTTCGCGCGCGACTGCCGGGCCGAACGACCCGGCGGCGTTGTTTCCGGCGGGCACGCTCGCCTACGCCGAACTCCGCGACCCGGCCACGGTCGCCGACACTCTCGCCGCGATGGTGAAGGGCACCTCTCTCGAAGACGGCTTGAAGCTGCTGCACGACCGCCGCGACTCGAACAAGGAGCCACGGCTGTTCCACGGCCAGCCGGGTCTGTCCCTCACGACCACAATCACGTCCCCGGAGTTCCTTGCGGAGTTTCGCAAACTGCACGGCGCGGCCGTCGGGCTGACCGGCTTTACGAAGGACCACGAGCCGAAGGTCGCGGCCGTCGTCCTGCTCGGCGACGCATCCGCTGCTGCGCTGCTCGTGCGGGCCTACCTCGCGAACGAGGCGACGTTCCGCCGGGTGGACACGCTGGACGGCGTGCCGGTCTTCCAGTCCCGCGCCGCACCGGTCGTGACGTTCGACCAGAACACCGGCAAGCAGATCGTGCCGGAACCCGCGAAGGCGACCGAGGGGCCGCTCGAACCGACGTTCGCCTTCGCGCCTGGGCTGTTCGTGGTCGGCTCGAACAAGGAGGCCGTCGCCGACGTTCTCGCCCGCCACCGGAAGGCCGCAACGGATTCACTCGCCGCGGCTGCGACGTTTTGCGAAGTGACGAGGATGCCGGGGGTCAACTTTTTCGTCCGACTCCCCGCATTCGTAAAGGCCGCCGACGCCGCGAAGAAGGCGAAGAAGGACGTGATCGACCCCGCCCGGCTCGCGTTCCTTAGGCTGGCGGTGAACCCGAACGCCGTGCCCACGGTCTTCGGCCACTTCTCGCTTCGGCCCGACGGCATCGGGTTGACGGTCGAAGCGAGTCGCGACCCGAAGTTCGACAGCCCGCTGGTCGATCTGCTCGACGGCCGCGTAGCCGAAATGGCTCCTCGAACGTGGCCGACGGACGTGGCCACGGCGGTCACGCTCGGCCTGCCATCGCGCCCGAAGCGGGCGGCAACGGTGACGCGGTTCGCCGACGCACTCGCGAAGGCCAACGGCGAAGTCGGGAAGCTGCCGAGTGACACGCTCGCTGATATCGAGCAAAGGACGCGGCTGCCGATCCGCGAGAACTTATTGGCCTCCGTCGAAGGCGTGTCGGTCCTACTCCCGCCGAAGCAGGAGTTGCCCGCGAAGGTCGAGCCGCTGCCGCTTGTCGCCCTTCACCTCGAATCGGAGCAAGCAGCAACGGAACTCCTCCGCGTCTTACCGAATCTGTTGTCGGCCCCCACGGGAGCTGACACCCCGGCGTCACCAACTTCAGAAACCGTTAACGGCACGAAGGTGCTTTCCGTCCGCCCGACGAACTGCACGGTTCACTACGCCCAGGCCGAATCGACCCTCATCCTCGGCCTCGACCGCAAGTGGGTCGCCGCGTGCGGCACCGCGACGAGAGGCAAGAACCTGTCCGCCCTTCGTGCCGCCGGGCCGGACGCGGCGTTCGCCGTCGGCGTCCCGCTCGGCCTCGCGATGTACGACCGCTGGCCGGTGCTTTTTCCGAGCGTCGGCGGAAACAGCCCGTTGAGCGTTATCGACGGTGGCCTCGGTTTCGGACCGACCCAGCAGCAACCGTTGTTCACGGAGAAGGAGCTGACCGCCGCCTTCGGGCCGATGCCGCCGCTCGTCGGCCGCGTCACGAAGACGCCGGAACGACTCACCGCGGAGGTCCGCATCGACTTCGGCCCCGCCGGGGCGAAGCCGATGATCGAGCGGCTGATCCCGGTTATCGAGAAGCTCGGCGCGGGCGATTTCAACCCCTACGGCCGCGGTTACCTGACGGACCGGTGACACCGGATTACGCCGAATCTTCACCGGAAGGCGTTGCACCAGCCGGGAAACTCCGCTAGACTTTCAACACACGAGGAACCGCATGTTCAGCGATTTGCTTCTCCTTGCACGACTCGAACTCCGACCAGCCGGGGTCGAACTCTCGTGTTCACCGAGTTGAACGCAGCCACGAGATTCTGACGGCCCCGGATCGAAGTCCGGGGCCGTTTTGCGTTTACGGGAGTTTCTTTCCAGGAGCCGACGATGACGACGCCGAACGATCCGAACCGCGTGATCGTGTTCGACACCACGCTGCGGGACGGGGAGCAAAGCCCCGGCTGTAGCATGAACCTGAACGAGAAGCTCGAGATCGCCCACGGCCTCAAGGACCTCGGCGTGGACGTGATCGAGGCCGGGTTCCCGATCGCGTCGCCGGGGGACTTCGAGAGCGTCTGCGAGATCGCCCGGCAGGTCCATGGGCCGATCATCGCGGGCCTCGCCCGGTGCAACCCGGCCGACATCGACCGCGCCGCCGAGGCGGTGAAGCGGTCGCCGCGGCCGCGCATCCACGTCTTCCTGGCGACGAGCGCCATCCACCGCGAGTTCAAGCTGCGGATGAGCCGCGATGAAATCCTGGCGCGGGCCGTAGAGGGAGTGAAGCGCGCCCGCGACCAGGTGGACGACATCGAGTTCTCGCCGGAGGACGCGTCGCGGACGGAACTCGACTTCCTGGCGGAGGTCGTCGAGCGGGCGGTCGAGGCAGGGGCGACGACGCTGAACATCCCGGATACCGTCGGGTACGCGGTCCCGAGCCACTACGCGGACATCATCCGTCATTTGAAGAAGACCGTCCGCGGCATCGACAAGTGCGTGCTGAGCGTCCACTGCCACAACGACCTCGGGTTGGCGGTCGCGAACAGCCTCGCGGCTCTGAAGGAGGGCGCGCGGCAGGTCGAATGCACGATCAACGGCATCGGCGAGCGGGCCGGGAACACGGCCCTCGAAGAGGTCGTCATGGCCATGCGGACGCGGCAGGACTTCTACCAACTCTCGACCGGCATCAACACGCGGTTGTTGCTGCCGATGAGCCGGAAGCTGTCGCACGCGACCGGGATGCAGGTGCAGCGGAACAAGGCCATCGTCGGGCAAAACGCCTTCGCCCACGAGGCCGGCATCCACCAGGACGGGATGCTGAAGAACGCGAGCACCTACGAGATCATGCGGCCGGAGGACATCGGCCTGTCGCGGACGGAACTGGTCCTCGGCAAACACAGCGGCCGCCACGCCCTGCGGCAGAAGATCACGGACCTCGGCTACCACCTGTCGGACGAGCAGTTGAACAAGGTGTTCGAGGCGTTCAAGGTGCTCGCCGACCGCAAGAAGGACATCTACGACGCGGACATCGAGGCGCTGGCCGAGACGCAGATCCACGACACCGTTCACAAGGTCTGGACGCTCCAGGCGTTCACGTGCAACGCCGGGACCGGGACGCTGCCGTCCGCGGCCGTCGCGCTTTGGCGGAACGACGGCAAGATTCTTCGCGACGCGGCCATCGGCGACGGCCCGATCGACGCCGTGTTCAACGTGATCGACCGCATCACCGGCATCTCGATCAAGGTCGTGGACTACCGCGTCCGGGCGGTGACGTTCAACAGCGACGCCCAGGGCGAGGCGTTCGTGGAGGGCGAGTACCAGGGCAAGAAGGTGTCGGCGCGGGCCGTCTCGACGGACATCGTGGAGGCGAGCGCCATGGCGTACCTGGAACTCATCAACCGGATCGCCGCTCGCCAGGACCGCGACCGGCTAAAGCCGACGGACCACGTCTCGCAGGACGCGGTCCCGAGCTTGTGACGACCTGACTTCCGAAGTCCGGCTTCGACTTCGGAAGTCGAAAGGAAGAAGGGCGTGTGCCGAGCCGTCGAATGCCCCTGCGGGGGACCGACTTCCGAAGTCGGTCGATGCCGGACTTCGGAAGTCGGGTCACTTCGAGATCACTAACCCTTCGCCGGGCAGCGGGGCGGGGTCGTCGTTCAACGGCAGCATCGGGTAGAACGGCCCCTCCTCGTGTGGCACGTTCGCGGTGGACGCCGTCAGGATGTCGCGGACGGTCTGAATCGTCACCGGGTTCGTCGCCACGGAGTACGTTCCCACGCCGGGCAGGGCCAACGTCTCCGTGTTCGCATACCCGTTCCGCTGCCACTCGCGGCCGATGACGACGTGCCGCCCGACCCGCGACAGGTCGTGCCCTTCCGCCCACGGCAGGTACGCCGGCGTCAGTTCCACCAGCGCATCGACCGCGACGCCCTCGTGCGACAGCTTCGCCGCCATGCCCTGCGCCACGCCTGCGCCGTGGCTGTAGCCGACGAACACGAACCGCGCGTCCGGCTCGTCGCACCGAATCTTCCGCACCTCGCTCTCGACGAACGCGGCGTGATGGAACTCGACGGTGTACACCTTCGCGAACCCGGAGCGGTTGAGTTCCGCGGCGAGCTTTTCGATGCGGCCGAGGTGCAGCGGGTCGAACCCGTTGACGACGACGGCGTACACCTTCGCCCGCTGGCAAGCCGGAAGTTCCGGGCAATCCTCGGCGGACAGCGCGAGGTCGTATGCCTTGTGGCAACAGTGCGTGCAGCCGGCCCCGGCTGCGAGCGTGAGCAAGATTGGCAAGATGTGTCGCATGACCGCGGTTCCTCGGTGACCCGCGAGTACCATCGACACGACCCGTCCAACCCCGGCAACCGTTCCATCTTGCCAAACGACAAAGTGTGCCCGTCCCCGCGCCCTGTGCCGGTTCGGGCGGCGGGGTAAGTTAGAGAAGGCGATTCAAACGCGAACGATTTGCCCAGACTTCACGGATTCACATTCCCGGTAACACAGGACGAGGGCGTTCCGCGCCAGCGTCCCGCTGAGCAGGTCCGGCTCCTTCCCTGTGCGTGCCGCCTCGACCGCGACCTGCAGCTCAGTCGCGAACGCCGTCAGCGGGTCGCCGCCGCCGTCGAGCTTCGGCTGCTCGCTCTTGCCGTCGGCCGTGAGCAGCGTCAAGGCCGGGCCGCCGGAATCGTAGATGAGTGTCGCCTTCTCCAGATAGATCTCGTACCCGTGGGCGAACGGCCGCCCGGCCATCGACAGCGCCCCGCTCGTACACGTCACGCTCGGCCCGCCGGGGCCGTAGACGTAGTTCGTCGTCAGGTACGTCACCGCCCCGGACGGATCGACGACGCCGGTGGAGAACACCGCCGCCGGCACGCCGCAGACGAGGCCGATGAAGTGCGTGTCGTGGACGTGCAGGTCCACCGCCGGGCCGCCGGTCTTGCTCGCGTCGCCGATGTCCGCCGACCAGTCCGGCTTCGAGATCACCCGCTTGAAGTGCGCGCCGAGCAGCTTCCCGTACTTGCCACCGCGGATCGCGTCGGCGGCGAATTGGAACTCCGGGAAGAAAGGCAGTACGTGCGCGACCATCAGCAGCTTGCCGGCCCTCTTCGCGGCGGCGAGCATCTCGTCGGCCTGCTCCGGCTGAAGTGCAATCGCCTTCTCGACCAGGACATGCTTGCCGGCTTTCAGCGCGGCAATTGCGAACGCCGGGTGCTGATCGGTCGGGTTGCAGATGTCAATGAGATCGATGTCCGGGTCGGCGAGCATCGCGTCGTAGGACTCGTAGGTCTTCACGCCGGTCAGGTCCACCTTCCCCGGCTCGGGGCCGAAGTTCCCCCGCGTCGCGGACCAGTCGCCGGCGAGTTTCGCCTTATCCCGGCTGCACACGGCGACGACCCTCGCGCCGGTCAGTCGCTGGGCGGCGAGGTAGTGGATGCGGCCCATGAACCCGATGCCGACGATGCCGATGCGAATCATGTGGCGGCCCGATGAGGTAAGTTGCTCCCTGTTGTAGCGAACAGCCGGTCAGGTTGCCGCCGGCAGCGCGGGCGGGTCGCCGAGTGGCCCGACCCGGCCGAGGAACTGAAGGAACAGGTCGAGTAACCCCGCCGCGTTACCGCCGCGGCCGCGGACGAGGACGGCCGACCGTTTCACGACCACGCTCCCGGCGAAGCCGGCGATGGCGACCTCGCACGACTTGCCGTCGCCGCCGATGGTCAGCTTCACGCCGGGCGGCGGGGCGTCCTCCAGCCGGTCGATGAACGCGGCCACGTCGAGCGGCTTGGCGAACTCGAAAACGAGCTGGTCGAACGACGCGCCGAAGTCGGACTGAAACTCGGGCCGCCGCACGAAGTCGGCATCGACGAACTGCCCGACCTCGCGGCGGAGGACGACCTGCGACGGGTCATCGACATCCAGGTCCAGGTAAACTGTGAACTCGAAGTCCGGCGTGCGGACCGACCCGGTCCCGTCCTGGCCGACGGTCAGTGTCACGTCCTTTCGTTTGTACCCGAACAGGTCGCGGGCCTGTTGGAATACGCGGTCGAGTTCCGCGCGAATGTCATCGGTCGCGATTCGCTGGACGAACTTGCGGTTTCCAGGGCCGGCGTTGTCCGGCACGGAGTAGGTCTTCCGGAAGTTCATCAGGTCGCGGACCCGCGATGTGGTCTCCGACCGGAACACGATCCGCCGGAGCCGCGCGGCGTCCAGAACGGATTCATCGGCTTCCGTCCCGGCGGGTAGCTCGACGACCATGGCGGCCGTGTTCTGCCCGCCGAGGAGGACGGGCGTTTGCCCCAAGCCGCCCTCGAAGTGCTTGCGGAGCCGGCGGGGCAGCTCGCCCTCGATGTATCGCTGAAGCGACAGGGCCGTGACCCGCCTGTTCGTCGCAGCCTTGCGGGCGCGGCCGGAAATCGCCTCGGCGACGAGTTCGGACCAGACCCCGAGTTTGATCGCCGGAGTCGTCCGCGGTTCCTCGCCCGCCGAGCACGCGATCAGGGCCGCGGCCTTCGCCGAGCAGTCGAAATGTTCTTCCAAATCCTTCTCTCGAATCCCGGACACGCTCAGGAAGTAGATGATCTGGCTGGCCTTCGTTGCCGCGAACGTGTCGAGCAAATCGGTCAGAATCAGTCCCGTGGGGCTGCGGTCCGTTGGCAACGTGTCCCAACAATCGAGAACACTCGGTTCTTCATCGGCATGGCCCGGCCCGGACCAGAAGACGAGCAGCGTATCGTCCTTCTTCACTTGCTTCTTCAGCCACCGCAGCCGCGACTCGATGGCCGTCTTCGTGGCGTAAGCCCCGGCGAGGTGAATCTGATTCTTCCGCGGCACGCCGGTAACTTCGAGGGCGTCGGCCCACGCCTTCACGTCCGCCTCGGCGTAGGGCCGGACGCCCAACTCGGCGTGCAACGGTTTCTCGATCCCGACCAGGAAGGCCCACCGGTTCACCACAAGTCGCCTCATTTTCAGGGTATTCTTGAGAGGGTGAATTGTAGCCGTTCGGGTTTCGCGGTACAAAGTCGTTCGGTCACCGCGGGGGACGCCATGCGTGCGGTCGATGTGATTCGCAAGAAGCGCGACGGCCACGAGCTGTCGGCCGACGAGATTTCGGCGTTCGTCACCGCCGCCGCGACCGGCACGGGGTGGGAGAAGTACCAGCTCTCCGCACTCCTGATGGCCATCGTCTGGCGCGGCATGACATCCGACGAGACGGCCGCCCTCACGCGGGCGATGACCGACTCCGGCAAGCGGCTCGACCTGTCACACATCCCCGGCCCGAAGGTCGATAAGCACAGTACCGGCGGCGTCGGCGACAAGACCTCAGTCGTCCTCGCCCCGCTCGTCGCGGCGTGCGGCGTGAACGTCCCGATGATGTCCGGCCGCGGCCTTGGGCACACCGGCGGCACGCTCGACAAGCTCGAATCGATCCCCGGCTTTAACGTCCACCTGACCGAGGCCGAGTTCCGCGCCGCGGTGCGGGCCGTTCGCATCGGCATGATCGGACAGACCGCCGACGTGGCCCCGGCGGACAAGACGCTCTACGCCCTGCGGGACGTGACCGGCACGGTCGAATGCGTCCCGCTCATTACCGCGTCGATCCTCAGCAAGAAGCTGGCCGAGGGGATCGAGGCCCTCGTGATGGACGTGAAGTGCGGCCGCGGGGCGTTCATGAAAACGCTCCCGGACGCGCGGGTGCTGGCTCAGGGGATCGTCCGCGTCGCGACGCTCAACGGCCTGAGGTGCGAGGCGGTCATCACGGCGATGGAGTCCCCGCTCGGGCGGGCCGTGGGCAACACGCTGGAGGTGATCGAGTCGATTGAAACCCTGAAGGGCAGGGGGCCGGCCGACCTCACCGACCTGTCCGTGCTACTGGCCGCCAAGATGGTCCGACTGTCCGGCGTGGTTTCGAGCCAGGCCGAGGCCGAACAAAAGGTCCGGGCCGCGCTCGACTCCGGGGCCGGGGTCGAGCTGTTCCGCCGGATGGTGGCCCAGCAAGGCGGCGACCCCCGTGTCGCGGACGATTACTCTATCCTTCCGACGGCTCCGCGGCGGCACGTCGTCCAGGCCCCGCGTGGCGGGTTCGTCGCCGACGTGGATGCGGAGGAAATCGGCATCGCGGGCATGCGGCTCGGCGGCGGGCGGTCGCGTGCGGAGGATTCCATCGATCATGCCGTCGGCATCGTTCTTGACCGAAAGCCCGGTGAGGAAGTCCGCGCCGGCGATGCCGTCCTGACCGTCCACTATCGGGACGAATCGCGGCTGGCGGCGGTACTACCGCGGTTAAATTCGGCATACACTCTCAGCGACACGTCCTCCCCACCCGTGCCCCTCGTCCTGGAGCAGGTTCCATGAGCGCGGACCCCCTGTTCGTCGCCGCGGCGGCCGCCCGCAACAAGGCCCACGCCCCCTACTCCGGGTTCAAGGTCGGGGCCGCCGTCCAGGCGGCCGAGGGGATGATCTACGGCGGGTGCAACGTCGAGAGCGCGTCCTTCGGGCTGACGATCTGCGCCGAGCGGGTGGCGGTGTGCAAGGCGATCGCCGACGGGTCGCGGAAGTTCACCCGCGTGGCCGTGTTCGCCGAGACGGAAGAACTGACCCCGCCGTGCGGCGCGTGCCGGCAATTCCTGTGGGAACTCTGCGGCGACATCGAGGTCTACCTGCTCAACCACAAGAAGCAGATGGTCTGCTACAAGCTCGGCGACCTGCTCCCGCTCGCGTTCGACGCCCGGCTGTTGGGCGTGAAGTCGCTCGGCGGCAGCTCGGTGTCGCGGCCGGGCATCACGTAACCGCGAGAACGCGCCATGCCGACCCCGCCGCACGTCTCGACCCACCCGCTGCTCGTCCACAAGCTCGCGAAGCTCCGCCACCGGGACACGCCGCCGCCGGTCTTCCGGGAACTCGTCTACGAGATTTCACAGGTGCTCTTCTACGAGGCCACGCGGGACGTACCGCTTCGCGATGTTAAAGTGCCGACGCCGCTGGTCGAGTGCGTCGGGCAGGAACTGGACGTGAAGGTCGGCTTGGTCCCCGTCCTCCGGGCCGGGCTGGGGATGGCGAACGCGATGCTCGACGCGCTGCCGGAAGCGGCCGTGTGGCACATCGGGCTGTACCGCGACCACGCTACGCTGAAGCCGGTGACGTACTACAACAAGCTGCCGCCGAAGCCGGACATGGGGCTGGGGATCGTCCTCGACCCGATGCTCGCGACCGGCGGGTCGGCGATCGAGGCCATTCGTCTGTTGAAACTCGCCGGCACGCCGCGGGTGAAGTTCGTGGGGCTGATCGCCGCCCCGGAGGGCGTCGCGGCGCTCCAGGCGGCGCACCCGGACGTGGCGATTTACCTGGCGGCGGTCGATTCGCACCTGAACGAGGTCGGGTACATCGTCCCCGGCCTGGGCGACGCCGGGGACCGCCAGTTCGGGACGGCGTGAACCCCGGTCCGGCGGCTCGTGTCTGATGGAAAAGTAGACTTGCGGCTTCGGCCGGCGTTGCTAAGATTTCGAGTGTTGCGGGATTGGTATATCGGCCGTGCCCAGCCTTCCCAAGGCTGTGAAAGGGGTTCGACTCCCCTATCCCGCTCTGCCCCTTTCGCGAGTCACTTCTTCGGGTCGTCCGCCGGTTTCAACGCAGCCCGCAGCCAGTCGCCCCGCGTGACCTTGCCGTCCGCCCTCGGCAACTTCTCGACCGCGAGTTTCATCGTCGCGGCCAGCCGCAGCCATCGCTCCTCGACGGCCGGGTCCAGGACGGCGGCGAGGTCGGCCGCGTGGTGCGGGAACGCCTCGTAATACTGGCCGGTGATGTTCCGCCCCCGCGGGCTGCCCTTCGGGGTTGCCGCCAGGCCGTGGAACCCGCCGGCGGTGCCCCACCGTTGGACGAGGGCGAAGTCTGCGTCCCCCGGCTTCACGTCGCTGACATAAACCGTTGCCGACTTCGCCCCGTGGAGCCGGGCCTGCAACCGCGGCACATCGACCGCCTGGACCGGGACGTTCTCCCGCGCGAGGTGGGCTGCATGCCCGGCGGCCTGGCCGAGCGAGGTCCAGATCGGCTCTAGCCGTAGCGCGCAAAACCCGACGTGCGACGAGCTGGCCGCCACCGGCACGAGCAGATTCCGCACCCCCTTCGGCACGATCGTACCGTAGGGAATTTGGTACGGCGGGACCGGCTTGTAGAACTCGCCGGCGTGCTTGCCGCCGAACCGTGGGCCTTCGTGGGTTGTGCCGTGGCAGTTGTTGCCGTAGTCGCCGACCGCGATCGCGTCCGCGTGGAGGCGGGCGCGGGCGTCGCCCGTCGCGTGCTCCGAGTCCTTCTCCGTGAAGACATACACGCCGACCATCCGCCGGGCCTCGCGGACGTAGAACTGCGCCGGCAGGTGGCCGGTGTCCGCGAACTCGTCCTTGCACCAGCCCCACTCGCGGGCCTCGTCGCGGAGCTTTTTCGGGACAGCCTCGTCCGTCTGTAAGAAGTAGAGCAGCCCGGCCTGGTCGCGGAGGTGCTCGCGGAAGACCCGCTCCCGCGCGGCCGCGTCGCCGTCCGGCCATTCCAGGTTTCGGCCCGGCAGCGAGAGCCGGATCAGCCCGTTCGACACGTCGTTGATGTCGTACTTGCCGTTCGGCAGCACCGGCAGTTGGGCCTTGAACACGCACTTCGACGGGTAGCCGAACACCTTCTCGACCTTCCCGGCGGCCAGGAATTCCAACACCGGAACGAAGTCGTCCCGGCGGTAGCCGGGCGGGGCGGCGGGCAAAACCCGGTTCTTCGGGTCGCGGGTCATGACGAACCGGAAGTTGTACGCCTGGAGTTGCCCGTCCGCCTTCTCCGGCGCGAGGCTTTCGCCGTACTCCGCCCTCGCCTCGCGGCCGACCCGCCACGGCACGCCGGCCTTCGCCATGAGGTCGCCCTCGTAGCTGCCGTCGATGAACACGGCGGCCGTCGCCGTCCAGTTCGTCCCGTCCGCGTTCGCGAACGTGACGGACGCGATCCGCGTGTCACCGTTCATCGTTACCGCGGTCAGCCGGGTACGGTTGCGGACGGTGATCGTCTTCCGCTCGGCGAGCATCGCGCGGAACGTCGCCAGGTTCACCCCCGGCTCGCCGAACGTCCCCCGGAAGCTGTCCCGCACCTGCGCGGAGTCCTTGCCATACGTGCGGGCGTAATGCGCTTCGACGCGGCGGGTGAAATCCAAGAACGTGCCGGTCAGCCCCTCGAACGTGCGGAAGTCGGTGTGCGAGAGGCCGTTGGTGACGAGGCCGCCGATCCGTCCGGTCGGCTCGACGAGCAGGACGCTCTCGCCGTCGTCGGCCGCGGCCAGGGCCGCCGCGATCCCGCCCGGCGTCGTCCCGTACACCACGACGCCGAACGCCTTAGAATCGTCGGCCCGCCCCGTCGTGGGAACGAGGGACAGCGTCACGACCAGCGGGATGACGAATCGCATGCGCGCCTCGGGGAAGGGAGTACACCCGGTGAGGCTCGAACTCACAACCTGCCGCTTAGAAGGCGGCTGCTCTATCCAGTTGAGCTACGGGTGCGTCATCGAATTGTGTCAGATGTTGCGAGCCGCCGCAACTCATCCGAGCGGCATCCGCGCGATGACCGAATAGACCGCGCCTTCCCGTCGCAAGTCGCTGTTGAATAGCAACAACTCCTCGACGAACACGTCGCCGCCGCGCCAGTCGTCGTGCTTCGGAAGCTCCGCCGCCAGCAGCTGCCCGTCGGCCTCGTCCTTCACCCGGCCGAGCGTCAGGTGGGGCGTGTACCCGCGCTCCTCGCGACGGTAGACGCCGAGTTCCAGCAACTTCGGCTCGGAGATGTTGTGAATCCGTCGCAACGTCTCGGCCCCGTCGGCGAGGGCGGCCCACAGAATCTTCGGTCGCCGCGGGGTCGGGAACGCGCCCACACCCTGGACACTCAGTCGGAAGGAAGGTTCGGCCTTCGCCACGGTTGTGAGGGCGCGGCAGATGCCGTGCAGGTCGCGGTCGTCCACTTCGCCGAGGAAGTTGATCGTGACGTGCAGATTCTCCGGCTCGACCCACTTTACGTTCGCCCCGCACCCGGCGAGCGCCTGTTGAAGCGCCGCCGCCGCGGACCGGACGGCCGGGCCGACGCTCACGCCGGTGAACAGTTTCAATCGGGCCATGTCACTTCCCACCCGTGGCTTGCTTCCAGTAGTCCTTGACGCCGTGGTGCAGCCGCGCGCCGACCTGCGAGATGACCTTCATCGCGAGCAGGTTCCCGCCGCGGGCGGCCGCGTCCGGGGCGTATCCGTGGGTGATCCCGTACAGGAACGCGCCGGCGAACATGTCGCCCGCCCCGGTCAGGTCCTTCGGCTCGCACGTGTAGGCCGGCACGTGCGACTCGACGCCGCCGTAACGGACGAACGCCCCGTTCGGCCCGTCCGTCACGACGGCGTTGGGCACGAGCATCTTGAGTTTCGCGAACGCCTCCTCGGTGTTGTTCGCCTTCGCGACGGCGCACGCCTCGGGGGCGTTGCAGAACAGCAAGTCGCTCTGCCGTAGCGCCTCGTGGAACGGGTCGCCGAAAACGGCCGGGACGAACGCGTCCGAGCAGGTCAGGGCGATTTTCGTCCCGGCCGCCTTCGCGATGGCGACGGCCTCGCGGATGGCGTGCTGCCCGGTCTCGGGGTTGGCGAACACATACCCTTCGACGAACAGCCACTCGCTGTTCTGGACGCGGTTCTTGTCCACGTGGCGGGCGGCGAGGTGGCTGGACACGCCGAGGTGCGTCCGCATCGTCCGCTCGGCGTCCGGGGTGATGACGCACACGCACGTCCCGGTCGTCTCGTCCTTGAGGATCGGGTTGCCGATGTCGATGTCGAGCTTCTCGAACTCGGCGGCGTAGTGGAGGCCGTACCGGTCGTCGCCGACGCACCCGACGAACGCCCCCTTGCCGCCGAGCTGCGACAGCGCGATGACGCTGTTCGCGACCGACCCGCCGCTGACGAGCGGCAGGTCGTGGTTGGCGTCGCGGAACTTCGCGAACAGCGCCTCCTGCTCGGCCTTCTCGACGAGCCGCATCGTGCCCCGCTCGAACCCGAGCGGGGCGAACTCGGCGTCCGTCAGGTCGAGGAAGATGTCCACGATGGCGTTGCCGAGGCCGCAGAGGTGGTAGTCTTTTTTCATGGGCTATCGCTTGAGGGTGGCTTCGATCCGGTTCAATACCCGATTCTTGCCGAGGATCGCCAGCGTGTCGAAGAGGCCGAACCCGACGCTCGTGCCCGTGACGGTTACGCGGACCGGGAGTTGGATCGCGTTCATCTTCACGCCCTTCGCCGCAACGAAATCGTGCATCGCCTTGTCGGTCGTCGCGGCGTCGAACGGCTCGCACGCTTTCAACACGTCGGCGAACTCGGCGAGTAGCGGCTTCGCGGCCGGGTCCTTGAATGCCTTTTCGGTCGCCTTCGGGTCGTAGGCGATCTCGTCTTTCAGGATCGGCGTCGCGAACGCCAGCACGTCGCTGAACAGCTTGATCCGGTCGCCACTCGCTTCGACGATCCGGGTCAACACGGCCCGCGTCGCGTCGTCGAGCGTGTCGCCGATCAGCTTCGCCTTTCTCAGGAACGGCACACACCGCTCGACCTTCTCGGCCGTCGGCACGAGCTTCATGTGCTCGCCCTGAATCCAGAACAGCTTCTTCGCGTCGTAGTTGCCGGGGGCGTCCGTCACCCGCTCCAGGGTGAAGTTCGCCTTCAGCGTGTCGAGCGTCATGAACTCCGTCTCGGCGTCCAGGCTCCAGCCGAGCCGACACAGGTAGTTAATGATCGCCTCGGGCAGGTAGCCGATCTCCTTGTAGAACGCCACGGCTATGATGTTCAGGTCGTCCCGCCCCTTGATCTCGTCGTCGGTCCAACCGCACGCCTTCAGCTTGGCGACCTCGTCGGCGGTGAGCGGCGGGGTCTTCCGCTTGCTCATCTTCTCGCCGTTGTAGTACACCTGCGGGACGTGTCCGAACGTCGGGAGGCTCGCGCCGAGCGCCTGGTACATCAGGATTTGCGTCGGCGTGTTCTCCAGGTGCTCGATCGCCCGCACGACGTGCGTGATGCCGAAGTCGATGTCATCGACAACGGTCGCGAAGTTGTAGACGGCGCGGCACAACCCCTTCTCGTCCGGGCCGCGGAGGAGCATCGGGTCGCGGATCGTGTCGGTGTGGACCTCGTGCTTGCCCTTCACGGCGTCCGTGAACGTCACTTTCTGGCCGAGTTCCACCCGCAACAGCAGTGGGGCCTTCTTCGCCGCGTACTGCTTCACATTCTCGTCGGCCGGCACGTCGCGGTTCGTGCCGCGGTGGACGTAGGGCTTGCGGGCCAGCTTCGCGTGCTCGCGGGCGGCGTCCTGCTGCTCCGGCGTCGTGTAGTCCGGGTACGCCTTCCCCTCGGCCAGCAGCCTCATCGCCGCCGCCTCGTACTTGTCGTTCCGCTGGCCCTGGAAGTACGGCTCGTGCGGGCCGAAGCTGTCGCCGCTCGCGTCGGCCGTCGGGCCTTCGTCCCAGTCCACGCCGAGCCACTTGAACCCGTCGAGAATCGGCCTCACCGCCTCGGCCCGGTTGCGGGCGTCGTCCGTGTCGTCGATGCGGAGGATGAACTTCCCGCCGTGGCGTTTCGCCAGCAGCCAGCAGAACAGGGCGGTGCGGACGCCGCCGATGTGCAGGTAGCCGGTCGGCGACGGAGCGAAGCGGGTGCGGATGGTCATGTGAGTCGTTCGTGGGAAGCGGACGAGATGAACGGACACCGGGTCACATCGACCCGTTCGCGCCGGCGAGGACGGCGGCCGGTTCCATCACCGGCTTCGGCAGCGGGCGGCACTCCACGAGCGTGACCACGAAGCCTTCCTGGACGACCTTGCCGTCCTGGTTGACGATGCTCCGCTTCCACTTCACCTCGCCCCGCTTGCCGCGGCCGCGAAGCGCCTTCTCCACCGCCGTCGTGCGGACGCGGATCGTGTCCCCGGCGAACACCGGCAGGATGAAGTTCCACTCCTTCACGGACAGCAGCGCGATCGTGCGGACGGCCGGCGACTGCACGCCGAGGCCGCTCGCGATGGAGAACACGCCGAACCCGTGGGCGATCGGCCGGCGGAACGGCGTCGCCGCCGCGTAGGCGTGATCGACGTGCATCGGGTTGAAGTCCCCGCTGAACCCGGCGAAGTTCGTGATGTCCGCCTCCGTCACCGTCCGGCCGCCCGACTCCCAGGCCGCGCCGACCTCGAAATCGTTGAAGTACAAGTGGTTCGACGAATAACCCATGACGGGGCCTCGAGACGACGGCTTCACTCACACCCTGATTTATACGATTCCCGAAGCGATTCCAAGACCGTCGGGCAAACTGCCGGCTGCCAGTCTGACAGGCCCCACCGCCACCGCCGCCACCGCCACGGGTGGCCCCCCGTGGCGGACTCGCCACCTGGGTTGACGCGACACGTATTATGTACAAATGGTCACGTCGCGGGCAGCAGCTGCACCGGCTTCCGGTCCGCCCCGTCCGGCAGGACGCCGACGTAGACCACCTCGGCTTCCGTCACGGAAAAGACCTCCATGCCGCGTTCCGCGATCACGTCGATGTGCATGGTGATGGACGTCCGCCCGACCCGGCTGCACGTCGTCTGGAACCGCACCACGTCGCCGACGAGGACCGGCCTCTTGAACTCGACGCGATTGATCGCGACCGTCACGAACTGTGCGTCCGCCCGCCCGCCGCGGAGGCCGACCTCCCGCCGGGCCGCGATCGACCCGGCCACGTCGATGTAGCTGAGGATGACGCCGCCGAAGATCGTGCCGTAGGGGTTCGTGTCCTTCGGCATCATCACGACCTGAATCGCGGTGTACGAGTCGGGCATGGGTTGTTCCGGTTCAAAGATGAGTTAAACTGAGGTGATTGTAGGGCGGGTCAAGCTTTGCGCCGACCCGCCGCACGAACTCCACCGCAGCAGAAAAAGATTAAACCGGCGGGAACCCGACGGCGGGTCGGCGCAAAGCCTTGACCCGCCCTACAAGAAACTACTGCTAGATTTTCCTTCCCGCCCGCCGCGTCCGCTGCTAAGATAATTTGTAAGCATCCCGGAGAAATTCGATGACAGAAGGTACGAGCCAGTTCTGCCGCCGGACCCGCCGGGAGTTCCTCTGGGACAGCGGGGCGAAGTTCCCCGGCCTCGCGCTCACCGGGCTGCTCACCGCCGACAGCTTCTTCAACAAGGCCGCCGCGAACGAGACGAAGCAGCCGAACTCGCTGCTCAACCCGATGGCCGTGAAGCCGCCGATGTTCCCGGCGAAGGCGAAGTCGGTCATCTTCGTGTTCTGCTACGGCGGCCCCAGCCACATCGACACGTTCGACCACAAGCCGTACCTGACCGGCAAGGACAACAAGACCGTTCCGATCAAGACGTTCGGCCGGGGCGGGAAGAAGAGCGAGGGGCGGATCGTCGAGCCGCGGTGGAAGTTCAAGCAGCACGGGCAGAGCGGGGCGTGGGTCAGCGAGCTGTTCCCGCACGTGGCCACGTGCGTGGACGACATCGCGTTCCTCAAGGGCATGTACGCCGAGTCGCCGATCCACGGGTCGGCCCTGCTCATGATGAACTCCGGCCGCCTCTTGTCCGGCAACCCGTGCATGGGCAGCTGGGTGACCTACGGCCTCGGCAGCGAGAACCAGAACCTGCCCGGCTTCGTCGTCATGCTCGACAACTCCGGCGGGCCGATCAGCGGGCCGAAGAACTGGTCCAGCGGCTACATGCCGGCCGCGTACCAGGGCGTCACCCTGCGGGCGAGCGGCACGCCGATCTTCGATCTCCAGCCGCCGACCGGGTTCACCCGCGAGCAGCAGCGGGCGCTGCTGGACCACCTGAAGGAGAAGAACGAGCAGCACCTCGCCAGCCGGGCGGACAACAGCGAACTCGCGGCCCGGATCGCCAGCTACGAACTCGCGTTCAAGATGCAGCAGTATGCCCCGGAGGCGGTCGATTTCACGAAGGAAACGAAGGAGACGAAGGACCTGTACGGCATCGACGGGTCGCGGACGGAGGACTTCGGCAAGAAGATGCTGCTCGCCCGGCGGCTCGTCGAACGCGGCGTGCGGTTCGTGCAGGTGTACAGCGGCGGGGCGCACAACGACGAGAACTGGGACGCCCATACGGACATCGCGAAGAACCACAACAAGCACGCCGGGGACACCGACAAGCCGGTGGCCGGCCTGTTGAAGGACCTGAAGCGGCGGGGTTTGCTCGACAGCACGATCGTGATCTGGGGCGGCGAGTTCGGCCGGCAGCCGACGGCCGAGTACGCGAGCGGGACCGGCCGGGACCACAACAGCTACGGGTTCACGATGTGGATGGCCGGCGGCGGCATCAAGGGCGGCGTGTCCGTCGGGAAGACGGACGAGTTCGGGAACAACGCCGTCGAGGACCGGTACCACGTCAAGAACCTGCACGCGACGGTCCTGCAACAGATGGGCCTGGACCCGAACAAGCTGACGTACTTCTACGGCGGGCTGGACCAGAAGCTGGTCGGCGTCGAGGGGGCGGAACCGATCAAGCAGATCATTTGATTAGTAGGGTGGGCCGAGTCTTCGAGGCCCACCGCGAACGAGTTGCTGCCGAATTCCTGCGTCCTTTTTCGCCCGGCTGCGTCTGTTTGTTCGGAAGCGGCTGACGTTCAGCCGCGACGACCGCGAACGAACAGGAGCTGACCCATGCAACCCACGTCTTCCGATGCCGGCAACAACGCGGCATGTTGTGCCTCACCCGGCTGTTGCGCCCCGACCGTCTGCTGCGTGCCGGTGGCCTGCTGCGTGCCGGCGGCCTGCTGCAACACGGCCGGCTGCTGCCCGCGCACGGGCTGCTGCGTCCCACCGCAACCCAAGCCTAACTGAGTCCGTGATGGCGACTCAACCCTCGACCGAGGCGATCTGGTCGCACCTGAGTTCGGCCCTGCGGCGGTTCATCCGCCGTAGGGTTCCCGACGACCACGTTGCCGACGATCTGCTCCAGGAGACGTTCGTGCGGGTCCACCGCAACGTGGGAACGCTCCAGGAGACGGAACGGCTGGCGGCATGGGTGTACCGGATCGCTCGAAACGTGGTTCACGACCATCACCGCAGGGCCTCGAACAGGGCGGTGGCACTCTCCGACTCTGAAAGCGAGTGTGCCGAGGATCGCGAGTCGCAACCCGGCTGTCGGGGCATCGCATGGTTGGATGAAATGATTCAGTCGTTGCCGGACGGCTATCGACAGGCGGTGCAGATGGCTGAAATCGAAGAACAATCCCAGCAGGACGTAGCCGACCGGCTCGGCCTCTCGTTGTCGGGTGCGAAGTCTCGGATTCAACGCGGCCGGGCGATGCTGCGGGAGGTCCTCGAACGGTGCTGTTCGTTCGAGTTGGACGTGCGAGGCCGAGTCATGGGGTGCGATCCCAAGCCCGACCAACGGGTGTGCCGGGATTGTGGGGAGTCAAGCACGTAACTTCAACGACGAGCACTCGCTCCCGCGGTGGGCCTCGAAGACTCGACCCACCCTACAAAACAAGCGGCCGCCGGCTACCCGGCGGCCGCTTTCATTTCCTGAGTCGGACTGCTTACTCCGCCTTGATGCTCAACGTGTCCCCGGCCTTGACCGTGACCTTGTGGTCGGCGCTCGCCCCCTTGTACGCCGGCGGAAGCGCCTTGTACACGGCCGAGTCCGCCTTCCCCTCGAAGAAGTACGTGTACTCGCCGGCGAACGCCTCGCCCTTGAACTTCCCTTCCTTATCCGTGTTGAATTGCGCCTGGAGCGTGCCGGAGCCGCTGGGGAGCAGAACCAGCGTCAGGTTTGCGGCCGGCTTGCCGCCGGGCAGCGTCGCCGTGCCGGTCACCGGGACCATGCTGTCCGTCCGCGCGGGCGGCGTACTCGGCCCGCAGCCGGCCGCGGCGAGGAGGACCGCCAGAAGGATCGTCGAACGAATCATGTTGACCTCGTGGGATCGTGTAAGGGAAAGGGCCGGCGTCCCCGCGGACGCCGGCCCGAGTGTTGCGCGACGGCCGGGAGCTTAATCGAGGCCGTTGACCGTCTCGCCGCGGGAGCTGGTCGCGATGGCGCGGGTGATCTGCCAGTCGAGGCTGTCGCGGAGCGTCCGGACGGAGCCGTCGGCCATGCAGCTGACGACGATGCCGGTGTGGAACGCGAACGGCTCGTCGTTCGGGCCGCAGTTGTTCGTCTGCCAGGTGCAGGTCGTCGGGCCGCCCACCGGCGTGTTGTTGTTGTTGTACCGAGCCGTGCGGATGCCGGTCGAGTTGCTCGGGCCGGAGTAGCCGTTCGTGGCGGCGTCCGGGTCGGCCCAGGCGTACACCCGGCGGGCGTTCGTGGCCGGGATGTTCAGCTGCTCGGCCGAGTCCGACGCGACCGGCAGGACGCGGGCGGAGTTCGCCGAGAACGGGCTGTTCAGCCGCGGGTCCAGGCGGCCGGCGTCTTCGATGAAGAGGATCGTGTTGCTCGACCCGTCCGTGATGCCGATGACCGGGCGGCCTTCGCAGCTCATCGCCCCCTGGTCGGAGGTCAGGCCGCGGCGGACGGCGTCCGTCGGCCGGCTGCCGAGTTCGGCCGTGTTCGCCGCCGGCGTGCCGGGGCGGCCGTCCTCGATGTCCGTGATCGCGATCGCCATGTAGTCGATGCCGCCGTAGTTGTCCTGGCCGCGCTGCTGCGGGACCGGGGTGCTCGGGCAGATGAACGTCTTGATGAACGTCTTGGCCGCCGCGCGGGCGTTGGCGTTGACCGCGGCCACGTCGTTGTAGCTCCGGCCGCGGGCCTTGCGGTGCAGGAACGTCGTGTCGTACCCGGAGGTCGGGTCGAACGGGTTGAACGTCACGTCGAAGTTCCGGTAGACGTTCTCTTGCTCGATGTACGGCAGCAGCGTCGTACACCACGAGTGGATCGAGTACGTCGTCGTGCCGCCGCCGGTCGAGTCGCACTGGCCGGGGGACGGCATCACCTGGTACGCGGACTCGTAGTTGTGGACCGCGAGGCCCAACTGCTTCATGTTGTTGATGCACTGGCTGCGGGCGGCGGCTTCCCTGACCTTCTGGACGGCGGGCAGGAGCAGGCCGATCAGGATCGCGATGATCGCGATGACGACCAGCAGCTCGATGAGCGTGAAGGCCCGTCGGGCGGATTGTGTGGCTCGGTGGTGGAGCGCGTCGCGCAAGGAGTTCTCCCGGAAAAGGAACACGACCGCACGCACCCGGCGCACGGTCACCGGAAGTAGGTTTACTTTTCAATAAGTGGAATCCGTGAAGGCGGCGTGAATTCTCGCGCAACTTGCTGCTCACCCCCTGCCGCGAGCCGTCGCTCCCGACGGTTTGGGTGCGTAGAACGACCTCATGCCCCCAACTCCGAGGCCGAGCGTGACCGAGATCGACCCGCCGCCCCGACCCCCGCGGAACCGGCTGCCCCTGTGGGTCGGCCTGATCGTGCTCATCCTGCTGTTCCCGGCCGTCGTCATCCCGCTGTTGGTCGGGGCGTTCCGCGACCCGGCGTTCGCGTCCGTGGACGAGGTGGATGTCGCGCGGGTGCAGGCCATCGACGTGTTCATCCTCAACCGGCCGGACGGCGGCCCGGACATCGGCGGCACGCGGGGGCTGTTCCCCGTGCCGGAAGCCGACTTCGAGCGGGTGCTAGCGCTGATGCGGAACGCGACGCCGTCGCAATCGCAGCGGGGCATCTGGATGGGCCGGATCGTGGTGACGCTGACGGACGGCCGGGTGCAGACGATCATGCTGCACCGGCCGACGGACGAGTACGCGGGCACGGACCGGCGGCTGGAGATGCGGATCGGCCGGCTGCAGTTCGACGGCCCGCCGGTGAAGGAGTTCCTCCGGAAGATGGGCGAGATCGCCGGCCAGGACCCGCCGCCGGGGAAGTGACGCGAGCCGGCGGCACAGCCGGGACCGCGGGCGTCCCGCCCGCCCACCTTCACCGGCTCCGGGATCAGCCTTATGCGATTGGGACCGTGGCGGGCGGGACGCCCGCGGTCCCAGGCCGGCCGGGGTGGTCCGTCACCCCAGGTTCGCGAACGGGTTGTCGTCGTTCGCCGGCCGCGGCCCGGCCCGCTTCGCCCGCGGCGGCGCGTCCCGCTTCCGCGGCCGCTCCTCGACGACTTCTTCCTCCACCGCCTTCGGCTTCCGCATCGCTTTCATCAACACGAACACGCCGCCGAGGACGAGCGCGACGGCCCCGACGATGGCGGCGATGACGAGCGTGTTGTCCTTCGCGGCCGGCGGGGTCGGCGCGGCCTTCTCGTCCGCCTTCGCGGGTTCGACGACCTTCGGCGGCTCTGGCGTCGGCGGGGCCTTCGCCGCCGCGGGGATGAACGGGTACTCGACGTTCGCGGAAGTCTTGAGCGTCTTCACCGCCTTGTCCCCGTCGCCGAGGACCTCGACCTGCTTCACGCCGACGACGCCCTTGTTCGTCCGGCCGTGGACGGCCTTGACCTCGATCGTCACCTTCGCGCGGGCGGGCAGCTCGTCCTTCGCGATGTCGCTCTCGACCTGCCCGGCGAGGCTGCGGGACGTGTACACGTCCAGGTTCAGCGGCGGGGCCTGGTTCTGCGTGGCGAGTTCCATTCCCGTCCCGCCGGCGTACCGCGTCCCCTTGACGTAAGCCTCCACCGTCAACGTCTGGCCGACGAACCGGTCCGGGAACCGGTTCACGATCGCCAGCGTCGGCTTCCCGGTCGGCAGCGTCAGCTCCGGCTTGAGCGTCGTGACCGGCTTGCCGTCGTCGTCGAGGAATTCGAGCTGCTCGGCGGTCAATGTGTACCGCCGCTCGCGGCCGACCGGCTTCGCCAGCTTGCCGATGACGCGGACCGGGTACTTCAAGGTGATGCCGACGGGGATCAGTTCCGGGATGCCGAGGTCGGCGACCTGGAGCGCCAGGTCCTTCGGCAGCACGACCCGCACGTCCGTCGGCGTGTTGTCCGTGTCCGTTTCGACGGCCAGCTCGAACTCGCCCTTGTCGGTCGGGTTGACCGTGCAGGTGCTGAGCGCGTCCATCCGCACCGGCTTGTTCAGGTAACCCTCCGGGGCCGCGTTGACGAGGCTGACGCTGTCCGAGTCCTTCGCCGTCGGGAACTTCGGCGGCACGTTCGGGAACGGCAGCACCGCCCCGCTCGCGAGCTTCAGGTTCCCCTCCGGCGTCCGCTGGGGGCCGTAGGGGTTGCTCGGCCGGTTGCCGCCGAACATCCCCGGCCGCGTCGCGCCGACCGGGACCACGGCCGCGTTCGTGAACAACTTCGTGTCGCCGACCTCCATCTCGATCTGAACGACGAGGCCCTTCGGACTGTCCTTCGGGATCGTCACGTCGCCGCTCGCCCGGCCGTTCTCCACCGTGAGTGGAACCTTCATCGCGTTCGGGATCGGCCCCGGCGTCGTCAGCGGCTTCGGCGGCTCCTTGCCCGTCGGTAGCACGTAGGCCGTGACGGACTTCACCTGCTTGAACGGATCGACGACATCGACGGACAGCCGCGCCGGGATGTCGCCCTTCGGTTCGTCGTCCGGGTTCTTCGGCACGAGGACGACCTGCCCCGGCCGGCCGCGGAGCATCGCGGCGACCTCGTGCTGCGGCACGGCCTCGCCGACGCCGCGGCCGATGAGGCTCCGCACGGCGACGCCGATGAGCTTGCCGTCGGCCGCGACGACGGGGCCGCCGCTGTTGCCGGGGTTCAGCGACCCGTCGAGTTGCACCGTCGTGACCGGCCCCGGCACGACCTCCCGCCGCAGGCTGGACACGGTCGCGCGGGCGACGCTGATCTCCGGGTTCTTCTTCCCAATAGCCAGCCGGTCGCCGAACGGGAACCCGCACACGTACACCACCATCGTCTCCCGCGCCTCCGGCGGGTCCGCGATGTCGAGCGGTTTCGGCAAGTCTTTGACGTTCTCGATCTTGATTGTCGCGAGGTCGCGGACGGTATCCGCGGCGACGAGCTTCGCCTTGACGGATCGCTCCTTCTCCGTGCCGCTCTCGAAGACGACCTCAATGGGCGTCGCCCATTTCTTATCGTCGTCCGCCCCGTCGTAGAGATCGACGACGTGATCGTTCGTCACCAGATACCCGGTGTCGCCGACGGCGCGGACGAGGAACCCGGACCCGGTGGACACGGCCCCGGACCGCGGCGTGCCGACCTTGACGAACACGGTCGCCGACTTGACGCGGGCCAAGTCCTCGGCCTTCAGGCTGTCCTGGGCCGACGCGGACGAACCGACCGCACAGGCGGCGACGGCGAGAATGAGGCGGAGCATGCGGGCAGACCTCGAACGGGGAGACGTTCTTCAAGGTTAACAGAACGGGCACGGGCCGTGTAGCCTTGCGCCCGCGTTCCCGTGTCGTAGAATGCCCGCATGGAGCGCCTCAACAAGTACCTCGCGCACGCCGGCGTCGCGTCCCGGCGGCAGTGCGACGAGCTGATCGCCACCGGCCGCGTCAAGGTGGACGGCCGCGTCGTCCGCGACCTCGGCGTCAAGATCGACCCGGACCAGCACAAGGTCAGCGTCGATGACGCCCCTGTGCGGGTCGAGAAGACCGTCTACTGGGTCGTGAACAAGCCGGTCGGCTACCTCTGCACGAACCACGACCCGGCCGGCCGGCCGCTCGCCCTCGACCTCATCCCGCGGATCGAGCAACGGGTCTACACCGTCGGCCGGCTCGACGAGGCGAGCGAGGGGATGCTTCTCATGACGAACGACGGCGAGCTGGCCTACCAGCTCATGCACCCGAAGTTCCAGGTGGAGAAGACGTACCTCGTCCTCGTGGCCGGGCAGCCGAACAAGCAGGACCTCCAGAAGCTGCTCGATGGCGTCTGGCTGAGCGACGGCAAGGTGAAAGCCAAGCGGGTACGTCGGGTCAAGGCGCAGGGCGATAGCACCTGGCTGCGGATCGTGCTGTGCGAAGGGAAGAATCGCGAGATCCGCCGGATGCTCGCGAAGCTCAACCACAAGGTCATGAAGCTCCGCCGCGTCGCCATCGGCCCGGTGGACCTCGACCGGCTGCCGAAGGGGAAGGCGCGGAAGCTGAGTTTGACCGAACTGGCCGCGCTGAAGAAGACGGTCGAGGCGGGGTTCAAGAAGCTGGAGAAACTCCGCGACCGCGCCGCCGGCCGGCCGGGTCCGAAAACCTGACACCCCGTCCGACATTCCCGCGGTTCGTGTGCTATTTCCTAGTAGGGATGTTGCGGCACGGCCCGAACCCGCGCCGCCGACAGTCTGCCCTGGGGGAACGGCCGTGATCTCGGTTCATCGTTGGCTGCCGCTCATCGTCTGTTTCACTTCCCTGGTTGCGGTCGCGGCGGGTCAGGCCCCTCAAAAGAAAGACAAGGCCGCGGAACCGAAGGCCCCCGCGAAGCTCAAGAACCCGACGCTCAAGGACGTGGAGAAGTCACCCGAACTCTACCTCGGCAGCCGGCTCACGCTCGACGGTCTGCTCGGCAAGGCGACGAAGCCCGCCGGGTCGATGGTCGAACTGTCCGTTTTCCACGACGGCAAGTCGGCGGTGACCTGGCTCCGCATTCTCGCTGTCAAATCTCTCGCGGAGCAACTCGCGTCGTTACCGGATCGGCAGCCGGTGAAATTCGTCGGCACGGTCGTAGCTCCGGAATCGGCGCGGGCAAACTACGGTTTCGAGTTGGAAGAAATCCACGTCCTCGACACCGACGGCCAGGTGACCACGCTGAAGCCCGCCGCGGTCGTGTTGCCGAAGAAGAAAGACGTACCACCGGAACCGGTCGTCGCGGATAAGCCGAAGGAAAAGGAATCGGTGTTGCCAAAGGCGGCCGCCGAGGAGAAGAAGGCCGGCAAGGTTCCGACGTTTCTCGTTGTCATCGCGGTGGCGTTGGCCCTGTTTATGGTCGTGTCACTCGTCGTCGGCGTCCGCCTCATCAAGCACATGAAAGCCCAACAAAAGGGCGGCAAGAAGCAGCCGGCACCCGCCGAGGCGGTCGCCGTCGAGTCCGACGCGGACGACGACGAATAGTTATCGCGATTCGGGTTTCTCGTTCCCCACTTCACGCCGAATCGGATACCCTATCGACAATCTCCGCACTCGCATCCGGGGTTGTCATGGCCGAACCTGTCGTCATTGCCACGTGGCCGTTCGGGAAGCTCGCCGTCGAGACGGCGGGGAAGCAACTCGCCGACGGCAAGCCTGCGCTCGATTCCGTCATACTCGGCGCGCAGGCCGTCGAGAACGACCCGACCGTCCGCTCGGTCGGGTTCGGCAGCATTCCGGACCGCATCGGCCGGCTGACGCTCGACTCGTGCGTCATGGACGGCCAGACGCTTAAGTGCGGAGCCGTCGCCGGGCTGGAACACATCCGTAGTGCTTCCGCCGTCGCCCGGCGGGTGATGGAAAAGACGCCGCACATCCTGCTCGTCGGCGAGGGGGCGAAGTGGTTCGCCCTGCAACAAGGCTTCCCGCTGGAGATGCCGCACACGGCCGAGGCGATCAAGGAGTGGCTGGAGAAGCACCCGGACCGGCAGAAGCCGATGAAGGAACAACCGGCCCCCGCCGGACCGGAGGACATCAACGTCTATAACGTGCCGATCGATGAGAACAATCACGACACGGTGACCGTCCTGGGTCTCGACAAGGCCGGCCACCTCGGCGGGTGCTGCACCACGTCCGGGCTGTCGTACAAGCTGCCGGGCAGAGTCGGGGATTCGCCCATCATCGGGGCCGGGCTGTACGTGGACGACCAGGCCGGGGCCGCCGGCGCGACCGGCGTGGGCGAGGAGATCATCCGCATCAGTGGGAGCACGTACATCGTCGAGCAGATGCGTGGCGGCAAGTCGCCGCAGGAGGCGTGCGAACTGGCGTGCAAGCGGGTTCACGCCTCGGCCGCGCGGCGGGGCGTTCACACCGCGAACGTCGCGTTCCTGGCGCTCAGCCCGAAGGGCCACGTTGGGGCCGCGTGTACGCCGCGGACGAACTTCCAGTACGCGGTGAACAAGGGCGGGGCGGTCGAGCTGCTGAAGGCGAAGGAAGTGATGGGTGATGTGTAACGAGACCCCTCGGCCGTACATGCCGAGCTACCCCATCTCGAACGTGCGTCCACGCAACCCCTCTTCGGCTTTGTTCCCTCCCCCCTTGGGGGGGAGGGTTAGGGAGGGGGGTGAGCTTCCCGCCTCGGACGAGAATGCCCCGGAGGGAGGAAGGCGGGGGGGGCGGGGGGCCCGCGCCCCCCCCCCCCC
>JAESGS010000273.1_pt1 | contig 42880 bp, 38 predicted proteins | sample 9269761 | NCBI WGS metagenome assembly JAESGS01 (sample SAMN15741799, study PRJNA653493) | algae metagenome | isolation source: Cyanosarcina radialis HA8281-LM2 and co-occurring heterotrophs from damp... | place: USA: Makauwahi cave, Hawaii | collected 2011-01-06 | reverse complement strand
TACATCCGCTTTTACAATCACCGTCGGCGCCACTCGACGTTGGGCTATCTCAGTCCGATGGAATTTGAGCGGCGAAATGCGAGCAGTAGCTCTTAACTACCTGTCCACCAGTTCCGGGGCAGACCACAGCTCAGGGTCATCAGTCCCGAAGTCAACGCCAATATGACGGCTATCGTGGTGCTCTCCATGGCCATTACGCCGGTGGCCTTACTGCTGTACAGACGTTTTGCCCGCGCACAGAGCGTTTCCATGGACGGTGTGGAAACCGCACAGAATCTGCAAGGCAATGTACTCATCATCGGTTTTGGCCGCGTGGGCCAGATTGCCTGCCAGGCACCGCTCGCTCAGGGAGCGAAACTTTCCATTATCGAGATAGATCCGGAGGTGATCCGCGCCGTGGAGCCCTATGGTTTCAAGGTCTATTACGGTGATGGTGCCCGCCATGAAATATTGCAGGCTGCCGGTGCCCATCACGCCCGCGCCATCATTATTTGTGTGGATGATAAAAAAGCCGCGACACGCATAGTCGAAAGTACGCGGCACTACTGCCCGCAGGTGAAGTTGGTGGTGCGTGCCTTTGACCGCGAACACGCGCTGGAGCTGGTCAAGCACGACGCCGACTACATAGTGCGGGAAACCTTTGAGGCCGCCCTGCTGCTCGGCCGTCAGGCCGTGCTGACGCTGGGTGCGTCGGAACTCGAAGCCGACGCGGTAACCGACGAAGTGCGCAAACGCGATGCCGAACGTTTTGCCCTGGAAACAGCGGGTGGTCTGTTTGCCGGGCGAGCGTTGGTACTGGGAAACATCGAGCATATCGAACCGCCGAACCAAGAAGCGCGGGACGCCCAGTGAGCATTCATTCGGGATCGCATAGCTCTGTCGCCGTCGACCGTCTCGCCGTGTATCGCCGCCTTGCAGCGGGGGCAACGGGTGACCTCGCAACGCATCGCCCCCGGACTATCACAAACGCCCTGAGCGGCGTTCCGGGTGGCCTTGATAACGCTGATTTGATATCCGCTCGCAAGGATTTCTTTCAGCTCCTCAACATCTTTTGAAATAGGTAGGAGGGCGCATGTTCACTCCGAATTCCATTCCCTATCAGCGACAACCTGGCTTTCAGCGCACTTACCGCCAAGGCCGCCTGACCCTGGGTCTTTTCTTCCCCCTCGAAGCCTTTGCCGGTGATACGCCGAGCATGCTCGACCAGGCGAGCCTGGCCCAACGTGCCGACAAGCTGGGTTTCTCTGCTCTCTGGTTTCGCGACGTGCCGTTACGTGACCCCAGTTTCGGCGATTCGGGTCAGGTCTTCGATCCTTGGGTCTACCTGGGTTTTATGGCGGCACACACACACTCGATTGCGCTGGGTACCGCCTCGATCATCCTGCCAATCCGCAATCCCCTGCACACCGCCAAGGCCGCAACCAGTGTCGATCAGCTTAGCGGTGGCCGCCTGTTACTCGGTGTGGCTTCCGGTGACCGGCCGGTGGAGTTTCCCGCATTCGGTGTCGACCCGGAGCAACGCGACAGTCTGTTCCGCGAATACCTTCAGGTATTTCGCGAGGTTCAGCGCAGCAGTTTCGTGCCTTTGACCTGGTCCGGCGGCACGCTTGAGGGGGCGGATCTGATTCCCAAGCCGACCACGGCGGAAATTCCTTTCTTTGTCACCGGCCATAGCCGCCAGACGCTGGAATGGATCGCCCGCTACAGTCATGGCTGGATCAGTTATCCGCGCGCCCCGAAGACGCAGCAGCTGATTGTCGATAACTGGCGCACTGCGGTTCGTGCCGAATGTGGTGAGCTGTTCAAGCCCTTCACCCAGTCGCTATACATCGATCTGACGGATAACCCGCAGACACCACCACGACCGATTCACCTGGGCTATCAATTAGGGCGATATCACCTGATCTCGCTGCTGCAAAGCTTGCAGGAGATCGGCGTTAACCATGTGATCATCAATCTGAAGTACGGCCAACGCCCTGCAGGCGAGGTGATCGAGGAACTCGGTCAGTTCGTTCTGCCCAACTTCGTCCTGGCAACATGAGGCGGCATGGTGCTGGAAAGCTACGACCCGCTGACAGCCGTCGTCGGCACCTGGGGCAATCCCTATCGACGAGGGGCGGCCGATCCCTGGTAAAGCGCGGGGGAGGGGCTCAAGTACCGCCCAGGGAGAGCCACGCCAGATGACCAGTACCTAGTCAAAGAAGGCCAGGGTGCGAACCTCGATACTCTCGCGCGGCGGGGCTCCCGGCGGCGTATTGGGATCCTGGAAGGCGGTGTGGGGGGTGAAGCGGGCGCGGCCGTCGTGACGCGAGTCATACCCCTTGATCAGCAATACTTCGTCACGGCGCATGTCCGGAAAATAGTACCAGCGCTGGTGCGGATTGTAGGCCAGGTGGTAGATCTCACCGATCCGATCCGGATAGACCAGGTCGGTGGCCAGCAGGTCATTGGGGTCTAGCGTCGAGGCGTCCAGCACGGCCAGCGGCGAGCGCTTGACGGGCCCGCTCATCGGGCGCCAGAGGTTGATCTGAGCCACTGGCATCGCTGCCAGTGCGGCGGCCTGATCCCCGCCCAGCACGTCGCGGACACGCTCAGGCCCCGAGCGCTCGGTGTAGTCATTGTGCACACGGCTGGCTGGCCCACGAATATCCCGCCGCTCGGCGTCGCTGCGCCTGGTGTGGTCGAAGACGACGACCCGACTCGCGCCCGTCAACTCCATGATCACGGCCTTGACCTCGTCGTAGTAGAGGTTTTCCACCGAGGTATCGTCGTAGAGGTCGGCGACCAGCGTATCCCGGCGATGGAATTCAAAGCCCTGCTTGTCCAGAGAAAGGCTGTCTGCCAACGGACGACCGTTGTGTATCGTGACCTCGCGCTCCTCCTGCTCGGCAAAGTAGTGCGGTTCGCTGTCGCCGGTCAGCGCCTCGGTGTGCACATAGGGCTTTGCATCGTGCTTGACCAGGTAGGTGAGTGTTGCGATGACGCTAGCGGGCATATCAGTTGTGCGTTTCAAGTAATGCCTCCCAGTCTGCTGACCGCACCCGGTGTGGTGTCACCGTGGCTGCGCTGTAGCTTGCATGTAGGCTCCCTCGCTCAATCATATGCCCTCGAACGGGTACTTTTAAATGCGCCCGTAGCGCTCCAACCCTGACGCCAGTTCCTTGATGGCGCGTGAAAGGGGCGATTCAGTACCTGGGGCTGTCGGTGGACAGGGCCAGCAGCTGCTTTTCCTGGTTCCAGTCGAACGGCTCGTCGTTCTGCTCGGCCTCGAAGCGGCGCTCGTCGAGGGCCTGGTACAGGGCGATTTCCTCGTCGGGCATGAAGTGCAGGCAGTCGCCGCCGAAGAACCACAGCAGGTCGCGCGGCACCAGGTGGGCGATCTGCGGGTAGCGATGGAAGATCTGGCTGATCAGGTCCTGGCCCAGGTACTGGCTGGACACCGGGTCGCGCGGCATCTCGGCGAGCAGCTCGTCGTAGCGCTCGAGAAACAGCGCGTGGCTGTCGTCCAGTACCTGCTCGGCTTCGCCCAGGGCGACCAGGATGCCGCGCAGATGGTTGAGCAGGGCGAGGTGGTGTTCGAGGTGGCTGGCCATGGTGCGATTCCTGTTGGGTAAAACGGGCGCAGGAGTATAGAGAGCCTGGCGCCCGCTGTCCCGTTTCACCGGGCCGTGGTCGCTGTATGCGTAGCCCGGATGAAATCCGGGAAATCCTGCACATCTCTCCCGGATTGCATCCGGGCTAGGGTGTTAGCGCACCTTGCCGCGGCCGAGCTTGAGTTCCTCCTTGGCGAAGTCGTCGACGTCGATCACCCGCCGGCGCGCCGCTTCGGCGGCCTGCAGGCGCTGGCCCGCCTCGCCGTCGAGCAGGCCGGTGGCGATGGCCGCGGCGATGGCATCCTGGCCGGGGGCCGGTTGCAGGCTGCCGTCCTTGAGCGCCTGCTGCAGGCGCTTGCGCGCATCGCGGCTGGCGTCGATCAGCTGCAGCGCGTGTTGCAGGGCGCCGACCGCATCCTGCTCGGCTTGCGGCCGGTAGCAGCCGGCAAGCAGCGCCTCCAGCGCCGGATCGCCGGCCGGACGGCCGAGAATCGCCGCCACTTCGGCGTCCAGCGCGTCGCTCGGGCCGCGGTGACGGCGGCCGAGGGGGAACACCAGGATCTTGAGCAGGCAGCCGAAGGCGCGATTGGGGAAGTTGGCCAGCAGCTCGGCCAGGGCCCGTTCGGCGTGGAACAGGTTTTCCTCCATGGCCCAGCGCACCAGCGGCTGCACGGCTTGCGGGTAGTCCAGGTCGTGGTAGCGCTTGAGCGCCGCCGAGCCCAGGTAGAGGTGGCTGAGCGCATCGCCCAGGCGCGCGGACAGGCGTTCGCGGCGCTTCAGCTCGCCGCCCAGCAGCATCATGCTGCTGTCGGCGCACAGGGCGAAGGCCGCGGCCAGGCGGCCGAGGGCGCGGAAGTAGGCTTGGCTGAGGTTGTCGCCGGGGGCCTGGCCGAAGCGCCCCAGGCTCAGGCCGAGCAGCAGGCTGCTGGCGGCGTTGCCGACGGCGAAGCCGATATGGCGCAGCAGCAGGGCATCGAACTCGGCCAGCGCCTGGTCCTTGTCGTCGCGCCCGGCCAGGGCCATTTCCTTGAGCACGTAGGGATGGCAGCGGATGGCGCCCTGGCCGAAGATCATCAGGTTGCGCGAGAGGATGTTGGCGCCTTCCACGGTGATGGAGATCGGCGCGCCTTGCCAGGCGCGGCCCAGGTAGTTGCTCGGGCCCATGATGATGCCCTTGCCGCCGTGCAGGTCCATGGCATGGCTGACGCACTCGCGGCCGCGTTCGGTGAGGTGATACTTGAGGATGGCCGACAGCACCGAGGGCTTCTCGCCGAGGTCGACGGCACCGGCGGTGAGGATGCGCGCGCTGTCCATCAGCCAGGTGTTGCCGCCGATACGCGCCAGGGCCTCCTGAATGCCTTCGAAGGCGGTCAGCGGCACGCCGAACTGTTCGCGGATCTGGCTGTACTGGCCGCTGACCAGGCTGGCGAGCTTGGCCGCACCGGTGCCGCCGGCGGGCAGGGAAATGGAACGGCCGACCGACAGGCAGTTCATCAGCATCATCCAGCCCTTGCCCAGGTACTCCTGGCCGCCGATCAGGTAGTCGAGCGGGATGAACACGTCCTTGCCGCTGTTCGGCCCGTTCATGAAGGCGGCGCCCAGCGGCAGATGGCGACGGCCGATCTCCACCCCGGGGGTATCGGTGGGCACCAGCGCCAGGCTGATGCCGAGGTCTTCCTCCTCGCCCAGCAGGTGCTCGGGGTCATAGGCCTTGAAGGCCAGGCCGAGCAGGGTGGCCACCGGCGCCAGGGTGATGTAGCGCTTCTCCCAGTTCAGGCGCAGGCCGATGACTTCCTCGCCGTGCCACTGGCCCTTGCAGACGATGCCGGTGTCCGGCATGGCGCCGGCGTCGGAGCCGGCCAGCGGGCCGGTGAGGGCGAAGCAGGGAATGTCCTCGCCGCTGGCCAGGCGCGGCAGATGGTGCTGGCGCTGCGCATCGGTGCCGTAGTGCAGCAGCAGTTCGGCCGGGCCCAGGGAGTTGGGCACCATCACGGTGGAGGCCAGGTCGCCGCAGCGGGTGGCCAGTTTCATCGCCACCTGCGAGTGGGCGTAGGCGGAGAAACCCTTGCCGCCGTATTGCTTGGGGATGATCAGGGCGAAGAAGCCGTGCTGCTTGATGTGCTCCCAGGCCTTTTCCGGCAGGTCCAGCTGCTGGCCGACCTGCCAGTCGTTGACCAGGGCGCAGAGTTCTTCGGTGGGGCCGTCGATAAAGGCCTGTTCCTCGTCCGTCAGCTGCGCCTTGGGGTAGGCCAGCAGCTTGTCCCAGTCGGGGCGGCCGCTGAACAGCTCGCCGTCCCACCACACGGTGCCGGCCTCGATGGCGTCACGCTCGGTATCCGACATCGGCGGCAGCACGCGCTGGAACCAGGCGAACAGCGGGCCGCTGAACAGCTGGCGGCGCAGATCGACCAGCAGCACGAAGGCCGCCACGGCACCGGTGAGCGCCCACAGCAGCAGTTGCAACCAGCCCGGCACCGGGCTCAGCAGCGCCATGGCCAGCAGGTAGGCGGCGGTGATGCCCAGCGCGGGCAGGGCGGCGCTGCGGCTGTGGGCCAGGTAGGCCACGCCGAGCAGCAGAACCAGTAACCAGATAACGAGCATGTGTGTTCCTCCATGAGTGACAGCGGACGACGCCACGAGCTTAGTCGCGAATTGGCGGCAAGGCGGGGCAGCTTGGCCGGATCGCCGTTTTGATGGCGCGATCGGCACGCTTAGACTGGGGCAAACCCTTGGGAGCACGACCCATGCAGACCTATCTGCAACCCGGCCGCTTCATTGACAGTGACCACCCTGCGCTAATCGAGTTCGCCGAGTGTTGGCGCGGCGCCGGGCGCGATCCGCGCGACCAGGCCGTGGCGCTGTACCGCGCGGTGCGCGACCAGATCCGCTACAACCCCTATGTGTTCAGCCGCGAGCCGCAGACGCTGAAGGCCAGCCACGCGCTGCTCGCCGGCGAGTCCTACTGCGTGCCCAAGGCCAACCTGCTGGCGGCCTGCGCGCGGCATTGCGGTATCCCGGCGCGCATCGGCCTGGCCGACGTGCGTAATCACCTGTCGACGCCGCGCCTGCTGCAGTTGCTGCGCAGCGAGGTGTTCGCCATGCACGGCTACACCGAGCTGTTTCTCGACGGGCGCTGGGTCAAGGCCACGCCGGCCTTCAACGAGGCACTGTGCCGGGTGTTCAAGGTGGCGCCGCTGGAGTTCGACGGCGTCCACGACAGCGTCTTCCATCCCTTTAACGACAAGGGCGAGCGCTATATGGAGTACCTGGTCGATCACGGCCAGTTCGCCGACTTGCCCGAGCAGCTGTTCTTCGACCACCTGCAGCGCTGCTATCCGCATCTGTTCGCCGCCGACGCGGCATTCATGAGCGGCGACATGCAGGCCGAGGCGGCTGCTATCGACTGAATCGATAGTCAAGATCGCCAGGGCGGGCTTTTCTCCGCGCGTCGGCCTGGGTAGGGTGCAGGTCGGCATGCGCCGATGGCCGCAACAACCGGTTGCAAATCGTCGCCCCTACCCCCATCTATGCTGACTCCACCCTAGCGCGGGAAACCCCATTTTCATGAGCTCCGCCCTGACCATCCGCCAGTTGACCAAGACCTATGGCAACGGCTTCCAGGCTCTACACGGCATCGACCTGGATGTCGCCGAAGGCGACTTCTTCGCCTTGCTCGGCCCCAACGGCGCCGGCAAGTCCACCACCATCGGCATCCTCTCCACCCTGGTGAACAAGAGCGGCGGCACGGTCGAGGTGTTCGGCCACGACCTCGACCGCGAGCCGTCGGCGCTCAAGCGCTGCCTGGGCGTGGTGCCGCAGGAATTCAACTTCAACCAGTTCGAGAAGGTGTTCGACATCGTCGTCACCCAGGCCGGCTACTACGGCATTCCGCGCAGCATCGCCAAGGCACGCGCCGAGCAGTACCTGACCCAGCTGGGGCTGTGGGACAAGCGCAACGTCGCCTCGCGCGAGCTGTCCGGTGGCATGAAGCGCCGCCTGATGATCGCCCGCGCGCTGGTGCACCAGCCGCGCCTGCTGATCCTCGACGAGCCCACCGCCGGGGTGGACATCGAGCTGCGCCGCTCGATGTGGAGCTTTCTCACCGAGCTGAACCAGCAGGGCATCACCATCATCCTCACCACCCACTACCTGGAGGAGGCCGAGCAGCTGTGCCGCCACATCGGCATCATCGACCACGGCCGCATCGTCGAACACAGCAGCATGAAGGACCTGCTGAAGAAGCTGCACGTCGAGACCTTCCTGCTCGACCTCAAGGACACCCACGCGGTGGCGCCGCAGCTGCAGGGCTACCCGGCGCGGCTGCTCGACGACCACACCCTGGAGGTGCAGGTGGAGAAGAGCCAGGGTCTCAATGCGCTGTTCCAGCAGCTGGCGCAGCAGCAGGTGGAGGTGCTCAGCCTGCGCAACAAGACCAATCGCCTGGAGGAGCTGTTCGTCTCCCTGGTGGAAAAGAACCTGGCCAAGGTGGTGCCATGAATACCCAGTACCTCAACAGCGAATTCGCCGCCAACCTGGTGGCCCTGCGCACCATCGTCCACCGCGAGGTGCGCCGTTTCCTGCGCATCTGGCCGCAGACCCTGCTGCCGCCGGCGATCACCATGGTTCTGTACTTCGTCATCTTCGGCAACCTGATCGGCCGGCAGATCGGCGACATGGGCGGCTTCAGCTACATGGAGTACATAGTGCCGGGGCTGATCATGATGTCGGTGATCACCAACAGCTACGGCAACGTGGTGTCGAGCTTCTTCGGCAGCAAGTTCCAGCGCAACGTCGAGGAGCTGCTGGTGTCGCCGGTGTCGCCGCACACCATCCTCGTCGGCTTCGTCGTCGGCGGCGTGCTGCGCGGCCTGGCGGTGGGCTTCATCGTCACCCTGCTGTCGCTGTTCTTCACCCACCTGCAGGTGCACCACCTGGGCGTGACGGTGCTGGTGGTGCTGCTGACCGCGACCATCTTCTCCCTGGGCGGCTTCGTCAACGCGGTGTTCGCGCGCAACTTCGACGACATCTCGATCATCCCCACCTTCGTCCTTACGCCTTTGACCTACCTGGGCGGGGTGTTCTATTCGATCACCCTGTTGCCGCCGTTCTGGCAGGCGGTGTCGATGGGCAACCCGATCCTGCATATGGTCAACGCCTTCCGCTACGGCATCCTCGGCGTGTCGGACATCCGCATCGGCGTGGCCATCGGCTTCATGCTGCTGGCCACTGCGGTGCTGTACACCCTGTGCATTCGCCTGCTGGTCAGCGGCCGCGGCATGCGTCAGTAAGGATTTCGCCAGAAGCGCTTGGCCGCGCCTGGCGAGGCCCCAGGCCTCCCAGGGATGGCCAGGCCACAAAAACATAGGGAAATATCTTGCCCCGCTGTCATTGAGGGAGCAGAAGGTTAGACTCGGCTTATACATACAAGAGGGGTTGTATATGGCCGTGCTGCTGCGTTCCCTGCCACTGCTGTTGTCGGCGCTGCTGGCCGGTCAGGGGCTGGCCGCCGATGGACCGGTGGTGGAAGTGGTGCCGGTCAAGCAGATGGCGGTGCGCGACGAGCTGATCACCTTCGGCTCGCTGCGCTCCGACGAGTCGGTGATGATCCGCCCGGAAATCGAAGGACGTCTGGCCAGCCTGCATTTTCGCGAGGGCCAGGCGGTGACCGCCGGCGACCTGCTGGTCAGCCTCGACGATGCCATCGCCCGTGCCGAGCTGGCCCAGGCGCGCGCCAACCTCGACCTCGCCGAGAAGAACCACCAGCGCGCGCAGATGCTGTTCCAGCGCGGCGCCAGCAATGCCCAGGCCCTCGACGAGGCGCAGAGCCAGTTGCAGGCCGCCCGCGCCAGCCAGGCGCTGGCTCAGGCGCGGCTCGACAAGACCCAGATCAAGGCGCCCTACGACGGCGTGCTCGGCCTGCGCCAGGCCAGCGTCGGCGACTACCTCAGCGCCGGGCAGAACATCGTCAACCTGGAAGTGCTCGACCCGCTGAAGGTCGACTTCCGCATCCCGCAGAAGGCCGTGGCCCAGGTACGCCTGGGGCAGACGGTGGAAATCAGCCTGGACACCTACCCGGACGAGCGTTTCCAGGGCGAGATCTTCGCCATCAACCCGCGTCTGGATGAAGTCGGCCGCAGCCAGGCGATACGCGCCCATATCGGCAACGACGACCGCCGTCTGCGCCCCGGCCAGTTCGTCCGCGTCTCGGTGATTCTCGCGGAGCGTCCCGAGGCGCTGGTAATCCCCGAAGAGGCGGTGATGCCGGTGGGCGAGCAGCTCTTGGTCAACCTGGTGGTAGGCGGGGTGGTCGAGCAGCGCGAGGTGCGCCTGGGCAAGCGCTTCGACGGCCTGGTGGAGGTGCGCGAAGGCCTCGCGGGCGACGAGACGGTGATCAGCGCCGGCTGGCAGAAGGTGCGCCCGGGCCTGGCGGTGCGCAGCAAGAGCGGGGAGCGCCAGCGGTGATCCTCTCCGATATCTGCATCCGCCGGCCGGTATTCGCCACCGTGCTGTCGCTGATCGTGGTGCTGCTCGGGCTGATGGCCTACGACCGCCTCAGCGTACGCGAATACCCCAATATCGACGTGCCCATCGTCACGGTGAACGTGATCTACCCCGGCGCCAGCCCGGAGATCATGGAATCGCAGGTGGCGCAGCCGATCGAGGACGTGCTGTCCGGCATCGAGGGGCTGGATTTCGTCAGCTCCATCAGCCGCTCGGAAAATACCCAGATCACCGCCCAGTTCCGCCTCGGCAGCAATGCCGACGAGGCGGCCAACGACGTGCGCGACCGTCTCGGCCGGGTACGCGGGCTGCTGCCCGACGAGATCGACGAGCCCATAGTGCAGAAGGTCGAGGCCGACGCCCAGCCGGTGATCTGGATTGCCACCTACAGCGACCGCTACAACGCCATGGAGATCACCGACGTGCTGGAGCGGGTGATCAAGGATCGCCTGCAGACCATTCCCGGCGTCGCCGAGGTGCAGATTCGCGGCGCGCGCACCTTCGCCATGCGCATCTGGCTCGACCCGGAGAAGCTCGCCGCGCACAACCTCACGGTGCAGGACGTGGAGGATGCCCTGCGCCGGCAGAACGTGGAGATTCCCGCCGGGCGCATCGAATCGCGCGCGCGCGAGTTCACCGTGCTGTCGGAGACCGACCTGAGCACGCCCGAGCAGTTCAACGACCTGATTCTCGACGATTCGCAGGGCTATCTGCTGCGCCTGGCCGACGTCGGCCATGCCGAGATCGGCCCGCGCGACGAGCGCAGCGTGGTGCGCTTCAACGGCCGCCCGGCGGTGTCCATGGGCATGATCAAGCAGGCCACGGCCAACCCGCTGGACATCTCCGACGGCCTCGAGGCGGCGCTGCCGGAAATCCGCGCGTTGCTGCCCGAGGGCATGCACATGACGGTAGCCAACGACAACTCGCTGTTCATCCGCGAGTCCATCGACAACGTCTTCATCACCATCTGGGAAGCGGTGGGGCTGGTGATCCTGATCATCTTCATCTTCCTCCGCTCGTTGCGTGCCACCCTGATTCCGCTGGTGACCATCCCGGTGTCACTGATCGGCGCCTTCGCCCTGATGTCGCTGATGGGCTTCTCCATCAACACCCTGACCCTGCTGGCGATGGTGCTGGCCATCGGCCTGGTGGTGGATGACGCCATCGTCATGCTGGAGAACGTCCACCGCCATATCGAGGCGGGGATGAAACCCATGCAGGCGGCCTTCACCGGCAGCCGCGAGATCGCCTTCGCGGTGATCGCCATGACCCTGACCCTGGCCGCGGTGTTCGCGCCCATCGGCTTCATGCAGGGCACCACGGGCAAACTCTTCACCGAGTTCGCCTGGACCCTGGCAGGCGCCGTGCTGGTGTCCGGTTTCGTCGCCCTGAGCCTGACGCCGATGATGTGCGCGGTGCTGCTCAAGCCGCACCAGGCCGGCGAGCGCCACAGCCGGCTGTACAACCTGATCGAACGCTTCCTCAACGCTGTCACCTACAGCTACAAGCACAGCCTGGATCGCGCCCTGCGCGCCTGGCCGCTGGTGCTCGGCGTGTTGCTGCTGGCCTTCCTGCTCTGCGCCTGGCTGTTCAATGGGCTGCGTTCGGAGCTGGCGCCGACCGAGGACACCGGCACCATAGTCGGGGTGTTCAACGGCCCGGACGGCGCCACCATCGACTACACCGCGCGCTACGCGCGGGAGGTGGAGGCGGCCTACGCGAGCATCGCGGAAACCAACCGCTACATGGTCATCGCCGGCTTCCCCACCGTGGCCCAGGGCATTTCCTTCATGAAGCTGGAGGACTGGGCCGAGCGCAGCCGCAGCCAGTTCGAGATACGCAACGAGCTGCTGCCCAAGCTGCAGGATATCGCCGGCATGCGCGTGTTCCCGGTCAACCGCCCGCCGCTGGGACAGAGCGCGCGCAACCAGCCGATCAACTTCGTCATCCGCTCGTCCATGGAGTACGCCGAGCTGCAGGGCTATGTCGAGCAACTGCTTGCGCGGGTGCGCGACTATCCGGGGCTGGAAAGCCTGGACAGCGACCTCAAGCTCAACGCGCCGCAGCTCAAGGTGGCGGTCAACCGCGAGCAGGCGGTGGCGGTGGGCACCGATGTCGCCATCATCGGGCGCAGCCTGGAAAGCCTGTTCGGCAGCCGCCAGGTGACCCGCTTCAAGCAGAGCGGCGAGCAGTACGACGTGCTGGTGCAGTTGCAGGACATCGACCGTAGCAACCCGCAGGACCTCGACCGGGTCCACGTGCGCGACCGCGAGGGTGGCATGGTGCAGCTGTCCAACCTGATCTCGGTGCGCGAGACCGTGGCGCCGCGCGAGCTCAACCACTTCAACCAGCTGCGCGCGGTGACGGTCAGCGCCAACGTCGGCAGCGGCTACACCCTGGGCGAGGCGCTGGAGCATCTGGAGGCCGCGGCGCGCGAGGTGTTCCCGCCTGACACCCAGTACGACTACACCGGCACCTCGCGCGACTTCAAGGAGTCCAGCGCCGGCATCGCGCTGATCTTCGCCCTGGCCCTGGCGTTCATCTTCCTGGTGCTGGCGGCGCAGTTCGAGAGCTTCAGCGACCCCCTGATCATCCTGTTCAGCGTGCCGCTGTCGATGGCCGGCGCCTTGCTGGCGCTGACCCTGTTCGGCGGCACTCTGAACATCTACTCGCAGATCGGCCTGGTGACCCTGATCGGCCTGATCACCAAGCACGGCATCCTCATCGTCGAGTTCGCCAACCACCTGCTGCGCGAGGGCAAGGAGCTGCGCGCCTCGGTGATCGAGGCGGCGGTGCAGCGCCTGCGGCCGATCCTGATGACCACCGGGGCCATGGTCCTCGGCTCGCTGCCGCTGGCCATCGCCACCGGCGCCGGCGCCGAGAGCCGCCAGCAGATCGGCCTGGTGATAGTCGGCGGGTTGCTGGTGGGCACCTTCTTCACCCTCTACGTGATCCCCACCCTGTACCTGCTGCTGCGCCGCTGGCAGCCGCTGCGGATGATCGACGAGCAGCCGGCTGTTTCCTAGCCCGGCTGCAATCCCAGTGCCTTTCCTGCCCGGCTGTTCGGGGCCGGATACCAGGCGTTAGGACGTTCTGGCGCCGCGGATCAGCGGCGCAGATAGGCGGCGAAGTCGATATCGCCGGCGGAAAGGATGGCCTGTACGCGGTTGTGCACGCCCAGCTTGCGCAGGATGGCCGAGACGTGGGCCTTGACCGTGGTTTCGGCGATATCCAGGCTGTAGGCGATCTGCTTGTTCGACTCGCCCTTGGTCATGCGTTCGAGCACCAAGAGCTGCTTGCGCGTCAGCGCCTGCAGCAGCTCCGGCGGGATGCTGTGATGATCGGTGTGGTGGCGGTGGCCGCCGCTCTTCTGCGCGCGGATGATGTCCGGTGGCAGGTAGACGTTGCCGTCGAGTATCTGCGCGATGGCCTCGGTCATCTGCGTACGCGGCGAGGACTTGGTGATGAAACCCACCGCGCCGTAGGTGATGGCCTGCAGCACGATCTGCTTGTCCTGTTCGGCGGAGACGATCACCACCGGGATGGTCGGCGCCTCGTTGCGCAGGTTCATCAGCCCGCCCAGGCCGTGCATGCCGGGCATGTTCAGGTCGAGCAGGATCAGGTCGAGATCGTCGTGCGCCTGGGTCAGCTCCAGGGCGCTGTCCAGGTCGGCGGTCTCCATGATCTCGCTGCCGGGGAAGCCGTCGGCGATGACGTTGTGGATGGCTTCGCGAAACAGCGGGTGGTCGTCGGCAATCAGAATCTTGTACATGGCCTTTCACCTCGTTGTTGTGATTATGGTGCGGCGTTGGGGGGGGAGGAAAGCGCCGGGCAGCTCGGCCGGCTGGGCGGGCACCAAGGGCAGGCCGGCCTGCTCCCAGGCATCGATGCCGTCACGGTACCAGTACAGCTGGCGGTAGCCCAGGTGGTAGGCGCGGCGCGTGGCGTTCCAGCTCAGCCAGCAGTCGGAGCGGCAGTAGAACACCAGCGGCCAGTCCGGGTCACCCTGGCTGGCGTTGTGCAGGTGGGTTTCGAAGTAGCGCTGCCAGCGCGGATCGAGCCGGCCGTCGCCGGTATTGGCCAGCCACAGGCTGCCGGGCAGGTTGGCGTGGGCCTCGTCCTCGACGAAGCGGCCATTCAACCAGGTGCGGCGGTAGACGTCGATCAGGCGGGTATGCGGCTGTTCGCGCAGCAAGCGCTGCAGGGCCGGGGTGTCGAGGGTGCGCGCGCCGTCCAGGGCGGCCGGGGTGGGGCTGCGGTACTGCGTCTGGCGGTAGCCGTCGGTGGCGAACAGGGCGACCTCGGCCAGCGTCAGGGGAGCCAGCAGGCTGGTGCCGAGTAGCAGCCCCGCATGCAGGGCAAGGCAGTGTTTCATGAGCGTGGGCCTCTGTTCTTTTTATGGGGGTATTAGAGGCCCGGACTGCTGCGTTGGAAATTCTACGATGGAGAGCAAAAGCAGTACCAAAGTAGTAAAAGTCGTAATGGCGAACGGCCAGAACTCCTCTCAACCGGCCTTGCGCAGCGCCGCGTGCTGCGGGTTGAAGCTGGCCACGGCGAGCACGGCGAACAGCAGGGTCAGGCCGCTGCAGATCAGCAGCGCATCGAGGTGCAGGCGCAGGTACAGGGCGTTGCGCACCAGCTCCACCGCATGAGTGAAGGGGTTGAGCGCGCACAGCCAGTACAGCCACTCGCTGGATTCGCGCATCTTCCACAGCGGGTAGAGCGCGGACGACAGGAAGAACAGCGGGAAGATGACGAAATTCATCACCCCGGCGAAGTTCTCCAGCTGGCGGATGCCGTTCGACAGCAGCAGGCCCAGGGCGCTGAGCAGCAGCGCCACCAGCAGCAGCGCCGGTAGCGCGGCGAGCAGGCCCCAGGCAGGCGGCTGCACGCCGTAGACCCAGGCGATGGCGAGGAAGGCATAGACCTGCAGCAGCGAGATCAGCGCCGTGGCCAGCAACTTGGCGGCGAGCAGGAAGGCGCGCGGCAGCGGGCTGGCGAGCAGCACGCGCATGCTGCCCATCTCGCGGTCGTAGACCATCGACAGCGAGCCCTGCATGCCGTTGAACAGCAGGATCATGCAGGTCAGGCCGGGCACGATGTAGGTGTCGTAGGTGATGTAGGTGTCGTAGGGCTCGATGATGGCGATGCCCAACGCCGCGCGAAAGCCGGCGGCGAATACCAGCAGCCACAGCAACGGGCGCACCAGGGCGCTGAGAAAGCGCGAGCGCTGCAGCACGAAGCGCAGCCATTCGCGCAGCACGATGCCGCGCAGGCAGTACCAGTAGGCGCTCATGAGTGGGCACCTCGCGTGGGGTGCGCCATGCGCACCGGGCCTGTGTCGCCGTCGTCGGCACGCCGCGGCCGAATCGCCTCGCGCACATAGCCGCGGCCCAAGGCCTCGTCGCCGGTCAGGCGGGCGAAGCTGGTGGCCAGGTCACCGAAATCGGCGGCCTTGCCGCGGGCCACGCGCTCACCGCGATGGAGGATCAGCAGCTCGTCGCTCGGTTCGATCTCGTCCAACAGATGGGTGGTCCACAGCACGCTCAGACCCTGCTCGCGGCACAGGTTGCGCGCGTGGCGGCCGAGGGCCTGGCGGCTGGCCGGATCGAGCCCGGCGCTGGCCTCGTCGAGCAGCAGCAGGCGCGGCTGATGCAGCAGGGCGCGGGCGATCTCCACGCGGCGGCGATGGCCGCCGTTGAGCGTGCGCACCTTGTCGTGCCGGCGCTCGCCCAGCTCCTGGCGCTGGAGCTCCTCGTCGATGCGGGCGTTGGCCTGGCGCCTGGGCATGCCGTGCAGGGCGGCGTGGTAGGCGAGGTTCTGCTGCACCGAGAGGTCGAGATCCAGGGTGCTCTGCTGGAACACCACGCCGAGCTGGCGCAGCGCCTGGCGCGGTTCGCGGGCCAGGCTGTGGCCGAAGATGCGGATGTCGCCGCTCTGCAGGTCATACAGGCGGGTGAGCAGGGCGATCAGGGTGGACTTGCCGGCGCCGTTGGGCCCGAGCAGGGCGGCGAAGCGCCCGGCGGTGAGTTCGAAATCCAGGCCGGCCAAGGCCTGGCGCGCGCCATAGGCGAAGTTCACCCCGCTAACCTCGAGGGCGTTCATGGCGTCACCACCACGCCCCAGGGATAGCGGCCGACCTTGATCGACTTGGTCACCTTGAGCGCATCGACGTCGATTACCGACACGTCGCCGCTGACCCCGTTGGTGGTCAGCAGGCGCTTCTGGTCCGGGGTGAATTCCAGGTGCCAGACGCGCCGGCCCACCAGCAGGTAGTCGAGAATCTCGAAGCTCTTGGCGTCGACCACGGCCACGTGGTTGGCCGGGCCGAGGGCAACGAAGGCGTACTTGCCATCATCGCTGAGCTTGACCCCCACCGGCTGCACCTTGTCCGGGTGCACGCCCTTGATCTCGAAGCGCAGCACCTTGAGGATCTCGCGCGAGTCGACGTCCATTACCGTGACCGTGCCGCCGATCTCGGCCGAGGCCCATAGGCGCTTGCCGTCCTGGTCGAACTCGACGTGGCGCGGGCGCTGGTCGACCAGGGTGTTGTCCACCAGTTGCTGGGTGCTGGTATCGATCCAGTGCAGCATGTTGGTGGTCTCGCTGGTGTTGACCGCCCACTTGCCGTCCGGGCTCACCGCCATGCCTTCGGGCTCTACGCCCACCTCGATCTGCGCCAGCACCTCGTCGCTCTGGGCGTCGACCACGGTGACCAGGGCATCGTCCTCGTTGGAGATGTACAGCCAGCGGTCGTTGGGGTGCAGGGCGAACTGCTCGGGGTCGGCGCCGGAGGGTAGCTCCTTGACGATCTGGCGCGTGGCCAGGTCCATCACCTGCACGCGGTCCGAGTCGCTGGCGCAGATGTACAGCAGCTTGTTGTCGGAGGACAGCAGCAGGCCGCGCGGGCGCATGCCGACGGCCAGGGTGTCGGTGACCTCCAGCGTGTCCAGGTCGATCACGCTGATGCTGTCGTCCTTCTCGTTGGACACGTAGGCGGTGGCGGCCAGGGCCGTGTGGCAGGCCAGGCCGAGGGCGACGGCGCAGGCGAGGCGGGTAAGACGCATGGGGGTGATCCTCTTGTTGTAGTGGTTTGCAGCCGTCGGCAGGGGTTCTGTAGGAGCCCGCTTGCGGGCGATGATCGCCGGCAAGCCGGCTCCTACATGGGCGTACCCGCCAGATCGCAGCTCACTTCCGGGCGGTCGTAGCCGAGGCTGTCCATCTCGTTGCTGGGGTGGAGGAAACCGTCTTGCGGCGAGGTGCTGACCAGGGCGCGCGGGTGCACCAGCGGGATTGGTTGGCGCAGCTCGCCATTCCATGGGCGGAAGCTCAGCTTGCGGCCCTTGAAGCCGTCCAGCGGCAGTTGTTCGTTCAGCAGCAGGTGGCGGATGGACAGCGGGTCGGCGTCGCGCTGCTTGGTGATCGCCGTGGCCAGGCTGCGCACGGCCATCCAGGCGGCGAAGTCGCGCTCGTTCATCCAGCGTCCGGCCAGTTCCTCGAAGCGCTTCTGCAGCTGCGCGGCGCCGAAGGTCTCCACCGTCTTGTGCCAGGCGGTCGGGGTCAGGCCCTGGGTGCCGGCCACCGGGCGCGGGTACCAGGTGTTGTAGGGCAGGTACTCGCCGAAGTCGCCGTGCTCGTCGGCCACCAGCACCACGTCGTATTCGGCGCTCTGGGTGAACAGTGGCATCTCCGCCTGGGCGCTGCGGCGCTGGTCGTTGTCGAAGCTCCAGGGCTTCTCGGCGACTATCTTGTGGCCGAAGCGTTTGGCCGCGCGCTTGAGCGCCTCGGCATAGGCGATATCGTCCTCGGTGCTGCCGGTCACCAGCAGCCAGCGCGTCCATTTGCGCACGGCGAGGAACTGCGCCAGGGCATCGGCCAGCATGGTGCGGCTGGGCAGGGTGTGCAGCACGTTGCCCAGGCAATGCTGGCGGCGCAGGCCGTCATCGGCGCTGCCGGCATTGAGCAGCAGGCTGTCCGGCAGGCGCTGGCTGAGCTGGCGCAGGGTCGCGGCGGGAGCGTTGACCACGAATAGGCGAATGCCGGCCTGGTGCTGCTGTTCGGCGGCGGCGAGCAGTTCGTCCGCATCCTGATGCTCGACGCTTTCCAGGCTGTAGCTCTGCTTGAGAAAACGTCCGGTGCTGTTGCTGTCGGCGATCGCCAGTTCGGCGCCGCGGCGGCCGGCGTCCTCGGGTTCGGGGATGACATTGGACAGCAGCGGGCCGCGCGGCGGCAGGTGGGCCAGGTAGCCGATGCGCACCTGCAGCTCGCTGGCACAGGCGGCGCCGGCATAGAGCAGGGCGAGAACTAGCAGGGCGGACTGGCGAATCTGGCGCATGAGGCGGCTCCCGGTCGGATGGCCCCAGCATAGGAACAGCCCCCGCCTCGGGAAATATGCCCAAAGTACCAGCGGGGCGGTACCAAGGTAGTAAACCGCAACGGTCGCCCGCTCCCTAGCATGGTCACCAGGCCAATAAAAACAAAAGGTGAACCCCATGCGCACTATCAAAGTCCTTACGTTGCCGTTGCTGCTGATCCTCAGCCTGCTCGGCGTCGACAGCCTGCAGGCCGCCGGCGATATGACCCGCCGTCCGATCGCCTTGCCCGACCTGGTGCTGGGCAACGAAGAGAGCGACTACGCCATGTCGCACAGCGAGTACCAGCTGCAGACCGGCCAGGCCTACCAGCTCAAGATCATCGCCAGCGGGCAGAAGGAATACGCCTTCCAGGCGCCGGAGTTCGCCACTGCCATCTACCTGCGCAAGGTCGAGGCCGGCGGCGTGGAAATCAAGGCGGTGACCCTGACCGAGCTGGAGTTCGAGGATGCCGGCGAGGCGGAGATCTTCTTCCTGCCGGTCAAACCGGGCAAGTTCCGTTTCTACGCCAAGGGCCTGGAAGGCAAGGGCATGCTCGGTCATTTCGTGGTCAAGTAGATGAGCGCGCTCGGCCGCATCAACCTCGGCGTCAGCCTGCTGTTCGTGCTGGTGACCCTGATCGGCCTGGCGCTGCTGCTGCGCCAGGCCAGCCAGGACGTGCGCCGCGAACTGTTGGCCGCCGAAGCGGTGGTCGAATACCTGGGCGAGGTGGCTCGTACCCGACCCGCCAGCCTGCGCCCGGAGCTGACCGACAACCTGCGGCATATCCGTGTCAGCTGGCTGCAGCCGGGCGAGCAACCCAAGGTGCAGAGCGAGAGTGCCATCGAGCACTGGATCGCCGAGCGCCTGCTGGGTTCATCGTCACTGGTGGCCGACGTCTGGCCGCTGGACGATGGTCGCGAACTGAGCATCGTCCTCGATCCCTTTGACGAGATCGAGGAGATCCAGGATTCGCTGTTGCAGCTGCTGCTGCTCAGCGCTTTCGCCTTGGCCTTGAGCCTGCTGACCATCCGCTTCGCCGTGCGCCGCGGCCTGGGCGTGCTCGACGAGCTGCTGGCGGCCCTGAACCAGGTCGGCGCCGGCCGCTTCGACACCCGCCTGCAACACCACGGCCTGGCCGAGGCGCAGCGCCTGGCCGGGCACTTCAACGCCATGGCCACCACCCTGCAGCAGGTGCAGGCCGACAACGCCGAGCTGACCCAGGCGCTGCTGGAACTGCAGGAGCGCGAGCGCGCGCGTCTGGGCCAGACCCTGCACGACGACCTGGGCCAGTACCTCAGCGGCATTCGTGCCCAGGCCTGCCTGCTCAAGGTCGTCGCCGACCGGCCGCAGCAGGTGCAGGACACCGCGCGCCAGCTGGACCATAACTGCGAGCGTCTGCAGCAGGGCTTTCGCCGGCTGATCCGCGACCTCTATCCGGTGGTGCTGGAGCGTCTGGAGCTGGGCCCGGCCCTGCAGCAACTGGCCGCCGACTGGCAGCAGGCCCAGGGAATCCGCTGTCGCCTGCGACTGGGCGAACAACTGCCGAGCCTGCCGCTGGCCAGCAAGGGCCATCTCTATCGGCTGGTGCAGGAAGCGCTGACCAACGTGGCCCGTCATGCCGACGCCAGCGAGGTGCGCATTTGCCTGCAGCGACGCGGCCAGGGCTTGCGCCTGCTGGTGCGCGACAACGGTCGCGGTACGCAATTGCCGCTGCGCCCCGGCATCGGCCTGCGCTCGATGCGTGAGCGCAGCCGCAGCCTCGGTGGCGAACTGCGCCTGCACAGCCGACCGCAGGCGGGCTGGGCGCTGTGTCTGAGCATCCCCCTGGAGGCGACGCGATGAAGATTCTGCTGGTGGACGACCATGCCGTGGTACGCCAGGGCTACTCCAGCCTGCTGCGTGCGCTGTTGCCAGAGGTGCAACTGCGCGAGGCCAGCGACGGCGAGCAGGCGCTGCAACGAGTGCAGGAAGAGATACCGCACCTGGTCATCATGGACATCGGCCTGCCCGGCATCAGCGGCCTGGAAACCACCCGCCGCCTACGCCAGCGCCTGCCGCAACTACGCGTGCTGTTCTTCAGCATGCACGACGAACTGCCCCTGGTACGCCAGGCGCTGGACGCCGGCGCCATCGGCTACCTGACCAAGAACTCGTCGCCGGAAGTGCTGGTGGAGGCGGTCAAACGCACCGCCGCCGGCCACGCCTATATCGAACAACCCCTGGCTACCCAGCTGGCCTGCAACCCCGCCAGCAGCGGCGGCCTCGACCCGCGCCTGCGCGAACTGACCCAGCGCGAGTTCGAGATCTTCGTCATGCTCGCCCGCGGCCTGCCACCGAGGCAGATTGCCGAGAAGCTGTGCATCAGCGGCAAGACCCTGTCCAACTACCAGACCCTGGTGAAGAACAAACTGCAGATCAGCTCGCAGGCCGAGTTGGTGCATCTGGCTATAGACAGTGGGGTGGTCAGGGTAGGGTTGGAGAGTGCCTGATTCAGGGTGGGTTCGCGGCTGAAGCCGCTCCTACGCCAATCAGCGTTCGGCCGCAGAGCGTAGGAGCGGCTTTAGCCGCGAACCAGAGCGCTCAATCCCAGCCCTGCGGACATTGCACGCACCCCGGCATATTGGCGTCCTGAAAGTTGCCGAAGCGGGTGCGGGCGCCGGTGAGGTTGGCGTTCTCCAGATTGGAGCCGGCCAGTTTCACTTCCTGCAGGTTGGCGTCTTGCAGATGTGCGCCCTTGAGGTCGGCCTTGCTCAGCCAGGTCATTTCCAGGTTGGCGGCCTGCAACTGGACGTTGTGCAGCCTGGCCCCGGAGAGGCGGGCGAACTCCAGGTTGGCGGCGCGCATGTCGGCGCCTTCGAACTGCGCGGCCTGGGCGAACAGGCCCCAGCCGCTGATGGCCACCAGGCTGGCGCCGGACAGGTCGGCCAGGCGCAGGTTGCTCTGTTGCAGGCTGGCGCGGTTGAGCTTGGCGCCGCGCAGCTTGGCCTGTTCCAGATTGGCCAGGTCGAGGTTGACGTGGCGCAGGTCCGCGCCGGACAGGTCGGCGCCGGAGAGATTCATGCGGCGCATGTCCAGGTTGCGCAGGTCGGCGCCGCGCAGGTTGGCGTTGGGGCATTGGCTGTCGGGTTCGATGCGGCAGCCGTTGATCTGCGGCACGCCGTCGCTCTCGGCGCCGATGGCGTGGCTGCCGATGACCAGTAGCAGCACCGGGATAAGCAGAGGTAGGTAGTTCATGGCGAGTCCTCGGGGGGATTGTCTGATTCGCTTGATTCGCGGCTGAAGCCGCTCCTACGGACCAAAGCGCATGGCGCACCCTGCGGTGCGCCATGCGTTGGGCCTTTAGCGCTGGGCGCTGGCCTTGTCCCAGCTCGGCAGCTTGAACACCCAGAAGGAACCGCCCTGGGCGACCGGCTTGGTCAGCTCGGCCATGTCGCCGCCCCACAGCGGCACGGCGCCGCCGTAACCGGCGGTCACGCCGATGTACTGCTCGCCGTCCTGTTCCCAGGTAACGGGCGGGGAGATGATCCCGGTGCCGACCTGGAACTTCCACAGCTCCTTGCCGCTCTTGGCGTCAAAGGCCTTGAAGTAGCCGTCGCCGGTGCCGGTGAACACCAGGTTGCCCTTGGTGGCGAGCACGCCGGCCCACAGCGGCAGGCGCTCCTTGTGCTCCCAGGCGACCTGGCCGGTGGTCGGGTTCATCGCGCGCAGGATGCCGACGTGGTCGTCGTACAGACGCTTGATGCGAAAGCCCATGCCCAGGTAGGCGGAGCCTTTTTTGTAGGTGGCTTCCTCGGCCCAGTAGTCCTCCTTCCAGTGGTTGGCCGGGACGTAGAACAGACCGGTGTCCTGGCTGTAGGCCATGGGGTTCCAGTTCTTGCCGCCGAGGAAGGGCGGGGAAACCTCGACCACTTCACCCTTGCTTTCGCCCGGCTTGGGCTTGGGCGGACGCTGGCCTTCGACTTCCACCGGGCGACCGGTTTCCAGGTCGATGTGGCTGGCCCAGGTGATCTTGTCGACGAAGGGGAAGGCGTTCTTCAGTTTGCCGTTGGCTCGGTCGACCACGTAGAAGAAGCCGTTGCGGTCGGCGTGGGCGGTGGCCTTGGTGACCTTGCCGTCCTTGTCCTGGTAGTCGAACAGCACCAGCTCGTTGTTGCCGGAGAAGTCCCAGGCATCGTTGGGGGTGTGCTGGTAGAACCACTTCACCTCGCCGGTGGTCGCGTCCACACCGACCTGGCCCGAGGTGTACAGGCTGTCGTAGTCCTTGGGGTCGCCACCGTCGCTGGTACGCGCCCAGCCGTTCCACGGCGCCGGGTTGCCGGCGCCGATGATGATGGTGTTGGTCTCGGCATCGAAGCTGGCGCTCTGCCACGGCGCGCCGCCGCCCTGGCTCCAGGCTTCCTTCTTGCCGGTGGGGTGGTTGGGATCGTCCGGCCAGCTCGGCGCTTTCACGTCGCCGGTCGGGGTACTGTCCTTGCCGTTCAGGCGGCCCATATGGCCCTCGACGAAGGGGCGCATCCAGACTTCTTCACCGGTATCCGGGTCGCGGGCGAACAACTTGCCGACCACGCCGAACTCGTCACCGGAGCTGCCGTGGATGACCAGCACCTTGCCGGTCTTGCCGTCTTTGACGATGGTCGGCGCGCCGGTCATGGTGTAGCCGGCGGAGTGATCGCCGAACTTCTTGTTCCAGACCACCTTGCCGGTGTCCTTGTTCAGCGCCACGACGCGGGCGTCGAGGGTGCCGAAGTAGATCTTGTCGCCATAGATGGCGGCGCCGCGGTTGACCACGTCGCAGCATGGGCGGATGTCGTCGGGCAGGCGGTGGCTGTAGGTCCACAGGCGCTTGCCGGTTTTCGCGTCGAGAGCGAAGACGCGCGAGTAGGAGCCGGTCACGTAGACCACGCCGTCGTGGATGATGGCCTGGGATTCCTGGCCGCGCTGCTTCTCGTCACCGAAGGAGTAACTCCAGGCCGGGGCGAGCTTGAACACGTTGTCGGCGTTCACCTGAGCCAGCGGGCTCCAGCGCTGGGCGTTGGTGCCCATGCCGTACTGCAGCACGTTGCTGGTGGTGCGGTGGTCGTTGGCAATGTCTTCCCAGGTGACCGGCTTGGCGAACGCGCCCTGGCTCAGCGCCAGGCCGCCGGCCAGCATCAGGGCAAGCGCCAGGGGACGCGGGGTGCTGGGTAGGTTTCTTGTTGTCATGGTTGTGCTTCCCGTTGAAGAAAGTGATCGCCGCAGTGGCAAGTCGATGGTGGTACCCGGCCACCTTCGCGCCTACGGAAATCCTCCCGCCTTTGTCGGGAGGATTTCCCGGTCGGCCCATGACTTGGCCTTGCTTCCAAGGCATCGCCAACACCCCCTCACAAGCCCTACTACCAAGGGACGAGAGCGCGACCACCAAAGCAGCATTCGGCGTCTTGCGCGGCCTTTCTAAGATGGCCCCACGAGCTCCGTACGAGCCGTCTTGCGTGCATTCGATGAGGTCCTAGCCATGAACAAGAAACTCAATTCCACCCTGGCCCTGGTGCTGCTGGCCGCATCCACCCAGCTCTGGGCGCATGGCGACGTGGTGCCGCAGGCAGTCAACACCGACGGCCTGGAGCCGCTGGGCGAGGAATGGCTGGAGGAGAACCCCTACCGCGACAACCCGCGCGCCATCGAGATCGGCGCTTCGGCCTACAACCAGAACTGCGCCGCCTGCCACGGCCTGGAAGCCAAATCCGGCGGTATCGCCCCGGACCTGCGCCTGCTCGAGCTGGGCGCCATGGGTGACGAATGGTTCAAGGAGCGGGTGATCAACGGTGCGGTGCGCGATGGCCGCGTGTACATGCCGAAGATGGCCGACTTCCTCAGTCAGGAAGCCCTGTGGGCGGTGCGTACCTACCTGGAGAGCGTGCACGTCGAGGAGTAAGAGCTTGATGATAAATCTGCTGCGCTCGGCAGGTCGCGCTTCGGCGGTGCTCGCAATGCTCATGTATTTCAATACACTCCGCTTGCTGCGCTCCGGCGAAACGCGACCTGCCTTCGCTCGCGACGATTTCTTCACCATCTCTAGGAGCATGCACCGGCTGATCCTGTTGTGTGGCCTGCTGCTGTGCCTGGGCACGGCGCAGGCGCAGGTGCGCGACTTCGACCGCATCAACGAGTCCGGCTCCTTGCGCGTGGCGCTGTACCAGAACTTCCCGCCCTACAGCTACGAGCAGGACGGCCAGCCGCGCGGCGTCGACTACGAGCTGGCGCAGGCGCTCGCCAAGGGCCTGGGGCTGCGGCTCGAGCTGATCTGGGCGCCGCCTGGCGAGAAGCTCGACGACGACCTGCGCGACTACATCTGGCGTGGCCGCGTCACCGCGCAGGGTGAGCTGGCCGACCTGATGCTGCGCGTGCCCTACGACCGCGAGTTTTCCTACAAGCGTAACGAGCTGGGCGAGCTGATCAACGAACTGGTGGTGATGTTCGGCCCCTACCAGCGCGAGCGCTGGCAGCTGGCGCATGACCGCCGCCGCCTGGCCGAGGTGCCGAGCATCGCCGCGCTGCGCCGGCATCCGGTCGGGGTGGAGGTGGAGAGCGTGCCCTCGTTCTACCTCAGCTCGGTGCAGGGCGGCATGCTCGGCAAGCAGACCCATCACTACCCGACGCCGCAGCTGGCCTTCGCCGCCATGCGGGCCGGCGAGGTGGACGCGGTGATGGCGCTGCGTGGCGAGGTGGACTGGCTGCTGCACGAAGCCGGCGATCCGCAGCTGGCGCTGGCGGAGAACGCCTACCCGGACATGGGCCGGCAGATCTGGGAGATCGGCATGGCGGTGCACGAAAGCAATCGACAGTTGGCCTATGCGGTCGAGGAACAGCTGGAAAACCTGATTCTCGATGGCTCGCTCGAGCGTCTCTATGCGCGCTACGGGCTGCGCTACGAGAAGCCTGAACAATACCAATAGGGCGCGAGCCGGAGGTGGGCGATGGATTGGCGGACCCTGGTGTTGCTGGCCCTGTTTGCCTGGGCCTGGGAAGCGCGGGCCCAGCCGGCCGATCCCGTCACCTCGGTGATGTGGGATTACTACCACCAGCGCCTGCTGAACGGCGAGCCTTTCGTCTTCGATGAGCAGGTGCGTCTCGAGGTGCCACCTTTTGCCGAAGACGCGCGCCAGGTGCCGATCCAGATCGACGCCAGCGCTTACCGCGGCAAGGTCAAGCGCATCCTGGCCTGGGCCGAACTCAATCCCATCCCGCGTATTGTCGATTTCACCCCCGGCGCGCAGCTGGAGCCGAGCCTGGCCATCCGCATTCGCGTCGAGCAGGCCACGCCGATCCGCGCCGCGGTGCTCACCGACGATGGCCTCTGGCATGTCGGTTCGGCCCGCATCGAAGCCGCGGGCGGCGGCTGCACGGCGCCCAGCGTGGTGCGCGCCGAGGCCGGTTGGGAAGAGCGCCTGGGCCAGGTGCTGGGCAAGCGCTTCGTGCGCGGCGAGGGCAGCCGCCTGCGCCTGCAGGTCTCGCACCCGATGGACAACGGCCTGGTCGGTGGCATCCCCGAGTTCTATATCGAACAGGCCGAGCTGCGCGGGGAGGGCGGCCAGGTGTTGGGGCGCATCGAGCTGTTTCCGGCGGTCAGCGAGAACCCGACGCTGAGCTTCGACCTGCGCGGCAATCGGCACGCCGAGCTGTGGCTGCGCGACAACAATGGCAACGAATTCCAGGCCGCGTTCTAACCAGGGCTCTATACGTCGCGAAATACCGGGGCGCGACGCAGCGTTGGGCTTCGCGGCGCTTAGCGCCAAGCTACCGGCGAACGCTGCAGTGGAGTCCACCTTGATGCGCGGTGGCTGGGATTACAGGGGGAAGATCATGCGCTGGATGCTGTTGCTGCTAATCCTGGCCACTGGCCTGGCTCACGCCGAGTTGAACTACCAGCTGCAACCCCGACAGATCGCCGATGGCGTCTGGCTGGTGGAGGGCAGCACCGACAATTTCGCGCCGGATAACGGCGGCAATATCCTCAACGTCGGCTTTATCGAAACCGCTGACGGCGTGCTGGTGATCGACAGCGGCCCCTCGCGCCGTTACGGCGAGGCGCTGCGCCAGAGCATCGAGAAAACCACCGGCAAGCCGGTGGTGCGCGTGCTGCTGACCCACCATCACCCCGATCATGCGCTGGGCAGCCAGGCCTTCGCCGACGTGCCCATCGCCGCGCTACCGGGCACCAGCAAGCTTCTGGCCGAGCAGGGCGATGCCATGGCAGAGAACATGTACCGACTGGTGGGCGACTGGATGCGGGGCACCGAGGTGGTATTGCCCAGCGAGGACCTGCACGAAGGCGCGCTGGAAATCGGCGGCCGGCGCCTGCAGCTGCTGGCGCTGCGCGGCCATACCGGCGCCGACCTGGCGATTCTCGACGAGCGCACGGGCGTGCTGTTCGCCGGTGACCTGCTGTTCTACCAGCGCGCGCTGACCACGCCGAACAGCCCCGGGCTGGACGTCTGGTCGGCCGATCTGGATCGCCTCGAAGCATTGCCCTGGCAGCAGATCGTGCCCGGCCACGGCCCCGTCGCCACGGACGCGGCGCCCTTCGCCCAGATGCGCGACTACCTGGGCTGGCTCGATGGGCTGCTGCGCGACGGGGCGGAGCAGGGCGCGGAGATGAACGAGCTGATCCGCGCGCCCATCCCGGAGCGCTTCGCCCAGGTCAGCCTGAGTCGCTACGAGCTGATCCGCAGCGTCAGCCACCTCTACCCGCGTTACGAGCGCAACGCCATGGGGCGGGTGGATCGGTAGGGGGCGTCGCGCGCAGCGGCTGTCAGGGTTTAGAGCTCTTCGTCGTCGCGAATCAGCACGTAGCGGCGACCCTGCTCGGTTTCTTCGTGGTCGTAGACGTAATACATCACCACTTCGCCCAGGCTGGCCTGCACGGCCAGGTAGTCGCCGCTCTCGGCCATGAAGAATGCCTTGGTGGCCGGTTTGGCCAGGCACTCGATATGGGCGGTGACGAAGTGCGTGGGATCTTCCTCGCCGAAATAGTCCTCGCGCTGGCGCGCATCCCAGTCGACGGGCGGCTCGAAGGCGCCGGTGAAGATCACCTTGGCGTCGCCCAGATCCAGCTCCTCGCCGTCCGGGTCCTGCTCGTCGGGGCGATAGACAGTGCAGTCCAGGGCATCGGGATGGTTGAGGATTTCCTGGCGAGGGTGGGGCACGGGCGTCTCCGATCAATAGGTGCGGGCGGCCCAGTGTCGGGCAAAGCCCTGGCCGCCGCAATCCTCATGATTGCAGCCTGTGGGGCAGGTATTGCTACCAAGGAAGGAGGAAAATCGGCTGGGGGTGCAATTGTTGGGTGGCCGGGGCGGGCGAAGAATTTGCGGCAGACCGGGAAATTTTCCCGGCAATAACAATGAACCCGCAGAGGTAGCCGCAATGAAACACACCGGTCTTCGCCAGCCCTTGATCCTCACCGCGCTGTGCGCGGCGATGCTGTTGCCGTCCGCCGCCGCGCTGGCGGTCACCGACGCCGAGATTCTCAAGGACGCCAGCACCACCGACGAGATCGTCACCAACGGCCTCGGCCTGCAGGGCCAGCGCTACAGCCCGCTGAGCATCCTCAACGAGCAGAACGTCAAGGAGCTGCGCCCGGTGTGGACCATGTCCTTCGGCGGCGAGAAGCAGCGTGGCCAGCAGGCGCAGCCGCTGATCAAGGACGGCGTGATGTACGTCACCGCCTCCTATTCGCGGGTGTTCGCCGTCGATGCACGCACCGGCCGCGAACTGTGGCAGTACGAGGCGCGCCTGCCGGACGATATCCGTCCCTGCTGCGACGTGATCAACCGCGGCGTCGCCCTGTACGACGACCTGGTGATCTTCGGTACCCTCGACGCCAAGCTGGTGGCGCTGAACAAGGACACCGGCAAGGTGGTCTGGCGCAAGAACGTCGCCGATCACAAGGCGGGCTACTCGATCACCGCGGCGCCGCTGGTGGTCAATGGCAAGCTGATCACCGGCGTGTCCGGCGGCGAGTTCGGCGTGGTCGGCAAGATCGAAGCCTACGACCCGAAGAACGGCGAGCTGCTGTGGAGTCGCCCGACCGTCGAGGGCCATATGGGTTACGTCTACAAGGACGGCAAGGCGGTCGAGAACGGCATCAGCGGCGGCGAGGCCGGCAAGACCTGGCCGGGCGACCTGTGGAAGACCGGCGGCGCCGCGCCCTGGCTGGGCGGCTACTACGACGCCGACACCAACCTGCTGTTCTTCGGCACCGGCAACCCGGCGCCGTGGAACTCGCACCTGCGTCCCGGCGACAACCTCTATTCGTCCTCGCGCCTGGCGCTGAACCCGGACGACGGCAGCATCCAGTGGCACTTCCAGACCACCCCGCACGACGGCTGGGACTTCGACGGCGTCAACGAGCTGATCTCCTTCGACTACCAGGAAGGCGGCAAGACCGTGAAGGCCGCGGCCACCGCCGACCGTAACGGCTTCTTCTACGTGCTCGATCGCACCAACGGCAAGTTCATCCGCGGCTTCCCCTTCGTCGACAAGATCACCTGGGCCAAGGGCCTGGACAAGAACGGCCGGCCGATCTTCGACGACAGCAACCGTCCGGGTTCGCCCAGCGCGGCGGAGAAGGGCAAGAGCGTGTTCGCCGCGCCGGCCTTCCTCGGCGCGAAGAACTGGATGCCCATGGCCTACAGCCAGGACACCGGCCTGTTTTACGTGCCGTCCAACGAGTGGGGCATGGACATCTGGAACGAGGACATCGCCTACAAGAAGGGCGCGGCCTACCTGGGCGCCGGTTTCACCATCAAGCCGCTCAACGAGGACTACATCGGCGTGCTGCGCGCCATCGATCCGAAGACCGGCAAGGAAGTCTGGCGCCACGAGAACTATGCGCCGCTGTGGGGCGGGGTGCTGACCACCAAGGGCAACCTGGTGTTCACCGGCAACCCGGAAGGCTACCTGCAGGCGTTCAACGCCAAGACCGGCGAGAAGGTCTGGGAATTCCAGACCGGTTCGGGCGTGATCGGCTCGCCGGTGACCTGGGAAATGGACGGCGAGCAGTACGTTTCGGTGCTGTCCGGCTGGGGTGGTGCGGTACCGCTGTGGGGTGGCGAGGTGGCCAAGCGCGTCAAGCACCTGAACCAGGGCGGCATGCTGTGGACCTTCAAGCTGCCGAAGGAACTGGTCGCCAAGCGCTGATCGGCTGATGCGTCAGACGATGGCCGGACTCTGTCCGGCCATCGTCGTTTCTGGGGCTTGCCGCTGCATCGGGAGATTTTCCGCCGGGCGGAACGCAAGACCAGGCAGGCGGGTCTAGCCTTTAGCGTCCATAGCCTCTTATCTCGCTGCCGAAGGCCCGTGCCAGACCGCTCGCCGCTCTACTACCAAATGACTAGGCGATCTGTGCCATGGGCGCATACCGAGGTTTCCGGGGGCTTCCTAAGATCGAACCATGACTCGCTTCCCCGATTGGCAGCGGGCTCCGACAACAAGAGAGGTCAGCATCATGATTTACGCGAAACCGGGTACCCCAGGCGCCGTCGTCAGCCTCAAGCCGCGCTACGGCAACTACATCGGCGGCGAATTCGTCGCCCCGCTCAGTGGTCAGTACTTCAGCAACACCAGCCCGGTCGACGCCTCGGTGATCGCCGAATTCCCCCGTTCCAATGCCGCCGATATCGACAGGGCGCTGGACGCCGCCCACGCCGCCGCCGACGCCTGGGGCCGCACCAGCGTGCAGGAGCGCTCGCACATCCTGCTGAAGATCGCCGACCGCATCGAAGCCAACCTCGAGCTGCTGGCCGTGGCCGAAACCTGGGACAACGGCAAGGCCGTGCGCGAAACCCTCAACGCCGACGTGCCGCTGGCCGCCGATCATTTCCGTTACTTCGCCGGTTGCATCCGCGCCCAGGAAGGCAGCACCGCCGAGATCAACGACGGCACCGTGGTCTATCACTTCCACGAGCCGCTGGGCGTGGTCGGGCAGATCATCCCGTGGAACTTCCCGCTGCTGATGGCCGCCTGGAAACTGGCTCCGGCCCTGGCTGCCGGTAACTGTGTGGTGCTCAAGCCGGCCGAGCAGACCCCGCTGTCGATCACCCTGCTGGCCGAGATCATCGGCGACCTGCTGCCGCCCGGCGTGCTCAACATCGTCCAGGGCTTCGGCCGCGAGGCCGGTGAAGCGCTGGCCACCAGCAAGCGCATCGCCAAGATCGCCTTCACCGGCTCCACCCCGGTCGGCTCGCATATCTTGAAATGCGCCGCCGAGAACATCATCCCGAGCACCGTCGAGCTGGGCGGCAAATCGCCGAACATCTTCTTCGCCGACATCATGAACGCCGAGCCGGCCTTTATCGAGAAGGCCGCCGAAGGCCTGGTGCTGGGCTTCTTCAACCAGGGCGAGGTGTGCACCTGCCCGTCGCGGGCGCTGGTGCAGGAGTCGATCTACGACGCCTTCATGGTCGAGGTGATGAAGAAGGTCAAACAGATCAAGCGCGGCAACCCGCTGGACACCGAGACCATGGTCGGCGCCCAGGCCTCGCAGCAGCAGTTCGACAAGATCCTCTCCTACCTGGAAATCGCCCAGCAGGAAGGCGCTCAGGTGCTCACCGGCGGTGCGGCGGAGAAGCTCGACGGCGACCTGGCCAGCGGTTACTACATCCAGCCGACCCTGCTCAAGGGCACCAACCAGATGCGCGTGTTCCAGGAGGAAATCTTCGGCCCGGTGATCGGTGTGACCACCTTCAAGGACGAAGCCGAGGCCCTGGCGATTGCCAACGACACCGAGTTCGGCCTCGGCGCCGGGGTGTGGAGCCGCGACATGAACGTCGCCTACCGCATGGGCCGGGCGATCAAGGCCGGCCGCGTATGGACCAACTGCTACCACCTGTACCCGGCGCACGCCGCCTTCGGCGGTTACAAGAAGTCCGGCGTCGGTCGCGAAACCCACAAGATGATGCTCGACCACTACCAGCAGACCAAGAATCTGCTGGTCAGCTACGACATCAATCCGCTGGGCTTCTTCTAAGGCTCGCCAATCCCATAACGCGGCGCGCTCGCTCCGGCGCGCCGCCTCTTGCACGGCGACGAACCCTACCCGGGTGGATCTGCGGGCAGCCATGGCCTGAACGGCAGCAGATTCCTTATCGCGACGCGGCTTCGGCCGCGTTTTTTATTGCCGATGCGCAGCTGTCCATAGGGTGCGCTTACCTACCAATGCCAGCCGAATCTCCTCCCAAAGTACCATTTGGCCGCTCGCTGCCCGGGGGCTTAATGGGGTTGCCGGAATGCCCCGGCTCAATAACAAGAGGACCGCACCATGTGGACTAAACCCGCCTACACCGACCTGCGCATTGGCTTCGAAGTGACCATGTACTTCGCCAACCGTTGATCGCCCTTGGCCCCGGTTCGTCCGGGGCATCCCAACCGGTAACGCCCCATGCATATCCAGGTTCTCGGTTCCGCCGCCGGCGGCGGCTTTCCCCAGTGGAACTGCAACTGCCGCAACTGCCGTGGCGTACGCGCCGGCACCCTGCGCGCGCAGCCGCGCACCCAGTCGTCCATCGCCCTTTCCGATGACGGCGGCGAGTGGGTCCTGTGCAACGCCTCGCCCGATATTCGCGCCCAGCTCGAGGCCTTCCCGGCGCTGCAACCGGCGCGCCAGCTGCGCGACACGGCGATCGCCGGCATCGTCCTGCTCGACAGCCAGATCGACCATTGCACGGGTCTGTTGACCCTGCGCGAGGGCTGCCCGCACCAGGTCTGGTGCACCGAGATGGTCCATCAGGACCTGACCAGCGGCTTTCCCCTGTTCAACATGCTCAGCCACTGGAATGGAGGCCTGCAGCACCGGTTGATCGAACTGGATGCCGAACCCTTCAGCATTCCCGCCTGTCCGGGGCTGCGCCTCACCGCCATCGCCCTGCGCAGCAGCGCGCCGCCGTATTCGCCGCATCGGGGCAATCCGCACCCGGGCGACAACATCGGCCTGTTTATCGAGGACCGGCGCACGGGTGGGACCTTGTTCTACGCCCCCGGCCTGGGCCAGGTGGACGAGCCGCTGCTGGGCTGGATGCGCCGCGCCGACTGCCTGCTGGTGGACGGCACGCTGTGGCGCGACGACGAGATGCGCCAGTGCGAGGTGGGCGACAAGCTCGGCAGCGAGATGGGCCATCTGCCGCAGAGTGGCCCAGGCGGCATGCTCGAGGTACTGGAGGGGCTGCCGGCGGCGCGCAAGATCCTAATCCATATCAACAACACCAACCCGATTCTCGACCTGGACTCGCCCGAGCGCGCCGAGCTGGACGCCCGCGGCATCGAGGTCGCGTTCGATGGGATGAGCATCCACCTGTAACGGGCCGATAACAAAAATCCGGAGAGCAGATGAGCCAGCCTGCCATGAGCCCTGCCGAATTCGAGCAGGCGCTGCGCGCCAAGGGCGCGCTGTACCACATTCACCATCCCTACCACCGGGCCATGTACGAAGGCCGGGCCAGCCGCGAGCAGATCCAGGGCTGGGTGGCCAATCGCTTCTACTATCAGGTCAATATTCCGCTCAAGGACGCCGCGATCATGGCCAACTGCCCGGACCGGGAAACCCGCCGCGAGTGGATTCAGCGCATCCTCGACCACGATGGGGCTCCAGGCGAGGAAGGCGGCATCGAAGCCTGGCTGCGCCTGGCCGAGTCGGTTGGCCTGGAGCGCGAGCAGGTACTGTCGCAGGAGCTGGTATTGCCCGGTGTGCGCTTCGCCGTCGACGCCTACGTCAACTTCGCCCGCCGCGCCAGCTGGCAGGAGGCGGCCAGCAGCTCGCTGACCGAGCTGTTCGCCCCGACCATCCACCAGTCGCGCCTGGACGCCTGGCCGCAGCACTATCCCTGGATCGACGCGGCCGGCTACGACTACTTCCGCAAGCGTCTGAGCCAGGCGCGGCGCGATGTCGAACATGGCCTGCGCATCACCCTGGAGCACTACCGCACCTTTGATGCCCAGCAGCGCATGCTGAACATCCTGCAGTTCAAGCTCGACGTGCTGTGGAGCATGCTCGACGCCATGAGCATGGCCTACGAGCTGCAGCGCCCGCCGTACCACACGGTGACCACCGAGCGCGTCTGGCATCGGGGGATCGCGCTATGAAACCCGATGTATCGGTGCGCATGACGCACCCTGCGGTTGAGTCTTTTGTAGGGTGCGCCGTGCGCACCAGTCAGGAGCCCGAACAATGACTGCTGCCATCCTGCCCAATATCCCCGCCATCCGCCGCGGCTTCCGCCTGCAGTTCGAGCCGGCCCAGGGCTGCCATGTGCTGCTCTACCCGGAAGGCATGATCAAGCTCAACGACAGCGCCGGCGAGATCCTCCAGCAGGTCGATGGCAAGCGTTCGGTGGCCGAGATCATCGACAGCCTGCACCAGCGCTTCCCCGATGTGCCCGGCATCGACGAAGACATCCTCGCCTTTATGGAGGTGGCCCATGCTCAGTTCTGGATCGAGCTTCGCTAAAGCAGGTCATGAACCAGGGCCGCCGCTCTGGCTGCTGGCCGAGCTGACCTATCGCTGCCCACTGCAGTGCCCGTACTGCTCCAACCCGCTGGATTTCGCCCAGCAGGGTGCCGAGCTCAGCACCGCCGAGTGGATCGAGGTATTCCGCCAGGCCCGTGAACTGGGCGCGGCGCAGCTGGGCTTTTCCGGTGGCGAGCCGCTGGTGCGCCAGGACCTGGCCGAGCTGATCGCGGCGGCGCGCGGCCTGGGCTACTACACCAACCTGATCACTTCCGGCATCGGCCTGACCGAAGCGCGTATTGCCGAGTTCGCCGAGGCTGGGCTGGACCATATCCAGATCAGCTTCCAGGCTGCTGACGAGGAGGTGAACAACCTCCTAGCTGGCTCCAAGAAGGCCTTCGCGCAGAAGCTGGCCATGGCCCGTGCGGTCAAGGCCCATGGCTACCCGATGGTGCTCAACTTCGTCACCCACCGGCACAACATCGACAATATCGAGCGCATCATCGAGCTGTGCCTGGAGCTGGAGGCGGATTTCGTCGAGCTCGCCACCTGCCAGTTCTACGGCTGGGCCGAGCTCAACCGCGCCGGCTTGCTGCCGACCCGCGCGCAGCTCGAACGCGCCGAGCGCATCACCCACCAGTGGCGCGACAAACTGGCGGCCGAGAATCACTCGTGCAAGCTGATCTTCGTCACCCCCGATTACTACGAGGAGCGGCCCAAGGCCTGCATGAACGGCTGGGGCAATCTGTTCCTCGACATCACCCCGGACGGCACGGCGCTGCCTTGCCACAGCGCGCGGCAGCTGCCGGTGCAGTTTCCCAATGTGCGCGAGCACAGCATCGAGCACATCTGGCGGCATTCCTTCGGTTTCAACCGCTTTCGCGGTGACGACTGGATGGCCGAGCCCTGCCGCAGCTGCGACGAGAAGCACAAGGATTTTGGCGGCTGCCGCTGCCAGGCCTTCCTGCTCACCGGCGACGCCAGCAATGCCGACCCGGTGTGCAGCAAGTCGCCCCATCACGGCGTGATCCTCGCCGCCCGCCAGCAGGCCGACGAAGCGCCGCTGGGGCTGGAGAGCCTGCAGTACCGCAACGAAAAGGCCTCGCGAATCATATGCAAGGCGTGACCGATCCCGAGTCGATCTGGAGCGCCGAACAGGCCGCAGCCGCCAGCGCCGACTTCGCCGAACTGCACGCCGCCCATGACGGCCTGCTGTGGGTGGCCTTCGATCCGCTGCAGGCCCGTTGCGGGTTGTTCTTCTGGTGCGATGGCGCAGTTTGCGAGCTGACCCCGCCGGGGTTTTCCGTACGCAGCCGCGTCTACGAATACGGCGGCGGCGCCTGCTGTGCCACGGAGCAGGGCGTGGCCTTCGTCAACGAGCGTGATCAGCAGATCTACCATCTGCCAATGGCAGGTATTTCCGTAGGAGCGGCATTAGCCGCGAACCGCGGTGAGCCAAAGGGCTTCGCGGCTAAAGCCGCTCCTACGGGCCTTGAGCCTCAGGCGCTGACTGCTCGCTCTCACTGCCGTTATGGCGACCTGGCCTTCGTGCCCGCCTGGCAGGCGCTGCTGGCGGTGGAGGAGAGTCATGAGCGCGGCGCGGTGCTGCATCGCCTGGTGCGTATCGGCCTCGATGGCCAGCGCGAGGTGCTGGTCGAGGGCGCCGATTTCTACGCAGCGCCGGTGGCGGACTCCACTGGCCAACGCCTGGCCTGGATCGAGTGGGATCGCCCGCACCAGCCCTGGGTCGCCACGCGCCTGTGCCAGCGCGAGTCGGGCCAGCCTACTCGGGTGCTGGCCGGGCAGGCGGGTGATCGTTCTCTGCAGCAGCCACGCTTCGATGCGCAGCACCGCTTGTGGGTGTTGAGCGACAAGGCGGGCTGGTGGCAGCCCGGGTGCGTCGATCACGGCCTAGAGCTGCAAGCCGCACCCCGCGATCATGCGCCGGCGCCCTGGCAACTGGGTGGCCGCACCTATCTGCCGCTGGAAAACGACGAGTTGCTGCTGACCCGTTTCGAGCAGGGTGTAGGCATTCTGGTAGAGGGGCGCGGGGCCGCCCAGGTTGTGCGCACCAGCGATCTCAGCGGCAAACCAATCGGTGCGCACAGCGCACCTTACGCAGAGCGGCGGTTGGCCGAAGGGTTTGCACGTTTCCGCAGCCTGGCTGCCGATAGCGAATATTTCTACTGCATCGCTGCCGCCCCGGATCGTCTGCCGGCGGTGCTTGCCATTTGCCGCAGCGATGGCGCGTTGCAGATACTGGCGGGCGGTGGGCAGCCGCTAGGTGAAGCACAGCTGTCACGGCCTCAGCCATTCAGCTGTGCGGTGGGCGAGGGCGAGCGCAGCCACGGCTTTTTCTACTCGCCCGTATCAGCTGGGGAGTGCCCACCACTGGTGATCTTCCTGCACGGCGGCCCCACCTCGGCCTGCTATCCGGTACTCGATCCGCGCATCGTCTTCTGGACGCTGCGCGGCTACGCCGTGCTCGACCTCAACTACCGCGGTAGCAGCGGCTACGGTCGCGCCTACCGGCTGCGTCTGGCGGGGCAGTGGGGGGCGCTGGAGGTCGAGGATATCCGCGCCGCCATCGACCAGTTGGCCTGCGACGGCGCTATCGATCCGGCGCAGGTGTTCGTTCGCGGTGCCAGCGCCGGCGGCTACAGCGCGCTGCGGGCGCTGGCCGAGCTACCCGGGCTGCGCGGCGGCGCCAGTCTCTACGGCGTCAGCGACCCGCTGGCGCTGCGTCGGGTCACCCACAAGTTCGAGGCGGATTATCTGGACTGGCTGATCGGCGATCCCGAACGGGATGCCGAGCGCTACCGGGCGCGTACACCGCTGCTGCAGGCCGAGCGCATCGCTGCGCCGCTGATCTTCTTTCAAGGCGGGCTGGACGCGGTGGTGGTGCCGAGCCAGACCGAGGCCATGGTGGCGACGCTGCGCCGGCGCGGTTTGCCGGTCGAGTATCACCAGTTCGCCGAAGAACGCCACGGCTTTCGCCAGGCCGCCAATCTGGCCGCGGCGCTGCGCGCCGAGCATGCCTTCTACCAGGCCCTGCGCTAGGCGTAGGTCGCATTGCATTGGCCGAGCAATGCAGTAGGCTGGAAGCCATTCCATAACAACAAGATCAGGCCGTTGCATGAGCCACGATTTGAGCCAACTGCGTAAATTCGTTTCCCCGGAGATCATCTTCGGCGCCGGCTCCCGGCACAACGTCGGCAACTACGCCAAGACCTTCGGCGCACGCAAGGTGCTGGTGGTGTCCGACCCCGGTGTAGTCGCGGCCGGCTGGGCCGGCGATATCGAGGCCAGCCTGCAGGCCCAGGGCATCGCCTATTGCCTGTACACCCAGGTCTCGCCTAACCCGCGGGTGGAGGAGGTGATGGCCGGCGCCGAGCTGTATCGCAGCGAGGGCTGCAACGTCATAGTCGCAGTCGGCGGCGGCAGCCCGATGGACTGCGCCAAGGGCATCGGCATCGTCGTCGCTCACGGTCGCAGCATCCTCGAGTTCGAGGGCGTGGATACCATCCGCGTGCCCAGCCCGCCGCTGATCCTGATTCCGACCACCGCCGGCACCTCGGCCGATGTCTCGCAGTTCGTGATCATCTCCAACCAGCAGGAACGGATGAAGTTCTCCATCGTCAGCAAGGCGGTGGTGCCGGACGTGTCGTTGATCGACCCGGAAACCACCCTGAGCATGGATCCCTTCCTTAGCGCCTGTACCGGCATCGACGCCCTGGTGCACGCCATCGAGGCCTTCGTCTCCACGGGCCACGGCCCGCTCACCGACCCGCATGCGCTGGAGGCCATGCGCCTGATCAACGGCAACCTGGTGCAGATGATCGCCAACCCGGCGGACATCGCCCTGCGCGAGAAGATCATGCTCGGCAGCATGCAGGCGGGGCTGGCCTTCTCCAACGCCATCCTCGGGGCGGTGCATGCGATGAGCCACAGCCTCGGCGGCTTCCTCGACCTGCCGCATGGCCTGTGCAACGCGGTGCTGGTCGAGCACGTGGTGGCCTTCAACTACAGCGCGGCGCCGGAGCGTTTCAAGGTCATCGCCGAAACCCTCGGCATCGACTGTCGCGGGCTGAACCACGCGCAGATTCGCCAGCGCCTGGTCGAGCACCTGATCGCCTTCAAGCATGCCGTGGGCTTCCGCGAAACCCTCGGCTTGCATGGCGTCGGCAGCTCGGACATTCCGTTCCTTTCCAGCCATGCCATGGACGATCCGTGCATCCTTACCAACCCGCGCGAGTCGACCCAGCGCGACGTCGAGGTGGTCTATGGCGAGGCGCTCTGACGAGGCGCTGGCCGGGCTGCTGGGGCTCAGCAGCCAGTCGGCGCGCAAGAGCCACTACCCCGAGCTGCTGGCGCGCCTGGAGGAGCTGGAAACCGAGCGCAACCGCTACAAATGGCTGTTCGAGCACGCCGTGCACGGCATCTTCCAGGCCAGCCTGCAGCAGGGCGTGCTGGCGGCCAACCCGGCCATGGCGCGCATGCTTGGCTACGACGATCCGCAGCAGGTGCTGTGGTCGCTGAACGACCTGGCGCGCCACCTGTTCGTCGGCGGTTTCGACGAGCTGGCGCGGATTCGCGAGCAGCTGGGCCGCGGCGCCGCCCTGGTCGGTTACGAAACCCAGTTGCGTCGGCGCGACGGCAGCGTCATCGACGTGTTGATGAACCTGCTGCTCAAGCCCGAAGGCGAGGGCCTGTTCGAGGGTTTCGTCGCCGACATCACCGAGCGCAAGCAGGCCCAGCAGCGCCTGCAACAGCTCAACGACGAACTGGAGCGTCGGGTGGCTGCACGTACCTACGAGCTGCTCGAATCCAACCGCAACCTGCAACGGCAGATCGAAGAGCGCGAGCGCATCGAGCAGGCCCTGCGCGAGGCGCGCGACGCCGCCGAGGCGGCCAACCGCAGCAAGGACAAGTACCTGGCCGCCGCCAGCCACGACCTGCTGCAGCCGCTCAACGCCGCGCGACTGCTGATCTCCACCCTGCGCGAGCGCGAGCTGCCGAGCGCCGAGCTCAATCTGGTGGAACGCAGCCACCTGGCACTGGAAGGCGCCGAGGATCTGCTCGCCGATCTGCTGGACATCTCCAAGCTGGACCAGGCGGCGATCAAGCCGGATCTCGACGTCTATCGCCTGGAGGAGCTGCTGGCGCCGCTGGCCTCGGAGTTCGACGGCGTCGCCGTGGCCCGCGGCCTGCGCCTGCGCGTGCGCATCGCCGACTGCGCGGTGCACACCGATTTCCGCCTGCTCACGCGCATCCTGCGCAACTTCCTCAGCAACGCCTGTCGTTACACCGAACGCGGCGGCGTGCTGCTCGGCGCGCGGCGGCGCGGCCAGTTTCTCGAGCTGCAGGTGTGGGACAGCGGCCGCGGCATTCCCGCCGACCAACTGGACAAGATCTTCCTCGAGTTCAACCAGCTGGACGTCGGCCGCGCCACCGAGCGCAAGGGCGTCGGCCTCGGCCTGGCCATAGTCGAGCGTATCGCGCGCATGCTCGGTTATCCGGTACGGGTGAGTTCGCAGCCGGGGCGCGGCTCGCTGTTCAGCATCCGCGTGCCGTTGGCCGCCGAGCGCCCGCAACGGCCGGCGCAGCCCATGCCGCAGCCGCTGCTCGGCGACCCGCTGCCGGGGCGGCGCCTGCTGGTGATCGACAACGAAGAGGCGATCCTGCACAGCATGGCCGCGCTGCTCGGCCAGTGGGGCTGCGAGGTGGTCACCGCACTGGATCTGCCCGAAGCGCTGCAGCGCCTGCAGGGCAGGGCGCCGGAGGTGATACTGGCGGATTTCCACCTCGATCACGGCGTGCTCGGCTGCCAGGTGATCCAGCAGCTGCGCGAGGCGTTCGCCCGGCCGATTCCGGCGCTAATCATCAGCGCCGACCGCAGCGACGCCTGCCGCCGCGACCTGCAGGCGCTGGGCGCGCCGCTGCTGAACAAGCCGGTCAAGCCGGGCAAGCTGCGAGCGGTGCTCAGCCAGTTGCTGCAGGAAGTGTGAGCGTGTGCAGATTTTCGGGGTGAACCCGGACGCCTGCCATACTGTCTATTGGCTACCTAGCCGTCTCAGGAGACAACCACAATGACAATGTCCATGCACCCCGTTCTGCGCCGTCTGGCGTTCTTCACCGCATTGCTGCACCTGCTGCTGGTGGTGCAGATACCCGTCGCCAATGCGGCCATGATCGGCACCCACGAGGTGCTCGCCGAACAGCAGCACCAGGTGGATCAGGCGCAATTGATGGCCATGCTCGACGACGAGCAGGTCAAGGACAAACTGGTGGCCATGGGCGTCGAGCGCGAGCAGGTGGAGTCGCGTATCGCCAGCCTAACCCCGGCCGAGCTGGCGCAGTTCAACCAGCAGCTGGATCAGGCGCCCGCCGGTGCCGGCGTGGTCGGCATCATCGTGCTGTTCCTGGTGATCTTCATCATCACTGATATGCTGTGCGCCACCAACATCTTCAATTTCGTCAAATGCATCAATCGCTGATTCGCCTCGCCTGTATCGCTTCAGTCGTTCTACTCACAGCCTGCGCTCGGTCTCCGCTGTTATCGCCGGAGGCCGAGCGTTTGCCTGAGCGGGTCGAGCTGAGCGATGTGCCGTTCTTCCCGCAGGACGCCTACCAGTGCGGGCCGGCGGCGTTGGCCACCATGCTCAACCAGCGCGGCGTGCTGACCACCCCTGGCGTGCTCAAGGACAAGGTCTACCTGCCCGGTCGCGAAGGCAGTCTGCAGGTGGAGATGGTTGCCGCCGCACGCAGCCACGACATGCTGGTGTATCCGCTGCAGCCGCGTCTGGAGGCGCTGTTGGCCGAGGTGGCCGCCGGCAATCCGGTGCTGGTGCTGCAGAACCTGGCGTTCGACTTCTACCCGCAATGGCACTTCGCCGTGGTGGTCGGCTACGACCGTCGCGAGCGCACGCTGATCCTGCGCTCCGGCACCACGCGGCGCCTGGTGGATGATTTCGCCAGCTTCGACCAGAGCTGGGCGCGCGGCGGGCGCTGGGCGGTGCTGGCCTTGCCGCCGGAGCAATTGCCGGCGCAGGCCGACATGCGCGCCTGGCTCAAGGCCGCCAGCGATCTGGAGCAGACCGGGCGCAAGATGGCGGCGCAGCGTGCCTATCGACGCGCCACCCAGGCCTGGCCGGAGCAGGCGCTGAGCTGGTTCGCCCTGGCCAACAGCCGCTATGCCGAAGGTGATCGCCAAGGCGCCGAGCAGGCGCTGCGCGCCAGCCTGCAACGCGAGCCGGATTTCGCCGCCGGCTGGTTCAATCTGGCCCAGTTGCTCGGCGAGCAAGGCTGCGGTGAACGTGCGCAGCAGGCGCAGGCCTGCGCGCGGCGCCTGGCCCCGGAGGATGCGCGCTTTGCCGCGCCGCTGAAGGCGAGCGTCGCAACGGGTCAATGTCAGGCCTTGCCGGCCTGTCCATAAGGCAAACGAAAACGGCGCCCAAGGGCGCCGTTTTTGTTCCTGCGGTCGTTACACGCCCAGCTTGTCGCGCAGGGTGTAGTACCAGGCGCCGAGGGCGCTGAACGGTACCTGGAACATCCGCCCGCCGGGGAAGGGGTAGTGCGGCAGGTTGGCGAAGGCGTCGAAACGCTCGGCCTGGCCGCGCAGCGCCTCAGCCAGCACCTTGCCGGCCAGGTGGGTGTAGGTCACGCCATGGCCGCTGCAACCCTGCGAATAGTAGATGTTGTCGCCGAGGCGGCCGACCTGGGGCAGGCGCGACAGGGTCAGCAGGAAGTTGCCGGTCCAGGCGAAGTCGATCTTCACGTTCTTCAGCTGGGGGAAGGTCTTGAGCATCTTCGGGCGGATGATCGCCTCGATATTGGCCGGGTCGCGCGCGCCGTAGACCACGCCGCCGCCGAAGATCAGGCGCTTGTCGCCGGACAGGCGATAGTAGTCGAGCAGGTAGTTGCAGTCCTCGACGCAGTAATCCTGCGGCAACAGGCTGGCGGCCAGTTCGTCGGACAGCGGCTCGGTGGTGATCACCTGGGTGCCGCAGGGCATCGACTTGGCCGACAGCTCCGGCATCAGATTGCCGAGGTAGGCGTTGCCCGCCACCACCACGAACTTGGCCTTGATCCGCCCTTCGGGGGTGTGCACCACCGGGTTGGCGCCGCGGTCGATGCGGGTGGCCGGGGATTGCTCGTAGATCACCCCGCCGAGCGACTCCACCGCGGCGGCCTCGCCCAGGGCCAGGTTCAGCGGATGGATATGGCCGCCGCTCATGTCGAGCATGCCGCCGACATAGTTGTCGGTGGCTACCACCTCACGGATGCGCTTGGCGTCCATCAGTTCCAGCTGGGTATGGCCGTAGCGCTCCCACAGCTTCTTCTGCGCTTCCAGGTGGCCCATCTGCTTGTCGGTGAGCGCGGCGAACACGCCGCCGTCCTTGAGGTCGCACTGGATGTCGTACTTGGCGATGCGCTCACGGATGATGCGGCCGCCCTCGAAAGCCATCTGCCCGAGCAGTTGCGCCTGCTTGGGGCCGACGCTGCGCTCGATCACGTCGATGTCGCGGCTGTAGCTGTTGACGATTTGCCCGCCGTTGCGCCCGGAGGCACCGAAGCCGACCTTGGCCGCCTCGACGATGCTCACCTTGAAGCCGTTCTCCAGCAGGAACAGCGCGGTGGACAGGCCGGTGTAGCCGGCGCCGACGATGCAGACGTCCGTTTCCACTTCGCCTTGCAGGGCAGGGCGTTGGGGGACGGGGTTGGCAGAAGCGGCGTAGTAGGATTGTGGGTATGCCGTGTGCGCCATTTTGAACCTCTGTTCTTTATTTTTTACGAATGAGCCGATGCTACCCGAGTTGAAAATGCCCGGCTAGTGCCTGTGCAAAATATTCAACGAGCCTGGCTGAAATAAAAAATTTGGCCTATTTCAGTGAGTTAGCGAAAAAACCTGTTGACGGCCAAAAACTTCTGCGTAGAATGCGCACCCATCGAAGGCA
>JAESGS010000349.1_pt1 | contig 43023 bp, 44 predicted proteins | sample 9269761 | NCBI WGS metagenome assembly JAESGS01 (sample SAMN15741799, study PRJNA653493) | algae metagenome | isolation source: Cyanosarcina radialis HA8281-LM2 and co-occurring heterotrophs from damp... | place: USA: Makauwahi cave, Hawaii | collected 2011-01-06 | reverse complement strand
CTCGACGTGCCGACGCTCGGGCTCGACGCGCCGCGCACGCACTACCTGCGTCATGTGCTGCGGCTGGAGAAGGGCGAGCGCATCGCCGTCTTCAACGGGCAGGACGGCGAGTACACGGCGCGCATCGACGGCTTCGGCAAGAACTGGTCGACCCTGGCGATCGAGGGCCGCCGCCGCGAGCAGGCCAGCGAGCCGGACGTCTGGTTCCTGTTCGCGCCGATCAAGCGCGCGCGGCTCGACTTCATGGTGGAGAAGGCGACCGAGCTGGGGGCTTCGGCGATCTGGCCGGTCTTCACCCGCCACACCATCGTCACGCGCGTCAACAACGAGCGCCTGCGCGCAACCGCCATCGAGGCAGCCGAGCAGTGCGAGCGGCTTACCATTCCGAAACTACTTACTGCATCGACACTCGACGAGGCGCTCGCATCCTGGCCGACGGAGCGCCGGCTGATCCTGTGCGATGAATCCGGCGGTGGCGCGCCGATCGTCGAGGTGCTCAACGGCCTCGACACCGCGCAGCCGCATGCCGTCCTGACCGGGCCGGAGGGCGGCTTTGCGCGCGCGGAGCTTGACGCGCTGCATGATCTCCCGTTTGTTACCCCGGTCGGCTTGGGCCCGCGCGTGCTTCGCGCCGATACCGCAGCCCTTGCGGCGCTGGCGATCTTCCAGGCCGTCTCGCACGACCGCCTTAAGTCGCCGCCGCCGCGTTTCAAACCCGTCGGCTAACGTCTGGAACACCAATGTCCGGAGTCCCTCCGTCACGCGGCGCGCCGATCACCGACCGCCGCCAGCTCGTCGAATACATCGCCAGCGGCGCCAAGCCGAAGACCGCCTGGCGCATCGGCACGGAGCACGAGAAGTTCGTATTCAATCTGCGCGACCTCCGGCCGGCGCCCTATGACGGCGCCGACGTCAGCATCAAGAACCTGCTGATGGGCCTGACGCGGTTCGGCTGGAAGCCTGTTGCCGAGAACGGCAACGTGATCGCGCTGAGCAGCGAGACGTGCAGCATCACGCTCGAGCCGGGTGGCCAGTTCGAGCTGTCGGGCGCGCCGCTCGAGACGATCCACCAGACCTGCGACGAGGTGAACAAGCACCTGGCCGAGTGCAAGATCGTCTCGGCGGAGCTCGGCGCGGGCCTGCTCGGCATGGGGTTCAATCCCAAATGGCGGCGCGAGGACATCCCGTGGATGCCCAAGGGCCGCTACAAGATCATGCGTGAGTACATGCCCAAGAAGGGCAAGCTCGGACTCGACATGATGCTGCGCACCTGCACCGTGCAGGTGAACCTGGATTACGAGTCCGAAGCGGACATGGTGAAGAAGTTCCGCGTCAGCCTCGCCCTGCAGCCGGTGGCGACCGCGCTCTACGCCAACTCGCCCTTCACCGAGGGCAAGCCCAACGGCTTCCTGTCGTACCGCAGCCACATCTGGACCGACACCGATCCCGACCGCAGCGGCATGCTGCCGTTCGTGTTCGAGCCTGATTTCGGCTATGAGCGCTATGTCGATTACATCCTCGACGTGCCGATGTACTTCGCCTATCGCGACGGTCAGTACATCGACGTCAGCGGCCGCTCGTTCCGCGACTTCATGGCGCGCCGCCTGCAAGGGTTCGAGGGCGAGCTGCCGTCGATCGGTGATTTCAGCGACCACCTCACCACCGCGTTCCCGGAAGTCCGGCTCAAGAAGTTCCTTGAGATGCGCGGCGCCGACAGCGGGCGCTGGAACACGCTGTGCGGGCTGCCGGCGCTGTGGGTGGGCCTGCTCTATGACAGCGCCGCGCTGGAGGCGGCGTGGGACCTGGTCAAGGACTGGACGACGGAGGAGCACGCGCAGCTCCGCCGCGACGTGCCGCGCCTCGCGCTGAAGACGCCGTTCCGCGGCGGTACGCTGCAGCAGGTCGCCGTGGATATGGTGGGCATCGCGCGCGAGGGTCTGCGCGCGCGCAAGCGCATGAACCGCATGGGCGACGCCGACGAGACGCATTTCCTCAACACCATCACCGAAATCGCCGCGACCGGCCGCACCCGCGCCGAGGAGAAGCTCGAAAAGTTCCGCGGCGAGTGGGGCGGGTCCGTCGATCCGGTCTTCACCGAGTTCGCCTACTAGGGCTGGCCCGGGGCGGTGGCTTTCTCTACCGTGCCCGCATGATGACCCTGAAGCGCGCGCCGAACGCCCTTCTGCGGCCGTTCGTCAGCCAGATCTGGGCTTCCGGCGGAGCGCAGACGGCGCCCGTCGCGCCGCGGCGCGAGCTGGTGCTGCCGACCGGCGCGATGCATCTCGTCCTGCGTCTCTGTGATCATCCGTTGCGCCTGTTCAGGGACACAGGCGATGCGCGCGGCGATGTCGTCTCCTGCGCGGTAATCGGCGGGCCGCGCGCGGCGCCCTATATCAAGGATGTCTCGCAGCCGGCCCCGAGCGTCGGCGCTCTTCTGCGACCGGGCGCGGCGGCGCTGATCGTCGGCGCGCCGGCCGGCGCGTTCGCGCACGGCCATACGCCGCTGGAGGATGTGTGGGGCACCGGGGCAGTAGCCGAGATCCGCGAGCGGCTCGGCGCGGCGCGATCGGCGTCCAGCCGCCTCGACCTGTTCGAGGCCATTCTTGCGGCGCGTCTTCCGCGGATACGCGACATGAATCCCCTCGTCGCCCGTGCGGTGGCGCGTCTGGATGGCGCGACCCGCGTCGGCGACGTGGTGGCCGCATGCGGCTGGAGCCACCGCCGCTTCACGCAGTTCTTCAGCGAGGCGGTCGGGCTTGGGCCCAAGACCTACAGCCGCGTGATGCGCTTCGGGCGGGCGCTCGACCGGCTGGCGGCGGAACCGGCGCTTGCCTGGGCCGATCTGGCCGTGGCCGAAGGCTATGCCGACCAGGCGCATTTCACGCGCGAGTTCCGCGCCTTCGCCGGCGTCTCGCCCGGCCGTTACCGCCGCATCGCGCCCGCCGCCGCCCGGCACGTGCCGATCTGAAACCGCACGCCGGTCAAATTTGTTCAAGACAGGCGGGTCGCGCCCGCCGAGAATCGCGGCGACGCTTTCCCTTCTAGGAGACCGGCATGGCCGTTCATGAGCTTTTCGTCTACCTGCGCGCCAAGGAAGCGGAGAAGGCGATCGACTTCTACAAGCAGGCGTTCGGCGCGACAGAGAAGTTCCGGCTGGTCGAGCCGGGCGGTCGCATCGGCCATGTGGAATTGCTGCTCGGCAGCGCGACGGTCATGCTTTCCGCCGAGTTCCCCGAATTCGATTGCTATGCCCCGGACGCGAGCGGCCGCGGTACCTTCACCATTCATCTTCATGTGGACGACGCCGATGCGATGATCGCGCAGGCCGTCCGCGCGGGCGCGCGGCTGGTGCGTCCGGCGGCGGATCATTTCTATGGCGAGCGTTCCGGCACGGTGCGCGACCCGTTCGGCTACGACTGGATGATCGGCCACTCGATCGAGCAGGTCGAGCCGGAGGAGATGCAAAGGCGGTATACCGAACTGATGGCCGGCGGCAATTAGGGCCGGGCCGTACAGCAGAAGCGCGGCATCCCCTAGCTTAGGCTGCATTCCACACCGACAAATAACCTCCAGTTGTCGACGCCGTTGCCAGCATCTGCTATCCAAGGCGCGGGGATGCGGGAGACGGGGTGGATACGAAAACGATTCGCAGCGAGCGGCTGCGTGAGGTCTATGTCTATTGGGCGTCGAAGATCGTCGGCGGCCGGCTGCCGTCGCGCGCCTCGATCAACCCCGTCGAGATTCCCCGCCTGCTGCCCTTCGTCTTCCTGATCGATGTCGAGCGGGAGCCGCAGCGCTTCCGCTTCAGGCTGGTCGGGACGCAGATCTGCACCTGGGCGGGCCGGGATGCGACGGGCCTGTACACCGACGATGCCGGCTTCGGCCCGCATGGCGAGGCGCTGACCCGGCAGTATGCGGAGGTCGTCACGCGCCGGCGCGCGCTGTACAGCGAGCAGCCGGCGGCGCGGCCGGAGCGCAACTACGTCTTCTACGACAAGGTCGTGCTGCCGCTGTCGGCCGACGGCGTGCACATCAACATGCTGCTCTGCGCCTCCGACATGCTGGCGGGGACACCGGAGCTGCGCGCCGGCGCATTCCGCGAAGTCTGGGACGACCCTGTCGAGAAATAGAAAGGGCGCCCCGGCATGGCCGTGGGCGCCCTGATTTGAAGCGGCGAAGCGGCGGCTCAGGCGGCCTTTTTCGCGCCCTTCTTGGCGGTCGTCTGCTTCTTCTTGGTCGACTTCTTCGCGGTCTTCTTCTTTTTCTTGTTCTGATCGGCCTTGTCGGACTGGATCTGGGTGGTCTGGTTGTGCTGCTGCTTGACCTGCGCCGGCGCGGCCATCGCGGTGCCGGCAATGCCGATCGAGAACGCCGCGGCGACGACTGCGGCGAGAACCTTCTTCATGTGCATCCCTCCTGGGGATCCAAACCGAATGTTTGTGGCGCGGCATGATTGCCGCGCCGCTTGCTTACGCGTCGCAAATGATAATGGTCAATGGTTAACGAAAATTAACCGCCGCCGAATGGCATTCCTGCCACAGTGAACAGGATCACCAGGTCAGGCACGCCGCGTTCAGGATCCCGACGCCGACCGACATCGCGGCGAGCGAAACCGCCGGCGCGGTCCGGCCGGCGGCGATGTCGGCATTGATCTGCGGCTTGAGGATGCGCGCGACCAGGAAGACGCCGACCTGGATGATCAGGGCCACGACGCCCCAGACGACCATGTCGAGCCAGCTCACGCTGTTGATGATCGTGCTGGCGAGCGGCAGCACGAAGCCGAGCCCGGCGCCCGACAGGCTGATCGCGGCGGCATTGTTGCCGGCGCGGATCAGCTCCCACTCGCGATAGGGCGTCACGCGCGTATAGATCAGCAGGAAGATCACCGTCAGGGCGAGGCTGACGATGAAATAGAGCAGGAAGTTCGGCAGCGTGACGAGATAGACCGGCGCACGGTCGAACATTCGGGACCTCCGGGACTAGCGGAAAAGATGCGGGACGAAGCGGCTGGTGTTGCGGGTGATCGGGCCGTCATCCTCGCGCATGCCGATCCCGGCCGGCTGCGAAGCAACAACCCATGACCCGACCACGGCATGGTTGCCGTCGAAGACCGGCAACGGTGCGTAGGCCTGGTAGACATAGCCTTCGGCATCGTAGGGGCCGTCGGTCGCATGCGACGCCGGCGCGCCGCCGCCCTGCGGCAGCAGGCTGACATTGGCGCCCTCGCGTCCGTGGATCGGCTTGCGCACCAGCGGGCCGTCGAGGTCGCCGGGGGTGAAGGCGGCCGGCAGCAGGTTCGGATGGCCCTCGAACATGCCCCAGAGCAGCGGCAGCACGGCTTTGTTGCTGAGCACCATCTTCCAGGCCGGCTCGATGAATTGCGCGCCGCCGGTCGTGATATTCGCGGCGAAGTCCTCGCGCAGCAGCCATTCCCACGGATAGAGCTTGAACAGCGCCTGGATCGGCTTGTCCGCCGCGTCGACGAACTGGCTGCCGTCCCAGCCGATCTCGTCGATATAGAGGAACGGCGCCTCCAGCCCGCCCTGCAGGGCGGTGTCGCGCAGGTAATCGACCGTTCCCTTGTCTTCCTCGTGGTTACGCACGCAGGTGAAGTGCACGGCGCGGAAGGGAAGGTCGAAATTGCGCCACGCCTCGATCAGCTTCTCGTGGATCGAGTTGAACTGGTCGCCGCCGGGATCGATGGTCTGCAGCCATTCCCATTGCACGACGCTCGATTCGAACAGCGCCGTCGGCGTGTCGGCGTTGTACTCGAGCAGCTTGGGCGGCTGCCCCGGCGCGCAGGCGAGGTCGAAGCGGCCATAGAGGTTCTTGTCGAAGCGGATCCAGCTCTCCTGGATCAGCTCCGCGGCGCTGTCGGGCAGCGACAGCAGGTCGTAGCGGCCCTCGCGCACGACGCGGTCGACGACCTGCAGGCACATCTGCTCGAGCTCGGTCGTCGCGTCCTCGATCTGGTCGATCTCCGCCGCCGTGAATCGGTAGGCGGCGTCCTCCGTCCAGTAGGGCTTGCCGTCGATCGTATGGAACTTGAAGCCGATGGCCTCGGCGCGGGCGCGCCAGTCAGGCCGCTCGGGAATCCGGATACGCTCCATCGCGCCGGTGCGTCAGGACGAGACGGTGCCCGTTCCGGTCCGGCCGAAGCCGCCGCGCGCCACGGTCGGCGACGGCCGCGGCGGCGCCACCACGTTGGTGCGGCCCAGGCTCTCCCGGCCGCTATAGACCGTGTTGTTGACGTCGCGATAGACCGGCCGCGTCGTCGCGGCACCCGGCGGAGGCGCCGCCGAACCCGCGGCGGGCGGCGTGAAGGCGGCGCCGCCGCCCATGGTGCGGCCCATCAGGTAGCCGAGCATGATCGGCATGAACCAGCTGCCGCCGCCCGACTGCGCGGTGGTCTGCTCGCCCGGCTGGATCTGCTCCTGCGAGGGGCGCTGAGCCGTCTCGGCGCAGTTCTCGAGCCCGAATTTCGCCTCGCAGGCCTCGCGGCTGCCGAAGGCCGGCGCCGTCTGCGCATGCTGCTGGCGCGCATCCATGAAGGCCTGGCGGCAGGCGCTGACGTCGTTCGACTGGGCGCATTGCTGCTCGCTCTCGAAGAAGTCGTTGCGGGCCAGCGGGTCGGCCTGGTCGCACCCGGCGAGCAGCAACAGGCCGGTCGAGCTGAGCAGGACCAGACGGATCGATCGCGAGCGCTTCATGACACCTCCCAGTTGCGAGCCGACCGGCAGTATCTGTCAGCGGGCCAGCAGAACCAACAACATAACAATCCCGAGGCCGATGCGATACCACGCGAACGGCACGAAGCCATGGCGGCTGATGAAGGCGATGACGCTGCGCACCACGAGCAGCGCGCAGAGAAAGGCGCTGATGAAGCCGACAGCGATGATCGCGGTGCTGTCGACCGTCAGCACGGACCAGTTCTTGTAGATGTCGTAGACGGTCGCCGCGAGCATGGTCGGGATGGCGAGGAAGAAGGAGAACTCGGTCGCCGTCCGGCGGTCGACCTTGAGCAGCAGGGCGCCCATGATGGTGGCGCCGGAACGCGACACGCCGGGAATCATCGCCACCGCCTGGCACAAGCCGATGAGGATCGCGAGCTTCGCCGGGAATTTCTCGGGCGCATGGAAGCGCGCCAGCGGCAGGTTGCGCTCGATCACCAGGATGACGATGCCGCCGATGATCAGCGAGGCCACCACCACATACGGGCTGAACAGCACGCTCTTGATGAAGCCGTGCGCGAAGAAGCCGATCACCATCGCCGGGATGAAGGCGAGCAGGATGTTGCGGACGAACAGGAAGTCGTCCGGATCCGAAAACACACCCGCCGCGACGCCGATCAGCTTGGCGCGGTAGGCCCAGCACACCGCCAGGATCGCGCCGAGCTGGATGACGATCTCGAACACCTTGCCCGGCGGTCCCTCGAAACCGATCAGGTCGACCAGGAGGATCAGGTGCCCGGTCGAGGACACCGGGATGAATTCGGTCAGCCCCTCGACGACGCCAAGGAAGATGGCGCCGAGCAGCGTCGCTAGATCCATGTGAGGAGCAGTCCCCTGTCGTTGGGCCGCGCATCATGCGCGGGCGGCCATGTTCGGGCAACAGGGTTACGCGATCGTTACACGCTCCCCGCGCGGTAGGTGGCAGCGCTTTCGGGCTACGCGGCGGTGCCGCCGACCGTGAGCTTGTCGATCAGCAGGGTCGGCTGCCCGACGCCGACCGGGACGCCCTGGCCGTCCTTGCCGCAGGTGCCGATGCCGGGGTCGAGCTTCATGTCGTTGCCGATCATGCCGACCTTGGTCAGCGAGTCGGGGCCGTTGCCGATCAGCATGGCGCCCTTCACGGCCGGGCCGACCTTGCCGTCCTCGATGAGATAGGCCTCGGCCGCCGAGAACACGAACTTGCCTGACGTGATGTCGACCTGGCCGCCGCCGAAATTGACGGCGTAAAGGCCGCGCTTCACGCTGCGGATGATCTCTTCCGGCGCGTGCTGGCCCGACAGCATGTACGTGTTCGTCATGCGTGGCATCGGGTGGTGGGCGAAGCTTTCGCGCCGTCCGTTGCCGGTGGGCTTCATGCCCATCAGCCGCGCGTTCTGCCGGTCCTGCATGAAGCCGACCAGCTTGCCGTTGTCGATCAGCACCGTGCGCTCGGTCGGCGTGCCCTCGTCGTCGATGGTCAGCGAGCCGCGGCGGTCGGGGATGGTGCCGTCGTCGACCACCGTGACGCCCTCGCTGGCGATCTTCTGGCCGAGCAGCCCGGCGAAGGCCGAGGTCTTCTTGCGGTTGAAGTCGCCCTCCAGCCCGTGGCCGATCGCCTCGTGCAGCAGGATTCCCGGCCAGCCGGGGCCGAGCACGACCGGCATCTCGCCGGCCGGCGCAGGGGCCGAGCCCAGATTGACCAGCGCCTGGCGAAGCGCCTCGTCGACGGCGCCGCGCCAGCTGGCGGGGTCGACGACCCGGGCGAAGGTGAAGCGCCCGCCGGTGCCATAGCTGCCGGTCTCCTGGCGGTCGCCGTCGCCGACCACGATGGAGACGTTGAGGCGGACGAGGGGGCGGATGTCGCCGAGTCGGCGCCCGTCGCCGCGCACGATCTGGACCGCCTGCCATTCGCCGGCGAGGCTCGCCATGACCTGGCGGACGCGCGGGTCCTTGGCGCGGGCATAGGCGTCGATCTCGGCCAGCAGCTTGACCTTGGCCTCGAACGGCATCAGGCCCAGCGGGTTGTCGTCGGCATAAAGGTGGCGGTTGGTGCCCACCGGCCCCTCGGCGGCGGTGCCGGCCTGGCCGGTCTTGACCGCGGCGATGGTGCCGGCGGCGCGCTTGATCGCCGCCTCGGACAGCTCGGTGGAATGGGCGTAGCCGGCCGATTCGCCCACCACGGCGCGCAGGCCGAAGCCCTGCGTCGTGTCGAACGAGGCGCTTTTCAGCTTGCCGTCGTCGAAGGCCAGGCTCTCGGACTGGCGATATTCGAGGAAGAGCTCGCCGTCGTCCGTCCCGGCCAGCGCCTCGCCGGTCAGCCGCTCGACCTTGGCCCGGTCGAGGCCGGCGCGGGTGAAGAACAGCTCGTCGGTGCGGGCGAGGTCGCTCATGGAAGGGGTCCCTTGGAGTCGCGTGGCGTTTCTTCAAGATAGGGTGCGGCGGCGGGTTTTGCGACTGCGTTGGCGGCCGCCGCGGACAGGTTGCGGCAAAGCTTGCGGCATAACGTCGCAGAAATCGGAAAGCCGTGCGATAACAACGGCAAACCGGGCGACGCGCGCCGATACTGCGCGCCGAAACGCCGCGGCGCTTCCGGTTGTGAGGCAAAGAGGCGTTGGTGTAGTTTGTGCCCGTTTTCCGGGGGCGGGACGAAGCGCGCGTCATGTGATTGACGACGCACGCGCCGTTGCGGCAGATGAGGCCGCCTTCCGCCTTCGGCAGGAACGGACCTTCGTCAGTCTAAGGAAGACGACCAGACATGCGTTGGATGAACCGCGCCGCCGCCATGGCGGTTTTTGGACTCCTCGGCATCGCCCTCGCCGGCACTGCCTTCGCGACCGAGCCGCACCCGTGGCAGCTCGGCATGCAGGAGCCGGGCTCGCCCGTCAAAGTCTACATCGAGTGGTTCCACGACATGCTGTTGTGGATCATCACGCTGATCACGATCTTCGTGCTCGGTCTGCTGCTCTACACGATGTTCCGCTTCCGCGCCTCGGCGAACCCGAACCCGACGCGCACCGCGCATAACACGCTGCTCGAAGTGGCATGGACCGCGATCCCCGTCCTGATCCTGGTCGTGATCGCCGTCCCGTCGTTCAAGCTGCTCTATCTCGGCGACCGCACGGAAAACGCCGAGATGACGCTCAAGATCACCGGCCACCAGTGGTACTGGTCCTACGAATATCCGGACCACGGCGAGTTCAAGTTCGACAGCTACATGATCCAGGACAGCGACCTCAAGCCGGGCCAGAAGCGCCTGCTCGAAGTCGACAACCGCGTGGTCGTTCCGGCCGGCACCAATGTCCGGCTGCTGTTCGCCGGTTCGGACGTGATCCACTCCTGGTTCGTGCCGTCGCTCGGCGTGCAGATCTACTCGATGCCGGGGCGCCTCAACGAGACCTGGGTCAATGTCTCGAAGCCGGGCGTCTATTACGGCCAGTGCAACCAGATCTGCGGCGTCAACCACGCCTACATGCCCATCGCGGTCGAGGCCCTGTCGAAGGAGGACTTCGCGCGCTGGGTCGAGGAAGCGAAGAAGAAGTTCGCGCAGGCACCCGCCGACGGCCGCATGACCGTCGCCGCCGGCAACGTCCGCTAGCGCGCACCCGCGAGTCGAAAGGAACGCCATGAGCACCACGGCAACACACGGTCATCACGCGGACCACCACGACCACCACGGCCATCACCCGACCGGCTGGCGCCGCTTCGTCTATTCGACGAACCACAAGGACATCGGCACGATGTACCTCGTGTTCTCGATCCTCGCCGGCCTGATCGGCGGTCTGATGTCGGTCTACATGCGGCTCGAGCTGTCGCATCCCGGCATGCAGTACATGGCCGACGGCCATGCCTGGAACGTGGTGATCACGGCGCACGGCCTGATCATGGTGTTCTTCGTGGTCATGCCGGCGCTGATCGGCGGATTCGGCAACTGGTTCATCCCGCTCATGGTCGGCGCGCCGGACATGGCGTTCCCGCGCATGAACAACATCAGCTTCTGGCTGCTGCCGCCCGCGTTCCTGCTGCTGCTCGGCTCGGCCTTCCTCGGCGGCGGCGCCGGCGTGGGCTGGACGATCTATCCGCCGCTGTCGTCGGGGCAGTTCCACCCCGGCGCGTCGATGGACATGGCGATCCTGAGCCTGCATCTGGCGGGCGCCTCGTCGATCCTGGGCGCCATCAACTTCATCACCACGATCTTCAACATGCGGGCGCCTGGCATGACCATGCACCGCATGCCGCTCTTCATCTGGGCGATGCTGATCACGGCGTTCCTGCTCGTGCTGTCGCTGCCGGTCCTGGCCGGCGCCATCACGATGCTGCTCACGGACCGCAATTTCGGCACGGCGTTCTTCGACCCGGCCGGCGGCGGCGACCCGATCCTGTTCCTGCACCTGTTCTGGTTCTTCGGGCACCCCGAGGTCTACATCATGATCCTGCCGGCCTTCGGCATCATCAGCCACGTGGTGTCGACCTTCTCGAACAAGCCGGTGTTCGGCTATCTCGGCATGGCCTACGCCATGGTCGCGATCGGCGTGATCGGCTTCGTCGTGTGGGCGCACCACATGTACACGGTCGGCATGGACGTCGACACGCGCGCCTACTTCACCGCGGCGACGATGGTCATCGCCGTGCCCACGGGCATCAAGATCTTCTCGTGGATCGCGACGATGTGGGGCGGCTCGATCGAGTTCAAGGTGCCGATGCTGTGGGCGATCGGGTTCATCTTCCTGTTCACGGTCGGCGGCGTCACCGGCGTCGTGCTGGCCAATGCCGGCGCGGACGTTGCCCTGCACAACACGTATTACGTGGTCGCGCACTTCCACTACGTGCTGTCGCTCGGCGCGGTGTTCGGGATCTTCTGCGGCTTCTATTACTGGTTCGGCAAGATGTCGGGTCGCGAGTTTCCGGAATGGGCGGGCAAGTTCCATTTCTGGACGACCTTCATCGGCGTCAACCTGACCTTCTTCCCGCAGCACTTCCTGGGCCTTGCCGGCATGCCGCGGCGCATCCCGGACTACCCGGACGCCTTCGCGGGCTGGAACCTGGTGTCGTCGTACGGCGCCTACATCGCCTTCGCCTCGACCCTGTTCTTCGTGGTGATGACGATCTACGCGCTGACCTCGGGCCGCCGCGCCGCGGCGAACCCGTGGGGTCCGAGCGCCACGACGCTGGAATGGACGGTGTCGTCGCCGCCGCCGTTCCACACGTTCGAGGAACTGCCGCAGATCGCCGCCGAGGCGAAGCACTGAGGCGACGGGAGTGAGACGGGAGCACGGCGTTGACTGACGGTGCTGTCCATACGCGCGCGAGCGCCGGGGCCTTCGAGGTCCCGGCCGGCGCGTCGGTCGGCGACTTCATCGCGCTGCTCAAGCCGCGGGTGATGAGCCTGGTCGTCTTCACCGGCATTGCCGGGATCGTGACGGCGCCGGGCGACCTGCATCCGGTGCTCGCGGCGATCGCCGTGCTGTGCATCGCCGTCGCCGCCGGGGCCGCGGGCGCCATCAACATGTGGTACGACCGCGACATCGACGCGCTGATGGCGCGCACGTGCGAACGTCCGATTCCCGCCGGCCGCATGGTGCCGGACGAAGCCCTCGCCTTCGGCGTGGTGCTGTCGATCGTCTCCGTCACGGTCATGGCGCTGGCGGTCAATTTCGCCGCCGCGGCGCTGCTCGCCCTCTCGATCCTGTTCTACGTCTTCATCTACACCGCGTGGCTCAAGCGCCGCACGCCGCAGAACATCGTCATCGGTGGTGCGGCCGGCGCCTTCCCGCCGATGATCGGCTGGGCCGCGGTGACCGGCGACGTGTCGCTGGCCTCGCTGGCGATGTTCGCGATCATCTTCATGTGGACGCCGCCGCATTTCTGGGCGCTGTCGCTGTTCCGCTCGGGCGACTACGCGCGCGCCGGCGTGCCGATGCTGCCGGTGGTCGCCGGCGTGCCCGAGACGAAGCGCCAGATCATCCTCTATTCGCTGGCGCTCCTGCCGGTCTCGCTCGCCCCCTACGCGCTCGGCGCCGCGGGCCTGATCTATGCGGGCGGTGCCACGGTGCTCGGCCTGATCCTGCTCGCCGGCGCGCTCGCCGTGTGGCGCGACGCCGGTGACACGGCAGCCAAGCGCCTGTTCGGCTATTCGATCATCTACCTGTTCCTGCTGTTCGCGCTGTTGATGTTCGACCGCGCGCCCGTGGGGCTGTCGTGACCGCCGTGGCTGCGCCGGACGATTTCAAAAAGCGCCGCCGCGCGAAGAACATCGTCATCGGCCTGATGATCGCCGGGCTGTGCCTGCTGTTCTACGTCATCACCATCATCAAGATGGTGAGCAAATGAGCGGCACGCCGCAGAGCCGCGCCAATGCGCGCGTCGCCCTCCTGACCGGCGGTGTCGTCGTCGGCATGGTCGGGCTCGCCTTCGCCTCGGTCCCGCTCTATCGCATGTTCTGCCAGGTGACGGGGTTCGGCGGTACGACCCAGCGTGCGGAGAAGGCGCCGGACGAGATCGGCGAGCGCGTCATGACGGTGCGCTTCAACGCCGACGTGGCCGGCACCAACCTGCCGTGGACCTTCGCGCCGGTCGAGCGCGAGGTGAAGGTGCATGTCGGCGAGGAGCGCCTGATCCACTACCGCGCGATCAACCGCGGCAAGGAACCCGTGATTGGCACCGCGACGTTCAACGTGACGCCGGCGAAGGCGGGCATCTATTTCCAGAAGATCGCCTGCTTCTGCTTCGCCGAGCAGAAGCTCGATCCGGGCGAGAGCATCGACATGCCGGTGTCGTTCTTCATCGATCCGGACATCGCCAAGGATCCGAACACGCGCGATCTCCAGACGATCACGCTGTCCTACACTTTCTTCCGCGCCAAGCATGACGCCGACAAGCCGGCGCGGACCAGCCAGATCAGCGGCGCGCCGGCGCAGCCGGCCGCCAACTGAGCGTTTGACCAGGAGCTAGAAGAAATGGCCCAGAGCACCGGAAGCGGGATCAAGCAGCCCTATCACCTCGTCGAGCCCAGCGCCTGGCCGATCATCGGCTCGATCTCCGCCTTCATCCTCGCCCTCGGCGGCCTCACCTACATGCATCCGGACATGTTCGGCGCCGGGCTGGAGCCGATGTTCAAGGCGCTCGGGCCGTGGAAGCTGGTGATCGGCCTCGTCCTGGTGCTGTTCACCATGGCCGGATGGTGGCGCGACGTGATCCGCGAGTCGACGACGCCGGGCGTGCACTCGGCGGTCGTGCGGCTCGGCCTGCGCTACGGCATGTTCCTGTTCATCGCCTCGGAGGTGATGTTCTTCGTCGCCTTCTTCTGGGCGTTCTTCCACTTCGCGCTGTTCCCGGAGCACACCGCCAGCGGCATTTGGCCGCCGAAGGGCGTGACGGTGTTCGATCCGTGGGACCTGCCGTTCCTCAACACGCTGGTCCTGCTGACGTCGGGCGTGACGGTGACGTGGGCGCACCACGCGCTGCGCGAGAACAACCGGCCGCACCTGATCTACGGCCTTGCGCTGACCGTGATGCTCGGCCTCATCTTCACCGCGCTGCAGGCGTACGAGTACGCGCACGCCTCGTTCGGCTTCAAGGACGGCATCTACTCGTCGACCTTCTTCATGGCCACCGGCTTCCATGGCTTCCATGTCATCGTCGGCACCATCTTCCTCGCCGTGTGCCTGGGCCGCGCGATGAAAGGCCAGTTCACGCCGGAGCGTCATTTCGGCTTCGAGGCCGCCGCCTGGTACTGGCATTTCGTCGACGTGGTGTGGCTGTTCCTGTTCATGGCCATCTACTGGTGGGGCTCGATAGGCGCCGTGATCGCGGTCCACTAGGGCCGGAGGGACACCCCGGGCCGGCATGGAGCAGATATCGCCGTTCCAGGCCGGCCTGCTGTGTCGATGCCCGCGCTGCGGGCAGGGGCCGCTCTATAGCGGTGTCCTGACGGTGCGCGAGCGCTGCGCGCAGTGCGATCTCGACCTGCGGGCGCAGGACGCGGGCGACGGCCCGGCGGTGTTCGTCATCCTCATCCTCGGCTTCCTCGTGGTGGGGCTGGCGCTGCTGCTGGAGGCGAAGCTCGAGCCGCCGCTCTGGGTCCATGCCGTGATCTGGCCGTTCGTTATTTTTGGCGGTGCCATCGTGATGCTGCGCTCCTTGAAGGCAACGTTGATCGCGCTCCAGTACCGGCACCGCCGCGACAGCTTCGATGCTTCGTAATCTGCTTGCCGATTTCCGGCCGCGGCTGGTGCCGACGCTGATCGCGCTGCCGGGCGTCGTGCTGCTGCTGGCGCTCGGCACGTGGCAACTCGTCCGCCTTGCGGAGAAGAACGCGATCAACGATTTCCGCGCGACGCGGGTCGCGAGCGCGGCCGTGCCGTTGCCCGCGCGCATCGACGACATCGGCCCGTGGGAATTCCGGCGCGTGGCCGTGACCGGGACGTTCGACCACGCGCACGAGCTGCGCGTGAACGCGCGCTCGCAGCGCGGCAATCCCGGCTACGACCTGGTGACGCCGCTGCGCCGCGACGACGGCCCGCCCGTGCTGATCAATCGCGGCTGGGTGCCGTATGCGCGCAAGGATGCGGCCGCGCGCCAGGAAGGGCAGGTGGCCGGGCCGGTGACGGTCGAAGGCATCCTGCGCACGGAGCCGCGCAAGGGCTGGCTGATGCCCGACAACGATGCCGCGCGCAACGAATGGTTCTGGTTCGACCTGCCGGCGATGCGGAGCGCAGCCGCCGTCCCCGACGCGGCGCCCTTCTATGTCGAGGCCGGCCCGGCGCCCAATCCCGGCGGATTTCCGATCGGCGGCCAGACGATGATCCAGCTTCCCAGCAACCACCTGCAGTACGCGATCACCTGGTTCGCCCTCGCGGTGGCGCTGGCCGTCGTCTATGTCGTCTCGCAGCGCCAGCCGCGCCCGCCCGAGCCTGGGACGCGGCCTGAAAGCCGGTGATCGCGTTCCAATCGCGTGACGCGGCCCTATACTCGCGGGGATGGCCGGGCGTGACCTGGCCGTCGATGGCTCCGCCGGCATGATGGACGCCCGGGTCTGGCCCGGGCATGACGCTCCAGGGACTGACAGGACGGATTCACGACATGGCGACAGCATCCCCCGCATCCTCCAACGCGACCACCGCCTACGCCGCGCTCGAGAAGCGTTTCCGGCGCCTCAACCTCGTGCGCGACGCGGCCGGGCTGCTGCAATGGGACATGGCGGCGATGATGCCGAAGGGCGGCGCCGACGTGCGCGGCGAACAGCTCGCGACCCTCAAGGTCATCATCCACGAGCAGATGACCGATCCGGCGATGGGCGACCTGTTCGCCGCCGCGAACGAGGCCGCCTCGTCGCTCGACGACTGGCGCCTCGCCAATCTGCGCGAGATGCGGCGCGGCTGGGTGCACGCCACGGCGGTGCCGGCCGACCTGGTCGAGGCGCTGTCGAAGGCGGTGTCGGACTGCGAGATGCGCTGGCGCGACGCGCGTCCGGCGAATGACTTCAAGGGCCTGCTGCCGTCGATGCGCCGCGTGCTCGACCTGACGCGCGAGGTGGCGCGCGTCAAGGCGCAGCTCCTGAAGGTGAGCCCCTATGACGCGTTGCTCGACGAATACGAGCCGGGCGGCTCGTCGGTCGAGATCGACGCCGTGTTCGGCGACCTGGCGCGGTTCCTGCCGGGCTTCATCGATGCGGTGCTGGAGAAGCAGGCGCGCGAGCCCGCGCCGCTGCCGGTGACGGGTCCGTTCCCGGCCGATCAGCAGCGCAAGCTCGCGCTCAAGCTGATGGCGCAGCTCGGCTTCGACTTCGATCACGGCCGGCTCGACACCAGCCACCATCCGTTCTGCGGCGGCGTGCCCGACGACGTGCGGCTGACGACGCGATGGGACGAGAGCGATTTCCTGTCCGGCCTGATGGGCGTGCTGCACGAGACGGGCCATGCGCTGTACGAGCGCGGGCTGCCGAAGGACTGGCGCCACCAGCCCGTCGGCGAGGCGCGCGGCATGAGCTTCCACGAAAGCCAGTCGCTGCTGGTGGAGATGCAGGCCTGCCGCTCGCGCGAGTTCATCGGCTACCTGGCACCGCTCGCCGCGGCGACGTTCGGCGGCACCGGCCCGGCCTGGTCGGCGGAGAACTTCCGGCGCATCTACGGCAAGGTCGAGCGCAGCCTGATCCGCGTCGACGCCGACGAGGTGACCTATCCCGCGCACGTCATCCTGCGCTACCGGCTGGAAAAGGCGCTGATCGCCGGCGATCTCGATCTCGCCGACCTGCCGGGCGCCTGGAACGAGGCGATGCGCGAGCTGGTCGGCATCGCGCCGCCCGACGACCGCGATGGCTGCCTGCAGGACATCCACTGGCCCGGCGGCGCGTGGGGCTATTTCCCGACCTACACCCTGGGCGCCATGACGGCGGCTCAGCTCTTCGATGCGGCGACGCGGTCCGACCCGTCGATCCGGCCGTCGATCGCGAAGGGCGACTTCGCGCCGCTGATGACCTGGCTGCGCGCCAGCGTGCACACCAAGGGGGCGTTGCTGCAGACCCGCGACCTGCTGACGGCCGCGACCGGCAAGCCGCTCGACCCCGCCATCTACAAGGCCCATCTCAAGCGGCGCTACCTGGACGGCTAAGCTGCCGCTTGCCGGCCGGTGCGCGCATGCCCATCTATTAGGGTGCGATGCGCTGGTTCGCGACCTTTGCCGGCTTCAACGCCGCCCTGATCGTGGTGGTGCTGGGGATGCTGTGGCTGGTCGGTGGGTTCGAGGATTCGGGCCTCAGCGTCCATGGCTGGATCGCTCTTTTCCTCGGCATTACATTCACTTCGGCATTGGGCGTCGCCCTGATGGCACTGGTGTTCTATAGCGATCGCAAGCACTACGACGAGGACGCCCACCGCGCCGGGCGCCGCGACCGCTGATCTGTGCGCCGACCGGGGGGTGAATGGCTTCCGAAGACTTCATGCGGCGCGCGATCGCGCTCAGCCGGCAGAACCTGGACACGATGGCGGGCGGGCCGTTCGGGGCGGTCGTGGTCAAGGACGGGCGGATCGTCGGCGAGGGTCGCAACGACGTGCTGGCGACCAACGATCCGACCGCGCATGCCGAGATCGTCGCGATCCGCGACGCGGCGCGCCGGCTCGGCACCTTCGACCTGACCGGCTGCGACATCTACACGAGCTGCGAACCGTGCCCGATGTGCCTCGGCGCCGTCCTGTGGGCGCGCATCGCCCGGCTCTACTACGCGAACGACCGCGACGACGCCAAGGCGATCGGCTTCGATGACGAGGCCTTCTATCGCGAGGTGACGCTGCCGCCGGACCGCCGCAGCGTGAAGATGGCGCGCCTGCTGGCCGACGAGGCCCGCGCCGTGTTCAAGGCGTGGGAAGCCGACCCGAACAAGATCCGGTACTGACAGTAGCGCGTCAGTCCAGGAAGCCCCAGTGCCGGGGCAGGGCCAGGACGATGTCGGGGAAGGCCATGCACAGGGCGACCGCGAGCATCTGGATCGCGACGAACGGGATGATGCCGCGATAGATGTGCATCATGGTCACCGACGGCGGCGCCGTGCCCTTCATGTAGAACAGCGCGAAGCCGAAGGGCGGGGTCAGGAAGGCCGACTGCATGTTCACCGACAGCAGGATGGCGAACCACAGCAGCACCACCTGCTGGCCCGAGATGAACGCGCCGAAATCCGCCTTGCCCAGGATCGGCGCGAAGATCGGGATCACGATCAGGCAGATCTCGATCCAGTCGAAGAAGAACCCCATGATGAAGACGAGGATCATCACGAAGATCAGGATCTCCCAGCCCGTATTGATGCCGACCGCCCTGAGGATCTCGGCGACGAGGTCGTCGCCGCCCAGCGCCCGGAAGACGTAGGAGAACAGCGTCGCGCCGAAGACGATGAAAAAGACGAGCGCATTGGTCAGCGCCGCGGAATACATCGTCTCCTGCAGGATCTTCATGTTGAACTGCTTGTTCTTGACCGCGAGCAGGATGGCGCCGAAACAGCCCACGCCCGCCGCCTCGGTCGGCGTCGCCCAGCCGCCGAAGATCGAGCCGAGCACCAGCACGATGAGGAAGGCGGGCGGCAGGAACGTCTTGAAGATCATGCGCCACAGCTCGATGGCGCTCTGCGGGCCTTCATGCGCGCCCATGGGCGGCGCCAGGCTCGGTTTCAGGAAGCACAGCACGACGATGTAGATCAAATAGAGCGCGCTCAGCAGCAGGCCCGGCAGGATCGCCCCGGTGAACAGCGTGCCGACCGGCACCTGCATCAGGTCGCCCATGATCACCAGCATGATCGAGGGCGGAATCAGGATGCCGAGCGTGCCCGCGGACGCGATGGTGCCGACCGACAGTTCCTTCTGGTAGCCGCGTTGCAACATCGCCGGCAGGGCGATCAGGGTCAGCATGATGACCGATGCGCCGACGATGCCGGTCGTCGCCGCCATGATCGTGCCGAGGATCGTCACGGCGAGCGCCAGCCCGCCCGGAACGCGGCGCAGCAGCACCTGCAGGCAGTGCAGAAGCTCCTCGGCGACCCGGCTCTTCTCGAGCATCATGCCCATGAAGATGAACATGGGGATGGCGACGAGCACCGGGTTCTGGACCACCTGGCCGTAAAGTCGCGGCAGCAGATTGGCGAACTGCGCGTGGTTGAAGATGCCGCCGACGATGCCGAGATAGCCGAAGAAGATGCCGACGGCGCCCAGTACGAAGGCGACGGGATAGCCCACGAACATCACGACCGTCAGCGTGATGAACATGATCAGCGCCAGATGATCGACGATGATGTCCGGCATGGCTCAGGCCTCGCCGGGGCGGCGCGGCGCAAGGGCGCGCGTCGCCGTGCCTGGATCGCCGAACAGGAAAACGATGCGGCGCAGCGCCACCGAGATCACCGCCAGCAGCACGCCCCAGAACGACAGATACAGGAAGCCCTTGACCACCCAGCGATAGGGAAGCCCGGTAGGCGTGTCCGACATCTCGTTCTGCAGGAGCGACACCATGAAGAACTGGTGCGCGTAGGGCAATGCCACATAAAGATAGGGAAGCGCGAACACGAGGCAGCCGCCCAGCTCGAGCCAGGCCTTGCGGCGCTGCGACAGGCTGATCGTGGCGACATCGATGCGAACATGCGCGTCGCGCACATAGGCATAGCCGAGCCACGTGCAGAACAGGACGGCGTGCAGGTGCCATTCGAGTTCCTGCAGCCGTGTCGAACCGAAACCGGGGATCTGGAACCCGAACTTCCGGGACACGACGTCGAAGCAGATCGCCGTGATGCACAGGATGAACGACCACGCGAAGAACATCGCTACCGCATGCAGAACGGCATCGATGCGGTCGGAGACGGCGAGAAGGATTTTCATCGCTCGGTACCGGAGAAGAAGGCAGGCGCGTCCGCTGGTCGGCGGGCGCGCCTGGCCTGAATCAAGGGGCGGGCGTTACTGCAGATATCCGTACTGCCGCCAGACCTTGTATTCCTCGCGGAACTTCGTATACGACGCCCAGGCCTTCTTGAACTCCGGGCTCTTCTCGGACTGCTCCGCGGCGACCTCGTTCCACGCCTTCTCGTAGGCGTCGAGCATCTCTTTCGGCCAGCGGTGCAGGGTGACGCCCTTCGCCTGGATCTCGCGCAGCGCTTTTGCCTGCACCGCCTCGCCCTCGGCATACTGTCGCAGCATCGTCGCGTCGCAGGAAACCTTGAGCTGTTCCTTCTGCGTGTCCGAGAGCTCGGCCCATTTCTGCTTGGAGATGATCAGCTCGTTCAGCGTCGACATCTGGTGCCAGCCGGGGAAGTAATAGTGCTTGGCGACCTGGTGGAAGCCGAGCGTCAGATCCATCACCGGCATCGAGAATTCGGTCGCGTCGATCGTGCCGAGCTGCAGCGCCTGGAAGATTTCACCCGCCTGCAGCAGCTGCGTCGAGACGCCCATTTTCTGCATGACATTGGCGCCGAGCCCGAAGAAGCGCATCTTGAGGCCCTTGAGATCTTCGGTGCTCTTGATCTCCCGGCGGAACCAGCCCGACGCCTCCGGCGAGATGACGCCGCAGAGCAGCACCTCGACATTGTACTTGGCGTGCAGCTCTTTCATCATCTGCTCGCCGCCGCCGTGCCGCATCCAGGCAAGATATTCGCCGGCTTCCGGTCCGAACGGCACCGAGCCGTACATCGCGAAGGCAATGTCCTTGCCCGTCCAGAAGCCGGAGACCGTCCACGCGGCATCGAGCGAGCCGTTGCCGACCGCATCGAGATACTGGCTGGCCGGCACGAGGGCGCCGGGCTCGAAGAAGCGGATGTCGATCGAACCGCCCGAGACTTTCTTGACGGTCTCGACGAGTCCGAGCTGCGTCGGGCCGAGCAGACCCGTCGTGCTGGGGAAGGCGCCGCCCATCTGGATGCGGACGCGCTTGTCCTGAGCTTCGGCTGTACTAAAGGAAAAGGCCACAACGGCTGCCGCAAGCGCGGCGAGCCGGCCTGTTAAACGACCCATTTTGTTCCTCCCTGCGCTCACCGGGCCGTAGACGGCCTCTTAGCTGCGCTCCTTCCGAAATACACCATGGCTTCGGAGCGGGCAATCCACGGCGCGGATGATGCCGTCGGCGGCCGATCCGCTTTGCCCGGCCGTATCGGCAATGCGTTGCATTTCTCCGAGCAAAGACAAGGGCTTAAGTTCCCTATTTGTTCTCGGTGAAAATGGCATCGCATGGCAGCCATACAGGCCGACGCCGCTCGCTTTTGATTGGCCAATTCTATTAACTATATCAATGTATTATTGTTGGCGCGATGGTTTGTCGCCGACGACGGCGACGTGTCTTGCTCCCGCCACGGACGGGGGCTAGTCTCGGCCCGACTTCAGACCCGAGAGGTTCGGACTTTGCGCTACGTATCGACCAGGGGCGAAGCCCCGGTCCTGGGCTTCGACGAGGTTCTCCTGACGGGTCTGGCCCGCGACGGCGGGCTTTATATTCCCGAAGCTTGGCCGCGGCTTGGCCAGGCCGAGCTCAAGGCCTTGGCCGGAAAGCCCTATGCCGAGGTGGCAGTGGCCGTGCTCAAGCCGCTCGTCGGCGGGACGATCGCGGATGACGACCTCCGGGCGATGGCCGAGGACACTTACCGCGGCTTCGGCCACCCGGCGGTGGCCCCCCTGAAGCAGCTCGACGCCAACCTGTTCCTGATGGAGCTGTTCCACGGCCAGACCCTGGCCTTCAAGGACTACGCCCTCCAGCTTGTCGGCCGGCTGTTCGACCATGTGCTGAAGGCGCGGCGGCAGCGGGTGACCATCGTCGGCGCCACGTCGGGCGATACCGGCTCGGCGGCGATCGAGGCTTGCCGCGACCGCGACGCGATCGACATCTTCATCCTGTTTCCCAAGGGCCGCACGACGGAGGTGCAGCGCCGGCAGATGACGACGGTCGATGCGCCGAACGTCCACAACATCGCGCTCGAGGGCACGTTCGACGATTGCCAGGATCTCGTGAAGGCGATGTTCAACGACACCGCCTTCCGCGACGAGCTTCAGCTCTCCGCCGTCAACTCGATCAACTGGGCGCGTATCGCCGTACAGATCGTCTACTACACGACCGCGGCGCTGGCGCTGGGGGCGCCCGCGCGCAAGGTCACGTTCGCCGTGCCGACGGGGAATTTCGGCAACGTGTTCTCCGGCTACGCGGCGCTGCAGATGGGCGTGCCGATCGAGCGCTTCGTGATCGGCTCCAACCGCAACGACATCCTGACCCGGCTGATCGCCTCGGGCGAGATGACGATGGCGCCGGTCGAGCCGAGCCTGTCGCCGAGCATGGATATCCAGGTGTCGAGCAATTTCGAGCGCCTGCTGTTCGAGCTGTGCGGGCGCAACGGCGACACCATCCAGGACATGATGCGCCGCTTCCGCAAGTCAGGGCGCATGAAGCTGACCGAGACGCGCTGGCAACGCATGCGCAAGCTGTTTTCCGGGGCGCGCGTCGACGACGAGACGACGCTCGCCGTCATCCGCCGGGTCTGGGAGCGGACCGGCGAGCTGGTCGATCCGCACACCGCCGTCGGCCTCGAGGCGGCGCGGATCGCGGGCGAGGGCGATGCGCCGGTCGTGGCGTTGGCCACCGCGCATCCCGCCAAGTTCCCCGACGCCGTCGAGCGGGCTGTGGGCATGCGGCCCAAGCTGCCGCCGCGCCTCGCCGACCTCTACGAGCGGCCGGAGCGTGTGACGACTTTGACCAACGAACTTCGTGCAGTGCAGGACTTCATCCGCGGGCGAGTGAGGGTTTTCGCATGAGCGTGCGCGTCACCGATCTTCCCAACGGCCTCAAGGTCGCGACCGATTCGACCGAAGCCGTCGAGACCGTCTCCGTCGGCGTCTATATCGGCGTCGGCACGCGCCAGGAGCGCGAGGAGGCGAATGGCGTCGCCCATCTGCTGGAGCACATGGCCTTCAAGGGCACGACGACGCGCTCCGCGCGCCAGATCGCGGAGGAGGTCGAGGCCGTCGGCGGCCAGATGAACGCGCATACCGGGCGCGAGCAGACCGCCTACTACATCAAGGTGCTGAAGGACGACCTGCCGCTCGCCGTCGACCTGCTGGCCGACATCCTGCAGCGCTCGACCTTCGATCCGGAGGAGTTCGAGCGCGAGCGCGGCGTGATCCTGCAGGAACTCGGCCAGGCCGAGGACACGCCCGACGACGTCATCTTCGACCACTTCCAGGAAACGGCGTTTCCGCATCAGGCGGTGGGCCGGCCCGTGCTCGGCCGCGCGCACATCATCGAGACATTGCCGCGCGCGGCACTGGTCGATTTCCAGCTCCGCCACTACGGCGCGCGCAACATGGTGGTCACGGCCGCCGGCCGCATCGACCACGACCGGCTGGTCGATCTGGTGACGCGCAAGTTCACCGAGCTGCCGAGCGAAGCCGACGGCGCCTACGAGCAGGCCGTCTACAAGGGCGGCGAGTTCCGCGACGACAAGCGGCTCGAGCAGGTCCATTTCGTGCTCGGCTTCCCCGGCGTCTCCTACGACGACGAGGACTACTACGCCGCCTCGGTGCTCTCGACCCTGCTTGGCGGCGGCATGTCCTCGCGCCTGTTCCAGGAGGTGCGCGAGAAGCGCGGGCTCGCCTACGCGATCTCGTCCTTCTCCGGCTCGAATCTCGACAGCGGCATCTTCGGCATCTACACCGGCACCGGCGAGGACGAAGTCGCCGACCTCATCCCGGTACTGGTCGACCAGATCGGCGGCGTGCTCGATCCCGCGCCCGAGGAGGAGCTGCGGCGCGCGCGGGCGCAGATGAAGGCCGGCCTGCTGATGTCGCTGGAAAGCACCAACGCGCGCATGGACGCGCTGGGCTCGCAGATCCTGACCTACGGCCACCCGCTTTCCGTTGCCGAGCTGATCGCGCATATCGATGCGGTCGACCAGCAGGCGCTGGTGCGCGTCGCGCGCCGCATCTTCGCCGGCCGCCCGACCGTCGCCGCGATCGGCCCGCTGCGCCGGCTGCCGTCGATCGACGACATCGCCGCACGCATCGGCGCGGGACGATTGCTGCAGGCGTGAGTGATCCGGATTAAACCGCAGAGGGCGCAGAGAAGCGCAGAGGACGCAGAGATTTGAACGGGCGCGAAGCGCCCATAAGTACTCTGCGCGCTCCGCGCTTCTCTGCGTCCTCTGCGGTAAATTCGGATGGCTCGCAGACGCCCAGAGAAGCCACTCTCACCAAAAATGCGCCTCCCGCGGGCTTGACCCGCGGGTCCATGGTTCAACTGTCCCGGACGATCGCGATTCGGCGCGATGGGCCCGCGGATCAAGTCCGCGGGCGCGCAAAATGGAAATGACGTGCGGAAATGGGCGGCGTGAGCCGCTACGCGTGCCCGGCCTGGCTCGACAGGCCGCTCGGCGTGACGCCGAGCTTGTTCAGCGCGAGCAGCCATTTGTGCTCGAGATCCGCGCCGAAGACGAGCTCCGGATCGGCGGGCACGTGCAGCCAGCCATTCGCGGCGAACTCGTTGTCGAGCTGCCCGGGCCCCCATCCTGCATAGCCGAGTGCGAGGATCGAGCTGCGCGGCCCTTCGCCCTCGGCGATCGCGCGCAGGATGTCGGTGGTCGCGGTGAGCGCGAAGCCGGAATCGACCAGCATCGTGCCTTCGCGGACGTAGTCGTCGGAATGCAGCACGAAGCCGCGGCCGGATTCCACCGGTCCGCCGAAATGGACGCGGATCTGCTGCGTGCGCGGGCCCGTCTGGATGCTGAGCTGGTCGAGGAGGTCGGGGAAGGAGAGCTGCTCGAACAGCTTGTTGACCACGAGCCCCATCGCGCCCTCGTTGTTGTGGGCGCACATGTAGATCACGGCGCGCTCGAAGCGCGGGTCGTTCATCTGCGGCATCGCCACCAGCAGATTCCCGACCAGGGAATTGGGTACTGCGATCTTCGCCGTCATAGCCATCAAGTATGGACCCGGGCTGGTTAAAACAAGCCTACGATGCGCGACCCGGGGTGGATGCCCTTGATAATTCACGGAATCGTGCACCGCGGCCCAGGTTGCCTCTACTATATAGAAGGGGAAATGGATTGAAACGTTCCAGGCTCTTTCGGTGTTGATGTTTTCAAGCATTTCGGCGCTGCGCCGGCCCGCTGCCTTGCTCGCGGGCGGAACGGCGCTGTTTTCTGCGCTCTTTTCGGGCAGCGCCGCGGCTCTGGAATCGGAGTGGAGCCGCAACGATCATACCGCCGTGCGGCTGATCTCGGCGACGCAGGGCGTCGGCACCGCCGACTCGCTGCGACTCGGGCTGCAGGTGCAGATGCAGCCGGGATGGAAAATCTACTGGCGCTCGCCGGGCGATGCCGGCTTTCCGCCGCGCCTGGACTGGAGCGGGTCCGAGAATCTCGCCGATGCGACGATCCGCTGGCCGGCGCCGATGCGCTTCGAGCTCTTCGGGTTGGATACGTTCGGCTATGACGGCGAGGTGGTACTGCCGATCGACGTGAAGCCGGCGCAGGCGGGTGCCCCGGTGCGCGCGACCGCGAAGCTGGACTACCTCATCTGCGAGAAGATCTGCATTCCCTACGAGGCGACGCTGGCGCTCGCGCTCCCGGCGGGTCCGGCGGCGCCGAGCGCGCATGCGCATCTGATCGACCGTTTCGTCGCCCGCGTGCCGGGTGACGGATCCGGCATCACCCTCGAGCGCGCGGAGTTCACCGGCGGCGCGCCGCCGCAGCTTTCGGTGACGGCGCAGGCATTGACGCCGTTCGCGGCGCCGGACGTGTTTGTCGAGGGCCCGGAAGGATGGGGCTTCGGCAAGCCGGTCGCGACGTTCAGCGATGGCGGGCGACGCGCGCTGCTGCGCATGCCGGTCGCCGCGGTGCCGGGCGGGGCGCTGACCGGCAAGGACGTCACGCTCACCCTGGTGGACGGCGAGCGCGCGGCGGAACGCACGCTGGCGGTAGCGCAGGGTACCGCGCCGGCGCCGCTCGGCGCGGGGCTGCTCGGCGTGTTGGCGCTGGCGCTGCTCGGCGGCTTCATCCTGAACCTGATGCCGTGCGTCCTGCCGGTGCTGTCGATCAAGCTGCTCAACGTCGTCAGCCATGGCGGTGCCGCGCGCGGCACGGTGCGCGCGAATTTCCTCGCCTCCGCGGCGGGCATCCTCGCATCGTTCATGGTCCTCGCCGGCGTGCTCGTGGCGCTCAAGAGCGGCGGCCACGTGGTCGGCTGGGGCATCCAGTTCCAGAGCCCCGCCTTCCTCATCTTCATGACATTGCTGCTCGTCCTCTTCGCGACCAATCTGTGGGGCTGGTTCGAGATCCGGCTGCCGGCGGTGCTGTCGGGTGCCGTCGGCTCCGTGCCGGATCGCGACGATCGCTGGGGTGCGTTCGTCACCGGCGCCTTCGCGACGTTGCTGGCGACGCCGTGCTCGGCGCCGTTCCTCGGCACCGCGGTCGGTTTCGCGCTCGCGAGCGGCCCGGCCGAGATCTTCGCGGTCTTCGCGGCGCTCGGCCTCGGCCTCGCGCTGCCATATCTCGCCGTTGCCGCGATGCCGTCGATCGCGCAGCGCATGCCGCGGCCCGGCCGCTGGATGATCGTGCTGCGCTGGGTGCTCGGTCTGGCACTGCTCGGCACGGCCGTGTGGCTGCTCACGGTGCTCGCGGTTCAACTCGGCTGGCAAGGCGTCGCCGCGCTCGCGGTGCTGCTGGCGGCACTTCTCGCTTTCCTGTGGATGGTGCGGGAGGCGGGCGGGCAGCGCCGCGCCTTGCGCATCGCCGGCGTCGCGACCCTGGTCGCGATTGCCTTCGTCGTGCCGACGCGGTTTGCCGCGTCGCCCGAGGCGGCGGTGGCCGAGCCCGGCTGGCAGCCCTGGGACCGCGCCGAGATCGACCGCCTGGTCGCCGCGGGCAACGTCGTCTTCGTCGACGTGACGGCGGATTGGTGCATCACGTGCCAGGTCAACAAGTCGCTGGTGCTGACGCGCGGTGAGGTGGCGGCGCGGCTTGCGGGGCAGGGCGGCGAGCGGATCATCGCGATGCGCGCCGACTGGACGCGGCCCGACCCGCGCATTTCCGACTATCTCGCCAGCTTCGGCCGCTACGGAATCCCCTTCAACGTCGTTTACGGGCCGGCGGCGCCGGCGGGCATTCCGCTTCCCGAGTTGCTGACCGGCGAGATCGTGCTGACGGCGCTGGACCGCGCCGCGGGGCCGGCCCAGGCGGCGGCGCCGGCGCGATGACCCCCTGCGGCGCGGGGGTGAAATCCTCCGCGCAACGCGCTATAGAAGGGGCCCCCAAATCGGGTCGTTTCAATAATCCACTGATAATTCAGGGAAGAAAGGGCGCAATCGATGATCAAGGTCGGAGATAAGATTCCCTCGGTCAAGCTGAAGCACATGGCCAAGGACGGCATCAAGGACATCACCAGCGACGAGCTGTTCAAGGGCAAGGTGGTGCTGTTCGGGCTGCCCGGCGCCTTCACGCCGACCTGCTCCGCCAAGCACCTGCCCGGCTTCGTCCAGAACTCGGAGGCGATCCGCGGCAAGGGCATCGACCGCATCGTCTGCCTGTCGGTCAACGACGCGTTCGTCATGAATGCCTGGGGCAAGGACCAGAATGTCGGCGAGAAGGTGATGATGGTCGCCGACGGCAATGCCGACTTCGCCAAGGCTGTCGGGCTCGAGATGGACGGCTCCGGCTATGGCATGGGCACGCGCATCCGCCGCTTCTCGATGCTGGTCGAGAACGGCACGGTGAAGCAGCTCAATGTCGAGAAGCCGGGCGCGTTCGAGATCTCGAATGCCGAGACGATGATAAAGCAGATCGTGTGAGCGCCGACGCACGCAACGGCTGATGGAGAAAAAGGGCGGGGCTCTCCCGCCCTTTTTTGTCACGGGGGTGACGCGCGATGTTGGACGTTGTGTATCGGATTCTGCGCAGGGGCGGGTCCAAGCCCGCCGCCGCGTCGGAATTCGCGATCGCATTGCTGATTTTGTTCGGTGCGGCGCCTGTCGCATATGCCCAGACCGCCGACGAGGCGTGCCGGCAGACGCTGGCGCAGACCGTGGAGTTCGCGTCGGACAAGACGACGCTGGACGGCAAGGCGCGCGCATTGGTGAAGCGCCAGGCGAAGTGCCTCGAGGCCGGCGCTGGCGCCGTGACCGTGGAAGGCTTCTGGGACGATTCCTCGACACAGACGAGGGCGCGCGAGCTGTCGCTGCGCCTCGCCACGCGCGTGCGCGAGGAACTGGTCAAGAACGGCGTGGCCGAAGGCAGGGTCAAGACGGTCGGCCACGGGCGCGACCAGTCGCTCGATCCGGCGCAGCCCTATGAGCGGCGCCGCGTCGTGCGCCTTGCGCACTAGGCCCTCCGCGCCGGCGCCGTTGACGGACGGGCACGCGGCAGCGTAGCTAGCTGACGATCGCGGCTGTCCGCCGGCCGGAGCGGGCTGCGGACCATCGGGGGAGGCTCGGGCGCCAGCATGATGGACTGGACGGAGTATTCGCGCTTCGTCATCGCGCTGTTCGCGATCCTGACGCCGTTCGCCGCGATTCCGATCTTCCTGTCGCTGACGGAAGGGCAGAGCGAGAGGGACAAGGCGCACACCGCGCGGACCGCGGTGCTGACCATCGCGATCCTGCTGGTGACCGCGGCTTTCCTCGGCGACTCGATTCTGCGGCTGATCGGCACCAGCCTGTCCTCGTTCCGCGTCGGCGGCGGGCTGGTGCTGCTCTTGATGGCGCTGGCGATGATGAATGCGCGCGTCAGCCAGGTGCAGCAGACCCGCGAGGAGGCGGAGGAGGCGGTTCAGAAACAGGCGATCGGCGTCGTGCCGATCGGCATCCCGCTGCTCGCCGGCCCCGGCTCGATCAGCGCGGTCATCATCCAGATGGAACGCAGCCCCGACTGGGCACACCGCGCGCTGGTCGTCGCAAGCATCCTGCTCGTCTGCGCACTCGTCTGGGTCGCCCTGTCGCTGGCGACGCCGATCGGCAACCGCCTCGGCCGCACCGGCCTCAACATCCTCAACCGCCTGTTCGGCCTGATGCTCGCCGCCATCGCCGTCGAAGTCATCGCCAACGGCCTGCGCGCCCTGTTCCCGGGGCTGGCGGGGTAAGCAGCAGAGAGACTCTGTCGTAGGAGCGGGTCTAAGACCCGCCCAGCGGGAGCGCCTGTGCTGCACGGGTTCGGCGCGATCAAACCAGAAAAAAGTGGCGTCATCGCCGGACTTGATCCGGCGATCCATGGCGCCGTCAGCACGATGGATGCCCGGGTCGAGCCCGGGCATGACGCTCTATGTATTTAGGATGCGCATAAAGGGGCGGGTCAAAACCCGCCCCTACGCAGAGTCGGAGCGAACCGCAGAGGACGCGGAGAAGCGCAGTGGTCGCAGAGGATTTTATTGGCGCGAAGCGCCCAAATTCTTCTCGGCGTACTCCGCGCTTCTCTGCGTCCTCTGCGGTCGATTCCGGAAATCGCAGCCTCTACAACCCCACCGATTCCGCGACGAGCTTTGCCAGCTCCCGGTGCAGCTTCTGGCGCACGCCCGCATACGCGCGGCTGTTGATGACGTTCTTGAGCTCGTACGGGTCCTTTGTGAGATCGTAGAGCTCGTCGATCATGCCGTCGACGCCGACGCGGTTGACCCAGTGGATGTATTTATGCGTGTCGGTGCGCACCGCCTTGTAGGTCATGCCGACCAGCCACGGCATCGCGTTCTCGCTGAAATACTCCGACATGAACGACTTGCGCCAGCCGGCGGTCTTGCCGGCGAAGAGCGGCAGCAGCGAGCGCCCCTGGATCGACGGCGCCGGCTTGCCGCCGGCGAGCGCCACCAGCGTCGGTGCTATGTCCAGCGCGAGCACGAGTTTCTTGATCGCCGTGCCCGCCTTGATCCGGCGCGGATAGCGCATGATGAACGGCGCGCGGATGCCTTCCTCATAGGCGAAGCGGCGCTCGGGCCCCAGGCCGTGCTCGCCGAAGAAATAGCCGTTGTCGCCGAGGAACAGGATGAACGTGTCGTCGAGCTGCCCGTTCTTCGTCAGTGCATCGAAGATCATGCCGATGCCCTCGTCGACCGAGGCCATCATCGCCGCGCGCAGGCGAATCTCCTCCTGCTCCCCGGCATGGATCGCCTTGAGCACGGCCTGCGAGCGCTCGGTCTTCTTCAGCTCGAACGCCTCGGCCCATGCCGGCTTCTGCGCCACGACCTTGTCGTAGGGCAGCACGTTGGGCCGCGGCGGGAAGACCGCGCCCTTGTACAGGTCCTTGTGCCGCTCGGCCGGCTTGTAGCCGCCGTGCTGGGTCAGGTCGAGCGTGCCGTCGGCGGCCTGGAAGGCATCGGGATGCACGGCCTTGTGCGCGAGGAACAGCGCGAACGGCTTGTTGCGCTTCTTCTCGATGAACTCGACCGCGCGCGCGTTGAGCAGGTCGGTGATGTAGCCCTCGTGCTGGACGTCGCGGCCGTTCTCGTTGAACTCCGGGTCGTAGAGCCGACCGTGGCCCTTGAAGCTGATCCAGGTGTCGTAGCCGGGCCTGGGGTCCGCGTTGTTGCCCATGTGCCACTTGCCGATATGCGCGGTCTCGTAGCCGAGGGTCTGGAGCTGCTTGTGGTAGTTGGGCAGGCGGTGGCTTGCGGCATCGCGCGCCACGTTGTCGATGATGCCGTGCCGGCTCGCATACTGCCCCGTCACGATCGAGGCGCGGTTGGGCGAGCACAGCGGCGTGGTGTGGAAGGCCGCCGTGCAGATCGCACCTTCATGCGCGATACGGTCGACATGCGGCGTCTTCATGTACGGATGGCCGCCAGCCCCGAACTCGTCGAAGCGCAGGTCGTCGATCAGGATCACGATCAGGTTCGGTTTCTTCTTCACGTTTCTCGTCCCCTGGGCTGTGGCTGCCCGAGCATCGCGCATCTCGCCGCGGCCCGTCTCGCGCAAAACGTCCGGCGCCGCCAAAACGGAACCAATCCCCTCTCCCCAACGGGGAGAGGGTTAGGGTGAGGGGGCGCGCGATAGCGTGCTTGGAAAGATGTCTGGCATTTGCTCCCCCTCACCCTCCCGACGCTTCGCGTCGGGCCCCTCCCTCTCCCCGTTGGGGAGAGGTGTGAGAATCACATCCGCGCCGCGTCGCGCATCTGCTTGATCGCGAGCCGCGCGATCTCGTCGGCGCGCTCGTTCTCGACATGGCCGGAGTGGCCGCGCACCCAGTGCCAGCTCACGTCATGCGGGGCCTTCGCCGCCTCGAGCCGCTGCCAGAGATCGACGTTCTTGACCGGCTTTTTGTCGGCGGTCTTCCAGCCCTTGGCTTTCCAGGCGTGGATCCATTTCGTGATCCCGTCCTGAAGGTACTTGGAGTCCGTATGGAGGCGCACGCGCGCCGGCCGCTTGAGCGCCTCGAGCCCGGCGATCGCCGCGAACAGCTCCATGCGGTTGTTGGTCGTCTCGGGCTCGGCGCCGCTCAGCTCTTTCTCCTGGCCGCGCCAGCGCAGGATGGCGCCCCAACCGCCCGGGCCGGGATTGCCGCTGCACGCACCGTCGGTGAAGATCTGGACGACGTTCTCGTCGAGATCGTCGGTCACGGCGGCCCGAGCGCGATCTCGGCCTGGACGGAGATCTGGATGATCTGGTCGCCCGCCTCGGCGACCGGCGGGGCCGCCTGCGTGGTCGCCGCCTCCATGCGCATGCGGATCGGCGGACGCGGCTGGTCGCCCAGCACGTTGCCGACGCTCAGCTCGCGCACGCGCATGACCTTCAGGCCCATGGTGGCGGCGACCTTCTCGCCGCGCTCCTTGAGGCGCTGGATCGCCTCGTTGGTCATCTCATCCTCGTAGGCGCGCGCCGTCTCGGGCCGCAGGTCGAACTGCATGCCGGAGAAGACGAGGCCCGCCTGCTGCAGCTCGCCCGCGAGCGCCAGGACGTCGCTGAACTCGGTGCCGATCAGCGACAGCGACTGCTGCCCGCGCCAGACCGCGCCGGAATTGGGCGGGCGCTCCTCATAGAGGTTGTAGCTGCCGGTCTCGACGCGGATCGAGTTCGCCGTCTTGGCGCGCTCGAGCGCCGCGGTCATGCGGCGGTTGATCTCCGCCTGCACGCGGCGTGCATCGGGGCCGGTCACCTCGGCGCGCAGCATCGCGCGCAGCCGGTCCTGTCGCACCGTGCGCTGTGCGGTTTCGACCAGGCGCAAATTCGTCAGGCCCTGGTCGGCATGATGGTCGGCGTGGCGGGACTGCGCGGCGGCGGGGGACGCGGCGAAGAGGGCCAGGGCAACCAGCGGTGCGAATCGGATCATCGATCACCTCATAGTCCGTAGGCGGCAGCGCTTTTCACCGAACGGTGAAAGCGCAGCTTTTTCCAATACTCGATCGGGTCCTTCGGCTTGACCAGTGCACCTTTCGGCTGATTGAGCCAGTCGTACAGGCGGGTCAGCAGGAACCGCAAGGCGCTGCCGCGCGCGAACAGCGGCAGGGCCGCGATCTCCGCGGCGTCGAGCGGACGCACCTTGTTGTAGGCGCCGACGAGGCGGCGCGCCTTGGTCGCGTTGAAGCTGTTGTCGGGCTCGAAGCACCAGGCGTTGAGGCAGATGGCGAGGTCGTAGGCGAGGAAGTCGTTGCAGGCGAAGTAGAAATCGATCATCCCCGACAGCTTCTCGTGCATGAAGAACACGTTGTCGGGGAACAGGTCGGCATGGATCACGCCCGCCGGCAGGTCGCGCGGCCAGTTCATCGCCAGATGCTCGAGCTCGCGCGTGATGTCGTCGGCGAGCCCCTTCTTCACCGTGTCGGCACGGCCATCGCAGGACTGGTAGAGCTGCTTCCAGCCGTCGAGCGATAGCGCGTTGGCGCGCTTCATGGCGAAGGACGAAGTGGCGAGATGCATCTTCGCCAACGCCTCGCCGACCGGGCCGCAATGCTCGGGATGGATGCGGCGCGGCCACATCCCCTTGAGAAAACTGATGATCGCCGCCGGCCGCTTGGCCAGGTCGCGGATCACCTTGCCGTCGCGTCCGTGAATCGGCGTGGGGCAGGGCAGGCCGGCGCGCGCCAGGTGCTCCATCAGCCCCAGGAAGAACGGCAGGTCTCCTTTGGCGACGCGCTTCTCGTAGAGCGTCAGGATGTAGCTACCGCGGTCGGTCTGCAGCAGGTAGTTGGAATTCTCGACGCCTTCCGCGATGCCCTTGCAGGCGACCACCTCGCCAATGTCGTACTCGGCAATGAACGCTTCGAGCGCGTCGTCGTCGACTTCGGTATAGACCGCCATGCGGGCCTGCTAGTCCTGGAGCACGCGCGGCAGGTTGAAATAGACGTCCTCGTCGGTGACGCGCACGTCCTCGACGCGGACGTCGAAGCGCGCGCGGCACGCATCGATGACTTCCTGGACCAGCACCTCGGGCGCCGAGGCGCCGGCGGAGATGCCGAGGCGGCGCACGCCGGCGAGGAAATTCCAGTCGATGTCGGCGGCGCGCTGCACCAGCGCCGCCTTTGCGCAGCCCGCGACCTTCGCCACCTCGACCAGCCGCATCGAGTTGGAGGAGTTGGGGGCGCCCACGACCAGCAGCGCGTCGGCCGAGGCGGCGATCGCCTTGACCGCCGCCTGGCGGTTGGTCGTCGCGTAGCAGATGTCTTCCTTGCGCGGGCCCGCGATCTGCGGGAAGCGCCGCTGCAGCACGGCGACGATCGCGGCCGTGTCGTCGACCGACAGGGTCGTCTGGGTGATGAAGGCGAGGCGGCTCGGGTCGGACACGGCGATCGTCTCCGCCTGTGCCACGTCCTCGACCAGGCTGACGGCGCCTTCGGGGAGCTGGCCCATCGTGCCGACCACCTCTGGATGGCCGGCATGGCCGATCAGGATGATGTGGCGGCCGGCCTCGGCATGGTGCTCGGCCTCGCGGTGGACCTTGCTGACCAGCGGGCAGGTGGCGTCGACATAGAACAGCTTGCGGCGGCGCGCTTCCTCGGGGACGGATTTCGGCACGCCATGCGCCGAGAAGACCACCGGCACGTCGTCCGGTACCGCGTCCAGCTCGTCGACGAAGATGGCTCCCTTCGCCTCCAGACCTTTGACCACGAAACGGTTGTGCACGATCTCGTGGCGGACATAAACAGGCGCGCCGTAGCGCTCTAGGGCGCGCTCGACGATCAGGATGGCGCGGTCGACGCCGGCGCAGAAGCCGCGCGGCGCTGCCAGCAGGACGGTCAGGGGCGGCTTGCCGCCGGAGGCGTCAGCCATGCCTGTCAGGCCGTCCGATCGGCGCTTGAGGATTCACGGTCGCTTCTCTAATGTCCTGTCCCGACACGAATTTGGCGCACCTTACCCCGCCGGGGCCGCGCCCGCAAAGCTCCGTGGAATCCCTGGATGGCCCCTTCCGACCCAGCCCAGAAAAGCCCCGTTTCCGCAGGCCCCACGGCAGGCAGCAGACGGCGCGTCTGTGGCCGCAGGATGGCCGCTTCGGCGCGGTTTTGCGGCGCCGGCCGCCGGTGAGCCGGAACGCGACTCCAGGCTCGGCAGTTTGACTCGATCGTGATCCCCGCCATGCGCCCACTTCGCTTTCTCGCCCCGCTGGCCCTGGCTGCCGCCGCAGCGGTGGTCCTCTCGGCCTGCAACCGCACGCCGCCGCCCTGCCCTCGGGCGACGATCCTCAGCGAGGGTTCGTCGGTCACCAAGTTCCGTGACGGGACGGGCCGCGACTTGACCGATGTCACGGCCCAGGCCGACATCGTCGACGTGGCGGTCGAATGCAGCTACGACCGCGGCGGTGTCGACGTCGCGATGCAGCTGGCGATCGCCGCGACGCGCGGGCCCGCGGACCGCGCCCGGGTCGCGGACTTCGACTATTTCGTCGCGGTCGCCGATGCGCAGCGCAATATCCTGGCCAAGGAAGTGTTCCGCGTGCGCTTCCAGTTCCCGCAGACGCAGTCGCGCGTCGGCCAGATCGAGGAGATCGCCCCGCGCATCCCGCTCAAGGATCGCGCCGACGGCGTGACCTATCAGATCGTCGTCGGCTTCCAGCTCTCGCCCGAGGAGCTGGAATGGAACCGCACGCGGCGCCCGCGCTAGCGCCGAGACGACGGCCCGGCCGTGAGGACCGGGCCCTCGCCTTTCACCCGCCTTACTTGATTTCCCACGACGTGTTGTGGGGGATGTCCATCGCGGTGTAGCCGCCGGGCCCGGCCAGTGCCGGCATGGCTATGCAGGCGAACGGTTCGCGTCCGCTGATCCCCGCGTACTTGCCGGTGCCGCCCGTGATGATGTGCGTGCCGCAATCCATCTGCGGCTGCGACTTGTCGACGTCGCGCGTATCGAAGGTCGAGAATATCTTGTCGCCATCCTTGTCGGCGAGGACGCAGGCGCCGTCGATGTATTTCTTCTCCCCGGATGCGACGCTCAGCGCCGCGCAATGCGCGGACATCTTGTCGAGCATCTTCTCGCCCTTCATGTTCTGGGTCGTGCCGACGGCCTCCAGCGTCGTGGCTGTGCCGAGGCCGGGAATATCGATGCTCATCAGCGGCTTGAAGATGAAGTGCGTCACGTAGGGCGCAGTGCCCTTCTTTTCGATCGGCTGCGCCTGGACGATTCCGGGTGCAAAGGACAGAAGGGCTGTGACGAGTGCTGCGGCGCACGCCGCGACGATGCTCAGGCTCTTGGGCTTCATGGATTTCTCCTCGGATCAGGCGCGGCATCAAAGCCTTTGCCTTGAAGCTTCCGCGCGAAGCGGGTTCGGATGCGCTCGATGTGCACGCTGTCGTGCCGTCGACCTCCGGCGCCGGCGGCACGGCCGCGACTCCGGATGTGAAGCAGGTTCCAGGCGAAGGAACGCGCCTACGACGGTCTCAAAAGAACAGAGGTGCTACGCGAGATAGGCTGGCAGTGGCGATTTTTCCCGGGCCGACCTCGCCCGGGTGTCGTGAACCGGCGATGCTCGTCGAGCGTCTGCGCGTTGCTTCACGTCCGATCGGCCTGCACGCCACCTTGGGGAAGTTGCGTTGCAAGGCGGCGGCAGGCGCCAGGAAATCCTGCCCGGGACGAGCGCGCCGCCGCGGACGGCGTGCGTCCCCAAGTCTCGTTACTCCGTTGCGCCATGTCAGGATATCGGTCGCTCTGCTGGTTTCCACGGGCGCAAATACGGGCATCCCGCCGTGGGCTACGGTAAGCCCCCTGATCGCCGTCGTCGCGATTGACGCTTCTCCTGGGCGAATGCGTTGATGGCGGGGGAGCCTCGCATGGCCGTGCCGATGTTCATCGTCGACGCATTCGCCGAGCGGCCGTTCGCCGGCAATCCGGCGGCGGTCTGCCCGCTCGAGGCGTGGCTTGCGCCGGCGACGATGCAGGCCATCGCGGCCGAGATGAACCTGTCCGAGACCGTCTTCTTCGTGCCGGAGCCGGGCGGCGACGGCTTCGCCATCCGCTGGTTCACGCCGACGCGCGAGGTCGATCTGATCGGGCATGCGACGCTCGCGGCGGGCCATGTGGTGCTCGAGCGGATGCGCCCCGGCGCAGGCGAGGTCCGTTTCCACAGCCGCGACGGGGCACTCACCGTGACGCGCGACGGAACCGGGCTGGTGTTGGAGATGCCGGCGCTGCGGCCGCATCCGGTCGAGGCGCCGGCAGCACTCGCGCACGGCCTGGGGCGCACGCCCGCGCAGGTGCTCGCCGCGAAGCACTATCTCTGCGTCTTCGACAGCGCCGCTGAGATCGCCGCGCTTGTGCCCGACATGGCGACTGTCGCCGCGCTCGATCTACCGGCGGTGATCGTCACCGCGCCCGCAAGTGGTGATGCTGACTTCGTCTCCCGTTTCTTCGCGCCCGCCAACGGCGTGCCCGAAGACCCTGTTTCGGGCGTTGCGCATCTCTGCCTCGCGCCCTACTGGGCGGAGCGCCTCGGTCGGCCGCATCTCGTGGGGCGCCAGCTCTCCCGCCGCGGCGGCGTCGTGCGGTGCGAGGACCGCGGCACGCGCGTCCGCCTCGGCGGCCGCGCGGTCATCGTGCTGAGCGGGGAAATGGCGGTGGATCCGCGCGGGCGTAAGCCTGGCGTGACCGACAGGTAGTCCCGTTCGGGGGAACAAGCCGGGCTCTTTCCGGCCGCCGGTCGTTTCGTTGGCGCATGCCTCGAATGCGACGCGCATGCCGCGCTCACGGTATGATATTCTGTGTCGAAACAACGGCATAAGCGGATGGCGACGACCGGGATCGACGCGGACGTCTCCGCGGTATCCAGGATCGACTCCGTGCCCGCGATCCTCGAGGTCGTGTGTCGCACGACGGGCTTGGGCTTTGCCGCCATCGCGCGGGTGACGGAGGATCGCTGGGTCGCCTGCGCCGTGCATGACAGGATCGGTTTCGGCCTGCAGCCGGGCGCCGAGCTGGAGCCGGCGACGACCATCTGCAACCAGATCCGCAAGACCGGCGAGCCGATCGTCATCAACCACGCCGCCGAGGATGCCGTTTTCTGCCGCCATCCCGCGCCCGCGGCGTACGGATTCGAAAGTTACATCGCCGTTCCGATCGTCCGGTCGGGCGGCGCGACCTTCGGCGCGCTTTGCGCGCTCGATCGCAAGCCCGCGAAGCTGGATGCGCCCGGGATGATCGGCATGCTCACGCTGTTCGCGGAGCTGATCGGCCTGCATCTCGATCTCGACGAGCGCGTCGCCAGCAGCGAGGCCGCCGTTTCGGACGCGCGCCACAGCGCCGAGCTGCGCGAGCAGTTCATTGCCGTGCTCGGCCACGACCTGCGCAATCCGCTTGCCGCGATCGGCGCCGGGGCGCGGCTGCTGTCGAAGCAGCCGCTCGACGACAGGGGCGCGGACGTCCTCGACGTGATCCAGAGGAGCGTCCACCGCATGTCCGGCCTGATCGACAACGTGCTGGATTTCGCGCGCGGCCGCCTTGGCGGCGGCCTGCCGGTCGGCCGCAAAACCGCCGAGCCGCTGCAGCCGGCGCTGGAGCAGGTCATTGCCGAGCTGCGCGCCGCCTGGCCCGACCGCGCGATCGAGGCGCGGTTTGCGCTGACGCGGCCCGTCCATTGCGACGGCGCACGCATCGCGCAGCTCTTGTCTAACCTGCTGGGCAATGCGCTGATGCACGGGGCGCCGGACAGCCCGATCGCGGTGACCGCCGCGACACGCGGCGGCACGTTCGAGATGTCGGTCGGCAACCGCGGCGCGCCGATCCCCGCGGCGATGATCGAGCGCATGTTCCAGCCGTTCCACCGCGCCGAGGGACAGTCGAAGGGCCTCGGGCTCGGCCTGTACATCGCCTCCGAGATCGCCCGCGCCCATGGCGGCGCGCTGGAGGTGAGATCCACCGAGTCGGAGACGCGCTTCACCTTCCGCATGCCGGGCTGACAGGGCGTACGCGGCGAGCCTGACCCTTGCTCGGTGAAGTGCAGTCACGCTGGAAGGAGACGGCTTCCGGCTGTAAATTGGTTTCAGAGCCTACGATCGTCCGGGGAGCGGGCATGGGGTAGGCCTGTTGCACCATCAGTCGCAGCGATCACTCCGCCATTGTGAAGGCTTGGCGCAGGTGGCGGCGCTCGCTGTAGCCTTGGCCGGGATCGGCTCGGCCCTTGGGCAGCAGGGCGGGCGCGACGAGCCGGTTACGGTGTTCGAGCACGCCGGGAAGAAGTCCGGCTACCTTTATGCAACGCCGGAGACGCGCACGCTGCAGGACGACGACGACCTTAATCCGGGCTTTGTCTGGGTTGATATCGGCAAGCGGATTTGGAGCGACGGCAAGTCGGGGCGCTCTTGTGCCGATTGCCACGGCGCGCCCGAGTCGATGCGGGGCATCGGTGCCGCGTACCCAAAAATAAGCAAGGAAACCGGCCGGCTCTTCGCACTCGAACACCAGATCAATTATTGTCGCACCGAGCGCATGAAGACGGACGCGCTGGCCTGGGAGAGCGACGATCTGCTTGGCATAACGGCGTTCGTGATGCACCAGTCGCGCGGCCTGCCGGTCGCCGTCGCGATCGACGGCCCTGCCCAGCCGTTCTTCGAGCGAGGGCGGGATCTGTACTTCGTCCGCCGCGGCCAGCTCAACATCGGCTGTTACCATTGCCATGTCGTGAACCATGGCCGCCGTCTGCGCGCGGATCTCCTCTCCGAAGGCTACGTCAACGGATTTCCGCAGTTTCGTCTGGGCTGGCAGCACATGGGATCGGTTCATGGCATGATGAAGACCTGTTACGAACTCGTGCGCGCCGTGCCGGAGCCGCACGGATCGGACGAGCTGACGGCGCTTCAACTCTACCTGGCATGGCGCGGTAATGGCTTGCGGGTCGAGACGCCCGCCGTCCGGCGTTGAGGAGAGTGAGCCGACTCACATGATGCCGGCACGGTCTTGTTGATAAACTGACCTGCACGAGCCCACCCGACCCGCATCGCTTACGCGCTGTTCAATGAGGGAGGGCGCCATCGACCCCGCAGCCGTCGAACGCCGGCTGACCGCGATTCTCGCCGCTGATGTCGTCGGCTACAGCCGATTGATGGAACAGGACGAGACCGCGACGCTTGTCGCCTTGAAGGCGCATCGCAAGGCCCTGATCAATCCGGCAATCGCCCGGCATCATGGCCGTATCGTCAAGACGACGGGCGACGGGATGCTCGTCGAGTTTCCGAGCGTGGTCGAGGCCGTGCAGTGCGCCGTCGAGGTGCAGCATGCCATGCCGGCGCGCAACGCAGACGTGCCGGAGGACCGGCACATCCAGTTCCGCGTCGGCATCAATCTCGGCGACGTCATTGTCGACAGCGACGATATCTATGGAGACGGCGTGAATATCGCGGCGCGGCTGGAAGGGCTTGCCGAACCCGGTGGCATTTGCGTATCGCGCGCGGCACGCGATGCGGTAGCCGGAAAGCTGCCGGTACGGTTCGAAGACATGGGCGAGCAGCATGTCAAGAACATCGCGAAGCCCCTGCGCGTGTTCCGCGTGCGTTATGCCGACGATGACTGGGCTTATGCTCCGCCCACGGCCGCGGAGCCGCGGGCACCGCGCCGGATCCCTGCACTTGCGATCGGCGTGATAGCGGGCGGCTTGGTCGTAGCAGCGACACTGCTGTGGTGGGACGTACAATTCGCGACGCGCTCGCCCACGGTTGCGCCGCAGGCTTCGGTCGAGCCGCTGAGCGGCGCCAGCATCGCGATAGCGCCCGCGATGCCGGCGCTCCCGACGGACCGCGTGCCGTTGGTGGTGCTTCCCTTCGACAATCTGAGCGGCGACCCCAATCAGGCCTATTTCAGCGACGGAATCACGGAGGACCTGACCACCGATCTTTCAAAGCTCTCGGGTCTGCTGGTCATCGCGCGCAAGTCGGCCTTCGCCTATAAGGGGCGCCCGGTGAATCTTGCACAGGTCGCGCGGGAACTGGGCGTCCGCTACGTGGTCGAGGGCAGCGTGCGCAAGGCAGGCGACCGCGTACGCATCACGGCTCAGCTCATCGATGCCTCCACCGGCCATCATGTGTGGGGTGAGCGCTATGATCGCGAACTCAGGGACATCTTCGACCTGCAGGACGACGTCCGTCAGAAGATTGTGGCGGCGCTGGCGGTGCAGCTGAAACCCGGAGAACGCGAGCAGCTTCTGAGGCGGCCGACCAACAACGTCGCGGCCTACGATCTGTGGGCGCGCGGGCTCGAGCAGATGAACACGTTCACACGCGAAGGCGTCTTTGAATCGCGGAGGTTGTTCGAGCAGGCCGTGGCTCTCGATCCGGGCTTCGCGAGAGCGTGGGGGCAGATCGCAAACACCTATGCGCTTGCCGCGGATCTCGAGGTCGGGGTTGCGACGCCGGAGGACATCAAACGCGCAATCACGATGGCCGAGCGCGCGGTGACCCTCGACCCGGCACTGCCGCAACCGCGCTGGGCCCTTACCCGCATCCATTTCTGGCAGCACGACGTCGAGCGCGCACTGGCGGAAATTCAAAAGGCGATCACTCTCGACCCGAACTACGCCGACGGTCTCGCCTACCACGGGCTGCTGCTCGTCTATGCCGGGCGTGCGCCGGCGGCCTTCCCGTACATAGAGCGGGCGATGCGCATAAACCCGCATTTTCCCTTCTGGTACATCTATGCCCTTGGCAACGCGCAGTTCATGGTGACGCGCTACGATGCGGCCGCCGAGTCGTACCGTAAGGCGCTTGAGCGAAATCCGAACTGGCAGCCGGCACGCCGGATGCTGGTCGCGGCCTATGGGCATCTTGGTCAGATCGATGACGCCCGATGGGAAATCGCCGAGTTGAGGGCCGCCGGTTATGAGGCCGCGATTAGTGATTACCGGCGCACGATGCTGATTCGCTACCACCCAAGCTACTTTGAACGCATCATCGAAGGGCTGCAGAAGGCAGGCGTGCCTGAAGCGGACTAGAACGCCCCCGCCGCTGGCGAGGCGCGATACGGCTCGGATTGACATCCGCACCCGCGCGGCTATGGTGATGCCGCCCGTGAAGGGCCCCCACCGCGGGAGAGATCGGCCGAAAGCGGCCGGCGCCGAAGGAGCAACCGCCCCGGAAACTCTCAGGCAGAAGGACCGCGTCAGGGGAGAACTCTGGAAAGCAGGCGCCTGAAAGCGCCTCACCGAAGATGTAAGCGCCGGCGCCTCGCTCCGAGTGCGAGGTCACCCGCCGCGAATCTTTCAGGTCCCAGGACAGAGGGGGCAGGTCGGCCGCAGGACGCGGCCGATTCGTGCCCTGTCCGGAGGACCGATGACCGACACCGCCACTCTCAGCCGCACACCGCTTCACGCCCTGCATGTATCGCTGGGCGCCAAGATGGTGCCGTTCGCCGGCTACGACATGCCGGTGCAGTACCCGGCCGGCATCATGGCCGAGCACCAGCACTGCCGGAACGCGGCGGCACTGTTCGACGTCTCGCATATGGGCCAGGTGCGGCTCGACGGCGCCGACGCCGCGGCCGCGCTGGAGACGCTCGTGCCCGGCGACGTCACCGCGCTGGCGCCGATGCGCACGCGCTACTCGATGTTCACGCTCGACGACGGCGGCATCATCGACGACCTGATGGTGACGAATGCCGGCGACCACATCTTCATGGTGGTGAATGCCGGCGGCAAGGCCGAGGACATCGCCCACATGCGCGCGAAGATCGGCGGCCGCGCGAAGATCACGCCGCTGGAGGATCGCGCCCTGCTGGCGCTGCAGGGGCCGCAGGCGGCCGCGGTGCTGTCGCGCCTCGCGCCCGAGGCGGGCCGGATGAAGTTCATGAGCTTCGCCATGATGCCGATCGACGGCATCGCCTGTTTCGTCACGCGCTCCGGCTACACGGGCGAGGACGGCTACGAGATCTCCGTGCCGGCCGACAAGGCCGAGCGCTTCGTGCGCACGCTGCTGGCGCAGCCGGAAGTGAAGCCCGCGGGCCTCGGCGCGCGCGACTCGCTGCGGCTGGAGGCGGGGCTGTGCCTCTACGGCCACGACATCGACCGCACGACGACGCCCGCAGAGGCCGATCTCGGCTGGACGATTTCGAAGCGGCGGCGGGTATCAGGCGGCTTTCCCGGGGCGACGCGCATCCTCGACGAACTCGCCAACGGCCCGAAGCGGCTGCGCGTCGGGATTCTGCCCGATGGCCGCGCCCCGGCGCGCGAGCATACGAAGATCACGGATGCGCAGGGGCGCGCCATCGGCGAGGTCACCAGCGGCGGCTTCGGCCCGACCGTCGGCGGCCCCGTCGCGATGGGCTACGTCGAGCGCGCATTCGCCAAGCCGGGCACGGCGGTGCAGCTCGTCGTGCGCGACGTGCCGCGCCCGGCGAAGGTCGTGGCGATGCCGTTCGCGCCGCACCGGTATTTCAAGGGTTGAGGCAATGGTTCGTGTAGGGGCGGGTTTAAACCCGCCCCTACGGAAGACACAGG
>JAESGS010000348.1_pt1 | contig 43419 bp, 31 predicted proteins | sample 9269761 | NCBI WGS metagenome assembly JAESGS01 (sample SAMN15741799, study PRJNA653493) | algae metagenome | isolation source: Cyanosarcina radialis HA8281-LM2 and co-occurring heterotrophs from damp... | place: USA: Makauwahi cave, Hawaii | collected 2011-01-06 | reverse complement strand
AGGCCGACGCGCAGGAGGCGAAGCTGACGCACGCCGGGGCGGTCCTCGGCACGCCGAGCTACATGGCCCCGGAGCAGGTCCGCGGGGAGGTGGACAAGATCGGCCCGGCCGCGGACGTGTACGCCCTCGGCGTGGTGTTGTTCGAGCTGCTCACCGGCCGCGTCCCGTACCGCGGGGCGGTCGGCATGGTGATGGGACAAATCCTGGCCGCCCCGGTGCCGCCGTTGACCGAGTTCCGCCCGGACGCCGACCCGCGGCTGGCCGCGATCTGCCGGCGGGCGATGGCGAAGGAGGTCGGCGACCGGGTGCCGTCGATGACGGCGTTCGCGGAAGCGTTGGACGAGTACCTGCGGGCGACCGACCCTACCGTCAGGGCGAGCCGGTCGGCCGAGGTTCTAGCACTGCCGCCGGCGGCCCCGCCCGCCGCCCGCCGCCGGTGGCCGCTGGTCGCCGGCGGGGTGGCCGCGGCCCTGGCGCTGGTCGTCACCGTCGCTCTGTTGTTGACCGATCGCCCGAAGCAAAGCGAGGCAACGCCCGAACGGAACGAGCCGGTCGCCAAGACCGACGACGCGCGACCGGTGGTCGCGCCGCCGGTCGCGGCCGGGCCGCCGCCGTCCGACGGGTTCGTGCCGCTGTTCAACGGCAAGGACCTGACCGGGTGGCGGCGGGCCAGGGCCAGTCTCACGGTGAATTGGGCCGTCGAGACCGGCGTGCTGGTCGGAAAGGGCAACGACGGGCCGGGCAAAATGGTCACGGAGCGGGACGACTTCGGCGACGTCCACGTTCGGGCCAAGGTGCGGGTGAACGACGGCGGGAACAGCGGGCTGTTGGTGCGAACCGGGCTGCCCCGCGAGGACGACCGACACGGGTACTTCGTGCGGTTGCGGAACGCCCCGGCCGCCAACCCGAACCGCACCGGCAACCTGTACCGTAGGTCGAGCGAGCAAGTCGCCACCGCCCCGTCGGGTGAAGCCACGGCGACTGGGTGGTTGAACTTGGACGTTATCGCGGAGGGCAATCGGGTCCGGGTGTTGGTGAATGGCACGCCTACTGCCGACTACACCGACCCGGACCGGCTGCACGCCCGCGGGCGGATCGGCTTCCAGGTTTTCCAGAACACCGTTCTCGAGATTGCGTCGATCGAGGTGAAGGAACTGACGCCGCCAACCGAATCGACGACGGCCCCGGCGTGGCAGGATGTGTTCACGGAGGGGCACGTCCGCCTCAAAAAGTACGACTTCCAGACCTCCGGCCGCTTTGACGGTGATCACGAAAGCATCCGTTGGAAGGTGACGGACGGGTCGTGGCGGGGACCGCAAGGGCGAGACAGCAGCCTCATCTTCCGCGACGAGCAGTTGCCGTTGAGCACCCAAGGGCAGGAGATCGAGCTAACCGCCCGCGGGCTCGCCGGCGGGTTGCTGAAGTGGCGCAGCAAGGAGCGTGACGAGTGGTCACGGACCGGGTATCGTCTGCTCTTCAACAGTGAAGGCAGCGGTCTCGCCAAGTTGCAGAAGTTCCGGACCCGCTTCGCCCCGCGGGTCGACCAGATCGACGACCTCGGGTCCGCGGAAGCCCCCCCGGCAGATGCCAACGTCCGCGTCAACGTGGTCACGTTCGGGGACCGCATCCAGGTGTTCTTCGACGGCGTCAAGAAAATCGATGCCGGCGATCGGTTCGGCACGCCGTTCGGCGACGGTAGCGTCGAGGTCATGGCCAACGCCACCAATCAGTTCGCGATCCACGCCCTGCGGATGCGGGAGGTCAAATCGTCGCCGCCCGGCCTTCCCGTGGTGACCGGGCCGAAGCCGCTCGCCGCCCTCGACCTGTCCAAGCTGCACGGCCGCACGTTCGACGGCATGTCGGCGACGTTCGCCGCCGATCGGCTGACCGTCCGCCGCACGGCCGCCGGCGGGTACGTCCCGCTGGTCATCGACCCCGCCGTCACCCTGCCGGACGAGTTCACGCTGAAGGCCCGCGGCCGGGTCACCGGCGGCCCGTTCGACGAGTGGAAGCTCATCCTCGGGGACGGCCCCGACGGGTACCACCTGAACGTGCTGGCCGACGGCGGCAACTGCTTCCTGAACGACGGGAAGGGCGGCGGCGTCCGGCGCGCGTGGACCGGCAAGCCGGGCCCGCGGCCGGCGGACGGGCTGGACGAGATGGTCGCGGTCGTCCGGGGCGACCGGCTGGACGTGTTCGTCAACGGCGGCCGCGTGCTGGAGGGCGTCCGGTTGCCGGCCAAGCCGGCCGGGCGGAAATTCGGCCTGTCCGTCTACAAACACCGGGCGGCCGACACCACGACGGCGGAGTTCGCGGAGGTGACGCTGCACCCCGCCACGCTCCCCGTCGGTGAAACCCCCAAGTTGCCGGACCTGACGGGGGTGAAGCCGCTATTCGCCCACGATTTCCGCGACCCGAAGACCACGATCGACGGCAAGCCGATCAAGCTGGAAGGCGGAAAGTTCGTCATTCGACACAACGGCAGGGCATCGGGGTACGACGACACGCGGGATTTTGGTCGCATCCCGGATCAGTTCGTTGCGACCCTCGTGGTGCGCCTGGTCGCGCCGTTCGAAGGGCAATTGTTCTGGCATTTCAACGCGGTCGACGATCCGAAGACAAGAACTTCGTTCAAGTTCAAGGGCAACGGTATGTTTGTCCAGCAATCGGCGATGGGGCAGCAAATCGGGTCGTTCCACCAAGGCCACTTCAAAAACGGCCCGTTCAAACCTCCGGGGGAAGTCAACGAGGTGACGGTGGCCGTTCGCGGCCGGCGGTGCGAAGTCTACGTGAACTATCTGTTGGCAGGCCCCCCCCTGGAGTTGCCGAACGCGATCGGCCCTGGGAACATCGGCTTTTGGTTGTGGAGGGAAGAGGGGGTTTCCCTTCCGGCCGTGGAACTCGAATCCCTCACCGTCTGGCCGTTGCCGACGGCCACGCCGCCTCCCGCCCCGAAGGCCGTCCCGGCCGGCGACACGCAGGCGGCCGTCCTGGCGGCGCTCAAGGCCGATCCGAAAGACCCGGTCGCCAACCTTTCCCGCGGGAAGCACCTGGCCCTGACCGAGTTCAAGTGGGACGAGGCCCTCGCCTACCTGGAACTCGCCGACGCCGACGGGTGGAAGGCGGCGGCCCGGGCCGAGCAGGCGGCGGGCATCCAGGTCGGGCCGCTCCGCACCGCCGGGGACGCGTGGTGGAAGCTCGCCGACACCCTTGCGGGTCGCGAGCAGTACGTCGTCCGCCGCCACGCCGCCGACGTGTACCTGAAGGCCATCCCGACCAGCGGCGGGAGCGAGAAGGAGCCGAACCTCGAACGCATCCGGGCGATCTACGGCCCCCCGGACACGAGCAAGGTGAAGCCGGTCCTCGACCTCGACTTCCGCAAGGCGGCGGACGCGGCCAAGGTCGGGAAGAAGATGGACGGCGGGGCGACGGCGGAGGGGGACCGCACGGGGCTCAAGGTGTCCGTACCCGCGCTGACGCTCACGACAACCAACCCGCTCGGCAAGGTCCCGAAGGAATTCGTCCTTCAAGTCGTCGGCCGGCCGACCGCGGCCAACCCGGTCTTCGCGACCTACCTCCAGTTCCTCGGCGTGCGGTGCGTCGCCCCCGACCTGTCGTCGTCCGCCGTTCGCGTGTCGGGCCCGCCCAAGAACACCAACGTCCGGACGCTGGCGACGTTCGACGAGTACGAGCGCGCCGTCCTCCGGCACGACGGGAACCGGCCGCTCCGGTTCATCAACAGCATCCCCCACGTCCGCCGCACGCCCGACGCGTCCGACGTCGTCACGGTCGTCGTCAAGGGCGGGTGGGTAGAGTGCTACCTGAACGGCGTATTGATCAGGTGGTACGTTCCCACGTCCCGGAACGAGCTGCGGTATGCCAACTCGGTCAAGCTCGCGCGGCCGGCCGAATCCCACGAGGTCGAGCTGCTGTTCGACAACAACATGACGGCTGCCGGCCAGTACCTGGTCGAGTCGCTGAAGGCGTGGCCGGCGGACGGCGTGCAGTCCTTCTACGAGCGGAACGAAGAGGGCAACCGGGTTGGTCGGAATTTTTTCGGGATTCCGTGAGGGGTTCCCGGCGGGGTTTCCCATCCGAGGGGTGTAGCCGCCCAATTCGGGCGGCCGAAAACCCGGAACAGGAGACCCGATCATGGCGAACTTCATCACCCGCACCCTAACCGCCTTCTTCGGCAGCGACGCCCAACCGGCCCCGCGGAAGCAAACCAACAAGGTTTCGCTGACCCTGAACACGATGGAAGAGCGGATCACCCCGGCCGGCTTCTCGTTCGATAGCGGCGACATGTCCGACGTCGGCCGGGCGAGCCAGTCCCAGTCGAAAAAGGTCAAGGAGACCACCAAGCGGAATGAGCTGACCCTGCGAGATCTGGAGGCCGGCCGGTACTCCACCCGCTACCGCGAGCGGATCACGGAAGGTTCTGAGAAGGCGACCAAGAACGTCGGCGAAACCAAATGGTCGCCCGACACGAAGTTCACCATCAGCTGACCGCCGCGGGCGACCGAGGGAGGATCAAGACCAGCCGACCCAGGGGTACGGACGACGATCCGTACCCCGCCCCTGTCGATCCCGCGAGGTGCGATCTATTTTTTCGCCGCCGCATTTCGCGACGAGAGGCCGACGCCGGCTCCGACCCGACGAGGATTGTGTACGCCTCACAACTACCGATCCGACCCGTTGATGGCGCGGAACCGCTACGACGCTCCGGCGAACGGCCGGAGGGCCTTTCGGAACGCGGCGACGTCCGGGAACCGGTGCTCCGGTTCGCGGGAAAGGGCCCGATCCACCGCCGTGGCCAACCCCGCCGGCAGGTCGGGCCGCCGTTGGCGGACCGGGACCGGCGGGGCGGTGATGATCAGCACCAGTTGCCGCCCGACGTCCCCCGGCAGGTCGTGCGGGTTCGCCCCGGTGAGCAGGTGGTACAGGGTGGCGGCGGCCGAGTACTGGTCGGCCGAAGGCTTCACCTCCCGGTAGTGCGTCACCTGCTCCGGGGCCATGAACGCCGGGGTGCCGCCGACCTCCCCCTGCATCGTCAGCCCGCTCAGCTGGCTCGCGTCGTACGCCCGCGCCAGCCCGAAGTCGGCTAGCTTGACCACCCGCTTCCCCTTCGCCCCGCCGATCAGCAAGTTCCCCGGCTTCACGTCGCGGTGGACGAACCCCCGGGCGTGGGCGTGCCCGAGGGCTGCGAGGAGCTGGCAGGCGATCCGAACGGCGGTCGGCACGCCCAGCGGTCCCGACCGCCGGACCAACTCCCCGGCGGTCGGGCCGGCGACCAGTTCCATCGCCAGGTAGATCATCCCCCCGGCCTCGCCCACCTCGTGAAACGCCACAATGTTCGGGTGTCGCAGCCGCCGGAGGATGTCCGCCTCCCGGAGGAACCGGTCCACCTGCTTGCGGGTTACCGTGACGGCCGGGATGATGGTTTTGACCGCCACATCGGCCCCGTCTTCAATCCGCGTCGCCCGGTACACCACCCCCATCCCGCCGCGGCCGAGTTCCGGCCCGAACCGGTAGCCGGGTGCCGCCCTCGTCGGCCGGTAGTCGCCATTCGGTTGGGATGGGTCCGGCTTCGACGGCGGGACGGCCGGCAATCGGAGTGTGCCCTGGGCGTCCGGGTCGGGTGGGGGTACGCGGACGCGGAACACCGTGTGCCCGGCCGTGATCTCGTCCCCGTCGGTGACCTCTGCCACCTCAACCCGCGCCCCGTTCACGTGCGTCCCGTTCCGGCTGCTCAAGTCGAGCACCCGCACCCGCGGCGGGTTGACCTCGATCATGAAGTGGCGGCGGGAGAAGTACGGGTCGTCGTAACCGAGACGGAAGTGGGCGTCGTTCGACCGGCCGACGAGGAACGTGTCGTGCCCATCGAACACGTATTCTTTCCCGGCGTGCGGGCCGGCGGTGACGGTCAGCCGGACCCGCGGCGCGTCGGCGTCCGGGGCGGCCCGGCGATACTCGGCGTCGATCCCCGTGAGTAGCCCTCGCAGGACGGGGCGGTCCGCTTCGTCGGCCGCGGCCAAGTATTCGGCCATGTCCGGCGTCCGCCCGGCCCGCCACTCGGCCTCGAACCGGTCGCACACCGCGTCCAGCCGCAGCTGGGCGTCCGGCGGCAGGTCGTCGAACCGCTGCGCGGGGCTCATCGCGGGGCGTCCTGGGTCCAGAGGGAGCGGATGACGGCCAGCTTCCGCTCGACGGTGGCGAGCGACTTGCCGGCCAGCGTGGCCACCTCCTCGTTGGTGTGCCCCTCCAGCTTCCACCCGGCGATCCGCCGCAGTTCCGGGTCGCGGGCGTCCAGCCGGGCGAGCAGCCGCTCGCACTCGTCGGCCACCTCGGCGGCGAACGCCGGGGTCGGGTCCGGGGCCGCCCGGCCGTCGCCGGCCTCGAACACCGAGTCCCCGCGTACCGCCCCGCCGCCGCGCTTCCGGGCTGACTCCCGGTCGGCCAGGGCGAACGCCTTCCGCTCGGTCAGGGTGACGAGGACGGCCCACAGGTCGTCCCGGTCGTCCAGCCGCGGGAACCGGCCCGCCTCGGCCGCCCGGCAGAAGCTGTGGAAGGCGCTCAGGGCCACGTCCTCCTCGTCGGCCGCCCGCCGCACCCGCGCGGCAAGCCGCCCGCGGGCGAGCGACACCAACCGCCCGAAGTACCGGTTCCACAACTCCCGGGCGGCCTCCGGGTCGCCAACCCGCAGGTGTTCCAGCCACACGGTCACGGAGTTCTGTTCGGTCATTAGTGGCGGCCCGAAGGAAATTGGTGTCGAAAGTCGAGTTTATTCCACCCCTCCCGCTGCCGTCCACGGGACCGCCGCGTTCCCTCGGGGAACTCCGGCGTTCGCGCGGACGCGGTACCTTGACAAACGACGAGGACTGGGAGTGGCGTTCGGGGTACGTTGAGCAACCGTGGCCCGGGCGGTCGTCGTTGGCATTCGGGCGCACCACCAGAATCTGATTCCAAACCCGTTTTTTTTCATCATTTCGCACGCCCGCTGCGAAGTAGTTAGGTAGGCGCGTTCGCGCCGTCAGCCGCCGGCCACGAGGTGGAGGTCGCTGGGTCCCCCACCCGGAGGCCCCCGTGCGACCCGACCTCGACCCCGCCACCCTCTCGCCCGACGACCGCCGCGACGAGCTCGCCGCGATCCTCGCCCGCGGCCTCCTGCGGCTCCGCGACCGGGCCGCCCTCGGCCCGCCGCCCGTCACGCCGGGCCACACCTCGCCTTCTGCCACGCAGATAGTCCCGGAATCCCGCGATTCTGACGTTGCTGTCCGCGCGGACACGTGGCTCACTGTCACCACCGGTTAACGGACCGGAGACGACCCCACCCCCGCGAGAGGAGACACGCATGGACCCGACCCCCGCGATCGCGCAGCAGTTGGCGGCCCTGCCCCGGCTGTCGGTCAAGGACCTCCGCGACCGGTACGCCGCGGCGTTCGGCGACCAGACGAACGCCCGGAACAAGGCGTGGCTCGTCAAGCGGATCGCCTGGAAGGTCCAGGCCAACGCCCACGGCGGCCTGACCGAGCGCGCCCGCCAGCGGGCGGCGGAACTCGCCGAGAACGCCGAGCTCCGCGCGACCGTCCCGCCGGCCCCGAAGGGAACCCCGGCGAAGGTCACAGCCGCGGCCGACGGCGATGTGGCGACGCTGCCGTTCCCGGCCGACCGCCGGCTCCCGCCCCCCGGCTCGGTCATCACCCGCGCGTACAAGGGCCAACAGCTCCGGGTCCGGGTGCTCGCGCAGGGGTTCGAGCACGCCGGCCTCGTCTACCCGTCCCTGTCCGCGGTGGCGAAGGCCGTCACCGGCAGCCACTGCAACGGCTACCTGTTCTTCCGCCTCGGCACGGCGAAGGGGGGCGCGAAGTGACCCGCAAGAAGGCCGACGCCCCGCCCGCGACCCTGCCCGTGGTCCGGTGCGCCGTGTACACCCGCAAGTCCTCGGAGGAGGGGCTGGAGCAGGAGTTCAACTCGCTCGACGCCCAGCGGGAGGCCGGCGAAGCCTACGTCCGCTCCCAGGCCGGCGCCGGGTGGGCGTGCCTCGCGGACCGGTACGACGACGGCGGGTTCACCGGCGGGAACACCGACCGCCCGGGGCTGCAACGCCTGATGCGGGACGTCGAGGCCGGGCGGGTGGACTGCGTGGTCGTGTACAAGGTCGACCGGCTGTCCCGCAGCCTGCTCGACTTCGCCGCCCTCATGCGGACGTTCGAGCAGTACAACGTCGGGTTCGTGTCGGTGACGCAGCAGTTCAACACGGCCTCCAGCATGGGCCGGCTGGTGCTCAACGTCCTCCTCAGCTTCGCCCAGTTCGAGCGGGAGATCGTCAGCGAGCGGACGCGGGACAAGATCGCGGCCACCCGGCGGAAGGGGAAGTGGGCCGGCGGGTGGCCGGTCCTCGGGTACGACGTCGACCCGGCCGGGTTCAAGCTCAAGGTCAACGACGCCGAGGCCGACCGGGTGCGGGCCATCTTCGCCCTCTACCTCGAGCACGGCTCCCTGCTCCCCGTCGTGGAGGAGCTCCGGGAGCGGGGGTGGGCGAACAAGCGGTGGGAGCTCCGCAAGGGCGGGTTCCGGGGCGGGAGCGCGTTCACCCGCACCAGCCTGTACCACCTGCTCACCAACCCGGTGTACGTCGGCAAGGTCCGGTACAAGGCCGAGGTCCACGCCGGCGAGCACGCCGCGGTCGTGGACGCCGCGGTCTGGCAGCGGGTGCAGGCGCACCTGGCCCGGAACGGCCGGTCGGGGGCCGGGGGCGGCCGGGCCGGGGCCGGGGACGCCCTGCTCGGCGGCCTGCTCCGGTGCGCCGCGTGCGACGCCGCCATGTCCCCGTCCCACACCACGAAGGGGAGCAAGCGGTACCGGTACTACACGTGCACCGCCGCGGCCCGGAACGGGTGGGCGACGTGCCCGGCGAAGTCCGTCCCGGCCCACGCCATCGAGCCGGTGCTCGTGAACCAGATCCGGGCCGTCGGCCGGGACCCCGCCGTCCGGGCCGCGGTCCTTACCCAGGCGCGGCAACAAGACGAGGCCCGAACGGCGGAGTTGGAGCGGGAGCAGCAGGCGATCGAGACGGACCTGCGGGCGTGGCACGGGGAGATGCGGCACCTGTCGGGCCTGTTCAGGCCGGGGGACGGGAATGAGGCCGTGGTCCGCCGGCTGGCCGAGCTACAGGAGCGGGTCGCCGCCGTCGAGGGCCGGTCCCGCGCGATCCGCGACCAGGTCGCCGCCGCGCAGCGGCAGCTCGTCACCGAGGACGAGGCCGCGGCGGCGCTGTCGCTGTTCGACCCGGTGTGGGAGGCCCTCGCTCCGCGGGAGCAGCGGCGGGTGGTCCGCCTGCTGGTCGAGCGGGTGGAGTACGACGGGCGGCGGGGCAAGGTGGCGGTCCGGTTCCGGCCGGCGGGCGTCCGCACGCTGGCGAGAGAACTGGCGGACGAGCGGGAGGCGCGACGGGCATGAGCGAGGCATCCGTGTTGACGGTGGAGTGCGAAGTGCATGTAGACCGGCGGGGCCGCGGGGCCCGGAAGGAGTTGCTCCCCGGCCCGGACCCGGCCGCCGGGCGGGAGCCGGGCCGGGTGCCGAAGGTCTCGCGGTGGATGGCGCTAGCGATCCGGTGCGAGGAGTTGATCCGCGCGGGCGTCGTCGAGCGGTACGCCGACCTCGCGGAGTTGGGGCAGGTGAGCCGGCCGCGGGTGACGCAGGTCATGGCCCTGCTCAACCTCGCCCCGGACGTCCAGGAGGAGCTCCTGCACCTGCCGCGGGTGACGGCCGGCGGCGACCCGGTCCTGTTGCGGGACCTGCAGCCGATCGCGGCGACGCTCGACTGGGCGCGGCAGCGGAAGATGTGGCGGGAGTTGAGCCGCCGGCGCGAGCCGACCTGAGCCGGCGCGAATTTGTACAAAATATCACTACCGACATCGTGCGGCTCTCGTCCCGTCTTCTAGCATCGCTCCCGGACTTCCCTTCCCGCGACACGCGGCACCGGGGGCGACGGGCGATGGGCCACGCGCGGCTGAAAACCCTTCCGGACACCCGGCCGTGGCGGCGGGTGGTCGGCCACGTCGCCGGCGGGGCGGCCGCCGCCGCGGTCGCCCAGGCCACGACCCAGGCGGCCGCCCGGGCCCTCGCCGACGCCGGCCGCGACCCCGGCGTCGCCCGCGTCGTATTCCTCCTCGCCCGAATCGTCCTCGCCGCCCGCCAGACGCACTTCGCCGCCGCCCTCGAGCACCTGCTGATCCGCGTCCCCGACCCGCCGGCCCTGCCGGACCTCACGGCCGGCGTCTCGCAAGCCCTCCAGGACTGGTACGCCGCGGCCCGCCACGCCCGCACCGACTTCGCCGACCTGGCCGAGCTGGCCGCGAACGAGGCCCTGACCCGGTGTCTGGGCGACCGCGGGGCCACCTTGTTCCCCGGCGGCGACGAGGTCCGGGCCGCCGCCCGCGAGCTGTCCACCCCGCGGGGGTTCTCCGCCCTCGCCCACGAGTTCTTCGCCCGGTTCGCCCAGCGGTTCCTGCACTACCACCTCGACCGCGAGCTGTCGCACCACGTCGGCGGGAACGGCCGGTTCCCCGACCGGGCCGCCCGCCGGGCGTTCGCGGACGACCTGGAGGTGCACTGCCGGGAGGCGGCCGAGATCGTCCGGCGGTACGCCCGCGACTGGTTCTCCAAGGCGAGGTTCGAGCAAGGCGTGACCGAGGCCCAGGCCCGGGCGTTCGCCCGCGTCTGCATGAAAAAGCTGCGGGCCGAGCTGCTCGTGCGGGGGGAGGCCGGGCGTGTCTGACCCCCACCTGGTCGTGTGCGGCGGCCTGCCCGCCCGCCAGGTCCCCCGGCGGCTCGCGGCCGGGGCGGCGGCCCACGCGCTGACCACTATGCCGGGCCCGGGGCGGATCCGGCTCGAGGTCGACCGCCTCGCCGCCCGGCTGAGCTCCTCCCTGCCGGACCACCTGGCCGACCTGCTGGAGGTCGCCGCGTACGTGTACGTCGCCGACCAGGTCGCGTCCCGGGGCGGGACCCGGGCGTTCGACTACGGCGGGCGGTGGCGGCGGCGGATGCGGCTGGCCGTCCCCGTCCGCCGCCCCGACCTCTGGACCCGCCCGGCCGTCCGGGGCGGGCTCGAGGCGGCGCTCGGGTTCCTGGCCGACGAGCCGTGGGAGTTCCACTTCGCCCCGCACCCGGCCCCGCCCCCGCCCGACCGGTACCTCACCGACCAAGTCCGCCTGGCCCCCGGGGAGGAGTTCGACGAGGTCGTCCTGTTCTCCGGCGGCCTCGACTCCCTGGGCGGGGCGGTCGACGAGGCCCTCGTCGGCCACCGCCGGGTCGTGCTCGTCAGCCACCGGCCCCAGAACAACGCGTACGCCCGGCAGCGGGCCCTCGCCGACGCCGTCACGGCCCGGGTGCCCCAGCCCGACCTGCGGCCGTTCCACGTCGCCGTGGCCGTCAACCGCGGCCGGGCGGCCGTCGACGACTACACGCAGCGGACCCGGTCGTTCCTGTTCGCGGCCGTGGCCGCGATCGCCGCCCAGCTCGTCGGCCGGGACCGCGTCCGGTTCTACGAGAACGGCGTCACCGGCCTGAACCTCCCGGTCAGCGGGGAGCTGGTCGGGGCGCTCGCGTCCCGGACCACCCACCCGCAGACGCTCGCCCGGTTCGCCGCGTTCTTCTCCGCCCTGTTCGACCGGCCGTTCGCCGTCCAGAACCCGTACCAGTGGCTGACGAAGGCCGACGTGCTCGCCCGGCTGAAGGCCCACGGGCACGCCGACCTGTGCGCGATGACGAGCAGCTGCGTCCACACCCGCGCGCTGACCGGGGGGTTCACGCACTGCGGCCGGTGCACGCAGTGCGTCGACCGCCGGCTGGCGGCGCTCGCCGCCGGGCTGTCGGACGCCGAGGACCCGGCCGCCGGGTACCGGTCGGACGTGGTCACGGGGGAGCGGGCCGGGGCCGAGCTGACGCTCGCCGAGCGGTACACCGGGTTCGCGGAGGAGTTCGTGGGGCTGCCGACGGCGGCCGCGTTCGCGGCCCGGTACCCGGAGGTCAGCCGGGCACTGCCGTACGCCGGCGGGGCGGCCGGGCTCGGGCGGTTGTTCGACCTGTACGGCCGGCACGCGGCGGGCGTCCGGGCCGCCGTCCGCGGGGCCGTCGCCGCCCACGCCGACCGGATCGCCCGCCAGGCGTTCCCGGCGAACTCGCTGCTGGGCGTCGTCGTCGGCCGGGTCGAGCCGGCCGGCGGGGCGACGGCGGTCCGCCGGGACGGGGCGGCCGGCCCGCCGGCCGGCGAGTTCGCCGTCCACCCGGACCGGTTCGCGGCCGCCCACGGCGGCCGGGAGTGCTTCCTCGGGAACACGATGGAGTTCCGCGTCCTGCGGCTCTTGTGGGACCGGCGGAAGGGGTACGTCCCGGTCGCCGACCTGATGGCGTCCGTGTGGGACGGCCGGCGCGTCGAGAAGAACACCGTCCAGCGGACGGTCAGTAACCTCCGCCGCAAGCTCCGGGACGCGGGCCTGCACGGCGTCGGGATCGACGGCGACCAGGCCGACCACTACCGGGTCGTGCTGGCCGCCCCGGCCGCCGAGCCCGTCGCCCCGGCCTAATCATCGCCTTCCCCTCCCGCCGCCCCTCATCATCCCGCCCGACGCGGCGGCGGGCGGCACGGCGGGAAGTTTCAGCGGCTTTTCAGCGACACCTCCAACGGCATTTCAGCGGCCCCCGCCATACTTCTCCCACGCGACCGGGCCCGTGCCCGCGCCGCCGGCGGGGCCGGGGACATCTCCCCGGCGTTCGCCCCGACCCGGAGACCCGACCCATGCCCCAGACCGTCGACAAGGCGAGCCTCTCGCCCGCCCGCCGCGCGCTCCTGGAACTGTTCCAGCGGTTCAACTTCGGCACCCTGTACGCCCTGCCGGTCCGCGGCGGGGAGCCGGTCCTCGACCCGCCGCCCCGGCTCGTCCGGCAGGTCAAGCACGCGGCCGAGAACGGCCCGCGGCCGGAGCTCCACGCCCCGGCGTTCCGACTCAAGCAGCAGTGGGTCGAGCTGTTCGCCCTCCTCGACGCGATCGGCGACGGGGTGGTCGAGAGCATCGAGTTCAAGAACGGAATCCCGTTCATGACGCTGGTCGAGGCCCGGGCGTAGGCCGGGGCGGAAGTCTTCGACGTCGATTCATTCACCCTCTGGTAAGAGAGACTGGCCGCGAAGCGGAGGCGTTGACGTGGTTCGTTCGTTCCAGTCGGTTCCCACTTCCCCCGGCCGGGTCCCGCCGGCCGCCGTGCCCGGCCATCCCCTGTCCGCCTCCACGTTCGCCCACGCCCGCGTCCGCGGGGCGGTCGCGCGGGCCCGCATCCAGCCCGCCGACCGCGACGACCTGGCCCAGGACCTGTACCTCCGGCTCGTCCGGGCCGGGCGGCGGTTCGACCCCCGGGTCGGCCCGGCCGAGGCGTTCGTCACGGCCGTCGTCGCGCGGGGCGTCGTCGACGCCCGGCGGCGGCGGGGCACCCGAAAGGCCCGGGCCGGGCCGCAAGCGTCCGGCCGCGACGGGCTCGGGCCGGACGCCGCCGACCCGCGCGACCCGCGCGACCCGATCGCCCGGCTGCACCTCGCGCTGGACGTGGCGGCCGTGCTCGCCGGGCTGCCGGCCGCCCTCCGGGCCCTGGCCGCCGACCTCTCGCAAGGGACGCTCGCCGCCGCGGCGCGGTCCCGGGGCGTCCCCCGGGCCGCCCTCGCCCGCGACGTCCGCGCCCTCCGCGCCGCGTTCGAGCGGCACAAGATCCACAATTCGTGACCCTTTTCCCGCCAGAACGCGGGCCGACTGCGAAGTAGTTAGGTGGACGATCACGTGCCGGCGCCGCGGGCGAGGGCGTGGTGGCGAACCGGCGGCGCGGGCCGCCCCGGACCATCACCCCGAGGTGCCCCCGTGGCCGACCCCCGACTGCCCTTGCCCGCGATCGACCTCGCCCCGCCCGCCCGCACCCTCGACGAGGCGGCCGCCGTCGCCCTCGTGGCCGGGTGGTGCCGGGCCCTGTTCGCCCCCGACCAGGTGGTCGAGGTCCGGGCCCTCGACGTCCCGAACGGCAACTACCCGCCGGCCGCCCACACCGGGTTCTTCATGGCCGGAGACGGGGCCGGCCTCGCGAAGGCCGCCCTCGACGCCCCGGCGGGGGCGACCGGGGTGTACGCCACCCTGAACCCGCTCGCCCCGGCCCTCCACGCCCGCCGCCGCGACCGGCTGCAGCGGGCCGGCAAGGGGGACGCCTCCACCGACGCGGACGTCCTCGCCCGCCGGTGGCTGCTGGTCGACGTCGACCCCCGGCGGCCGGGCAAGGTGTCCGCCACCGACGCCGAGAAGGCGGCCGCCGGGGACGTGGCGCTCGCCGCCCGGGAGGACCTGCACGCCCGGGGGTGGCCCGAGCCGGTGGTGGCGGACAGCGGGAACGGCTACCACCTGCTGTACCGGGTCGACCTGCCGGCCGACGACGGCGGCCTCGTCCGCCGGGCCCTCGCCGCCCTCGCCCGCCGGTTCGACACGCCGGCGGCCGCGGTCGACCCGGCGGTGTTCAACCCCGGGCGGCTGGGGAAGGTCCCGGGGACGTTGGCTCGCAAGGGGGACCACACGGCCGATCGGCCGCACCGCCGGGCCCGCCTCCTGGCCGTCCCGGACCACCTGGAGGTCGTCCCGCGGGAATTGATCGAGGTTCTCGCCGCGGAGGCCACCCCGGTCGCGGCCCCGGCGGCGGTCGCGCGGCCCGCCGGGCGGTCGCGCGGGACCGGCCGGGGCGGCCGCGGCCGCACGGCGGGGCGGCTGGACGTGGCCGCGTGGCTGGCCGCCCGCGGCGTCGGGTTCCGGGTCAAGGACGGTGCCGCGGCCGGCGGCCGCACGGTGTACGTTCTCGCCCGCTGCCCGTTCGACCCGGCCCACGCCGACCCGGACGCGTGCGTCATGCAGGCCCCGGACGGGAAGATGTCCGCCCACTGCTTCCACGCGTCCTGCGTCCACCGCACGTGGCAGGCGTTCAAGGCCGCCATCGGCCCGCCGGACGCCGGCCACTTCCACCCCGCGGAACCCCCCGCCCCGCCCCCGCCGGACGCCGGCCTGGACGGGACCTCGCCTGACGGGGGGCCCCGCCGGATCGTCGTCAACGGCCGCCAGCTCCCCGACGTCACGGCCGCCGCCCTCGCCGCCCTCGCGGACGTCAACGACCCGCCCGCCCTGTTCCGGTTCGGCGGGGCCCTCGCCCGCGTCCGCCCCGCGGACGACGACGGCCCGGCCCGGGCCGAGCCGCTCGCCCGGGACGCCCTCCGCGGCGTCCTCGCCCGCTCGGCCTGCTGGGTCGAGGTCCACGCCACCGCCGCCGGGCCGGAGGACCTCGACGTCGCCCCGCCGCTGGACGTCGTCCGGGACGTCGCCGCCCTCCCGGCGTGGCCGAACGTCCCGCCCCTCCGCGGCGTCGTCGCGGCCCCGGCGTTCGACGCCGCCGGCCGGCTCGTCGCCGCCCCCGGGTACGACCCGCCGTCCGGCCTGTGGCTCGCGCCGGCCCCGGGCCTCGACGTCCCCCCGGTCCCGGCCGAGCCGACCGACGCGGACGTCGCCGCCGCCCGCGGCCTCATCGTCGACGACCTGCTCGGCGACTTCCCGTTCGCCGACCAAGCGAGCCGGGCCCACGCCGTCGCCTGCCTCGTCCTCCCGTTCGCCCGGGCCCTGGTCGACGGCCCCACCCCGCTGCACCTGATCGACGCCCCGACGGAGGGGACCGGCAAGACGCTCCTGGCCAAGGCCGTCCTGTGGGTCGCCCTCGGCCGGGACGCCCCGCCCGTCCCGGAGGCCGAGAGCGACGCCGAGTGGCGGAAGCGAATCACGGCCGAGCTCGTCGAGGGCGGCCCGGTCCTGTTCCTCGACAACCTCAACCGCCCGCTCGACGCCGGCAGCCTCGCGGCGGCGTTGACGACCGAGACGTGGTCGGATCGGCTGCTCGGGCTGTCGAAGATGGTCCGGGTGCGGAACCGGGCGGTGTGGGTCGGGACCGGGAACAACGTCGCCCTGTCCCGGGAGCTCGCCCGCCGCACCCTCCTGTGCCGGCTCGACGCCGGGGTCGAGCGGCCGGCCGAGCGGGCCGGGTTCCGCCACCCCCGCCTCCTCGCGTGGGTGAAGGGCAACCGCGGCCGCCTCGTCGGGGCCGTGCTGACGCTGGTCCGGGCGTGGCTCGCCCGCGGCCGGCCGGCGGGCACCCAGGCGATGGGCATGTACGAGGCGTGGGCCGAGGTCGTGGGCGGCATCTTGGGCGTGGCCGGCGTCCACGGGCTGCTCGGCAACCGGGCGGCCTTCCGCGAGGCCCAGGCGGCGGCCGACGACTGGCCGGCGTTCCTGCACGCGTGGCGGGCCGCGCACGGCGACCGGGCCGTCGGCGTCGCCGACCTGTACCGGCTGGCGGCCGGCAAGGCGCTGCTCGACGCCGTCCTCGGCGACGGCGGGGAGCGGAGCCAGCGGACCCGGCTCGGGGCGGCCCTCAAGAAGTGGGCGGACCGCGTCCAGGGCGGGGTCCGCGTCCGGGCCGCCGGCCGCGACCACAGCGGGCGGCAGCTGTTCCGCCTCGAGCCGGCGGAGCCGGCCGCGACCGCCGAGCCGGCGGCGGCGGCGATCGGCGTGTAGCCGGCCCGACCCTGACCGGCCCGGCCCTCACGTCTCACCCGGGCCGCCCCCCATTGCAGACCTTTCGCAGACCTTCCGCAGACCTCGGGGACGAGGTATGCGGGGCGAAATCCCTTGGATTCAAGGCTTTTCATGCCCGGACCGCATACCTTGCAGACCTTCGGGCGGTCCCCGCTCCCGCGTGCGGGCGCGTGTGCGCGTGCGTGCGGGTGAAATAAGGCTGAGCCAAAGGTCTGCAAGGTATGCGGTCCGGGCCCGAAGCCGTTGAGGGATAACGACTTGGTCGCCGCATACCTTTCGCCCGAGGTATGCAAAGGTCTGCAAAGGTATGCGGCGGGGCGGTCGGCGTGGCCATCGAGGCCGATCCCGATCGCCCCACGCCGGCGTCTTCGGACGGCTGACGGGCGTGAACCCGACAATTTCCCGAAATTTCCGCGACACGACGGCCGGCGGCCGCGAAGTATTACTGGTAGCAGCCCGCGGTACGCCTTCGGCGTGGCCGTGCGGCGGGCGGAGAACGTCCCGGCATCGCCGGCCGGGCGGACGGACAGCACCCTGCTCCCTCCGAGGTCCCCGCCCGTGCGCGTCGAACTCCGACCCCTCTCGTTGGTCACCCCCTACCCCGACAACCCCCGCGACAACGCCCCCGCCGTCGAGGCGGTCGCGCGGTCGATCCACGCGTTCGGCTGGCGCGTCCCGATCGTCGTGGACCGCGACAACGTCATCGTCTGCGGCCACACCCGGTACAAGGCGGCGGTGAAGCTCGGCTTGGCCGAGGTTCCCGTCCACGTCGCCGCCGACCTCACCCCGGCCCAGGCGAAGGCGTACCGGCTGGCGGACAACCAGACGGCCGCCCTGGCCACCTGGGACGACGACAAGCTGACCGCCGAGCTGCTCGCGCTCCAGGGCCTCGACGTCGACCTGGCCCTCACCGGGTTCTCCGCCGACGAGCTCGCCGACCTCCTGAAATCGGACGCCCCGGCCGTGGTCGGCGACCCCGACGCCGTGCCCGACCCGCCCACCGACCCGGTCACCCGCCCCGGCGACGTGTGGGTCCTCGGCCGCCACCGCCTCGTGTGCGGCGACGCCACCCGCCCGGACCACCTCGCCCTCGCCCTGGCCGGCCGCCCGGCCGACCTCCTGCTCACCGACCCGCCGTACAACGTCGCCTACGCGGGGAAGACGGCCGACCGGCTGACGATCGCCAACGACGCCATGCCCACGGCCGACTACCGCCGGTTCCTCGCCGCCGCCCTCGCCGCAGCGAAGGGGGCGCTCCTACCGGGGGCGGCGTTCTACCTGTGGCACGCCGACCTCGAGGGGCTCGCGGTCCGCGCCGCCTGCCAGGACGCCGGGCTGCGGGTCCGGCAGTGCCTGGTGTGGGTCAAGTCGGCGTTCGCGCTGGGGCACTTCGACTACCACTGGCGGCACGAGCCGTGCCTCTACGGCTGGGTCGAGGGGGCCGCGCACACCTGGCTGTCCGACCGGAGCCAGTCCACCGTGCTGGAGTTCGACCGGCCCACGTCCAACGACGTCCACCCGACGATGAAGCCGGTCGGGCTGTTCGCGTACCTGGTCGGCAACTCGTGCCCGGCCGGCGGGGTCGTCCTCGACCCGTTCGCCGGCAGCGGCACGACCCTCGCCGCCGCCGAGCAGGCCGGGCGGGCGGCGTGCCTGGTCGAGCTCGACCCGCGGTACTGCGACGCCATCGCCGCCCGGTACGAGCACCTCACCGGGAAGGCGGGCGAGCGGGTCCCGGCCCCGGACGCCGCCGCGGCCTGACCGCCGAGGCCGGAAAAACCCGCCACGAGCGCCCACGAGCGCCCACCTTGCCCCCGGAGGCCCGACGATGGCGGCCCACGCCGGCCGGACGACGGCCAACGACGCCCTGCTGCTCGCCCTCGCGTGCGGGGCCACCCACGACGCGGCCGCCGCCCGGGCCGGGGTCGGGGTGACCACCGTCCGCCGCCGGCTGGCCGACCCGGCGTTCGTCCGCCGGCTCCGGCAAACGCAGGCGGACATGCTCGGGCGGGCCGCCGGGGCGATGGCGGCGGCCGCCACCGAGGCGGTGCGGACGCTCCTGGACCTGCAGAAGCCTTCCGTCCCGCCGGCCACCCGGCTCGGGGCCGCCCGGGCCGTGCTCGAGCTCGGGCTGCGGGTCCGGGAGGCCGTCGACCTGGAGGCCCGGATCGCCGCCCTGGAGGCGCAGGTGGACGCGGACGGGGGACGCCCGTGACGCTGGCCCGCCGGCTCAAGGCGGTGGAGGCGGCCCGGCCACGGTGCGCGGGGGGCCCGACCCGGCTGGTGGACGCGGGCGCGCCGCCCGAGCCGGATGATCGGTGCCCGGGGTGCGGCGGGCGGCACGTGCTGGAGGTCGAGGAGGTCGTCGTTGGCCCCGCGGCCGATCCGGCGAACGTGGACGACCGACGCACGCCGGGGGCGATGCCATGAGCGCGGTCGCGCGGGTGCGGCGGCTGGAGGCCCGGGTCGGCCCGCCGCCCGCCGTCGAGCTGGCCGGGCTGAGCGACCCGGAGTGGCTGGCCGCGTTCGCACGGGCCGCGGCCGAGGGGTTCTTCGCCCGCGAGCCGGAGTTCCCCGCGGCCATCGCCGCGTACCGGGCCGCCGTGGCGGCCGCCGAGCGGATCGCGCCGGACGTGGACCCGCCGCGGGATTACGCCCCGAACAACCCGCGGCGGGTGCCGGTGCTATTCACGTGGCGGCTGGACCCGCGGTTCGACGCCGTGTGGGACGCGTTCGAGCGGGTCGCCCGGATCGCCCGCCGGGCCGGCGGCCGCGACGACGGGGGCGACGCATGACGGCGCGGGCACAACGGGTCGGGCGGCTGGAGCGGGCGGCGGCGGCGCAGGCCCACCCCGCGGACGATCCCCCACGGGTGGTGTTCGTCGTGGCGGCCGGGCCGGGGGACGTGCCGGGCCGGTGGGTCCGCGCCGACGGGGCGGTCGTGGAAGTCGTGTACGACCCGGCCGGGCCGGAGCCCGAGATCGATTTCCCGGGCCGCCCGCTAGTCATCTCCGGGATGGGCGACCCGTTCGCAGAGGCGTCGGGGCGGCCGGGCCTACGGTTCATACCGGACGCAACTCGTCCCGGCCGCGTGCGGGCGGAGGTCGGGTGCCGATCGGCCGGTGATCACGGCCGTTTGGCACCCGGGCCGCGGCCTACGTGAGCGCCAGGGCCAGGGCCTCGCTGGCGGTGGCCACCGGCCGTACTTCGACGGCCGCCCGCAGGTCCTCCGGGAGCTGGTCGATCACGCCCGCGTTCGCGGCCGGGATCACCACGACCGTGCGGCCGGCTTTCGCCGCGGCCGCGACCTTGTGCGGCAGCCCGCCGACGGGCCCGACCTCGCCGTGCAACGCCACCTCCACGCTGAACGCCATCCCCGGCCGGATCGGCCGGTTCGTCAGCGCCGACACCATCCCGACCAGGAACGCCAGCCCGGCCGACGGGCCGTCCTTCGGCTCCGCGATCTTCACCAGGTGGACGGCCAGCGCCTGCGTCTTCAGCCGTTGTTCCGGGATGTTCAGCTCGCGGCAGTTCGCCCGGATCAGGTTGTAGACGGCCTGGATCGAGTCCTTGAGAACCCGCCCGTGCAGACCGGTGACGGTGACGCCGCTGCCGCCGTTGATCGCGGACACCTGGATCAGGATCGTGTCCCCGCCGTACTCCCGGTCGCCGCTCGTCAGGACGGCCAAGCCGGTCACCGCCCCGACGACGGCGTCCGTGTTCAACCGGTCGGCCGCCCGCGCGCCGGTCCGCGGCCGCAAGTCCTCGGCCTCGTGCGCGGCCACGGCGGACGGCGCGATCAGCTTCGACTTGAACTCGCCCGGCGCGAGGGCGCACAACTGTTGGTGAACCCGCTGCCGGAGCTCGCTGGCGAACGTGACGATCTCGAGCAACTCGTCCGGCGTCCAGTTCCCGTCCGGGTGGACGAGCTTCAGCAGCCCGGACGCCAGCCGCTCCACGGCCGTCTGGTCGCGGCGGGTCAGCCCGGCGTGCATCGGCACGGCCCGCACGGCGTCGCCGAACGTCTCCTCCCGGAGTCGGACGAGCACTTCGCCGAAATAGTCGGTCACGAACCCGACGCCGGTGGCCACCGACCCCGGCGCGATCTTCGGCACCTCCCAGCCGGGGACGTAGCCGTGCATCCGGTCGTGGAACGCGCTGTCGATGATCGCCTCCGGCAGCGGTTCGAGCAGGTGCGCGTACTTCGGGTGCGGCCGGTCCCCTTCTACGTCCAAGTTCCCGGCGAACACGAGGCCGGCGTCGGACGCGAACCCGAGCGACCCGCGGCTGAAGTGCCCGCTCTCCATGTAGTCCTTGAGCGTCGAGAGCGTGTCGTCCCCCTGGCCGAACGTCGTGTGCGCGATCTCGTCGAACACGACGACCTTCCGCGTGCCGAGGATGCCGATCTGCCGCGTGGACAGGTTGACGAACAGGTTCGCCGGCGTCGTCTTGCCGCCGGACACGGTGAACACGCGGGGGGACAGGTTCCGCAGCAGGAACGTCTTGCCGGTCTGCCGCGGGCCGAGTTCGATCAGGTTCACGTTCCGCTCGACGAGCGGGACCATGCGGGCGAACAGCAGCAGCCGGGTCCGCCGGTTCGGGAAGGCGTTGGCCGCGTACCCGGCCGACTGGAGCACGAGGCCGCACCACTCGTCGGTGGTGAACCGCCCCCGCGCCGCCTTGAACGCGGCCACGTCCGGCGGGCCGACCTGGAACGGGGTGAACGCGGCCAGCTCGTTCGGGGCGGCCGCGTCCGTCTCCGGCGAGTACTTCACCTTCACCGTGCCCCACAGCCCGCCGAGCAGGAGGCCGGGGTGCTGTTCCGTGATCGTCGCCGGGACGCGGACGTTGTTGTCCGCGAGCGCCGGAACCCGCGCCCACCGCTGGCCGCCGCGGAGGTCGATGCGGACCTCCACGTTGTCGATGAGCGCGACCTCGCCGCGGGAGAGGAGCTTCTCCTTGAGCAGCTCGCGGTGTTCGAGGTCCGGGAGGAGGTCCTTGATCTTGGTCTGGATGTTGGCGAGGTCGGCCTTCCAGGTGTCCGGCTTGACGTACTTGGCGATGAGGTACTCGGACACGTACCGCGGCAGCCGGTGGAACGCGGACGACGCGGCGAGCGACTTGATGACGACCTTCTCGCCGAGCAGGGCGTGCGCCTTCCGATCGAGGTCCGTCAGCGGGTGGTCGGCGAACAACGCGGACGGCGTCTTGTACTCGGACTTCGCCGCGGGCTTCGGGTCCGGCTTCGGCTCGACGCGCACCCGCTGCAAGTCTTGCGACAGCTCGGCCGCACTCGGGTAGCGGTCTTCGGGTTTCTTCTGCAAGCACTTCGCAACGACGGTCGCGAGGTCCGCGGGCACTTCCTCGTTCAACACCTTAAGGGGCGTGGGTTCGTCGAAGAAGATTTTCTTGAAGAGTTCCTGGCGGGAATCCGACTCGAACGGGTGTTGCCGGGTCAGGCATTCGTACATGATGACGCCGAACGACCACACATCCGACTGCGGGCCGGCGTGCTTCGCCTGGCCGTTCGCCTGCTCGGGCGACATGTAGTACGGCGTGCCCAGGGCGATGTTCGTCTGGGTGAGGTCCACATCGTCCCGCTTGGCAAGGCCGAAGTCCGTCACCTTCGCGTCGCCGCCGTCGGAGAAGAGGATGTTGTCTGGCTTCAAGTCGCGGTGGACGACGCCCTTCGCGTGAACCGCCGCCATCGCCGCCGCGACCTGCCTCAACACCCGCAGCGTCTCGCCGAGGTCCACCACGGCCGCGGCCTTCAACCGTACCGCCAACGACCCGTTGCCCAGGTACTCCATCACCAGGCACGGCATGCCATTGACTTCCTGATAGTCGAAGACCTCCACGATGTTCGGGTGGCGGACGTTTGCGACCGTTCGAGCTTCCGCGAAGAACCGATCCAGGCTGCTCTGCTTGTCGAGGTGTTCGGCGGGGATGACTTTGATCGCAACGGTCCGGCCCAACCGCTTGTGCCGGGCCTTGTAGACGGCCCCCATGCCGCCCTGCCCGATCTTCTCTAGCAGCTCGTAGTCCGGCAACGACGGCAACCCCGCCCCAGCGGAGAAGGACGGCCGCGACGGTGGCGGAACGGCGGCGGGTTCGGGTGATGGATTCTCGTCCGTCATGGCCGGTACTCAGCGGGTGTGCGTCGGTCAGCCGAAAATGTCGTCGAGGAGTTCGTTCGGCCGGATGTCGGCCGAGGGAGGAGGGGCGGCGGGCGGGTCGAGCGGCACGCCGAAGGGCGCTATCAGCGATTCCGCGGCGGCGCGCAGGTCGGCCCGCTTCTTCTCGACCATCGCGACGAACTCCGGGCCGAAGTCCCTCGCCTTCGCGGGGTCGACCTTCTCGAACAGCAGCGTGAACCGGCGGCGGATCAACTCGACCGACAGTTCGACGCCGGGCTCGATCTCCAACAGCTTCCGCGGGTCCGGCGGTCGAAGTTGCGGCGGTTCCACCGGGGGCTTTGGAGCGGCCGGCGCGGAGGCGGCTGCGGGCGTGTACGCGGCGGACGATTGCACCCGCGGGGGCGGTGCCGCAGCCGAGACGATCTTGGGCGAGGGTTGAACATCTAACGCGACCGCGACCCGCTCCAACAAATCTTCTTCCTGTCGGTTCCGCTTCCCGCATGCGTCCGCAATCCTCTCGGCCGCGAGATAGATGCGCCGCCGCTCGTTCGGCGACGTGCGTCGGACGACTTCGGCGACGGCCACCGGTTCCGCCGGGATCGCCTTCTCGACGGTCTCGATCACCGGGTCGAGGTGGCGGGCCAGCACCGGGTCGTGGCCGAACAGCGTGGCGAGGAACTCGCGGACGGCGGCCCGCTCGGCCTTCGCGATCCGGCCGTCCGCCTTCGCGACCATCAGGCCGAACCCGGCCAGCGCCCGCAGCTTCGGCAACTCCGGGTGCTCGGCCGCCGGGGCCGGCGCGGGGGCCGACGACTTCAACGCGTCGGCGAAGAGGTCGGTCGGTTGACCCGACGACGGCAGTGCACGGCCGGGCGGCTTGGCCGACATCCGCGGCGGGGGCACGGGCGCGGCTGTCGACGGCCGAACGGCAACGGGGGCGTTCGCTGGCACGGGTACGGGCGGCGGGACCGGCGTCGCGACGGGCAGCGGCTTGACGACCGGCAACGGGGCCGGCTTCGCCGGCGGGGTGATCGTGCTCACGGCCCCGCACCGCGGGCACGTCACCCGGTACTGCGGCCGCGGCCGGGACGACGTGACCTGCAGCCGCGCGTCGCAGGCCGCGCACTGCACCGTCACGTTCAGCGCGGTCGGGGACTCGGGCGACATCTTCGCGGGGTTGGAGTGGGGCGGCAGCAGCACGACGCGAACGTCATTATCCACGTCCGTCGCGGCCGGGCCAGCGCGTTCTTCCGGGTCGCGGCGGGCGACCGGCGGGGCGACGTCGGCGTACCCGGGGTAGCGGCCGTCGTGCCAGAAGAAGTTCCAGAGCGTGATCCGCTTCGCGACGGCGACTTGCGGCCCCAACTCGCGGAGGTCGGCCGTCAGTTCCTTCAGCCGCCGCTCGCGGTCCTCGTCCTCCTCCCGCTCCCGCCGCCGGACCCGGTCGCGGTGGTCGCGGAACTCGAGGCCCTTCGCGCAGTCGCCGCCCTCGAACCGCCGCCGGGCGTCCGCCACGAGTTCCCGGACGGCCGCGCGGAGGTCGGCGCTCTTCGACGGCCCGATGCCGGGCAACCGGTGGAACGGGTAGTCGATCAGGTCGGCGAGCGTCCGCAGCCCGGCCTGCCGCAGCCGGTCCACCGTGCCGGGGCCGATGCCGGTGAACTGCGCCACGGCATCGACCCCGACCGTCCGCAGGTGTTCGGCGAAATACTTCTCGCGGAGCGCGTCGAGGTCCGTCCGCCGCCCCCCGTCCTTCGCCGCGCGGTACGCCCGGCGGAGGGCGGCCTCGCGGCCGAGAACATCGTTCCGCCAGCGGTACGCCTCGGTCCGGCGGAACTTCCGGTAGTAGTGGACCGCCACCCCCAAGGCGTACGCCAGCGGTACGACCACGACGGCGAGGAACACGATCCACACGGGCGGCGACCTCCGACGGTGGGTACAGATTACCCGATACTCGCGGTCGTGGGGCCAAATCACTGTCCCACTTCCCGCTAGTTAGCGTCGTTTACGACCCCTGGGCCGGAGTGTGATCGCGGTCCCGAACAACCCCCAGGTCATCGCCGGGATGGGCGACCCGTTCGCCGAGGCGGCCGGGGCTGCGTTTCGTGCCGTTCAATGCGACCTCCGCGGCAAGCAATTCGACACTGCGGCCACGCTGAACGATACAGAGCAGGGCACACTACTTTGTTCGGGGTGGTTCCGAGAACTCTTGGCCCCTGTTGATCGTTTGTGACGACTTGAAGAATTTTTCAAACTGCGCGCGATCCTACGCTTGTGCGGGCGTGTCTGAGGCTCTACTCTCTCTGGACCGATTTGCCACGCCGACGCGTATTGGGTGTTTACACCCACCCGCCAATACGACCGGACCGGCAATCGGGAGCTTGATCGTCACCACGGCACCCGCCACGAACGGCGGGGGCGACCGCCCGGCCGCCGGCACCAAAGGAATCCGCCATGCCCCGCCCCGCCCTGTCTCGGTGGCTCTCGAAGACGGACCAGTTCTGGGCCAACCTGTTCGGCCGGCCGACGGCCCGCCGCGGCGTCCGCATGGGGGTCGAGCCCCTCGAGGACCGCCTGGTGCCGGTCACGCCGCCGATGGTGGACTACCTCGTCAACAACAACGCCCTCGGGTCGGTGGTGACGCTCATCGGGCTGAACGGGGCGACGGCGACCGGGGTGGCGACCGCCCTGGACGGGAACGGGAACGCGGTCGCCACGTTCCAGCCGCCCGAGCCGGTCTGGATCATCGGCGGGTACTACGCCTGGACCGCCGAGGTCGTCCTGCCCAACGGGTGGAAGCTGTATAACCCCAACAACCCCGGCGGCGCGCGGTGGACCGGGAACGCCGGCGACCCGATCACGGACGCCCAGACGCTCACGGTCGTCGTCCGGCCGAACGCCGAGGCCCCCAACCCCGATTGCTATCCCGAGCTCCTGGTGTCGGCCGACGGGAACGCCCCGGAACTGCCCGTGGCGGCGGGCGAGGAGGGCGTCCGCCGGTACGACGGGCGGGCCGTCCACCGGGAGCGGGACATCGAGTCGAGTGGCGTGGGCCTGCCGTGGGGCCAGTTCCGGGCCTGGGCGAACACCCTGGGCGGGGCCAACGCCGCCGGGCACAAGAACGGCCAGGGGTGGACGAACGCGCACACCCCGACCCTGCGGCAGACCGACGCGAGCACGGTGAGCGTGACGAAGGACGGGCTCCGGGCGACCACGTTCCGGTACATCTCCGGGGCCTGGAAGGCCACCAACTCCGACCAGCACAAGCTCGCCAAGGCCGGCGGGGAGTGGACGCTGACCGACGAGACCGGCAACACATTCACGTTCTACGACGACTCGGTAACGACCCCGCTCGGCCGGGTCGGCCGGCTCAAGCAGTACACCGGCCGGAACGGGCAGGTCGTCACGGTGACCGCGTACACCGGGGCCGGGGACATCGCCGAGGTCCGCATCCAGTCCGGCGCGACGGTGGACGTCTGGGAGTACGCCTACGCGGGCGTCGTCCACGCCGCCGCCCCGCAGCTCGCGAGCGTCACCCAGCGGCGGTCGACGGACGGGGGCGTGACGAGTTCCGCCGTCCGGTCGGTCGAGTACCGGTACTACGCCGCGGGCGAGGCGTACGGGAACGCCCACGACTTGAAGGCGGCGATCGTCCACGACGGCGACCTGGCGTCGCCGATCATCCGCACGAGCTACTACCGATACTACAAGCCGGGGGAGGCGAACGGGTACGCCGGCGGGTTGAAGTACGTCCTGCTCGACGACGGGTTCAACCGGGCCGCGACCGCGTACGGGGTGACGATCGACACCGCCCACACCCTCACGGACGCCCAGCTCGCCGTCTACGCCAACAACTACCTCGAGTACCGGCCGCTCGCGAACGAGTTCGACAACGTCCCGAAGGTGGCCAAGGAGGTCGTCCAGGGGGCCGGGTGCTCGACCTGCGGCGGGGCGCAGGGCAAGGGCACGTACACGTTCGAGTACCTGACCCGCGGCAACCAGTACGGGACGATCAACGGCGACCAGTGGGACGCCAACTCGTGGTTCCGGCGGACGACGGTGACGAAGCCGGACGGGAACAAGGAGGTCACCTGGAGCAACGCCCGCGGGCAGGCGATGCTCCACGAGGTCCGGGAGTACGCCGCCGGCAGCCCGACCGGCCGGAACTGGCGGACGTACAACCGGTACGACGCCCAGGGGCGGCTGCTCTGGACGGCCGACGCGGTCGCCGTCACCGGGTACGACGAGACGAAGGGCGACCTGGTCAACCTCGTCAGCAACAACGCCCAGTACGTCTCGGACACGGCCGGCAAGGTCCTCGTCTACGCCTACGGCACGGCGACGACGGCCACCACGACCACGCCCGGCGACGTCCTCGGGTACACGAAGACCACGGCCCTCAAGCACGGCGAGCTCGACCCGACGGCGGGCCTCCTGTCCCACCAGACCTACATCGCGCGGACGGCGAACGGGGCGACCGTGTACGAGGTCGCCTCCACGTCGGCCTACCCGGTCGACGACACCACGAACGTCAACGACGCCTCGCGGCGGACGACCACCTTCGGCTACCAGTGGTTCACCGGGGCGAGCGGGCTGTTCCCCCAGGCGGTCACGGTCACCCTCCCGGTCGTCGCCACCGCCCAGAACGGGTCGGGGGTCGCGACTTCCGCCGTCACGGTGTTCGACACCCTCGGTCGGGTCGTCTGGGAGAAGGACGCGGCCGGGTTCCTGACGCACACCGCCTACGACCTCGCGACCGGGGCCGTGGTCAAGTACATCGAGGACGTGAACACGGCGCTCACGGCCGATTTCGCCGACCTCCCGGCCGGGTGGGCCACGCCGGCGGGCGGCGGGCTGCACCTCAAGTCCACCTACGAGGTGGACCGGTTCGGCCGGGCGGTCACCGCGGTCGCCCCGAACGGGCGGGTGGACTACCAGCGGTACAACGACGTGACCCAGGAGGTCCGGACGTACCCCGGATGGGCGGGGGTCATGACCACCGGCCCGGTGATCGTCTCCCGCATCGACCGCCGGGGCGGGACGGTCACGGTCGGGGCGGACACGTTCGCGTACTCGTACGCCGAGCAGCTCACCATGTCCCCGACGTGGATCGACATGGACGGCCTCGGCCGGCCGACCGGCACGGAGGCGGTCTCCAACGTCCAGTCCCTGTCCCGGCAGTACCAGAACCAGTCCGGCCAAACGGTCTGGAGCGACGCCTACCACGCCGTGTCCGGGCTGACGTACTACGCGGGCGGGCTGCCGGCGTTCGCGCTCGGGGCGTCGGGGACGAACTTCGACCGGACGGTCATCGGGTACGACAACCGCGGGCGGCAGAACCGGGTGACCACGCCGGCCGGGACGCTCACCCGCACCGACTTCGACGTGCTGGGGCGGCCGGTCGCCACCTGGGTCGGGACGACGGACGGGGTCGGCGGGAACATGACCCAGACCGGGGCCTACGAGTACGACGGCGGCGGGGCCGGCAACGGCAACCTGACGAAGGCGACTCTCAAGCCGGGCGGCGGGCAACCGGACCGGGTGACGGCCAACGTCTACGACTGGCGGGACCGGGTGGTGGCGACGAAGGCCGGCGTCGAGGCGACCGAGGCGGAGGACGTGAACCGGCCGATCACGACGTTCGAGTACAACAACCTGGGCGAGCTGTGGCTGGTCGAGACGTACGACGGGGACACGGTCACCCCGGCGGCCACGAACGGGGTGTTCAACGGGCTGCCGAGCGCCCGGCGGCGGGCGCGGGTCATCACTTCGTTCGACGCCCTCGGCCGGGCCTGGCGGACGGACGTGTACAGCGTTGAGCCAACGAGCGGCGCGGTCAGCACGAACACGCTTCAGACGAACACCTGGTTCGACGCCCGGGGCCTGGTCGCCAAGACGGCCGCGCCGGGCGTGCTGGTCGAGAAGACGGTGTACGACGGAGCGGGGCGGGTGGCGAAAGCGTACACGACCGACGGGGGCGGGGACGCCGGGTACGCGGACGCCCTGACGGTGACCGGGGACGTGGTGCTGGCCCAGGCGGAGTTCGCCTATGACGGCAACGGCAACCTGCTGTCGGCCGTCGTCCGGGAGCGGTTCCACGACGCGGCCGGCACGGGCGAACTGGGCACGCCGACGACCGGCGTCCCGGCCCGCGTCAGCAACACGGGGTACTGGTACGACCTGGTGGACCGACTGCGATCCGTCGCCGATGTGGGCACGAACGGCGGCACGGCATGGACGCGGCCGACGGGCGTGCCGGTCCGGTCGGACACCGTGCTCGTATCGACGACGGACTACGACGACGCGGGGCGTGCCACCCTGACGACCGACCCCCACGGGGTGATGACCCGCTTCGAGTACGACGCCCTCGGCCGTGTGACCAAGTCGGTCGAGAACTTCGTAAACGGCACGGTCAGCGATACCGACGACAAGACGACCGAGTACGCCTACGGCCCGGCCGGGCGGAAGACGCTCACCGTCAAGCTGACGGGCGGCGGCGGGCAGACGACCGAGTGGGTGTACGGGGTGAGCCCCGGTACCGGGAGCGGGGTCACGTCGAACGACGTGGTGTCGGCCACCCGGTGGCCGGACCCCACGACCGGGGCGGCCAGCACCGGCGAGCAGGACGTGGTAACCGTCAACGCCCTCGGCGAGGTCGTCACGCGGACGGACCGGAACGGCAACCAGCACGCCTACACCTACGACATCGTCGGGCGGCTGACGGACGACGCGGTGACGCTGCTCGGGGCGAACGTGGACGGCGCGGTCCGGCGGGTTTCGACCAAGTACGACGAGCAGGGCAACGCGTACCTGCGGACGAGCTACGACGCCGCGGCCGGCGGGAGCGTCGTGAACCAGGTCCAGCGGGCGTTCAACGGCCTCGGCCAACTCGTCACCGAGTGGCAGGCGCACGCCGGGGCCGTGGACACCGGCACGACCCCGAAGGTCCAGTACGCCTACACGTTCGACCCCGGCGTCGGGGGGAACCACTCGCGGCTCACCTCGGTCGTCTACCCGAACGGGCGGACGATCGCCTACTCCTACGGTACGGCCGGCGGGCTGAACGATCGCATTGGCCGCCTGGAGGCGATCCAGGACGGCGGGACGACGCTGGAGGGGTATCAGTACCTCGGCCTGGACACCGTGATCGTCCGAAGCCACCCGCAGCCGGGCCTCGACCTGACCTTCCTCAAGCAGGGGGCGGAGTCGACCGGCGACGCCGGGGACCAGTATTCCGGCCTCAACCGTTTCGGCCGGGTGGTGGACCAGCGGTGGCGGCGGACGAGCGACGGGTCGCACGCCGACCGGTTCGCGTACACGTACGACCGGGTCGGCAGCCGCGTCGAGATGGAGAGCCTCGTCAACCCCGCGTTCGAGGAGACGTACACGTACGACGGGCTGTACCAACTCTCCGTCTTCGGCCGGTCGGGGGTGGCCCCGCGCACGCAGTCCTGGGACTACGACGCGGCCGGGAACGTGGAGGGGGTGACGACGGACGCCGTGACCCAGGCCCGGACGCACAACCGGCAGAACGAGGTCACGGCCGTCGGCGGGCTGACGGCCCCGGCGTTCGACGCGAACGGCAACCTGACGACCGACGAGGCGGACCGGCGGTTCGTGTACGACGGGTGGGACCGGCTGGTCGCGGTGAAGACCGCGGGCGGGGCGACGGTGGCGACGTTCGCCTACGACGCGGACGGGCAGCGGGTCCTTGACGTGATCGGCGGCACGACGACCGACCTGTACTACTCGGCGGACTACCAGGTGATCGAGGAGCGGGTCGGCGGGGCGGCGCGGGCGAGCTACGTCTGGAGCGCCGTGTACGTGGACGCGCTGGTGGCCCGGGACCGGGACGCGGACGCGAACGGCAGCCTGGAGGAGCGGATCTATGCCGTCACGGACGCGAACTTCAACGTCACCGCGTTGGTCGATACGGCGGGGGTCGTGCTGGAGCGGTTCACGTACGACCCGTTCGGCCGGTTCGACGTGTGGACGCCGGCGTGGGTGGCGAAGCCGGGCGGGAGCGACGTCGGGTGGGCGTACCTGCACCAGGGGCTGCGGTACGTGGGCGTGGTCGGGCAGTACGACAACCGGGCCCGGTGGTACTCGCCGACGCTCATGCGGTTCACGACCGCCGACTCGTGGGGGTACGCGGCCGGCGACGTGAACCTGTACCGGTACGTCGGCAACGGCCCGAGCAACGCCACCGACCCCAGCGGCCACATCGCCCCCGTGGTGGCGGCGGCCCTTGGTTACGTCGGCCGGGTGGCGGCCGGGGCGGCCGTTGGGGTCGGGGTGAACGGTCTGATCAACCTGTATTGCGGCCGGGAATTCTTTTACAACTGGGACGTGGCGGCGGTCGAGGGGGCGGCAATGATGGCCGTGCCGGGGTTCGGGTCGGGGGCGCGGGCACAGACGGCGCACATGGCCGTGTCCGGGGCGGTCGGGGAGGGAGCCGCGAGCGCGTACGGACAGTACTCGCGGACCGGGCACGTGGATTGGAACAAGGTCGGGGAGGCGGCGGCGTACGGGGCGGTCGGAGGCGTGGCGTTCGGGTGGGCGGGCCGCGGGGTGGCGGCCGGCGTGCGAGCGGTAGGCGGGGCCGTGGGCCGCGGGTTGGGCAAGGCCGTGCACAAGGCGCTCGCCCCGTTCCCGAAGACGCACGCCGCCGTCACGAACGCGGCGAAGCGGTTGGGCGTTAACATCTGTTTCGCGGCCGGGACGCCCCTTCTGACGCCCGATGGTAGTAAGATGATTGAGGACTTCCGCGCCGGGGACATGGTGGTATCGCGGGACGAGCACGACGCGGCCGGTCCGGTCGAGTCGAAAACCGTCGAGGAGGTGTTCGTCCGCGAGGGATTAGTTTGGCACGTCCACGTCGGCGGTCAAGTGATCCGGACGACGGCTGAGCACCCGTTCTTCGTCGAGGTTCGCGGATGGACGCCGGCGAACAGGTTGCAGGTAGGTGATCGCCTCGTGACGGCCGACGGGCACGCAATAGTAATCGAAGACCTGCTCGACACCGGCGAGTGGGATACGGTCTACAACCTCCGCGTCTCGGATCACCACACGTATTTCGTCGGCAGTAAGGATTGGGGTTGGGCGGTATGGGCGCACAATGCCGAATGTGTTTTATATCATGGATCCCGCGACGGGATTGCCGGGAAACAGTTTAGTCTCGAGGATGTCGCAAAACGACCCACTCACTTAACATCTGCCGATCCAGCAGTGTACCTCACCGATGACCTTAAGAGAGCGGCTCAGCAATATGCGACACCGAAAGGAGAGGTTGGCCGGGCTGTCATTCCTGATGAACTCGCGCAGGCCATGAAGCAAACGGACATGTACGGAAACATTGAATATGTGGCTAGAACGCAAGCGCATATTGAGGCACTGAATCGACACTTACAAGTAAAATCCACAGCCCAAGCGCTCAAGGAGTGGCTATACGGGATGGGGTAAGGATAAGTTATGAAAGATATACACAATACTGACGCAAAAGACTTAATTGCCAGAGTGCGATCATTGTGGCTGCTAGTGTCACTACTTCGGATCAATAGATACGATTTCCCTCTTGATGGCTTGATATCGAGCCAATTGGAGCAAATGCGATCTAAGGCAGTATCAATCATTAAACTGATCTCTGCGACGACGGCGTTTGAATATCTTGAGAATGAGTTATTATCAACAGTCGACGACATTCGAGCTGTTTCAGGTCAGAATTTTTATACAGAGGAGAATGTCAAGCTGTATTTGTCGATAGCCTTGGAATCAAATACCGTCATATCAATTGATTTTGGCACTTTTGCACATGCTAAGGCCACACTCGCCCCGCTTATTGCCCAATACTTATATAGATGTTATTGGTCAATATGCTGGTTACGCGCCGCCTTCTACTCGTGTTACGAAACCAAGGAGTTGCCATCTCTAAAGAATAACTGGAAAGTCATATGCGCACAACTAGTGGAAATCACCTCCTGCACCCATCTCTATGATCCGGATGTTCTCGCGCCTGAGTGCGCGCGTCGTTGGTTGGAATCCGATTTGGTTCTAGGGCTTCGACAAAAAATGACAGCGGAAATGCCTTATGCCAGCTCGTTTCAAAGAATTCTATCTGAGGTCGAGGAATGTGCGTCAGATAAAGAGGTGTCAATTTGAGCAATTTTAACTATAAAGCTACGCTTAGTATACTTTAGTATCAGAGCAGCGAAAGCGTCCGGCGAGTTGGTCTGTCGAAGTGCGTGCGGGATCGGCCCTGGTCGGGTTACGACGGCCGCCAGCGATCGGGCAACAGGTCGGACACGTCGGCGTCGGGCGGTCGGGCCGGGAGGTGGGCGAGCAGGTCGCGGACGTAGTCCCAGGCATTCAACCTGAGCCGCTTGGCGCTCGCCACCACACTCAGCAGCACGGCCGCCGAGGTGAGGCCGGCGTCACCGCCGACGAACAGCCAGTTGCGGCGACCGACGGCTAGCGGCCGGATGGCCCGCTCGGCCGGGCCGTTGTCGATGGAGAGTCGGTGGTCGTCGAGATACCGCACGAGCGTCGGCCACTGATTTCGGGCGTAGCTTGGTGATCGGCGTCGAAAGCAGGTCCACCTCGGCACCCAATCCAGGTCCACGGTGCGGGTGGGTGAGAGGGGTCACTTCTTCGGCTTGATCGTCTTCTCGGTCTTCGCTTTCATCGACTCCCGGAACCGGTAACTTTCGCCGTTCATCTCGAAGATGTGGCACCGGTGGGTCAACCGGTCGAGCAGGGCGGCCGTCATGCGTTCGCCCTGGAAGATCGTTCCCCACTCGCCGAACGGCAGGTTGCTGGTGATCAGCAGACTCTTCCGCTCGTACCGGTCGGCGAACACCTGGAACAGGAGCTCGGCCCCCGACCGGCTGAACGACAGGTAGCCGAGTTCGTCGACGATCAGCAGGTCGAGCCGGTCGAGGGCGGCCAGCAACCGGTCCAGGCGGTGCTGCTGCTGGGCGGCTTCGAGTTCGGTGACGAGGTTGGCCGCGGTGGCGAACCGGACCCGCGGGCCGAGCCGGCAGAGGGCCAGGCCGATGCCGGTGGCCGCGTGCGTCTTGCCGGTCCCGCTGCCGCCGATCAGGCAGGCGTTGTACCGCTGGTCGATCCAGTCCCGGCGGGTGAGTTCGAGCAGTTTCTGCTTCGGCACGCCCGGCAGGGCCGTGAAGTCGAAGGTGTCGAACTCCTTCGTCACCGGGAAGCCGGCCGCCCGGATGCGGGCGGCAATCGCATTCGCGGTGCGGGCGGTGACCTCCAACTCGGTCAGTCGGAGCAGGTAGCTGTCGTACGGCTCGTCGCGGTCGGCCGCCTCACGGGCCAGTTTCTCGTGCTCGGCCAGCATGGTCGGCAACTTCAACTGCTTCAGGTTCGCTTTGAGCAACAGCGGGGTCGTCTCGGTCATCGTCGCCTCCGTCGGGGGTGGGGGTGAGGAGTCGGTTGAAGCGGGCGAGGTCGGGCGTCGGCACGCCGAACGCGGCGACGCCCGGCGGCGGCCGCGTGACCCCGACGGCGAGTCGCTCGGCGGTCCCGGTGATGGCGGCCGGGGTCGGGTCACCGCGAGCCAGGGCGAGGAGGATCGCCTGCTCGACCGTCGCCAGCGGGAACCGGGCCAAGAGTTGCAGCACGCGGATGTAGTGTCTCGCCCCGGCCCGCAGGCCGCGGTCCGCCTCGAGCCGTTGACGCAGAGCCGGGAACGCCGGCGGCAGGTGCCAGTCGCGGTAGACCGGGGCGTGATCCAGGGCCGCCGGCTTCGCCCCCAGGACGACCAGGAAGTGGAGCGGGTCGAGGACCCGCTGGTGCCTCGCGTAGCTGCGGGGGTGGGTGGCGATGACGTGGTTGTCGGCCACGACGTCGACCCGATCGACGAACCCCTTCACCGTGACGCCGCGGAAGGCGTACCGCCGGGGCACGCTGTACCGGTTCCCGTCGAACCCGACGGTCTGGTACTTGTCCACGCTGCCGGGGCCGATCACGCACGCCTCGAACGGTCGCGCCGTTACCGGCAACGCCGCCGCCCGGTCCCGCTCGAACCGGGTGCCGACCGTCTCGGCGTTCGCCCCGCACGTCCGGTCGCGGGCCTGCACGCAGCACCGCCGCAGGTGGTCGTTCAGCCCGGCCAGGTCGTTCACCCGCGGCACCGGCGTCGCCCACATCCGCTCCAGGTCCTTGACCCGGTTCTCCACCCGCGGCTTCTCCTGGGGGGTGGCGGGCAGGCAGAACTTCGGCGCGAATAGGAAGTGGGACGCGAGCGCGGCGTACCGCGGGTGCAGGGTGCGGTCGCGGCCCCGGCGGATGTGAACGGCCACCGTCGTCGGGTTGTCCCACCACAACTCCTTGGGCACCGCCCCGAAGAAGTGGAACGCCTCGCACAGCCCGTGCAGCACCGCCTCGGCCCGCTCCGTCGGCAGGGCGAGGGCGAACGGGGCGTTCGAGTAACTCCACGTCACGATCAGCACCGGCACCAGCCGGCGGCCGTCCGGGAAATCGACGTGGATGTGGCCGAAGTCGGCCTCGCACCGGTGCCCCGGCGGGTGGTCGAGGGGGATGAACGTCGCCCGTCGCTCCCGCCGGCGGTCCCGCAGGTGCCGGCGGACCTGGTCGTACTGCCCGCGGTAGCCGTGTTCGGCCACCAGCCGGCGGTAGATCTGCGACGCCGTGTGCCGCTGCTTCGGCGGGGCGGAGGCGTCGGCCGCTACGATGGCATCGACGATCGCCCGGAACGGGCCGAACACCGGGGCGGCCCGCGGCTGGGCGAGGGTGTACGGCTTCGGCTCCGGGTCGGCCAACGCCTTGCGGATGGTATCCCGGCCGACCCCGAGTTGCTTGGCGATCCGGCGGGCGCTCAGCCCGTCCCGGTGGAGTTGGCGGATCCGGGCAAAGTCGTCCACGGTACGCATCCTGGCCCCCCGATGACGGCAGGGAAACTGCCCACGGGGGTTGTGCTACCGGTGGACCTGGATTGGGTGCCGAGGTGGACCAGAATTGAACGCCGATCACCAGACGGGCGTTTACAGAGGTGAGGCATTTCGTCGGGCGGTGCAGACCTTCGACGCGGCCGGTCGCAGGCCGACGGGGTGAGACGTTCACGGTCTCTCGGCGGTCAGGCCGCGGCGCGGTGGTAGTGCCGCAGCAACCCGCCCAGCCGCTTCCGGCACTGCACCCGGCCGCGCGGGAACGGCAGCACGCCCGGCGGGTCTTCGGTTAGAGGGACGTTGCCGATCCCCTGGTGCGGCCGCTCGGAATTGTAGTGGGTTAAAAACTCCGTCAGCAGGTGCCGCAGGTGCTTCTCCCCGAACACCACGAAGTGATCGAGCAGCTCCTGCCGCAGGGTCTGCGCGAACCGCTCGGCGTGGGCGTTCAGGTTCGGGGCCTTCGGCCCGACCCGCTGCACGACGCCCCCCTCGGCCGCGAACACCGCGTCGAAGTCCTTCGTGTACTTCCCGTCGTGGTCGATCAACAGGTACCGCGGGGGCAGGCCCATCTCCTCCATGCGCATGGTCGCGTTCCGCGCTTGCTGTTTCACCCAGTCCGGGCTCGGGCTGGCCGTCACGCCGGCGACGAATGCCCGGCGGCTGCCCGGGTGCAGGAAGAACAGGACGAACACGTCCACGATGCCCCGCGTCGTCCACGTCTTGACCGTCAGGAAGTCGCTGGCCCACAAGGTCGCCGCGTGGCGTTGCAGGAAATCGGTCCACGTCCCGACCCCGCGCTTCGGGCCGGGGTCGAGGCCGGCGTCCCGCAGGATGTTGATGACCGTCGACCGGCTGACCGACTGTACGCCGAGCTTCCTCAGCTCGCCGAGGATGCGGCTGTACCCCCAGCCGGTCTCCCCCGCCAGCCGGAGGACCACCTTCCGCACGTCGGCTTCGGTGCGCGGCCGGCCCGGCGGGCGGCGCGGCCGCCGCGCGGGTCTCTCGCCCTTCGCCCACCGGGCGAACGTCCGCGGCGAGACGATCGAGATCAGTCCGGCGACGGCCGACCCGAGCGGCCGGCCGAACTTGACCAGCCTCGCCCGCTCCCGGGGCGTGACCGTGATCCGGTCGGGGAGCTTATCCCGAAGGATCCGGTTCTCCTCCCGCAAGTACTCGACCGTCTGGGCGAGTTTCCGCTCGCTCAACGTGACCAGGATGAGCCACAATGGCTCCAACAGGCGGGGCATCTGTTCCCCAGGGTTTCGCGGGGATTTGCGGGATCGGACATGGTTTTTGTACACCGGCGGAATGCCGGGGAATCCTCGGACCCATCCCGCCCCGCGCGATTCGCGGCCGCCGGGGCGCGATCCTGCCGGTCGTGCCGCCGGGGTCAGACGGCTCAAGTGATAAGAGAAAGTCGCGCCGACTGTTTACCCGCCTGTCGTTGAGTTTTGGCGCGAACCCGTTTCGACCCGTCGGTTAACAGGCGGCGCGACTTCCAAGTTCGAAATCCGTTCCACTCGGACACCGGGTAGGATTCGGAACGGAGTCGTTTTTCAGACGCATTTTCGTCTGCCGCTTCGACGAAATCACCTACGAAACAAGGCAATCCGCAACCGACGGGGCGAACTCTCGCGCCGAGAGTCGCGCGCGAAAAGTTCGAAAACTGTTCTACCCGGGGAGCTGCGGGACGTGCCAGAACCTCGCGGACGCGGGAGAGGTTCCCATCGGCCGAGAGTTCGGCGTGACGAAGGCCGGCGGCGCTATCTTCACCCCGCCGGCACACCCCCACTGCCAGTGCTCGCTGGGGTGAGCCTTGATCATCTACCCGGCCAGAAACTACGGAACGGTCCGATCCGATTCGGAGTTGCTTTCATACCGGGCTTGTGTCGCATCAAGGGTGAGTTCTCATCCTTTGACCGACACGCGAGCGCCGGCCTCACCACGTGCTCCTCGACGAGCTGGCTGGCCCGGACGACCGGGACGTCCTCGGGCTGAATCACGGTGATCTCGTCACCGTCGAACGCGAGCACGTTCAGGTAAAACGCGCTTCTGGACTCCTTGGTTGAAACGTGTTTCTGGCGAAGCAGGAACGTCGTTTCCAATCCTTCCACATCACGCTTGAGAAGCACGACGGTGTCGTCCGGATCTGCTGATGCTTTGCCGGACGTAGTAGCTACCAAGTCCTTCAGTTCCACAGGGGTAATAATACCCGAAATCGACTTCACAGCCGGCGGCTCACTTTGCCGAACGGTCCCGAACACGGTCGCGACGGATACGTCTAGCGTGACGGACCCCGACTGCCGCAGCCGCTCTCCGTAGACCGACCGGAGGTACGCTTGGTTGGCCGTGAACACGAGGTCGGGGCGTTCGGCGTTGTTGACCCGATCGCTCAAAAACCTTGTCAATCGATTCGTCCACAGGCCGATGTCTTCGGGGCGGGTCGGCAGGGGATCCAATGATCGCTTGAATTCATTCGCAAGCGCCGCGGCCCGCGCAACCTCGTCCATCGCTCTGGTGTACCGATCTCGAAGCGCCCGTTGCCGGGCTGGCGTCCAGTTTGTCCGGGGGAGCGAAAGGTACCATTCGAGAAATGGGTCGAGGCTGCCGACGTAAGTCGGGGGTGGGGGGATCGGGCGGGGGGCGACCTCGTCCACCCCGCGGGCCAGGTCCGTGCGGTGCGCGGGAACCACATCCAACCGGTCCAGCGGCCCGAGCAGGATGTCCCCGACGGCGGTTTCCTCGATGAGCCAGGTCTCGACGAAATGCTGGCCGTCGGGGCGCGTCAGGCGGAGGAGCGTCGGGACCGGGTAGCCCCCGGCGTCGACGGCGGGGGCGTCCGTCCCGGCCGCGGCCGCCACGTCCCGAAGTTTCATCCGTTCCGGTCGGAGGACGACCCGGCGGCTCTCGCCGTCCCGGCACACCTCGAGAACGGGGTGCTTCGCGTTCGGTTCGCGAGGCCTGTCGGCGTGCGGCGTCCGACAACCCGCCGCGACCGCCGCGACAGCGATCACGACCACCGACTGGAGTAACAGTAACCGCGCCATCCCCGCCCCTCCCGCCGGCCGGAGCCGCATTACAAGGAATCGATCCCGAACGCCGTGACGACGTCATTGCCGTTCGGGTCCTGGGTCGGGTACGCGTACCCGTTCCCCGCGGCGTCCACCGCGACCAGCACCCCGAGGAAGTCGAACATCCCCGCGGCCGTCTCCCGGAGGACGGGCGCGCCGCTGTCCCCGGGGACGCCGAACGGTTCGGCCGTACTGGACGCAATCTTGAAGAGGCCGAACGACTTGAACAGCGTGCCGCCGTCGAGTTCGTTGTTCGTCTCGATCGTCGCGCTCGTGTCTGTGTCCACGACCTTGCCTTCCCGCCCGCCCGTTTTCTTGCCCCCGTGAATCACGACGTCGCCGACGGCCGGGAGGGCCCGGAAGGAGTCGATTTGCAACGTCTGGCCGTCAACCCGGACGTCGGGGTCTGGCGTGACCCCGTTCGCCAGTCGGACGACGGCGACGTCCATGGGGGAGAGCCCAGGGTTCGACTTGCCCGCTTGGGTCACCACGCCGAGTGACGCCTGGGTGTCCGCGAAGACCTCCGAACCGATCCCGCCCGAGACGTGCTGCGCGGTCAAGATCGCGGCCTTGCCCTCGATGTCCGTGCAGGCGATCGTGATCGTGCCCTTCCCACCGTCGCCTTTCACAAAATCCCCGCCCGCGGGGCTGGTGGCGACGAGCGCCATCGGGGCGGTGGCGTCGAGCCCCAGCACGCCCCCCGCCGGCAGGCGGAATTCCAGCGCCGGTCCGGCGGTCGGCACAAGAGTCGCGGGGCCGACGACGGAGACCCGGACCTCTACCCGTAGCACGACGTCGACCGCCCTCCCGTCCGCAAGCGTCGCGCGGACGGGTACTTCCGCCTGAGTATCCCCGGTCACATTCAAGTCCACGGCCGCCGGCTTCCTAGGTGCCGGCCGTTCGGCCTTGGGCTTCGTGGCTCTCGGGGTTTTCGATGCCGGCTTGGTTTCCTGCTTCCTCTTCGCCATGTCCTTCTCCGGTGTGGGATGGGCGCGGGCTTTGGGGCCCGCGCCGCTTTTACTTCATCACGTGGGCCCGCGGGTCTGTGACCGGTGCGGGAACGCGTACCGCGGGGACCGCCGTCGCCGGCACCCCCACGGGGCACGAGCCGCCGGGCTCGCATCGGTCGCTACACGCGTTGACGTGCCGCTCGAGGAACTCCTGGATGCGGGCCTCGAGGTGGGGCTCCCGGACGTCGAAGTACTCGACGGCGACGACGGTGGTGATCGCGTGGAGCCCGAGCTTCTGGACGCCCGCCTCCTCCGCCTTCGCCGTGTCGCTGATGGCCTTGAGCTTCGGCAGCACGGCCGAGACCTGGGAAACCAGGTTGGCGACGTCCTGGATCGAGGTGTCGGTCAAGTCCTGCTTGACGGACTTGAAGAACTGGCCGCTCGACTGCGTGCCGTACGCGATTTTCACGTCGTTGGTGCCCGACAGCGGCCGCTTGAAGTCGACGGTGTACAGCTCCTTCCGCGTGATGACCTCGTACAAGACCGCCCGGGTGGCACACACCTTGTCGACCCTCGAGAACTTTCCCGCGTCCGACAGGGCGGGCGGGGCGGCCGCGGTGATCCTGGCCTTCAATTTTTCGATCTCGTCCTTCAGCGCCTTGACCCGCTCCGGCAGGTCGAGGAAATCCGAGCTGCGTTTGGCGTCATTCACCAGGGCCTCGAGCTCGGCCTGGAGTTTCGCCAGCCGGGCCTTCATCTGGTCGACGGTCATGGGCTGCTCGGTGGCGGTCGCCTGAGCTTGGATCAGTTCTGTCCCGCCGGCCCGCGCGGATCCCCCGGTCATCGGCATGGGTGCCGGGGCCGGGGCCGGGGTCGGCAAGGGCGACACGGGGGCCGGCTGCAGGTCAGGGGTGACGGCCTTGCCTTTTGGTCCCTTGAAGTATCGCGTTTCCGTGACCGTGACCTGGACGTGGGTGGGCACGTCGAGCGTCTCGGGGATGCCCTTGAGGCACTTCACCTGGCGGCCGTCGGAGTAGTTGTCGTAGTCGTAAATCTTGCTCTTGATGGTGCTGCAGGCGCTGAGCAGCAGGCAGCCGCCCGCCGTCGCGAGGCCGCCGAAGACGCGTGACCGGTTCATGGTTGGTACCTATTGTGTGTGGTGTTGGGTGCGGACGGGTTATTGGCCGGGGAAGCGCTTCTCGCAGGCTTCGTGTTTCAGGTCGACCGGCTTGCACGGGGGCGTGCAGTTCACGTAGTCGGCCATGAACTGACGGACGCAGTCGGTGAGGTCCGGGGCGTTGACGTCGAACAGCTTGACCGCCACCAGGTGGTCGGTGTAGACCATGGCCAGCGAGCCGTCCGCGGGCGTCGTCACTTCCTTCGTGTCCGCCACCGCCCGGGCCTTCTTCAGGTTGGAGAGCACGTCCGGCAGGTTGGGGATGATGGCCGCGATCGTGTTGATCGTCTTGTCCTCGATCTTCGTGTCGTACGTCGAGAAGAATTGCTTGTTCTCCGTGTTGTTGAAGCCCGCCGCCTGGTTCAACGTGCCCGCGCCCGGGCGTACGGAGTCCACCATGAACACCTGGTCCTTGTCGATGACGCGGGTCACGACGAACCGGGACACGGCCCCCTCGACCTCTGTGAAGTCCGGCTGGTAGAACCGCCGCTCCATCACCTTGATCTCGAACCCGGTCGGCACCTTGACGGTCACGGGGATGCCGCGGACCTTCTTCGTGTCCCACCCGCCCTCGATCGGGTTCGGGGTGACGTGGGTGCTGACCGCCGACCGGCATCCGGCCAACGCCGCCCCGCACGCCACGGCCGCCAAGGCCGCGCGCGCGACTCGATGGATGGACATCCTGTCTCCTAAAACTGGGTTAGAGGCCGAGACGCGCCGGGGCGCGACCGTGGAACTTGATCAATTCCCGCGAGATGACCCGAGGCCGTGCCTGAAAGTCCGAATGGGGTCGTCGTGGGCGGTTTGTTGGTCCGTTCCAACTGTCGGAACTATCGACAGACACCGGCTTGATTCTGCATGCAGAATTTCGCAACTGGGCCGGAAAATCCGTTCGTAACGCCCGTTGGCCCCGACCTCTCGCCCTGCCATAGGTCTGTCGTAATTCGCCCTCAAGAGGTTGCGTTTACTCGGGACTGGAGCCTGGGGCGAGGCGCACGGCCCAAGGCGTCATGGTCAAAAACCATGTCCACCGCGAACGGCGGCGATTCCCGGCCGCCAGTGCTTGGCGGGTCGCGGAGTGGATGTCTGAAATCGGGGTCGATTTAGTGGACTTACGTTTACATGGGTGAGACAATTCACCGGCCGCCACGCACCTTCGACGCGGCCGACCGGAGGACGACCAAATGAGACGTTCGTGACCTCGCGATGGTCAGGCCGCGGCGCGGTGGTAGTGCCGGAGCAGCCCGCCCAACCGCTTCCGGCACCGCACCCAACCGGACGGGAACTTGAGGATCGCGGGCGGCTCGCCGTCGAGCGGGACGTTCCCGATCCCTTGGTGGGGCCGCTCGGCGTTGTAGTGGGTCAAAAACTCGGACAGCAGGTGCCGCAGGTGCTTCTCGCCGAAGATCACGAAGTGGTCTAGGCACTCCTGACGCAACGTCTGGGCGAACCGCTCGGCGTGGGCGTTCAGGTTCGGGGCCCTCGGGCCCACCCGCTGCACGGTCGCCCCTTCGGCCCCGAACACCGCGTCGAACGCCTTCGTGTACTTCCCGTCGTGGTCGATCAGCAAGTACCGCGGCGGCCGGCCGAGCTCCTCCATCCGCATGGTCGCGTTGCGGGCCTGCTGCTTGACCCACGTGGGGCTCGGGCTGGCACTCACGCCGGCGACGAACGCCTTGCGGCTGCCCGGGTGCAGGAAGAAGAGCACGAACACGTCCACGATCCCGCGGGTGGTCCACGCCTTCACCGTCAGGAAGTCGCTGGCCCACAACGTGGCTGCGTGCCGCCGGAGAAAGTCCGTCCACGTCCCGACCCCACGCTTCGGGCCGGGGTCGAGACCGGCGTCGCGGAGGATGTTGATGACCGTCGAGCGGGACACCGACCCCACGCCGAGCTTCCGCAGCTCCCCGAGGATGCGGGAGTAGCCCCACCCCGTCTCCCGCGCCAGCCGCAGCACGAGGTCGCGCACGTCGGCGTCCGTTCGCGGCCGCCCCGGCGTGCGGCCCGGCCGTCGGGCTGGCTTCTCGCCCTTCACCCACCGGGCGAACGTCCGCGGGGACACGATCGAGATCAGCCCGGCGATGGCCGACCCGAGCGGCTGGCCGAACTTGACCAGCCGGGCCCGCTCGCGGGGCGTGACCGTGATCCGGTCGGGGAGCTTGTCCCGCAGAATCCCGTTCTCCTCCCGCAGGTACTCGACGGTTTGCGCGAGCTTCCGCTCGTCGAGGGTGACCAGGATCAGCCACAATGGCTCCAACAGGCGGGGCATCGGGAACCCATCAATTCGCGGGGGATTTGCGGGAATGGACATGGTTCTTGTACACCGCCGGAACGCCGGGGAACGGCCGGCTTTCGGACCTGCCCCGCGGTTCCTCGCGACGGACGCGCGATCCTGCCGGTCGTGCCGCCGGGAGCGAGACGGCCGTAGTAATGAGGAAATGTCGCGCCGACTGTTTACCCGCCGGTCGTTGAGCTTTGGCGTGAACCCGTTTCGACCCGC
>JAESGS010000347.1_pt1 | contig 43501 bp, 41 predicted proteins | sample 9269761 | NCBI WGS metagenome assembly JAESGS01 (sample SAMN15741799, study PRJNA653493) | algae metagenome | isolation source: Cyanosarcina radialis HA8281-LM2 and co-occurring heterotrophs from damp... | place: USA: Makauwahi cave, Hawaii | collected 2011-01-06 | reverse complement strand
AATTGCGGATCTTGAAGTTCAATTCCAGGAAAAGTGCGCAGCGGTTTTCCGTCCGGAATTGCGGATCTTGAAGTTCAATTCCAGGAAAAGTGCGCAGCGGTTTTCCGTCCGGAATTGCGGATCTTGAAGTTCAATTCCAGGAAAGGTGCACAGTGGTTTTCCGTCCGGAATTGCTCTCAGAAAATGAGCTATTCCGCCATCATCTCGCCCGTTCCGCCGAAGGCCGGCGGGAAGTCGCGATACTTCGGCAGGCCGTCCTTCATCGGCAGCACCGTCTCCTGATAGTTGACGTGCAGCATCGGCTTGAAGGCCAGCGACGGGATTGCCGCGGCAAAGACGTCGGTGACACCCCAGAGCGGATGCTCGGTCATGAGATGTCCGCCGCAGGCCTTGCACCATTTGCGCACGCTCGTTGCCGTTTTCTGGTAGCCGACGAGATTGTCTGAACCCTTGACGATCTTGACCTTCTCCGGTGGCCAGAGCGTGAAGGCGTTGACCGGACCGGCCGACCAGCTTCGGCAGGAACTGCAATGGCAATAACCCATGGCGGCCGGATCGCCGCTCACTTCGATCTCGACTGCGCCGCAGAAGCACTTTCCGTTGAGGCTGCCGTTTGCTGCCATGACTTTCTCCTTTCGGTTCTTGTCGCCCGGAAATCCGGCTCTTGCGGATAACCGGCGTGAACCTGCCTGAGGGTCTCACTCTGAGCCCTGACGTCAACGCCTCCTTTCGAGCTAGTTGCACTGCCGGCTGCCTCGGAAATAAAAGATGAGTACGATACTCATATTTGTTGTGCGCACCGCGCGGACGCGTTAATGAACGCCGGCGCTGCCTGTCTGCATCGCGCCCTGTCTCTCATCTTCGCTCTGCCGACGGCTCAGGATCGGCCCTGAAACCTATCATGCCAGAGAAATCAACTTCGCATTTGATGCTCGACGACGCGATCGTGGCCTACTACGACGAGCTTTGCGCGGTGACGCGGCGGCGTGGTCACCAGGCGGCAACCGCAAACGAGGTGGTTCACGAGCTTTATGTTCGGCTGGTCGATCGGCGCACGCCGCTTGAGGGCAAGTCGTCGCTCAGGGCGTTTCTGCGCCGCGCCTGTGTCAATCTCGGCATCGACCGGCTGCGGCGCGACCGCTTCGAGCTCAAGCTTTTCTCCGGTAGCGAAGAAGACGCCCTGGCTGTCGCGAGCGATATCGCCGCGCCCGATGCCAACATCGATCTTCCCCGGCGGCTGGCAATCCTGAAGAGGGCGATCATGGACATGTCGCTGCAGCGGCGGCGCGTCTTTCTCGCAAGCCGCATCGGCAACCTCACCTCGGATGAAATCGCCATGCGCACGGGGATCAGTCGCAACATGGTCGAGCGGCATCTGCGCAAGGCCTATCTGCATTGCCTCGACCGGCTGGAGGAGGTGTTGTGACGGCGCGCGACAGGAGGATGCGCGAGCAGGCGGTGGACTGGCTGGTCCGCCTGACGGGCGATCCCGACGATGAAGCGTTGCGGCTCGCCTTCGAACGCTGGCGCGCGGAGGATCCTGCCCATGCCGAGATTTTTGCGCGCGCCCAAAGGGCGATCGGCGACGCATCGCTCTTGATCCGGCGTGAACCGGAATTTGCCCAAAGGGCGGTGAAGGGGACAGGGACGCGGCGAAAAACCGCAACTGCGCTGGCAGCCATCGTCAGCGTCGGCGCCGGCATCTTTGTTGCGCTCGACGGCGCCATGTGGATGAAGGCGGACGTCATCGCCGGCAAGGGTGAAAGGCCGATCCTTACGCTTGAGGATGGCTCGACGCTGCAGCTCAACGCCCAGTCGGCTGTCGCCTATCAGTTCACTTCCGCCGAGCGGCGGATCGTGTTGCTGCGTGGCGAGGCCTTTGTCCAGGTCGCGGCCGACCGGAGCCGGCCCTTTGTCGTGGAGGCTGGAGGCGGCACGACGACGGCACTCGGGACGGCTTTCGACGTCAACCTCACCGACGACGGCACCAGCGTCACAGTTCTCGAACACGCGGTATCGGTCGCGACGGACGCGGCAATGCCGCCGCGTCGCGTCGCGGTCAACGAGCAGGTCAGCTACGACCATGACGGCCAGCTCGGCGATGTCGCGCCGATCGATCCGTTCGTGGCGGCAGCATGGCGGCAGGGGCGCCTGGTCTTCGAGGAACGCACGATCGCGTCCGTCGTCGAGGAAATCGGGCGCTACGTTCCCGGTAAGATCCTGATCGCCGATGCCGGCGTCGGCGCCAGGCGGGTGTCCGGCAGCTTCGATCTCTCCGATCCCGTCGGCGCATTGCAAGGCCTTGCCGAAGCCTTCGACGTCAAGGTCACCCGGATCGGACCTTACGTCACGATCCTGCGCTAAAAAAAATCGAGGACGAGGTGTCCCTGAACCGGCACCTCGTTCGTCCAGAAACCAGACCCCGGCCGTTTCGGCCATCTCTCTGTCTGGAACTATCATGCCATATTCGAATACGACCGGCCGCCGCCGCCAATCTGGAATTCTCAGCCTGCTGATGGCAGGCACCGTGCTTGCCCTCGCCACCACCGTCGCTCTTGCGCAAGATACGGTGCGGCATCACGTCGACGTGCCCGCGGGCAAGCTGACGACGGCCGTCAACCGCCTGGCCTCACAGCTCAAGCTGCAGGTGGTGTTCGACAGCTCGGTCGCCTCAGGTGTCACCACGCCAGGCCTTTCCGGCGAGATGACGGCCGAAGAGGCGCTGGCGCGGTTGCTAAGCGGAACGGGCGTTCGCTATCGTTTCGTCGGCGGCTCGACGGTGAAGCTGATGGGTGCGGTGGAAGCCGCGACGCCGGCGGACGGCGAAGGCACGAAGCTCGCGCCCATCGTCGCCCGCGGCGACGCCAAGGACGGTGACCGCGCGCCGAACATTGCGGTTCTTGACGCCGAGGACATCGAAAAGGCCCAGGCATCGAGCCTACCGGAATTGCTGCAGAAGACACCCGGGGTGTCGATGGGCGGCGGCGTGCGCATCGAAGGACAAACGCTCGCCATCCGCGGCTTCGCAAGGCAGTCGGACGTCCGCATCATCCTCGACGGCGCGCCGAAGAATTTCGAGAAGTACGACCAGGGCACCGTCTTCATCGAGCCCGAACTGCTCAAGCGCGTCGAGATCGAAAAGGGCGCGACATCAGTGCGCTATGGCAACGGCGGCTTCGGCGGCACGGTGCTGATGGAGACCAAGGACGCGGCCGACATGCTGAGGCCCGGCGAAGAATGGGGCGTCTGGGCCAAGTCCGGTTTCCAGAGCGCCAACCAGCAGTTTCTCGAAACCGGCGCGCTCTACGGAAAGTCGGATTTCGGCGGCCCCATCACCTATGACGGCCTTCTGGCCGGCACATGGCGCAAGAGCGACGACATGCGCGTCGGCGGCGGCGAGGTCTACAACTATTCCAACTCGAAGCTGACCACCCTACTTGCCAATGTCGGTGCCGAATATGACGGCCACGAGATCAGGGGGACGGTCGCCTTCGGCCAGAACGACAATTGGGGGCCCGTGGCCGCCATCCGCGGCCAGTCGGCGCCGTCGGATTACAACATCACTCGCTACGGCTACAAGGAAGCGATGCGCCGGCTCCTCACCTGGCGCGAAATCGAGGATTTCACCTCGACGCTCACCTATAGCTATACGGGCGACAGCGACCTGGTGAATTACCGCATGATGGGGAGCTTCTCGTCGACCAGCCAGCATGCGAAGCGGCCCGACATTCCGGGGCTCAACCCCAGCGCATCCGTCGGCGGCTACGAAAACGATGCCAGCTACACCGACATCAAGTTCGAAGCGGAGAATATCTCCAACTTCACGCTCGGCGGCCTGTCGCACAGCCTGAACTACGGCATTCAGTACCTGGATCATGACCGCGACATCTGGATGTACGACATCGCCAACCGCACCCAGGCGCAGTACAACTACGGCTACTACGCCCCCTGGTTCATGCCCGAGGGCACGCAGAAGACCTTTGCCGCCTTCGTTCGCGACCGGATCGAACTGACGGACACGTTTGCCGTGACGCCGGGCCTGCGCTATGACCATGTGCGCTCGAAGGGCGTGCCGAACGAGGCGCAGCGCTTCAACAATCCGCTGGCCGGGCACGACTATTCCGCCGTGTCGCACCAGGGCGTGACGCCGGCGATCAGCCTTTCATGGGAAGCGACGCCGTCGGTGCGGTTCTTTGCCGACTGGGCCTATGCGATGCGCGTGCCCAACATCGACGAGCTCTATTCGACCCAGAGCGTGCTTACCAAGGCTTCCGGCACCAGCCGCGATCTGGAGGTCGAGCGCAACAGCACCTTCAACATTGGCGTCGACTTGAGCTTCAACGACGTGCTGACGACCGACGACATGCTGTCGACGCGCATTTCGGTCTACAACAACCACGTCTCCAATCCCGTAACGCGCCGGTTCGGCACGGCCAATCTCGCCGACGTCACCGGCAACGTACCGTTTTACTGGAACACGCCGTCCTACGATATCCGCGGCATCGAGTGGCAGGCGCACTACGAGACCGAGCGTATGTTCGCCGATCTCGGCGTGTCCTGGATGACTGGCGAACGGACCGGAGCCGTCAACAACGTCTGGGGGCCGGACACCTATATCAACGATCTGGCGCCCCTGACCGTGATCGCGACGGCAGGTATAAAGGTACCGGATCAGGATCTCGCCCTCGGCTGGACAGGCACCTTCGTCGACGACCAGAACCGCACGCCTTACAATCAGGGCGGACAGACCTACGCGCGCCCGCCGAGTGCCGGCTATGCGGTCCACGGCCTCTTCCTCGACTGGACGCCGACATCGGGCTTCATGGAGGGTGGCGAAGTGCATCTCGCCGTCGACAACATCTTCGACAAATACTACGAGCCCTATCTCAGCGACGGGATCTCGGCGATGCCCGGCCGCAACTTCAAGATCGCGATCAGCCGCAAGTTCTGAGCGCAATGTAGGCCCGACCGGCTCGCATGCGAGCAGGTCGAATGTCCTCCTACGCCCCTCCGCGCAGCGGTGGCGCTTGATTGCGGTGCTCCGCCCGCCTCTATGTGTAAAGTTGCGCATAATAGGTTACGAGCTTGCCAATCCTTGCTTGACAGCCGTCGATTGCCCGTATCTTAATCATGCTCTCAGATTGAGCATGATCAATCCATTCACATGACCTCGATGGTCGACGGGCAGTTTCGCCCCATGATGCCCCCATCTTCGATGGGCCCGGCGTCGTGGGGTTTTTGGTTTTTGGCGGGTACATGAGCGGCGCGGTAAAGATCGGCATCCTCTATTCGACCACCGGGCCCTACGGGACGATGGGTCGCGACTGTCGCGACGGCGCGGAACTGGCGATCGAGGAGATTGCGGCAAGCCATCCGGGCCGGATCGAGCCTGTTTTCATCGATCCGGAAGCCAATATCGACCGTTATCTCGAAGGCGCCAGATCGCTGCTGCGCGACCACGGATGCCGCCACATCATCGGCACCATTACCTCGCTCGCCCGTAAGGAGGTCATTCCGCTCGTCGAAAAGCACGACGGCCTGCTCTGGTACATGTGCCCCTATGAGGGCTTCGAGGCCAACGACAACGTGATCTATACGGGCGGCTGCCCGAACCAGCATTTGCTGCCCTTGCTCGACTATCTGCTGCCGCGTTTCGGCAACCGGCCCTATCTGATCGGCGCAAACTATGTCTGGGGCTGGGAAATGAACCGCCTGGCGCGCGAGCTGGTGGAGGAAGCCGGCGGCGCCATCCTCGGCGAGCGTTACCTGCCGCTCGAGGAAACTGCGGTCGAGCGGATCGTCGCCGAAATCGAGCAGCGCCGGCCGAGCTTCATCCTCAACAACCTCGTCGGTCCTTCCAGCTACGCCTTCCACGCGGCGATCCGGGCGCTCGCCGTGCGCGATCCGGGGTTCCGGCCGGGAAATTGCCCGGTCGTCAGCTGTGACCTTCAGGAGTGCGAGTTGACGGACATCGGCCTCGGGGTCGCGACCGGTCAGCTCTGTGCCGCTTCCTATTTCGACACGGTGGTTTCGCCCGACAATGCGGCCTTCAAGCTTCGCGTTGCCAGTCGCTTCGGGTCCGCGCGGCGCATTTCCAGCCTGTTTGCCAGCGCCTACGCCTCCGTCAAGCTCTGCGCCGAGGCGATCATCGAGGCGGGCGTCGACGATCCCGCGACGATCACGCAGCTTGTTTCGGCGGCGCCGCGTCAGAGTGTGCTCGGCCCACTCAGGATCGATCCGCAGACCCACCATGCGGCGTTGCCGTTCCATCTCGGCCGCATCAGCGACGACGGCGGCTTCGATATCGTCACGTCGCTGCCGTCGATTGCCGCCGACCCCTATCTGACCGGCCAGCGCAAGCGCAAGGCGCCCCAATTGCGGATCGTCTCATGAGGGAAACACCGAACTTCACCGGCTGGCGTGCGACGATCCTGCACCGTGAAGACCAGACGACGGAGCGGCTCGTGCGACAGCTCAAGCTCTTCGGCTTCGACGTCACCGTTCAATGGCAGCCGCTCGATGCGCGCGACCTGCCCGATATCATCCTCGTCGACGCGGATCAGGGCTGGAGCGGGCTCTTGCCCTGGAAGGACGAACAGGCACCACGGCCGTTGATCGCCTTGCTCGGCTCGGAAGCGCCGGGCCGGGTCGCCTGGGCGATGGGGCAGGGGGCCGCGGCCATCATCGCCAAGCCCGTCGCCTCCTCGGCGGTCTACCCGGCCCTGGTGCTGGCGGTTGGGATCCACGATGAGCGCCGCGCCGTCGCCGACAAGATCGCCCATCTCGAAGAACGGGTGCGTATGCGCCCGCTCGTTCATGCCGCCGTGCAGAAGATCGGTCAGGCCTGCCATGTCAACGAAGAACAAGCCTATGGAATCCTGCGCAATTGCGCGATGAAAAAGCGCCTGTCGATGGAGCAGATCGCCGGTTCCATACTCGGCGGTGCCGAGCCCCTGCCGGAGGCCGGTTGATGCAGGTCTTGAAATCCATGTTCAGGCAGCCGGCGGCGCTGTTCGGTCTCGTCGTCGTGGCACTGGTGGTCATGCTCGCTTTGGCCGCTCCGCTGATTGCCCCCTATAGCCCGGACGAACAGATGTTCGACGGGCTGACGCTCGAAGGCGCGCCGTTGCCGCCGAGTGCGCAGTTCCTGCTCGGTACCGATACGCTCGGCCGCGACCTCTTTTCGCGCCTGCTCTATGGCGCGCGAACGTCGCTGGTCATCGGTCTCGTTGCCAACGGCGTCGCCGTCTCGATCGGGCTGATGATCGGCATTCTCTCGGGTTATCTGCGCGGCCTCGTCGGCAACGCGTTGATGCGCTTCACCGATCTGATGATGGCCTTTCCGGCGCTGCTGCTGGCGATCGTCCTTGCCGCCCTGCTGCGCCCGAGCCTCTGGATCGTCGCCATGGTGATCGCGCTCGTCAACTGGGTTCAGGTCGCCCGCATCGTCTATACCGAGACCCGCGGCCTCGTCGAGCGCGACTTCATCCTCGCCGAGCGCTCGCTCGGTGCCGGCCACGGGCGCATCCTGTTTCACCACATCCTGCCGCATCTGGTGCCGACGGCGATCGTCTGGGGCACGCTCGGGATCGCAACGACCGTGCTGCTCGAAGCGACGCTTTCCTTCCTCGGCATCGGTGTCCAGCCGCCGACGCCCTCCTGGGGCAACATCATCTTCGAAAGCCAGAGTTATTTCCAGGCCGCGCCCTGGCTGGTGTTCATCCCCGGCGCCGTCATCCTTTTGACCGCGCTCTCCTTCAATCTGGTCGGCGATGCGCTCCGCGATATCCTCGACCCGACGCAACGCGGGAGGGGCTGAGATGGCGGTCCTTCTGTTGCGCCGTCTCGTGCAGACTGCGCTCATCCTGCTCGGCGTTGCCGCCATTACCTTCCTGTTGCTCTATGCGCTTCCCGCCGATCCGGCGCGCATGATCGCCGGGCGCAGCGCAACGGCGCAGACGGTCGCCAACATTCGCCGCGAACTCGGGCTCGACCAACCGTTGCTCGTTCAGTTCTGGAACTATCTCCAGGGGCTGGTGCAGGGCGATCTCGGCCGTTCCTACGCGCAGAAAACCGATGTCGGCACGTTGATTGCGGCGCGCCTGCCGGCAACGCTGATCCTGATGGCGGCCGGCATTTTCGTCGAAGTCCTGCTCGGCGTGTTTCTCGGCGTCGTCGCGGCCATCCGGCGCGGCGGTTTCGTCGATCGCCTCGTGATGATGGCTTCCTTCGTCGGCGTCTCGGCGCCGCAATTCGTTGCTGCGCTGCTGTTGCTCTATGTCTTCGCGGTCACCCTCGCCTGGTTCCCGATGAGCGGCTTCGGCAGCTTCGCCCATGTGGTCCTGCCGGCCCTGACGCTCGGTATCCTCGGTGCCGGCTGGTATGCGCGCATGGTGCGCTCGGCGATGATCGACGTCTTGAACCAGGACTATGTGCGCACCGCACGCGCCAAGGGACTGTCCTCGTTCCGCATCATCTTCCGCCATGCGCTGCCGAACGCGCTTCTGCCCGTCATCGCCATGATCGGCATCGATATCGGCCAGTTCATGAGTGGGGTCGTCGTCGTCGAGGCCGTCTATGGCTGGCCAGGCATCGGCCAGCTCGCCTGGCAGGCGATCCAGCAGGTCGACATTCCGATCATCATGGGGGTGACGCTCGTTTCGGCGCTCGCGATCGTGCTTGGCAACCTCCTTGCCGACCTCGTCGCGCCGCTCATCGATCCGCGCATCCGCGCCCGCTAATCCGAAACCAACCAAAAAGGGGAACAACAATGTTCAAAAGCTGGCTTCGAACTTCAACCGTCGCTGCGGCACTGCTCGCAGCACCGCTCTCGGCCCTTGCACAGGATGCGCCGAAACAGGGCGGAGATATCGTCATCACCTACAAGGACGATATCGCCACGCTCGATCCCGCCATCGGCTACGACTGGGTCAATTGGTCGATGATCAAGAGTCTGTTCTCGCGCCTGATGGACTACAAGCCAGGTACCACCGAGCTGGTGCCGTCGCTCGCCGAAACCTTCGAGGTGGCGCCCGATGGCCTCACCTATACCTTCAAGCTGCGCAAGGGCGTGAAATTCACCAATGGCCGCGAGATCGTCGCCTCGGACGTGAAGTATTCGATCGAGCGCGCCGTTGACCCGAAGACACAAGGGCCCGGCGCCGGTTTCTTCGGTGCGATCAAGGGCTTCGACGATCTGTCGGGCGGCAAGGCGGCGACGCTTGAAGGCATCGAGGCGCCGGATGATGCGACTGTCGTCTTCCACCTATCGCGCCCGGACGCCACCTTCCTGCACGTGCTCGCCGTCAACTTCGCCTCGGTCGTGCCGAAGGAGGCGGTCGAGGCTGCCGCCGGCGATTTCGGCAAGAAGCCGGTCGGCTCCGGTACCTTCATCCTCAAGGACTGGACCGTCGGCCAGAGCCTGACCTTCGAGCGCAACCCCGACTATTTTGTCAAGGACATGCCGCATATCGACAAGTTCACGGTCGAGGTCGGCCAGGAGCCGCTGGTGGCTCTGCTGCGACTGCAGAAGGGCGAGGTCGATATTGCCGGCGACGGCATTCCGCCGGCAAAGTTCCTCGAAATCAAGAATTCGCCCGAAGGCGCCGAGATCATCGTCGATGGACAGCAGCTCCATACCGGCTATGTCACGCTCAACACCAAGGTGAAGCCCTTCGACGACGTGAAGGTTCGTCAGGCCGTCAATATGGCGATCAACAAGGAGCGTATCACCCGCATCCTCAATGGTCGCGCGACGCCTGCCAACCAGCCGCTGCCGCCGCTAATGCCGGGTTATGACAAGGCCTTCACCGGCTATGGCTATGACGTCGAAAAGGCGAAGGCGCTGCTCGCCGAGGCCGGACATGGCGATGGCTTCGAGACGGTGCTCTATTCGACCAACACCGATCCGCAGCCGCGCATCGCCCAGGCGATCCAGCAGGATCTGGCCGCCATCGGCATCAAGGCGGAGGTGCGGGCGCTGGCCCAGGCCAACGTCATTGCCGCCGGCGGCACGGAAGGCGAAGCGCCGATGATCTGGTCGGGCGGCATGGCATGGATCGCCGACTTCCCGGACCCGTCGAACTTCTACGGCCCGATCCTCGGCTGCTCCGGTGCGGTCCAGGGCGGTTGGAACTGGTCGTGGTACTGCAACGAGGCGCTCGACAAGCGCGCGGTCGCCGCCGACTCCATGTCCGATCCGGCAAAGGCCGCCGAACGCCAGGCCGAGTGGGGCAAGATCTTCACCGACATCATGGCCGATGCGCCGTGGGTACCCGTCACCAACGAGCGCCGCGTCGTTGCCAAGTCGCCGCGCATGGGCGGCGACGGCGACATCTACGTCGATCCGACCCGGGTCATCAACTACGACGCCATCTTCGTGAAAGAGTAAGCGTCAGGCTCTCCGGAGGTCGTCTTCGGGGAGCCTCTTCATGAGTTTGGGAGAGATTTCATGTGCGTTGCCTGCACACACACCATCCATCGCGCCAAGCATCATTTCGGCTGGAACCGCGATTTCAAGCCGACGCTGATCGCCAAGCCCGGTGAGACCATCCATTTCGAATGCCTGGATTCCTCCGGCGGTCAGCTCGGCGCCGGTTCGACGCTTGAGACATTGGCCTCGCTCGATTTCGAGAAGATCAATCCGGTGACGGGGCCGGTCTATGTCGAAGGTGCTGCGCCCGGCGACGCGCTGAAGGTGACGATCCGCCGCTTCGTGCCCTCGGGCGTCGGCTGGACGGCCAACATTCCGGGCTTCGGCCTGCTTGCCGATCAGTTCACCGATCCGGCGCTGCACATGTGGTCCTATGACGCGAGTACCATGGCGCCGGCGCTCTATGGACCGGGCGGCCGCGTGCCGCTGAAGCCCTTCGCCGGAACCATCGGCGTCGCGCCGGCAGAGTCGGGCCTGCATTCGGTGGTGCCGCCGCGCCGGGTAGGCGGTAATCTCGACATTCGCGATCTCACATCGGGCGTCACGCTCTATCTGCCGGTCGAGGTGGAGGGCGCTCTGTTTTCCATCGGCGACACCCACGCAGCCCAGGGTGACGGCGAAGTCTGCGGCACGGCCATCGAAAGCCAGATGGAGGTCGAGGCCACGATCGAGCTCGTCAAAGATGCCCGTCTCGCCAGCCCACGGTTCACCACGCCGGGTCCGGTGACCCGTCATCTCGATGCTGCCGGTTACGAGGTGACGACCGGCATCGGACCGGATCTGATGACCGGCGCGCGCGAAAGCCTGATGCGCATGATCGACCTGCTTGGCGCCGAACATGGCCTCAGCCCGGTCGATGCCTATCTGCTCTGCTCTGTCTGCGGCGATCTCCGCATCAGCGAGATCGTCGACGCTCCGAACTGGGTCGTTTCCTTCTACTTCCCGAGGATCGTCTTTTCGTGACAATGGCAGTACCCGTGCTCGGCATCGATGGCCTCTGCGTCGATGCGCTGACGCCGCAAGGACCGCGAAGGGTCCTTGATGCCATCAGCTTCAACCTCATGAGCGGCGAGACGCTGTGCATTGCCGGCGAGAGTGGCTCGGGCAAATCCGTGACTTCGCTTGCCGTCATGGGGCTCCTGCCGAAGGCATCGCTGCGGATCGCCTCCGGCAGCATCAAGCTCGAAGGGCGCGAACTCTCGAAGCTCTCCAACAGCGCGATGCGCAGCGTGCGCGGCGGCGATGTCGCGATGGTCTTTCAGGAGCCAATGACATCGCTCAATCCCGTGATGTCGATCGGCGAGCAACTGACCGAGGCCATTCGCGAACATCAGGGTTCCGAGGGGGGAACCGCCAGCGCCGTCGCCCTGCGCATGCTGGATGCGGTGCACATCACCGAGCCGTCCCGGCGCATGACGCAGTATGCGCACGAGCTCTCGGGCGGCATGCGGCAGCGCGTGATGATCGCGATGGCACTCTCGTGCCGACCCAAGGTGCTGATCGCCGACGAGCCGACGACGGCGCTGGACGTCACCGTGCAGGCGCAGATCCTGACGCTGATGAAGGAGCTGAAGCGCGAATTCGGCGCCTCGATCGTGCTGATCACCCATGACATGGGCGTGGTCGCGCAGATGGCGGATCGCGTGGTCATCATGCAGCAGGGCCGCATCGTCGAGCAGGGCGACGTACTGCCGATCTTTCGATCGCCGCGGGAGCGTTACACGCAGGAGCTATTGTCGGCCGTGCCGAGGCTGGGGGCGCATGCCGGCACCGACGGCCCGCCGCGCATCGCCGCAACGGCTGCGGCACCGGTCCCGCGGGCGGCGAACCCGGTCCTGTCCGTGCGTGACCTCGCCGTCCACTACGGAAAAAAGCCCAGCGGACTGTTGGGTGGAAAGAAGCTGGCCGCCGCCGTCAGCGACGTTTCCTTCGACATCTTCCCCGGTGAGACGCTGGGGCTCGTCGGCGAAAGCGGATCGGGCAAGTCGACCACCGGCAAGGCGGTGCTCGGCCTCATTCCATTCGATGGCGATGTGGCGATCGACGGCCAGCAGATCGGCGCGTTGTCGCAACGCCAGATGCGGCCCGTGCGCCGCTCCGCGCAGATGATCTTTCAGGATCCCTATGCCTCGCTCGACCCGCGCATGGCGGTCGGGGCGGCGATCGCCGAGCCCCTGCTCATCCATGGCATCGGCAATCGCAGCGAACGCACGGATCGCGTCGCCGATCTGTTGCGCCGTGTCGGCCTCGGGCCCGATGCCGCCAGCCGCTATCCGCACGAGTTTTCCGGGGGACAGCGGCAGCGCATCTGCATTGCCCGCGCGCTGGCGGTCAATCCGAAGCTGATTGTCGCCGATGAAAGCGTGGCAGCGCTCGACGTCTCGGTTCGGGCACGCGTGCTTGATCTGATGCTCGAACTGCAGGAGACGATGGGCCTTGCCTATCTCTTCGTCTCGCACGACATGGCTGTGATCGAGCGGATGTCGCACCATGTCGCCGTCATGCGCGGCGGCCGCATCGTCGAGATGGGAACGCGCCGCGCCGTGTTCGAGGATCCACAGGACGCCTACACCCGGGCGTTGATGGCCGCGGTGCCGCTGCCGGACCCGCCGATGCGGAAAAGCGCTTAGAGCGAGATGACAAAGCGGGTGCGGCTCCCGCCCGCATCCCGCTCTTGTTTGAAACAATCCCGATCGCTCATTGCTGAGCGAGGGCTTGCGGCAATACGATGCGAGCCGAGAGGCCGCCGGTTGGTCGGTTGCGCAGTTCGAGTTCGGCGCCGGTTCGGTCAAGCGCCCGCTCGACGATGCTGAGGCCGAGGCCACTGCCGGCCGCTGCCTTGAACCGGCCGCGGAAGAAGCGCTCGGTCACGCGCGGCATCTCCTCCTCGGGGATGCCAGGCCCCTCGTCGTCGATCGCGATCACCAGATGCCGGTCCCGTATCTCGGCGTGGCAAGAGACCATCGCGCCCGGTGGCGAATGGTTGATGGCGTTTTCGAGCAGGTTGCGGGCCGCGAGACGGAAGAGGTCCGGGTCCATGCTGATCCTGAGACCTGACATCGCCGCGTCGACGACAATATCGACGCGACGCGCCTGCCCGGCGAGTTCGATCCGAAGACTTGTCAGCATCTCGCCGAGATCGAAATCGGCGGCCGGCCTGCCGCTTTCGGTGGCTTCGACCGAGGCAATATCGAGCAGTTGCCGCACCAGCTTGCCGGTCCGGTCGACACCGGCGACGATCTGGCCGAGCGCCTTCTCGCGGATTTCGCCGTCGTCGCTGGCGAGCGCCACCTGCGCCTGCGTCTTCAGGCCCGCCAGCGGCGTACGCAGTTCGTGGGCGGCAAACGCGATGAAGTTCTGCTCGCGCTCGCGGGCGCCAGCGACACGGGCAAAAAGGCCGTTCAGCGACTTCAAGACCGGGCTGATCTCACGCGTCGTGCCCGTGTCCTCGATCGCGTGCAGGTCGGAGGCTTCGCGCGCGGCAAGGTCGCCGGCAAGCTTGCGCAGCGGCGCGAGGCCGCGCCCGACGCAGAGCCAGATCAGCACGGCGAGAAGCGGAATGATCAGCAGCGCCGGCAGCAACAGCCCCTTGACCAGGTCGTTGACCAGCCGGTCGCGGATGCGCAGGTTGTCGCCGACGAGCACGCGAACGCCGAGGCCCGCATTCTCCACCGCAAAGACCCGCCAGGTCTCGCCGTTGATGACGGTTTCGGAAAAGCCCATCGCATGCGGCGCAAGCGTCGTGTCGGGCGCGCTGTCCGACTTGCCGATCAGGGTCCCGTCCAGCGACCAGATCTGGCAGGAGAGCTGGCGGTCATAATGCGGGTGCTCGAGCAGCGGGATCTTGATCTTGCTCTGTGCCGGACGGTTGCCGTCTGTGTCGCCCTCTTCCTTCATCATGTCGGGGCTGACGATCAGCGAATTCACCATGCGCGCCGCTTCCATCAGCCGCGCATCGAGCACGCGCTCGACTTCGGCGCGGGTGCTGAGGAAGATCCACACGGTGGCAGACAGCCACAGGAGGCCCGTCGTGATCAGGAGGATGGCGAAAAGCCGAGCCCGCAGCGATTGCATCACGCGGCTCCGCCGAGCCGGTAGCCGATGCCCCTGACGGTTTCGATCAGTCCCGGGCCGAGCTTGTTGCGCAGATGGTGGATGTGCACCTCGACGGCGTTGCTTTCGATTTCCTCCTGCCAGCCGTAGAGTTTGTCCTCCAGCTTGGTCTTGGAGAAGATGACGCCCGGATGCGACATCAGCGTATGCAGGATGGAGTATTCGCGCCGCGAGAGTTGCACCGGCTTGCCCGCCTGTTCCACCGATTGCCTGGCCGGATCGAGCCTGAGCGTCGACCATTCCAGCGCGGCGCTCGCCCGCCCGCTGGAGCGTCGCGCCAGCGCCCGAAGCCTGGCGGCGACTTCGTCGAGGTCGAAGGGCTTGCCGAGATAGTCGTCAGCGCCCGTGTCGAGGCCGGCAACGCGATCGCGCACGGTGTCGCGTGCGGTCAACAGTAGCACCGGAATGTCGCTCTGCCTGGCGCGCAGGTCTCTGAGGATGTCGAGACCGGAGCCGTCGGGCAGCATCAGGTCGAGCACGACCGCGTCGAAGCCGTTGGCGGCCAGCGCCGTCGCGGCCGCATCGCAGGTGCCGACGGCATCTGTGGTGAAGCCCGCCAGCGCCAGGCCGACCTTCAGGCCGTCTCTAAGGATATCGTCGTCTTCGACGATCAGGACTCGCATCGCTACTCCTAACATTTCTGAGAGCGCGATCCTTTAGTCGCTCCCTTAAGGCAGCCTTAAGGTAGGACTTCCCTCTGAGGCGGCATTGCAACAATCGAATCGTTGAATGCCCGATATGACCGAAGCACACGAGCCTTCTTCTTCCACGGCCGATCACAAGACCGGCATCACGCTGACCCGCCGCAGCCTTGTCGTCGGTGCGGCCTCGCTGTTCCTCACCGGTTGCGCGACCGCCCGCCCGACGCCGGCGGTGGTCCCGGCAGCCGTCACGCCCGTCCGACCCGCGGCCGGCCGGACGGTGCCGCCGATGTACTATGCGATGCCCGACGAGCAGTTTCCGATCCCCGAGGTGAAGATCGCCGAGGTCGATCCGAAGTTCTGGCGGCAGGAGGTGGGTTATCCAACCAGCGAACGGCCCGGCACGCTGATCGTCGACACGCCGGCGAAATATCTCTACCACGTGCTGCCGGGTGGTCGGGCGATGCGCTACGGCATTGGTGTCGGACGCGAGGGCTTTGCCTGGTCGGGTCGAGCGATCGTCGCCTACAAGCGCAAATGGCCGCGCTGGACGCCGCCCGACGAGATGGTGGCGCGTCAGCCGAAGCTCGCTCCCTACAGCATCGCCAATGGCGGCATGCCCCCGGGCATCAAGAACCCGCTCGGCGCCCGCGCGCTCTATATCCACAAGGACGGCAAGGACACGCTCTACCGCATTCATGGCAGTCCCGAGGCATTTTCGATCGGCAAGGCGGTCTCTTCCGGCTGCATTCGCCTGCTCAACCAGGATGTCGTCTACCTCCATGATCAGGTCCGCGACGGCAGCACCATCGTCGTCATTCCAGATCCGACCAAGGGCGACATGGCGATCGGTTAGGTGAGGGCAGGGAGCGAGCGCGGGAATTCTGCAACACTTCGAAAACGAGTACCGCCTCGCGCAAGCGATCCACGCCAAAGAAAGATTTTCACCACATTTCGGTCACGGTTCGGCCCAACAGCCTTGGGCCTCCCCTCGGGCCTCCCAACCGAAATCTCCAACCTGGAATTGAATAAAGTGTCGATGAATTTGTCCCGCCGCTCGCTGCTCGCGGTGATCGCCAGCTCTGTTTTGAGCGCCTGCACGCAGATCCCGAAACCCGAACCGAAACCGAAGCTGATCGAGCCGATCGGCGGTGATGGCGGCTCGCCGGAAAAGGCGGCGGATGCGGCGGGCGTGCCGACGAAGACCTTCGACTATGCCAGGATCTACGCGCCGGTGAAGGACGAAGGCTACGACGTCCCGGGCATCCAGTACACGGAGATCAAGCCGCAGTTCCTGCGCCAGGAAGTGGCCTATGCCACCAACGAGCCGCCCTATTCGATCGTCGTCGATACCCAGACGATGTTCCTCTACTACGTGCTGCCCGGCGGCCGCGCCATCCGTTACGGCGTCGGTCTTGGTGCAGCCGGCCGCGCCTGGAAGGGACGCGCCGTGGTGCACTGGAAGCGCAAGTGGCCGCGCTGGACGGTGCCCGACGACATGGTCGCACGCCAGCCGCATCTCAAGAAATACGGCATCGATGCCGGCGGAATGGATCCGGGCCTCGACAATCCGCTTGGCGCCCGCGCCATGTATATATTCCAGGACGGCCAGGACACGCTCTACCGCATCCACGGCTCGCCGCAGTGGCGCTCGATCGGCAAGAACGCGTCGGCCGGCTGCGTGCGCATGCTGCAGCAGGATGCGATCGATCTCTATGATCGCGTCAGAGGCAAGACGCCGCTGCTTGTCCTGTAAGGGGCGACAATCTGGCGTGATTTCTGCGCCCTTGCCGGACGGATTGCCTCAAAGCGGCTGCGGAAGCGGCAGTCCGTCCGGTCCCATCAGCATATAGTCCGGCGACCGCTGCACCGGCTGGGAGTCCGGCAATGGTTGCCCATCCGGCAGGGGCTGCGCGTCCTGCATCGGCTGCGATTGCACCATGCCTCCGCCGGAGAGATCGGTGACGACGATCGGCGTGCCGTTCGGCACGCGGTTGTAGAGATCGACGACATCCTGGTTGATCATGCGCACGCAGCCCGACGACACCGACTTGCCGATCGTCCACCATTCTGGTGAGCCGTGAATGCGGTAGAGCGTGTCTTCGCCGTTCTGGAAAATGTACATGGCGCGGGCGCCGAGCGGGTTCTTGAGGCCGGGATCCATGCCGCCCGCTTCGATGCTGAACTGCTGCAACTCGGGTTGGCGGGCCACCATCTCGTTCGGCGGCTTCCAGCGGGGCCACTCGCGCTTGTACTGGATGACGCCGCGGCCGGCCCAGGCGAAACCGGCACGCCCGAGGCCGACGCCATAGCGCATCGCCTGGCCGCCTTCATAAACCCGGTAGAGAAAATGGCTGCCGACATCGACGACCAGCGTTCCCGGCTTTTCGCCGGTCGGATCGGCGACCATCTGGCGATAGAAGCGCGGATCGATCTTATCGTAGGGAATGGCCGGCAGCGGGTAGGGCTCGTTCGGTTTCTCGCCGTACATGTCGGCCAGGAACGTGTTGGTCTCGGGAACCGGCTCCGGCGCATAGGAGCGCGTCACCGTAGGCCGCGGCGAGGCGCAGCCGGCGAGACCAGCGGCCGCCAACCCGGCGGAAAGCTGCAGGAAGGCGCGGCGGCGGATCTCTCTTTCGAGCATGTAAACCTCGATCGTCCTCTATTCGCTACCGGCGATGCAACCGACCCTTTAAGTCAATTGTGCGTCGCCAGCCGACTGAACGATCACAGGCCGGCGTAGGGGTCCGCCAGCGCCGCTTCGGGTCGGCTGATAGGATACTTAGTTCCCGAGATCTTCGCGGCTAGCTTTTCAGCGCCGTTTTTCTCAAGAAGCGCGCGGAAGCTCGGATGCATGCCGCCATCGACATAGGCGTTCAGTGGCGCCGACGTCTGGTTGGTCATCATGCCGGCGAGCTTCGCGTCCTCCGATTGCAATCGCGCCACCAGCCCGGCGTCGGGCGTGGAGATCGCCGCTGGGCAGGCGGCAAGCGGGTCGGACGGCTCGCCGTCGGCAAAATCGGTGTTGAAGACGTAGCGGCGTCCGCAGGCCGAAACCTTCGGCTGGCGCTTCGTCGCCTCGAATATGTCGTAGCCCTGCTTGATGTTCTTCCAGAAGTCGAAATTCGGGTCGCCGCGATGCTTGGCCATGTTCTCCGCCGTCATGCGGAAGGGATAGGCCTGCACCTGGAACGTGCCCTGGCCGCCGGCGAGCGCGCGCTGCACCACGGAATAGATTTCACCGACGCCCTGGTCGGTCAGGGCGTAGCAGCCGGACGACGAGCAGGCGCCATGCACCATCAGCGCTTCACCGGTGTAGCCGAGCGCCGATTCCAGCCGGTTCGGGTAGCCGAGGTTAAACGACAGGAAATATTGCGACTTCGGGTTCAGCATGCCGGCGGAGACGTGGTAGAAACCTTCCGGCGCCTGGCGGTCGCCGGACTTCGTCTTCGGGCCGAGCTTTCCGGACCAGCGGCACATGGGGTAGCTCTTCAACAGGGCGTACTGGCCCTGCTTGTTCTGCTTCCAGACCTCGAGCTCGCTTTCCTGCTTGAAGATGCGGATCAGCACCGGGCTTTCCGGCTTGCTGCCGTTCTTCGCCATGGCGGCGATCAGCTTGGCCGGGATCGGCGGCGGCTCGCGCACGTCGTCGGCGTCGAGTACCATGCAGCCGGACAGCGCCAGAGCCATCGCGCCGATCGCCAGGCCATGCCGCATCCGTCGCAATTGCGCGAATATCCTGCTGGCCTGGGGTGTCTCGGAAGAAGGGCTCTTGATCGTCTCGCGCCGCATGCGGGCTCCTGGAAATGCTTCCGCCACCAAGCGTCCTTCGTGTGGCGTGGGTGCCGGCCGGTTGCGTTCGACGCAGTTCGGTTCAGCCTCAAGTTCAGCGATTAAGCGGTGACAGCCCTGGCTGCAAGCCTTTGTCCCTGGGGCTCGCGATCAACAATACTTGAACGCGCGCCGCCATGATTGCCCGCCGATTGGGTCGATGTTGAGACAAGATGGTGAATTTTTTCTCAACGCGGGCGCCGGAAAGGTCCCGATGCTTCAGTCCCGCGGTTCGCTGGCGGGTGCATAGACGGTCTTCTGCTTGAAGGCGAAGACGTTGCCGCAGCGGCAGCGCACCATGTGCTTGGCGGGGTCGGGAGAATTGCGTTCAGTGGAGAAGCCCTTGGGCATCACGTCGATGGTAAAGCCGCGATTGCCACCCTTGGCGCTGTCGGTTTCCGACGCTTCGGCGAAGCCTGCGGCTCCGCATTTGGCGCATTCCAGCTTTCTCGAATATCGATCCCGCGATGCCATGTTCAATCACACTCGATGGCGCTGCCGCACCCGGATGGCGGGCGGCGGCGCTTGGTTGCCCGAAACACCGAACTATAGGAGGCCGCCCCTCGTTTCAAGTTTGCCGGTGACGGGTTTTGGTGGCATCACCTAGCGATAGCCGGTTGCATCGGCCGGCTTGTTCGCCTCCATCACCTCGCGCATGTAGCGCCAGCAATCGGGCCGCGAGCCGTCGAGGTCGCTAAAGCCATAGACCTGCGCCAGCCCGCCGCTCGACAGCGACTGGCCGTTCCAGCGGGCCTTGTCCGGATCGGCCGCGAGCGCCGCGATGGCACGGCCGACGAAGCGCGGCGTTTCCGTGATGACGAAATGCGGCTGGTCCTTCGTGGCGTCCTGCCAGTTGTCTTCGCGGACCCCGTAATGCTCGAGCATCATCTCCGAGCGCATCCAGCCGGGTGTGATCGAAATCGAGGTCGCGCCGTACGGCGCCAAGTCCTTGGCGTGCGCCCAGGCCATGCGGTTGGCAGAGACCTTGGCGAGATCGTAGAAGGGCGACAGCCGATAGTTCTCGGCATTGTACTCGGCGGTGCCGTCGGTCACCTCGACCAAGAGGCCGCCGGGTTTCTCGATCATCAGCGGCAGAGCGTAATGGGCGGTGATCAGGTGGGTATCGACGCCGAGATGCAGGAGCTTAAGCCCGTTTTCGAGATTGTGCTCCCAGACCGACTTGTTCCACTCAAACAGCAGCTCGCCACCCCAGACGTCGTTGACGAGGATGTCGAGCCGTCCCTGTTCGCTGCGGATGCGCTCGACAAGCGCCTCGACCTGCGCCGGTTGCAGATGGTCGACCTGCACGGGAACGCCCTTGCCACCGAGGCTGGTGACGATCTCGGCGGTTTCCTCGATCGTCTCGGGACGCCCGTAATCGGATTGCTGTTGCCGCGTGGTGCGACCGGTCACGTAGACAGTGGCGCCGGCGGCGCCAAGTTCGGTCGCGATGCCGCGGCCGCCGCCACGTGTGGCGCCAGCGACGAGAGCGATTTTCCCTTCGAGCGTCATGATTTTTCTCCTTCATGGCCGATTGCCAACTGGCGTTTTCCGGCTGGTATGATATATAAATGATTGTTCGGTTATAAATGAGAGTCAAGATGCCTCGCCCAAAAACGATGCCAGACGAAGAAGTGCTGGCCGCCGCCTTCGCATTGATGCGGGCCGATGGTCCAGATGGCCTGACCTTCGCGGCGCTGGCTGCACGCACAGGTCTTTCCGGCGCCACCCTGGTGCAGCGCTTCGAAAACAAGGCGAAACTGATCCAGCGCGCGCTCATCCAGGCTTGGGACGGTCTCGACGGGCAGACGGTGGAGCTGATGGCGAGCGTGCCGCGGACGCCGGAGGGCGCCATCGCGCTGCTCGTTGGCCTCTCCGGCGATTATGGCGGTATCGACAGCTATGCCGACGATCTCAGGATTCTTCGGGAGGACCTGCGCGATCCGTTGCTCCGTGCCCGCGGCGCAAAGTGGCGCGACGTGCTCTCGGGCGTGCTCGACGAATGCCTCGCCGACCTTCCCGCCGCGAGCCCTGGGCTTGGTCTGCTGATGGCGTCGCAATGGCAGGGATCGTTACTCTGGTGGAGTTTCGACCCGCAGGTGCCGGTCACGGCCTTTGTCGAGCAGAGCCTGACGCGTTTCGTCGAAGCCTTCGCGAGATGGCCAGCAGGCTGAGATCGACGGCAGCGCCGGGCTCACCGGACTGTCAAATCGCCGTGAGATGGCCGTGCGGTGGATGACGGCGGCGCAAGCTGGTCTTAGATGCTGATCCATGATCAGATTTGTCGCAGTCCTCGTTGCCCGCATTGCCACTTTGGCACTCGTCGTCTCGACGCTTGTCGCCTGGCCGGCCGCGGCCCAGACGCCATCGCCGGTTTCGGCCTTGCTGGACGAACTGGCTTCGCGGCTGGAGCTCGAACCCCTGAAGACCGTGATCGTCGCGCGTGACGGCACGATCGTCGCCGAGCGCGGTTACGGCGGCAGCCGCGTAACGGACCCGACCAACATCAAGTCGGCCTCAAAATCGATCGTCTCGGCGCTGGTCGGCATCGCCATCGACAAGGGGCTGCTCGAAGGTCCGGATCAGAAGATCGCGCCGATCCTCAAAGCGGACCTGCCGCCCTCGCCCGATCCGCGCATCAACGACATCACCATCGGTCATTTGCTATCGATGCAGGCCGGGCTCGGCCGTCTCTCGGGGCCGAACTATGGGCGATGGGTCGCCAGCCGGAACTGGGTGCGAACGGCGCTCGCCCAGCCCTTCGACGACGATCCGGGCGGTGCGATGCTCTACTCGACCGCCTCGACCCATCTGCTTTCGGCGATCCTGACGAAGGTCAGCGGCAAGTCGACCCTGGCGCTGGCGCGCCAGTGGCTGGGGCCGCTCGAGGGCTTCCGGATCGGGGCCTGGGATCGCGATCCGCAAGGCATCTACCTCGGCGGCAACCAGATGGCGATGAGCCCGCGCTCCATGCTTGCCTTCGGCGAACTCTACCGCAATGGCGGTCGCACGGCGTCGGGCCAGCAACTGGTCTCGGCAGCGTGGATCGCGGCCTCCTGGCAGCATCGCACCAATTCGCGCTTCTCCGGCGACGAGTACGGTTATGGCTGGTTCGAGCGCCAGATCGCTGGTGAAGAAGTGCATTTCGCCTGGGGTTATGGCGGCCAGATGCTCTATATCGTGCCGAGCCTCGATCTGACCGTGGTGATGACCTCGGCCGAAAGCGGGCCGTCGGCCCGCAATGGCTACCGCGACGCGCTGCATCTTGTGCTCGGCGAGATCATCACGAAGGTGAAGGCCGATCCGGAAACAGACGGGTGACGCGGCTTCGACGGCGCTGGCTCTACGCCGCTCCGCGTCACGCCAGCAACGGTTCCACGACGCCGAGCAGGCATTCGATTGCAGCTTCATTCTTCAGCGCGTTTTCGGACGCTTCGAATTCCGCGAGCTCGATGCCGGCGATCTGCTCTTTCGGGATCGCCGCGAAGATGGCGCGCAAGGTCTGCGGATAGAGGCCACCGCCGATCGCATAGGCGGCCGGCACATAGTTCGGCTCGAGCACGTCCCAATCGACATGGATCCAGACCGGCGCATCGCCAATCAACGAAAGAATGGCCTCCGGCGTCGTTTCGGCGGGCGAAAGGATGCGCACGCCTGCCTGCCGCAGCAAATCCATCTCTGCGGGGTCGATGTCGCGCGCGCCGACGATGACGACCTGTGCCGGGCTCAGCCCGCTGCCGTGGCCGCTCTCCCAGAGCCCGCAGGCGCCAGCCAGCACCATGCCGCCGAGATAGCCGCTCTCGGTGGTCTGCGGCGTGTTGAAATCGCCATGGGCATCGATCCATAGCAAGATCGCATCTGGGCATTCCCTCGCAGCCACCGGCAATGTGGCAAGGCTGGCGGAACAGGTGTTGCCGACGAGGAGTGGTTTGTTGCCGCGTTGCAGGACTGCGGCAATCGCCGTCTGCAGACCGGCCAGGGTCTCCCCGGCCTCAGGCAGGCTTGCCGACCAATCGTCTTCCTTTGCCGGTAACGGGCTGCCGATAGTGGTCGGCTGCAGCCCGGTGCGCATGCTCAGCGCTTCGGCCATCAGGGCCGCCCCGGGGATGGCGCCGGACGTTCTGTCGGCGATGCGTCCCTGGGAGACGACGAGTTCGTAGGGCACGGGTATTCTCCTTGCATTTTCGGCGGGCGTTGACGCCGGTATTGGGCGCACCTGCAAAGCTCGCCTTGTTCCAGCGTTTTCGGGGGGGATCTGTGGGATTGGCCTGAAAAGGAAGCCTTAAAGATTCGATATATCTGCGTGGATATAGCGATATCGCGCCGCGATCGCAATTTCGTCGGGACGAGCGCTGATGCGATTGTTGTGCACAGGTCGACGCGGGTCGTGGCGGTCGCCAGTGTCGCTCGGCCGTTTGGCGCGCCGCGGAAATTTCAGGGGTGACAGGCGCCTGCCGCAATCTATGTCGCGGCAAGCGATTTCGCTTAGGTCGGCAACCGGTGCACTTAGCCGCCAAAGCCTTCAATGACGATCTTGCCCTTGGCAGCCCCGGTCTCGATGCGGCGATGCGCTTCGCGCAGGTTCGCCGCGTTGATCGGCGACAGCACTTCGGCAAGCGTCGTCTTCAGCCGTCCGGCATCGATCTCGTCGGCGACGAAAGACAGCAGACGATGCTGTTCGATCATGTCGGGCGTTTGGTGCATCGGGCGGGCGAACATGAACTCCCAATGCAGGCTCGCCGCCTTGGTCTTCATGCCGGCCATGGGCATCGGCACGTCGGTGTTGTCGATCGAGACGATGCCGCCTTGCGGCCGGATCAGCTCGACTGCGTCGTCCCAATGGCGCATGTCGTTGAAGATGGCGATGTGGTCGACATGGGGAAAGCCGAGTGCCTTGACCTGCGCGACCAGCGGTTCACGGTGGCTGACCACGTGGTCGGCGCCAAGTTCCTTGACCCAGGCGATGGTTTCCGGCCGCGAAGCCGTAGCGATGACGGAGAGGCCGGCGCGCTTTGCCAGCTGGATACCGATCGAGCCGACGCCGCCGGCGCCGCCGACGATGAGGATCGACTGGCCGCCGTCGGCGCCGTCCCGGTCGATGCCGAGCCGGTCGAAGAAGGCTTCGTAAGCGGTGATCGTCGTCAGCGGCAGGGCCGCTGCTTCCGCAAAGGACAGGCTCTTCGGCTTGCGCCCGACGATGCGCTCATCGACCAGTTGGAACTCTTGGTTCGTTCCCGGTCGCGTCAGGTCGCCGGCGTAGTAGACGGCGTCGCCGGGCTTGAACAGGGTCACGTCAGGACCGACCGCCTCGACGACGCCGCTTGCGTCCCAGCCGAGCACGCGCGGCGTTTCCTCGACCTTGTCCTTCGGCGCGCGCATCTTCACGTCGACGGGATTGACCGCGACGGCGTGGACCGCGACCCGGATATCATGCCCCTTGGGCTCCGGCTTCGGGAGCTCGACATCGAGGAAACTCTCCGGGTCGGAAACCGGGAGATAGCGGGTGAGGGCGACAGCTTTCATGAGTTGCTCCTTTGTGGGGTGAAGAGGTGTGATTGCCGCGGTCATGCCACGCGCTCGAGTGCCGGATAGCTAGAGTAGCCTTCGGCGCTGCCGCCGAAAAGCGTGGCTCCGTCGAAGCTTGCAAGCGGCAGCCCGTCTTTCAGTCGGCGCGGCAGGTCCGGATTGGCGATAAACGGGCGGCCGAAGGCGACGATGTCGGCAAGTCCGGCGGCAAGTACCGCTTCGGCCTTCTTACGATCATAGCGGCCGGCGACGATGATGCGGCCTGAATAGGCGGCGCGCAGTTCGCGGCGGAAGTCGTCGGGGATGACGGGCGCATCGTCCCAGTCGGCTTCCACCAGATGCATATAAGCAAGGCCGATGCGGTCGATTTCGCGTGCGGCTTTCAGGATCGTCGGGATGATCTCGTCGTCCTCCATGTTGCGCTGGGTGATATAGGGCGAAAGCCGGATGCCGACCCGGGAGGCGCCGATCTCGCCGGCGACCGCCTCGGCGACCTCGACCAGGAAGCGGATGCGGTTTTCGGTCGGGCCGCCATAGCGGTCGTCGCGCCGGTTGGACGAGCGGCGCAGGAACTGGTCGATCAGGTAGCCGTTGGCGCCATGGATCTCGACGCCGTCAAAGCCGGCTTCGATGGCGTTGGCCGCCGCCTGGCGGAAATCTTCGACGATGCCGGCGATCTCGCTCAGCTCCAAGGCGCGTGGCAAGGGGCTGTCGACCATCGCGCCGATGCCGGTTTCTGGATCGGCTACCCAGACCTTTGCGTCCGGCGAAATCGCAGACGGTGCGACCGGGCGTGCACCGTCGTGGAAACTCTCATGGCTCATGCGGCCGACATGCCAGAGCTGCAGCATGATGCGGCCGCCGGCCCGGTGTACGGCGTCGGTGACGAGCCGCCAGCCGGCGATCTGCTCGCAAGAGTGGATGCCGGGCGTAAACGAGTAACCCTGGCCCTGCGCCGAGATCTGGGTGGCCTCGGTGACGATGAGGCCGGCCGAGGCGCGCTGGGCATAGTACTCGGCCATCAGGGCGTTGGGCACGTTGCCCGGCTGGCTGCTTCGCGCCCGCGTCATCGGCGCAAGCGCGATACGGTTGGGCAGGGTCAGGGACCCGAGCGGGACCGGAGAAAAGAGCGATGGCATGGTGAGATCCTTTGTGAGGGGAGTCGCATAGCGGCCGGGCCAAGCACGGGGAGGCACGTCAGTTGATAAGTGCGCCGCCTTCGATGTCGATCACCGAGCCGGTGACGAAGGGATTGTCGATGGCGAAGAGATAGCCGCTGGCGATATCTTCGGGTTGCCCGGCGCGGCCGGCAGGCAGTGTTGCAGCGGCACGGTCGAACATGGCGTCGCGCGCCTCGCCCGCCATGCCGGCATAGGCTTCCGTCCGCGTCAGTCCGGGGCTGACGACATTCACCCGCAGCGGTGCCAATTCCTTTGCCAGCACCTTGGCGGTTGCTTCGAGGGCTGCGTTCATCGCCGTCTTGACGAAGGTGCCGGGTACCGTTCGGCGGGCGAGAAAACCCGAGGTGAAGGTGATCGTACCGCCGGGCCGAATGCCCTTGACCGCCTCGCGGGCAAGCAGGATCGAGCCCCAGTACTTGACGTCGAAGGCGGCCTTGGCTGCTTCGAGGTCGACATCGATGACCTTGCCGCCCGGTGCGGAGGAGCCAGCCGTGACGATCAGGTGATCGAACGGACCGAGCCGTTGGAAATAGGCGGCCACTGCCGCGGCATCGGCAAGATCGAGACCGGTGGCGCGGCTGGCGATCTCCACCCGGCCCGGTCGCTCGGCAAGCGCCTTGGCGACGGCGGCGCCGATGCCGCTCGTGCCGCCGATGACGACGGAGACGGTGGTGTCAGTGAAAGTCATGGTCATTCTCCGGAAGATGGGTGGGAACGGGTTCGGAAAAGACGGCTTCGAGCAGCGGTCCGCCGGGCGCGCGCAGGAACAGCCGCCGCTCGCCGATGTCGGTAAGGTCCATGGTCGAATAGGGAATGGCGAGCCGGTCGAGCCTGGCGCGAAAGGCGACGTAACCTTCGAGCCGAAAGCCGACATGATCGATCGCTTCGGCCGCACGCTCGAAGCCCATGCCACGGCTGCCGATGAGGTGCACGATCGGCTTGCCTTCGGCATAGAGCCAGCAGCCGGGGATGCTCTGGATCGCCGAGGGACGTTCGCCGATGGTCAGGTCGAACACGGTCTCGAAGAACGCGCGTGTTCCGTCGATATCGGCAGTGCGGATGGTGACATGGTCGAGCTGCATCACGCGTCTCCTTTCGCTACGGAATTTAGCGCTTGCGGCACCTCCGGATAATTGGCTTAAATCCAAAATTATATTTCGGAGAAATCGAAAGATGCTGCTCGACAATCTGGCCTTGTTCCTTCTGATCGTCGAAAAGGGTGGGCTTTCCGCCGCGGGCCGCGAGAAGGGGTTGTCGCCAGCCTCCGTATCCGAGCGGCTGGCAGCTCTCGAGGCTCACTATGGCGCTGCACTTCTGAAACGCACGACGCGGGCGATCAGCCTGACGGAGGAGGGCCGGCTGCTGGTGGACGGCGCCCGCCGGCTGCTGGCGGAGGCCGACGAACTGGAAAGCGGCATCCGGTCGGGCACGCGCACGATCTCCGGCCCGATCCGGCTGAGTGCGCCTGAGGATATGGGGCGGCGCTACATCGTGCCGATCCTCGATCGCTTTCTCGCGGAGCACCCCGACGTGACGGTGGACCTGAACCTCACCGACGGTTACCTCGACCTGGTTGGCCAGGGCATGGATTTCGCGATTCGACACGGCGTGCTTGCCGACAGCACACTGAGGTCGCGCGCCCTTGGCGAAAACCGCCGGGTCGTCTGCGCCGCGCCCGCCTATCTCGACGCCATGGGCAGGCCGGAGCATCCTGACGATCTCTCCCGACACGACTGCATCGTCATGCGCTTCGGCGCCAATCTCGACCGCGAATGGGCCTTTCACGTGGACGGCAGGCCGCACAAGGTGATGGTGCGCGGGCGGCGCGTCGCCAATGACGGCGGTCTGGTGGCGGAATGGTGCCGGGCGGGACACGGCATCGCCTTGAAGTCGGTGTGGGACATTGCCGAAGATCTCGCCTCCGGTGTGCTGGTCGAACTGCTGAAGGACTTTGCGGTCGGCGAAACCGGACTGCAGATCGTCTATCCACCGTTGAGCGTCCAGCCCCGTCGGGTGCGGCTGCTGATCGACCGTATCGCCGCCGAGCTCGGCTCGATCGAGGCTGTCCTGGCGCGCATCGCAGCCGCATAGCGCCGCCGCTGACGCCGTGGCCGTCCTGCAACAGTGTCGTTGTAATTTAGGTCCCGCTTGGTTGAGGCGCGGCTTCGCCTTGCGATGCGGCATGCCAGCGCATTGCGGTCGCACGCGGCTTCCCTTATGAAACATGAGTAACACATTCAACATAAGTGGTGACGCGCTGCGCTGCCGCTGGTCCCGGCGGCGGCCACGGCTGCCGCAACGGAGAGGCAGATAGATGACCGATGCGATGGTGCAGGGGCTTCACGAGCGGGAGGAGGGGCGGATCCGCCGCTTCTTCAGCCGCCGCCTCAGAAATCGCGAGGATGCCGGCGACGCCACCCAAGAGACCTTCATGCGCATGCTGGAGGCATCGCGCTCGACGCTCATCGAGAACCCGCAGGCCTATCTGTTCCAGGTTGCCCGCTCCGTCGCGCGGGTCGCCTCGGAGCGCGCCGCGCGCGAGCGGGCACTGTTCGTTGCCGACGAAGACGGCATCGAACATGCGGAAGACAGACCGATCCAGGATCGCATCGTCAACGCCCGCCAATGCCTGCTAATCATGGCGCGCACTATCGAGGGGCTTCCCAATCGCTGCCAGCAGGTCTTCATCCTCAGCCGCCTGCACGGCCTCAGCAACGGCGCGATTGCCGAGCAGCTCGGCATATCGAGAAACATGGTCGAAAAGCACATCATCCGCGCGCTGCTCGAATGCCGGAAGATGCGCGCCGAGATTATTTTCTGAGCCGGACGTCAGGCAAAACCATCCATTCAACTCTAAGATGATGGAGGCGATTCTCTCGCGGATCGCCCGACGGCATTTTCAGTTCGACCGGAAGACAGGAATGAGCGGCAACCGCCAGACCATCGACGACAGCATTTTGCAGGCGGCCGCGACCTGGGTCGCGCGGCTGCAGTCCGATGATGCGACGGATGCCGACCGTGAGGCCTTCGAGCGCTGGATAGCCGAAGATCCGGATCATCAGGCGGCCTACGATGAATTGCGGGCGCTCTGGAGCGATTTGGAGGATGTGCCGATCGCCAACGGGCGGCTCGGGCAGCTGCGCGCCCAGCGTCGTCGTCGGGTCGGTGCCTTCGTCGGGCTCTGTCTTGCCGCAGGCGTCGGGCTTCTGTCGCTGGCCACGCCCTATGGTGACCGCTGGCGGGCCGACTATTACACCGGTGTCGGCGAGATCAGGCGCATCGCACTGGAAGATGGCACGCAGGTGGATCTCAACACCGATACGGCGCTCGTCGTTCACTATGACGAGGGGCAAAGAAAGGTGCGGCTGCTGCGCGGCGAAGCATTCTTTGCCGTCGCGAAAAACCCCGAGAGACCCTTCGTGGTCGAGGACGGCTCGATCAGCGCGACGGCGCTCGGAACCCGCTATTCCGTCGGCGCGACGGGCGCGGACCGGGCGGCCGACGTCAAGGTTGAGGAAGGCCGTGTCGAGGTTGAGGCGGCCGGCCAGAAAGCCATCCTCGGCGCCGGCGAAGCGGCAACGATCGACGGGCAGGGTCGCCTTTCCCTGACGAAGGCGGACGTTGCCGCCGGGACGGCGTGGCGCGACGGAAAGCTCGTCTTCTCCCGCCGGCCGCTTCGGGAGGTGTTGGCAACACTGGAGCGCTACCGTCACGGCCGGATCCTGCTCATCGACGAGGCGGCAGGAAACCTGGAAGTCTCCGGTATCTTCGATCTGCACGATACGGATGACGCGCTGACCGTTCTCGAAGCCAGCCTGCGGCTCCGTGTCATGCGGCTCTCGGGCCTCATGGTCGTCGTCCAGTCACGTTAGGAGCCACGCCGGCACCACGACGGTACTCGCGAAGTCCTTTCTAAAAAAATCTCCCGATGACGTCAGGAGAACGCGGTCCGCACACTCTTAGTCAGGAGTGGCGGTGCTGCACCTGGTTCGAGGTGGCCCGCCCGGAGTTGGAGTAGGGGATTTCGGATGAGAATATTGCAGGGTCGTGGATCGCGACGCCGGTCTTTTGCACGCGTGGCGCTCGCCAGTGTTTCTTTCATCGCTTGCGCGATCGCAGTGCAGGCGCAAGTGACGGCGGCGCCGTCCGCGATCATGGCGTCCAAAGCGATTTCCGTTCCGGCGGGCTCCCTTGAAGCTGGCATCCTGAAGCTCGGCCGACAGGCCGACCTTCGTCTGCTCTATCCGAGCGCGCTCACCAGCGGCAAGGTGACCAAGGGCGTTGAGGGCAAGCTTGCGACCGAGGCGGCGGTTGCAAAACTGCTCGACGGGACCGGACTTCGCTTCCGCATCGTCAGCGCAAGGACCGTGCAGATCTTCGATCCGTCGGACGCAACGCTCACCACCGGCGCCGTCGACAGGGATGGCGCGACGCAACTCGAAAAGATCACCGCGACCGGCGAGCGCACCGGCGCCGAGGGTATCGTTGAGACCGACGGTTACGTGGCGAAATCCGCAAGGGTCGCGACCAAGACCGATACGCCGGTGATGCAGACGCCGCAGTCGATGTCGGTGATCAGCCAGAAGCAGCTGCAGGACCTGAAGCCGCAAAATCTGATGGAGGCGCTGAACTACACGCCCGGCGCCCGCGTCGGCCAGTACGGCGCCGAGCCACGCTTCGATGCCTTCAAGGTGCGCGGCATCGACCTGACGCTGACCGGCATCTTCCGCGACGGCCTGCGCCAGATCGCAAGCCCCAACGGCCTCTTCCGGCTGGAGCCCTATGGCGTCGAGGCGATCGCGACGCTGCGCGGCCCGGCGGCCTCGATCTATGGCGCCAGCTCGTCCGGCGGCATCGTCGATATCGTCTCCAAGCGCCCGACCAGCGACCCGCTGCGCGAGATCGAGGTGCAATACGGTTCCTTCGGCCGCGTGCAGGGCGCCTTTGACGTTTCCGGACCGCTCGACGAGGAAGGCACCATGCTCTACCGCATGACGGGTCTTGCGCGCGACGGCCGCACCGAGATCGAGGCGGTGAAGGACGATCGCCTGTTCATCGCGCCGGCCTTCTCCTGGCAGCCGGACGAGGGCACCAAGTTCACGCTTCTCGGCGAATACATGGATTCGACCACCGGCGGCACCTGGGGCTATCTCAACCGCTACGGGCCGGACGGCAAGTCCATCGGCGCGATCCCGACCTATGGCGGCGACGCCCGCTTCAACGACTTCACCCAGAAGCAGGCGCGTATCGGCTACGAACTGGAGCATGAGCTCTCGGACAGCGTCACGCTCTTCCACAAGCTGCGCTATTCCGACATTTCGACGCGGCAGGAATGGGTCTTCGCCAAGTATCCGGGCCTGACTGTCGAGGACAATTCCGGCGTTGCCAGCGACACCTACCTGAAGTTCGACTTCGATACCGGTGCTGCCGCCCACCAACTGATCGCCGGCATCGACTACAGCTACATGAAATACACATCGCAGCAGGGCAGCGGGCCGGATCTCTTCACCGACGATTTCACCTATGTGCCGAAGCTGACCTCTACCCAGAAGCAGTCGCAAAGCGGCATCGGCATTTATCTCCAGGACCAGATCGAGTATGAGGCCTGGCGCCTGACGGCCGGCCTGCGGCATGACTGGGTAGAGAACAAGTACGCGGTCGATGGCAGACGCTTCAACCGCGACGACAGCGAGACGACCGCGCGCGCGGCGCTTGGCTATGTGCTCCCCAACGGCATAATGCCTTATGTCAGCTACGGTACGGCTTTCGTTTCTAACCCGGGCGTGATCATCAATCTCGGCGGCACCGATACGCCAGCGATGCCGACGCTCGGCAAGCAGTGGGAAGCGGGCGTCAAATACGAGATCCCCGGCCAGAACGCGACGATCACCGCCGCCGTCTTCAACATCGACCAGGAAAACGCCACCGTCTACGAGACGTCATCGGGTCTCAACCTTCTGCGCCAGCTCGATCTGAAGTCCCGCGGCTTCGAACTTGAGGGCACGGCCTCGCTCGACAACGGCTGGAACTTCATCGCGTCCTATTCCTACAACGATGTCGAGATCACCAAGCTGACGTCGGAAACGCTCGGCAACCAACTGAACTCCTCGCCCTACCATATGTTCTCGCTCTGGGCAGACTACGAGGTTCAGTCGGGTGTGCTCGAAGGTCTTGGCGTCGGTGCCGGGGTGCGCTATGTCGGGTCGAGCTTCGGCGACAATGTCCACACGCCGGTTCTCAACAACCAGGCGCGCACCTTCGTCGATGCTTCCGTCCGCTATGATCTCGGCGCCGCCAACGCGAACTTCGAGGGCGTGCGGCTGCAGCTCAATGCGACCAACCTCTTCAACGAGGTCGAGCAGCTCTGCACCACCGGCTTCTGCTACTTCGACGAAGGCCGCAAGGTCGTCGCCAGCCTGCGCTACCGCTTCTGATGGCGTCGGAAACGGCAGTCCAGCCTAGGCCGTCACCGGCTGCGGTCTTCTTCGCGGTCGGTGGCCTCTATGTGGCGCAGAGTGTCATTGGCGGGCTGACGATGCTCGGCCTGCCGGCGGTGTTGCGCACGCAACGCCTGCCGCTCGACCAGATCGGTCTCGTCTATCTGACCGTACTGCCCTGGGCGCTAAAGTTCCTCTGGTCGCCGCAGGTGGAGCGTTTTCGCCTGCCGGCGGTCGGCCGCAATCGCTCGGCGGTCATTATTGTCGTCGGCGGCATGCTTTCGGCGTTGATGCTCGCGGTTCTCGGGTTTTTAGGGCCGGAGCGGTTGGCCCCGGTTCTCGCCTGCCTGGTGTTCATCGCGCTCTTCACCTCGACCGTCGACATCGCCTGCGACGGCTTTGCCGTCGAGACGCTGGCCGAGGAGCACCACGGCTGGGGCAATGCCGCCCAGGTCGGCGGCGCCTATGTCGGCTCGGCAATCGGTGCCGGCCTGTTCCTCGTCTTCGTCGATCGGTTGGGCTGGGCACCGTCAGTATGGATCATGGCCGCCGTCGTGCTGGCGCTTGGTCTGCCTTTCCTGCTCGGACCCGGTTCGCGCCCGACGAGCGCCACGCGCAACCACGTGCCGTCGCTGAAAGCGGCATTGCGCCGGCCGGAGGTGCGCAAAGGGCTGCTGCTTGCGGCGATTTACGTCTCCGCGCAGAAGTGGGGTCTTGCCATGCTCGGCCCTTTCCTCATCGACCACGGTTTCGATCTCGCCTCCGTCGGCATTATCAATGGCGTCGGCAGCATGCTCATCGGTTTCGGTGGCGCGCTCTTCGGCGGGCTGCTCGTGCGCCTGTGCGGCGCCGGCGCCGTGCTGATCGGTGCACTGCTCCTGCAGGTAGCGATGCTGATCGCCTTCGCCTATGTCGGCGCCTCCGGTGACGTTTCGCGGCCGGTGGTGATGACGCTAGCGGTTGCCAGTTCCTCCGGGGTGATGGCGATCGGCTTCGTAGCGCTCTACGCCCAGTTCATGGGCTGGGCCGATCCGCGCCAGGCAGGCGTCGACTTCACCCTGTTCCAATGCATGGACAGCCTCGTCAGCATGGCCGGGGGCCTGGGCGCCGGCTGGATCGCCGAGCGGTTCGGCTATTCCGCCTTCTTCATCTGCGCTGCCGGGGTTTCGACGGTTGCGGTGCTGCTGCTGGCGATCTTGTTGCGGCGGCGCCCGACCCGGTGGCCGACGCCCGCCGCTAACCCGCCAGCTTAACAGTTGACGACAGGTAGGTAGATGATCGGTTGCCCGTCCCGGACCAGGGCTATGCCCTGATGGCCATGGAGCACGCCCCTTTGCCGGCTTCGGCACAGCCACAGTGCATCTCCCGTCACCATGGCGTCCAGCAACGGCAAAAGGGCGCCATGCGGGTCGGGGAGCCGGTGGAGAAGGCCTGCGGATACCTTGCCTGCCATGCGTTCGATCGTCCGGGCGACCCATTCCTTGACATCCTGTGGCATGGTCTCCCGCACAAGTTCCAGGTCTTCTGGATTGTGGCGCAGTCTGTTGTCGCTGCTCATCTCTTTGAACTCACGACGGATACTGGGGTGGAGCGCTGCTCTCGGGTGCAGGCCGGCTGCGGAACTGTCGACGGTAGCTTGCCGGCGAGATCGAGAAGGCGCGGGTGAAATGTTGTCGTAGCGAAACGGTTGAGCCGAAGCCGGCCATGTCGGCAATGCGATCGACCGAACACGTTCCGGTTTCGAGCAGGCGCTGCGCCACCGCCAGCCGCTGCGCCAGAAGCCATTGAGTGAAGGTGGTTCCCGTCTTCTTGCGGAAGTGTCGGGTGAAGCTGCGCAGACTCATGCCAGCGTTATCCGCCAGCCGTTCGAGCGACAGTGGCTCGTCGAGATGTTCGATCGCCCAGGTAATCGTCGCTGAGAGCGGATCGCCGCTGCCGGGGGCGGGGAGCGGCGCTTCGATATATTGCGCCTGGTCGCCGTGGCGCTGCGGCGCGACGACCAGCCGGCGGGCGATGCGGTTGGCGATCTCGGCGCCATGGTCGGTGCGCACGATGTGCAGGCAGCAGTCGATCGCAGCAGCGGTTCCGGCTGACGTCAGGATATCGCCTTCGTCGAGATAGAGCGCGTTCCGGTTCAGCGCGACCTGCGGGTAGGCACGCTCGAATTCGTCGGCCCAGGCCCAGTGCGTGGAGGCCGCCCGTCCGTCGAGCAGGCCTGCTTCAGCGAGCACGAAGGTGCCGAGGCAGAGGCCGACGAGCCGGGCGCCACGGGCGTGGGCGCTGCGCAGGGCCTCAAGCAGGCTTTCCGACGGACGGTTGCCCGGATCGTTCCAGGCCGGCACGATGATCGTGTCCGCTTCCATCAGGCTCGCGAGATCGTGCTCCACCTCGATGCTGAAGCCGGACATGGTGCGAACGGTGCCGGTCTTTTCTCCGGCGATCACAAGCCGGTAACGTGGCGCGCCGAGCTTCAACAGGTCGTCGCCGAAGACGATGCAGGGCACCGACAGGTGAAACGGGCTGATGCCCTCGAAGGCGACGATGGCGATGGTGTGCATGTGCTGGCCGATTCCGATCTTATCAATTTGGCCGGAACCTATCACATATTGTCATTCAGGCCACTTTCGTGATGAGGCCGCTTTGACGATCTTCGCGGGCGTCGAAACGCGAAAGGAACCTCCCATGACACAACATCCGACCATACGTACGATTGCCGGTGCCGCTGCCCCCGCCAGCCTAGATCCCAGGAAGACGGCGCTGCTGGCGATCGACTTCCAGAACGAATATTTTGCCGGCCGCATGCCGATCCCCGATGGCGAAAAGGCGCTCGCCAATGCAAAGCGGCTGATTGCGCGCGCTGATGCGGAGGGCATGAAGGTCTATCACGTCCGGCATGTCACGCCGTCCGGCAGTCCGGTTTTTGCCGAGGATAGCGAGGCCTCTGCGTTTCACCGGGACATTGAGCCGGCTTCCAACCATTCGGTGGTGCGCAAATCGTCGGTCAGCGTCTTTGCCAGTACGGATCTCGGCACCCAGTTGAGCCAGGCTGGCGTCGATACGCTCATCGTCACCGGGCTGATGACCCATGCCTGCGTTGCCGGTGCGGCGCGCGATGCCGTGCCGCTCGGCTTCAACGTCATCGTCGCTTCGGATGCCTGCGCCACACGCGATCTCGATACGGGGGAAGGTGACGTCGTTCCGCATGCGCTGCTGCATCGCGCATCGCTGGCGACGATCGATGACACTTTCGGCGATATCCTGACGACCGATCAGGTGCTGGCGCTGGCGCGCCGGTCCTGATTGATGGGCGCGACCGGGCCTCTCTGGAGCGGACTTTTCTGAAAAGTCGCATTCGGGGAGTGCCCGACCTTGCTAGGCCGACCCGCGCAGCATGATCTCGGCGCTCAAGAGAATACGCTCGTCCTCGGGGAAGGCGCCGCCGTCGTCTGTGGTTTCCCCGAGCTTGAACAAAAGCAGTTCGATCGCCAATCGGCCAATCTCGTTGTAGTTCTGCGCCACCGTCGTCAGCGGCGGGCAGGTGTAGCGCGACAGCGGATGGTCGTCGTGGCCGGCAACACGCAGATCCGCATCGGCATCGCGCCCTACTTTGAGACCCGACTGGAAGGCGGCGGCAATGACGCCGAAGGCGACGCGGTCGTTGGCGCAAAGCACCGTCCTGGTCTGAAAGCCGCCGGAGCCGAGGATGCGCAGCGTCTCGTCGAAGCCGAATTTTTCGAAATCCCAGGCGGCATTCGGCGTGGTTTCGACCAATGCCGGCTCCATCTTCAACTGCTGCATCGCTTCCAGATAGGCGTCGCGCCGGGCCATCGCGTTGTTGTTGACCGGCGGCATGCCGAAGTAGCAGGGCGGGCTGCCGGAGCGGCAGAGATAGTCGACCATCAGCCGGAAGCTCTGGCGGTTGTCGGTGCCGACGAAGGACGAGCTGTCATCGAGCGGCGAGTCCACATAGATCAGCGGAATGCTGGCGCCGAGCGCCGTCAGCGTCTGGTGGTGCGACTGCACGCCGAGCGGCGCGATGATGGCGCCGGCGACGTTCATCGACTTGAAGGTCTCGATCGCCCGCTCTTCCATCTCCGGCCGCCCGTCGGAGGAGAGCACGAAGGCGAGGAAGCCTGCCTGGTTGGCGATGTGTTCGATCCGGCGCGTCAGCGCCATGTAAAAGGGATCGGTCGAGTTCGGGACGATGACGCCGAGGATATTGGTGCGGCGGCGGTTCAGGTTGACGGCGAAGATGTTCGGGCGAAAACCCGACTGCTTGATCGCAGCCTCGATGGCATCGCGGGTCTTCTTGCGGACCGAGCCTGGATCATTGAAGTATTTCGAGACCGTCGGGCGCGACAAGCCGACGAACTCCGAAAAATCCTCCATGGTCTTGATCTGTCTGTCCACGGTCGCTGTGCCCCATATTGTTTTGATTTCGTTTATAGGTTCATTTCGAGGGGATAGGCAGTACCGGCTCGCAAATATTCACCGAACAGAGGGCCGGGCGCTAAGCGCGGCAGGCCCTGAAGTAATCCTCGAGAACCCGATCGACGGCAGCAAGTGCCAGCGGTTTTGCTTGAGCGGCCACTTCGCCGTCGCGCACCCGCTCGTAACTGCCAGGGAGATACTGGCTGATCAGCGTTTCCGGGATGGTGACGCCGTCGAGCAGTGCCAGAAGTTCTTCGACGGCGGCGGCGACCTTCGGATGCGGCCAGTAATAGCGGATGCGGTCGCTATAGGAGAAGTGCCGCTGCAGCCGCTGAGCATCCGCCGAGCCGTGGTAATACTTGCCCCAGTTGGCCGGCTCCTCGCGCATCACTTCCTCGGTAACGGCCGCCAGCGTCTGCTTGCGCGCCTCGGGGAAGAGGAAGGCGGCGATCTGGTCGAGGCCGTAAAGTGCCTCGCGCAGAGCGAAGGTCAGGCCTGGGCCGACCTTGAGAATGGCAAAACCATCGGAAACGAGATCGCGCAGCGCCTCGGGCGTCTGGTAGTCGGTCGAATGCGCTTCGAAGACGACGCCGTCGAGCTGTTTCAGGCTGGCGCTGAGCTTCGCCGCCTTCACCCTGTCATAGGCGATCACGTTCTCGTTGCCGAATTCGACGCCCGGCTGGACCACAGCGCCGACGACGCGTCCGAAAGCGTCGGCAGCGCCGGCCTTTTCAAACGCCTGGCGATGAATGGAGACGGTCTCGATCGCCGCCTCTGGTGCGGTGACTTCCAGCGTGTCGAGTTCTTCCAGTGCGCCGCCCGGAACCGGCACTTCCGTGCCGATGATGTAGACGGGAGCGGTGTGGTTCTGGCCGCGAAGGACGGTCTCGGCGGCAGCGGCAAGCCGCGCAGCGCGCTCCGCCGTCACCGCATCGGGCAGAGCCACCGACTCGCCGGCGCAGCCCATGCTGGTATCGAGATGCAGCTTGGTGAAGCCAGCGTTGGCATAGGCTTCGATCATCGTCTCGGCCTTGGCCATGGCCTCTTCGGCCGGCAGGTGCTTCCACGGGTTCGGGCCCAGATGGTCGCCGCCGAGGATGATCTTTTCCTTCGGGAAGGCGACACGATCGGCGATCTCGGCGACGAAGCGAGTGAAGTCGGCGGGCGTCATGCCGGTGTAGCCGCCGTCCTGGTTGACCTGGTTGCAGGTCGCCTCGATCAGGAGCGCCGCCTCTTCCTTCAACGCACGCAGCATGGCGGCTTCGATCACCAGCGGGTGGGCGGAGCAGACGGAGGGAATGCCGCGCGGGCCGGGGCGTTCGGACCAGCGGGCGATGTCGATCAGAAGGTTCTGTTGCATGGCGGTCAGCCCTTTTTCGCGGTGATGAAGGTTTCGAGATCGGCGCGCGTCGAGGCGCCTTCCATCGGGCCGGAAATCATGACGGCGCGCGCGCCCGAGGCATTGGCGAATTCCAGCGCTTCAGCGGGTTTGGCTCCGTTCAGCCAGAAGGTGACGAAGGTCGCGCCGAAGCAGTCGCCGGCCCCGGTGGGGTCGATTTCCTCGACGGCAAAGCCCGGATGCGAGAGCGTCGTTTCACGATCGAAATAGCTGGCGCCTTCGGCACCGCGCTTGACGACGACCACCTTGATGCCGGTCGCGAGCAGTTCGGCAACGGCTTCCGCTTCGGTCTTTGCCTGCGTGAACAGGAAGAGTTCCTGTCCGCTCGGCAGGAAGACGTCGGTCTTGGCGAGCACCGCCTGCAGCGCCTCGCGCATGCCGGGACTGTCGAGAATTTCCGGCCGCAGGTTCGGGTCGAAGGAGACGGTGCCGCCAGCCGATTTGATGATCTCGATCGCCGCGATGATGCTCTCGACCACGCTTGGGGCGTAGAGCGACGAGCCCATCACATGCAGGTGGCTGCAGGTCCTGACCAGCGCTCGAGTCGCCTCGTCGAGCCGGATCGTGCCGCAGGCGCTGTGGCGGATGTTGAAGACAAAGGCGCGGCTGCCGTCGGCGCGGTAGCGCACGAAGGCGCTGCCGGTGGTGCCGAGGGGATCGACCGCGATGCCCGAGATATCGACACCATCGGCCTTGAGCCGATCGAGGTTGACGTGGCCGAAATCGTCGTTGCCGACGCGCGAGATCATTGCCGCTGCCTGGCCGAGCTTGCCGACCTGGTCGATGAAGATCGCCGGCGCACCCGACGGGTAGGGGCCGATCAAAGGGGTCGCCTGGCGAAAGCCGTCGCCCTTTTCGGTGGCGATGATCTCCACAAGGATTTCGCCGATCGTCAGTATCTTGTGCATGGGTATGTTCTCTTCGGAAAGATCAGCGCTTTGCCTGCTTGGCGCGTACGTCGAGCCAGACGGCGATCAGGATCACCAGGCCCTTGACGATGAGCTGGTAGAAGTAGGGGACCGACAGCATGTTCATGCCGTTGTTCATGACGCCGATGATAAGCGCGCCGATCAGCGTGCCGACCATGGTGCCGACGCCGCCGGCAAGCGAGGTGCCGCCGAGCACGGCTGCAGCGATTGCGTCGAGTTCGTAGCTCATGCCGGCATTGGTCTGGGCAGAGAACAGGCGGGACGACAGAAGCACGCCGCTGATCGCCGCCATCACGCCCGAGATCATGAAGATGGTGATCTTCAGACGGTCGACCTTGATGCCGGAATAGACCGCTGCCTCGCGATTGCCGCCCGTCAGATAGGCGCGGCGGCCGAAGCTCGTCTTGCTCAGAAGGATGTGGTTGACGAGGAAGAGCACGGCGACCACCCAGATGATGATGGGCAGGCCGAGGAAGCTTTCGGTGCCGATGGCCGTCCAGGTCGAATTCTCGATCATCGCCGGCGCGCCGTTGGTCGGCAGGCTGACCATGCCGCGGTAGATGCCCATGGTCGCAACGGTGACGATGAAGGAGGGGAGCAGCAGTTTCGCCGTCAGCACACCGTTCAGCATGCCCATCAGAGCGCCGGCAAGAAGCGTGACGACGAGCGCCGGCGCGAACCCGAGTCCGAAGGCGAAACATTGCGCTCCGACCATGCCGGCAACCGCGATGATCGAGCCGACCGAAAGGTCGATTTCGCCGAGCAGGATCACCCAGGTCATGCCGAAGGCGGCGATTGCCACCACGGCCACCTGCTGCAGGATGTTCATGAAGTTGACGACCGACATGAAGCGCGGGTTGAGGAAGGAGAAGATGACGCAGAGCATCACCAGCGACAAAAGGATGCCGCCATACTGCTTCAGGGCGCGCAGGAAGGCGGCCTGGACTTCGGATTGCTGTGTCATGATTGGAATCCCGTTGCGTGCGCCATGATCGTTTCCGGGTTGAGGTCGGCGCCGGAAAGCGTTGCGCCGATGACGCCCTCGTGCATGACGACGACGCGGTCGCTCATTCCCAGAACCTCCGGCAGCTCGGAGGAGATCAGCAGGATCGCCGTTCCCTCGGCCGCCAGCTGGCGGATGATCTTGTAGATTTCGAACTTGGCACCGACATCGACGCCGCGGGTGGGCTCGTCGAGGATCAGCACCTTGGGCCGGGTCAGCAGCCACTTGGCAAGCACGATCTTCTGCTGGTTGCCGCCGCTCAAGGAACCCGAGGGCGTGTCGAGCGAATGGGTCTTGATCGCCAGCCGGCCGACTTCCTGGGCGGCCGCCGTGCGTTCGGCGCGGCTGCGGGTGAAGCCGAGCGGGCCGGTAAAATCGGAAAGGGCGGCCATCGAAATGTTCCAGCCGACGCTGTGGCTGAGCACCAAGCCCTCTTCCTTGCGGTTTTCGGTGACGAAGCCGACGCCGCGGGAAATCGCTTCGGCCGGCGAGCGGAAGCGGACCGGCTGTCCCTCGAAGCGCACAGTTCCGGTTGCAGCCTTCATACCGAAGAGCGCGTTCATCACCTCGGAACGGCCGGAGCCGACGAGGCCGAAGAAGCCGAGGATTTCGCCCGGCCGGATGTCGAAGGAGATGTGCTCGAACTCGCCGTCGCGGGTAAGGTCGTCGACCGAGAGAACCGGCGTGGAACCCGCCTTCTGCTCGTGCGCCGCTGGCGGATAGATTTCGTCCATGCGGCGCCCGACCATCAGCGCGATCAGCGCCTCGATGGTGACGTCGTTGCGATCATGGGTGGAGACATATTCGCCGTCGCGGATGACCGTGATGTCGTCGCTGAGCCGCATGATCTCTTCCATGCGGTGCGAGATGTAGATGACGGCGACGCCACGGCTCTTCAGCCGCGCGATGATGTCGAAGAGGATCTCGGCTTCGCTGTCGCTGAGCGACGACGTCGGCTCGTCGAGAATGACGACCTTGGCCTCGTGGCTTAAGCCTTTGGCGATCTCGACCAGCTGGCGCTGGGCGATCGAGAGATTGCCGACCTTCTCGCTGACGTCGATCGGCAGGCCGAGATCGGCGACGATCGCGCGGGCCCTGGCGACCAGTTCCTTATCGTTGATGAAGCCGAAGCGGCGTGGCTCGCGGGTGGCGAGAATGTTTTCGGCCACCGTCAGGTTGCTGCAGAGGCTGAGTTCCTGGAAGACGATGGCAAGCCCGAGGGCGGCGGCATCCTGCGGATTGCGCGGCTGGTAGGGGCGCCCGTCGAGGGCGATTTCCCCCGAGGTCGCCTCGTGAACCCCTGCGAGGATCTTCATCAGCGTCGACTTGCCGGCGCCGTTTTCGCCGAGCAGCGTGTGCACCCGGCCGCGCCGAACCTTGAGCCGCATGCCCCTCAGTGCCGCGACCTGGCCGAAAGATTTGGTGACGTTGTCGATTTCGAGAATGGTATCGCTGGTCGAACCAAACATGGCGGCCTCCTTCAGGTCAGCCGAGAGCAGCGCCTCCGGCCAGAGGACGGAAACGGACCCTGATGGTTGCCGCCGCCCCAGACTTGAGGCGGCGGCTGTCCTGGGAGGACTTATTTCGCGGTGTAGACGCCCGGAACGATCGGCTGTTCGGCCGGTACGGTCTCGCCGGCGGCAACCTTGACGGCGGTGTCGACCGCCTGCTTGCCCATCTGGTCCGGGAACTGCTGGATAACGCCGACCATGACAGGGTTGGTGTCGACGGCGTCCCGCGCTTCCTTCATGCCGTCAAAGCCGATGACCTTGACCTGGCTTTCGAGACCCGCAGCCTTGACCGCAACGGCAGCGGCAAGGGCCGCATCGTCGCCGAAGCCGAAGATGCCGGTAATGTCGGGGTTGGCCTGCAGCATGTTCTGGGCGGCGGCCAGCGCTTCGGCGCGGGTGATGCCGGTCTGGATCGCGACGATTTCCATGTCCGGATGCTTGGCGATCGCTTCCTTGAAGCCGTTGACGCGGTTTACCACCGACTGGACCGTCGGATAGTCGATGACCGCGACCTTGCCCTTGTTGTCGAGAACCTTGGCCATCAGCTCGCCGGCCTTGACGCCGCCGGTGAAGTTGTCGGTACCGATATGCGAGGTGACGGTCGCGCCATTGGCCGGGACGTCGACGGTGATCACCTTGATGCCGGCCTTCTCGGCCTTTTCGATTGCAGCGCGCACGCCCTGGCTGTCGACCGGCGAGATGACGATGACGTCGACGCCCTTGACGATGAAGTCTTCGACGTCGGCGAGCTGCTTGTTCAGATCCTGGTTGGCGATCGAGACCTCGAGCTTGACGTTCTTGGCTTCAGCCTCGGCTTTCATGGCGTCGGCGAGCTCGATGTAGAACGGGTGCTGCTGGGTCAGGAGCGACGCGCCGATGCCGTCGGCAAAAGCCGAGGAGGCAAGGAGCGACAGCGCCGTGCCGGCGACGAGAGATTTCAGAATGCGGGACATGTTCATGGTTTCCTCCCTGGAAACGGCGCGGGCCTTCTTGTGTCTCAGCCAAGCTGGCGAGGCCCTCCCACCGCCGTCTTGGTGAGGCCGTAAAAACCATAAAAGTTTTCGCGCGTCAACTTTTAAAAATACACGAACAAAATATATGGAATGCAGTGTGGAAATTTTTAGGTTGCAGCGGTCGTCCTTTCAGTCCTTTTGCGGGTGGCTTGTCTTTCCACCAGCCTGCGCCAGATTGCGTGATAGACGACAGGGAGACGACCCATGGCTGAGACCAGCAAGACGGCGTTGGTCCGAATTCTCGGGCGGGTGCAAGGCGTTAGTTTCAGGGTCTGGACGCGCGACGAGGCGCGCAAGCTCGGTCTTGTGGGATGGGTTCGAAACGAAGCGGACGGCTCGGTAGCCGCCTTGATCAGCGGCCCGGAGGACGCGGTCACGCTCATGCTCGAGCGCCTGCATGGGGGCCCGCCAGGGGCATGGGTTTCGAAGGTCGTTGCCGAATTTGTCGAGCCGCCCGATCACATCGGCGACTTTCGCATCACCAGATAGGCCGGGATTGGTTTTTAGCGCCGGTTTGCGTTAGCCTGCCAAAACCGCTGTCGGGCGGCCATAGGCGCGCAGAAACGTCTTCACTGCCCTGCGGGCGCTGATCTCCAGCTCTGCTTCGCTCGGCGTTTCACCGAAGAGCCCACCCATCTGCAGGTCGGCCTTGATCAGTGCGATGAACTGGCGCGCCGCGAGGTCGAAATCGTCGATGTCGAGCGGTGCGACGTGGGCAAGGCGCGCAAACAGCGCCGCCAGCGCCCGATCGGTCTTGCCCGGTCCCTGCTCCCGCCAGAACTGGAAGAGATGCGGATAGCGGTTGCCCTCGGTCGAGATCAGCTTCTGGATGAACTTGGCGTCCTGGTTGCAATTGCAGTTCTTGTTGAGGCGCACGGCAAATTCGGCCAGGTCTTCCTCTAGGTTGTCGGCGTTTTCGGGAAAGGTCGCGAGGATCGAGAAAAGCACGCCGTTCACGCGATCCATGATGTCCTGGATCACCGCCATAAACAGCGTCTCTTTCTCGCGGTAGTGATTGTAGATGGTCTGACGCGAGACACCCGCCACGACGGCG
>JAESGS010000346.1_pt1 | contig 43789 bp, 31 predicted proteins | sample 9269761 | NCBI WGS metagenome assembly JAESGS01 (sample SAMN15741799, study PRJNA653493) | algae metagenome | isolation source: Cyanosarcina radialis HA8281-LM2 and co-occurring heterotrophs from damp... | place: USA: Makauwahi cave, Hawaii | collected 2011-01-06 | reverse complement strand
GCCGTCCCCGTCCAGCTCCTCGCCTATCACACCGCCATCCTCAAGGGCACCGACGTCGACCAGCCCAGAAACCTCGCCAAATCCGTAACCGTCGAGTGACACGGGTGGCTTTGTCGCCGTGCCAGCCATGCTGTATCATCGCTTCATCGCTACGAGACGGACGCCCATGAAACCGATCGTCCTTTGCGCTCTGCTTGCCGCTTTCGCCCTGCCGAGCGCCGCCGGCGCGCAATCCATGCCGCAGGCCTGGGGGCCGGGCGGCCAGTATCGCGGCTCTGTCGATCGCGGAGGCTCTCTCTATGGCGCGGATGGACGCTATGCCGGCCAGATCCAGCGCAACCAGGGACTGTCGCGGTCGACCGAGGGCGGCCTCGGGCGGACGATGAACGAGACCGGCCATGCGCAGCGCCAGGCCGACCGCAACCAGGCGGTCTATGGCTCCAACGGTCAGTATCTCGGCCAGGTCGATCGCAAGGGCCAGTTCTACGACGCTCAGAACAACTATCGCGGCCAGCTCCGTTAATCTTAACAACGGGCCCGGTTGTAAGAAGCGCTGACGTTCGGCCGCTGCGACAAAACTTTTTCGCCGCCGAAATCCTGCGGCAACATATTGGCGGCAAACCTGAAATGCCGAAGGGCGGCATTTCGGTTCGCGGATTGCATGGCAACGAGCCGGGGTAATCATTGGGGGCAGGGCCGCGTATGACCACGAATCGCTTGCCGTTTTGCCTGGCCGTCGCCGCGTTGACATTTGGCCTGATCGCGCAGCCCGCCCGCGCGCAGGCCGACGCGGTGGTGAACTGCCATGACGAGGGGCGCGGCACCGTAACGCGCGTGCTTGCTTCCGAATGCGACGGCAAACCGGTTTCCGACGCGGAGGCAAAAGCGATCCGCGGACAGCGCGCGATGGCGATCCAGCGCGCCATCCAGGGCCGCGAACAACCGATCTTCACCGACAAGCGCATGGTGTCGGTGGGCAGCGGCTTCTTCGTCGCCGAAGGCGGCCGCGTCGTCACGAACCGGCATGTCGTGGAGAAATGCGATGCGCTGACGGTCGAAACCACGACCGGCACGCTCGCCAGCGCGACGCTCCTCCGCTTCGACGACAAGCTCGATATCGCGCTGATCCAGGGCAATCTCGCCACGCCGGCCATTGCGATCTTCCAGCCGCGCGATTCGATCCAGCCGGGCGGCTCGGTCGCCGTCATCGGCTATCCCGACCAGGGCCTGCCGCCGCGGCGTCCGCTGATGACGCTCGGTGCCACCGTGGCGCTGGACCGCGAGCGGCACACCGACCGGATCGCGTTCCGCGCCGATGTCCGCCCCGGCAACAGCGGCGGTCCGATGCTGGACCAGTGGGGGCACGTCATCGGCATCGTCAATGCGAAGGTCGATACGGTGAAGCTCTACAGCCAGACCAAGCAGCTCATCCGCGACGTCGGCTTCGGCATCAGCGCCGCGGCGGTCCTGCGCTTCCTGGACGAGACGGGGACGCCCTACCGGCTCAATGCGGTGGGCACGCCGCTGAACACCGAGCAGCTTTTCGACCGCTCGCGCCCCTTTGTCGTGCGGGTCGGCTGCTGGCGCTGACCAGGCCCGCGACCGCAGGTTTGGTTAATCGCCGCGGCGTAAGTCTTCCTTTACGGCGCTGGCTTATCTATCGATAGTCGGCGCGCCGGCAGGCTGCCGGCCGCAAACCCTGCACGATCAGACGTAAACATGGCGAACTGGCTGGTTACCGGCGGCTGCGGCTTCATCGGCTCGCACCTTGTGGAGGCGTTGACCGCGCGCGGCGATCATGTGCGCATCCTCGACGACCTCTCGACCGGCCGGCGCGAGCACGCGCCCCCGGGATCGGAGCTGATCGTCGGCTGCATCACGGACGCCGAGACGGTGGCGCGGGCGATGCGCGGCATGGACGGCTGCTTCCACCTCGCCGCGATCGCATCGGTCGAGCGCGGCCGCACGGAGTGGCTGACGACGCATCGCATCAACCTGACCGGCACGATCGCGGTGTTCGAGGCGGCGCGCGCCGCGCGCCCCGACAGGCCGCTGCCGGTGGTCTACGCCTCTTCGGCCGCGACCTACGGCGACAACGCGAACACCCCGCTCAAGGAGAGCGAGGCGCCGCGGCCGCTCTCGGCTTACGGCGCCGACAAGCTTGGCTGCGAGCTGCATGGCCGCGTCGCCTGGAACATCCACCGCATACCCAGCATCGGCCTGCGGTTCTTCAACGTCTACGGACCGCGCCAGGACCCGAGCTCGCCCTATTCCGGCGTGATCTCGATCTTCGTCGACCGGATGCGCGGCGGCCGCGGCGTCGACGTCTATGGCGACGGACAGCAGCTCCGCGATTTCATATTCGTCAAGGATGTCGTGCGCTTCCTTCTCGCGGCGATGGGCAAGGCCGAGGGCGACGGCCGCGTGTTCAATGTCTGCACGGGGCGCAGCACGTCGATCGTCGACCTCGCGCGCACGATCGCCGGGGTTGTCGGATGCCAGCCGGCGATCGCGCAGAAGCCGCCGCGTGCGGGCGACATTCGCGTCTCTCTGGGCCATCCCGACGCCGCGGAGCGGTTCCTCGGGGTGAAGGCGCTCACCAGCCTCGAGGACGGGCTGCGCGCCACCCTCGCGGCGCCGGCGGCGACACCATGACACCCGCTTGGACCCGCCCGGGCACATGCGTAGAATTGCAGCGCATGGTTGAGACGGGGGGCCCGGGACGATGATGTCCGCAGCGCTCGCCGCGCTGGCACGCCGGGGGCGTGCCAGCGCGCTTGCCACGGCGCTCGCTTGCGGCGCGCTGGCGCTCGGTGCGTGCGACCTGACGGACAGCGCCAGCGTCGAGGAGCTGCTGAAGCGCGCCGAGACTCATCGCGCCGCCGGCGAGATGAACGCGACGGTCATCGAGCTCAAGAACGCGCTGCAGAAAGACGGCCAGAACGCGGTCGCCCGGCTGATGCTGGGGGAAGCGTTCATCGACCTCGGCGACAGCCAGGCGGCGGAGATCGAGCTTCAGCGCGCGGCGCAGCTCGGCGCGCCCGCGGCGCGCACCGCGCTGCTGCTGGGCGAAACCAAGATGCTGCAAGCCCGCTTCGATCTGGTGCTGCGCGAGCACCCCGACAACGAAGCGTTGCCACCGGAAGAGCGTGCGAAACTGCTGGCCCTGCGCGGCCGCGCGCACACGGCGCTGGGGCAGCGCGTGTTCGCGGACGAGGCCTTCAAGGCGGCGCTCGGCATCGATCCGAAATCGGTCGAGTCGCTGCTCGGCCTAGCGCGCCTGTCGCCGTCGACCGGGCCGGTGGCGCGCGGATATGCCGAGCGCGCGGCGGCGATCGATCCCCAGAACGTGCGCATGCTTTCGATGCGCGGCGAGATGGCGTTCGCCGCCAGGGATTTCGACTCTTCGGAGGCGTTCTATCGGCAGGTGCTCGTCCACCGGAAGGACGACATGATGGCGCTGCATGCGAATCTCGGCATCGCACGCGCGCACATCGCCGCAGGCAAGCTCCGGGAGGCCATCGGCCGCCTGAACTACCAGCTCAGGCTCGCGCCGATGGAGCCGGTGGCGCACTATCTGCGCGCGCTCGCCGCCTTCTACGGCAAGGACTACGAGACGGCGAAGACGCACAGCGAAGTGGCCTTGCACATTTCGCCGACCCACGCGCCGAGCATGTTCGTGGCCGGGGCGGCCAATTACGAGCTCGGTCAATACGAGCAGGCCCTGCTCCTCCTGACCGGCTATCTCGCCGAGGCGCCGAACAACCTTGAAGCCCGCAAGCTGCTCGCGGCGACGCTGTTGAAGGTGGGCCAGCCGGCCAAGGCCGTCGCTACGTTGAGGCCGATCGCCGAGGCGCCAAGGCGGAGAGGACGCGCAGCTTCTGGCCATGCTGGGCACGGCCCTGGCGCAATCAGGAGATCCGCGATCGGCCGTAAGCTATCTGGAGCGCGCGGTCGAGAAGGATCCGGGCAACGCCGCGCTGCGCGCGCAGCTCGGGGCGACGCAGGTTGCGCAGGGCAATGTTGCCATGGGCATCGATGTCCTCGAAAAGGCCGTGGAGCAGGATGCGCAGGGCCGCGCCGATATCACCCTGATCATCACGCATCTGCAGGGGAGGGAGTTCGACAAGGCCTTCGATGCCGCGAAGCGGCTGCAGGCGAAGATGCCGGGCAATCCCAACGGCTACACGCTGGCCGGGCTCGTCGAGCTGAACCGCGGCAGCCGCGACGCCGCGCGGGCGGCCTTCCTCAAGGCGCTCGAGATCAAGCCGGACGACCGCAATGCATCGCGGCACCTCGCGGCGATGGCGGTCGGGGAAGGGGCGTTCGACGAAGGCCGCAAGCACCTCAAGAACATCCTGAGCCGCCATCCGGGCGATGTTGAATTCCTGATCCTCATGTCGCGGCTCGAGACGCGCGCGGGACGCCCCAAGGAAAGCCTCGAGCAGCTCGAAACGGCCGTGCGCGCGAACCCGAACAGCAAGCTCGCGCTCGTGACGGTCGCGCGCGTCTACATTCGCAGCGGCGAGCCGCGCAAGGCCGCTGAACTTCTGCTCGCCGAGATACAGAAGATCGGTGCGGACTCGGCGATGCTCGAAGTGCTCGGCGGCGCGCAGCTGGCGATGGGGCAGCCCGACCTAGCGATCGGAACATTCCGCATGCTGGTGCAGCAGCAGCGTGAATCGGCGCAGGCGCGCCAGTTCCTCGCCGACGCCTACGAGGCCGCGGGGCTGATCGACGGCGCCCTCGCCGAGACCGAGCAGGCGCTGTGGCTGTCGAACAACGCGGCGCACGTCAGGTTCCAGTACGCACGCCTGCAGACGCGCGCCGGCCGGCCCGACATCGCCGGCGAGACGCTCGCGGAGCTGCGCAAGACGCATCCCGACGACCCGGGACTCATCGATCTCGAAGGGTCGATCGCGCTGGCAGCGCGTCGCCCCGACGACGCCGTGAAGGCGTATCAGCGGCTGTTCGCCGCCTACCCCGCCAGCGTCAACCTGCTCAAGCTCAGCCGGGCGAGGCAGGAGGCCGGCCGTCCGGCCGAAGGTCTTGGCGACGTGGAAGCCTGGCTCGCGAAATCGCCCAACGATCTGCTCGCGCGGGTGATGCTGGCGGACCTGCACCTGTCGCTGCAGCAGTTCGACAAGGCGGTGCCGCATTATCTGGATGTCGTCCGCCAGGTCCCGGACAACGTCCCCGCCCTCAACAACCTGGCCTGGGCGCTGGCCAAGGCGGGTCGCCCGGTCGAGGCCGTGGAGCACGCCCGCAAGGCCGCCTCGCTGGCGCCCGACAATGCGAGCGTGCTGGATACGTTCGGCCTGGTCCTGACCCAGGCCGGCCGGGCGCGGGAGGCCATCGATAACCTGCGCGTGGCGGCGCAGCGGGCGCCGCTGGATCCCAACATCCAGTTCCATCTGGCCCAGGCGCTGGTCCTGGACGGCGATACGGCGACCGCGCGCGACATCCTCCGCCTCATCCTCGGCGGTCGCAGCGAGATCGCCGAACGGGCGGAGGCGGAGCGGCTGCTGAAGCAGATCGGCGGGTGAGCCCCGCGGCGGCGGCCGATGTTAACCAACCGGCGGCCGGCGTTTCCGCCGCGAATATGGTTATTTTTCGTTAAGTTTATTGTGCGATTTCTGGATGGGATGGACCGGGATCGGCGATCGTTAATCCTTCACCTGCGAGGACCCGGCGGGGTAGAATTGGGTCCGCAACAGGGAGTTGCGAAAGAAGCCGGCCGGGCTGGGGTTCCGCCACGGAAACGCCGGAATATTGTTGCACCAGGAATAGATTCGGGGCGCGGCCTGTAAACCATCGATGGCGATGCGGGGCGCCACCCGCATGACTTGCGCAGAGGGGAATTGATCCAATGATGCATGCAGTGAAGGCGGCGCTGAAGCGCCAGGTTTCGGTTGCTCGCCCGCGGGTGTTCGCGACAGCCCTGGCCTGCAGCGTTCTCGCGCTCGGCGCTTGCGATCCGCGCGGCGGCAGCGTCGACAGCATGGTCAAGCGCGCACAGGAACATCGCGCCGCCGGCAGCATCCGCGCCAGCATCATCGAGCTGAAGAACGCGCTCCAGAAGGACGGGCAGAACGGTAACGTCCGCATGCTGCTCGGCGAGGCGTTCATCGATGTCGGCGACGGCAATTCGGCGGAAATCGAACTGCGCCGCGCCAGGGAGCTTGGCGCGCCGGCCGCGCGCACCGCCCTTCTCCAGGGCGAAGTGAAGATCCTGCAGGGCCGGTTCGACCAGGTGCTGCGCGAAAATACGGTCAATGACGCCGATCCCGCGGAGGCGCGCGCGGCGGTGCTGGCGCTGCGCGCCCGCGCCCATCTCGGCCTCGGCCAGCGCGTGCAGACCGAGCAGGCCCTGAAGGCGGCGCTGGAGCTTGACCCGAAATCGGTCGATGCGCTGGTCACGCTGGCGCGGGTCGCGCAGGCGACGAACAACCCCGGCGCGGCCGCGGACTATCTGGCGCGCGCGGCGGCGGTCGCTCCGAAAGACATCAGGGTCCTGGCGGTGCAGGGCGATCGCGCCTTCGCGGCGAAGGATTTCAGCGGCGCCGAGAATCACTTCCGGGAGATCCTGAAGCAGCGCAAGGACGACGTTGCGGCGTACAACGCGCAGCTCGGCGTTGCCCGCGCGCAGGTCGCCTCCGGCAACCTCAAGGACGCGGTGGCGCGCCTGACCGCGATGCTGAAAGTGTCGCCGAACGATCCGGCGACGAATTATCTGCGCGCTCTGGCCGCCTATCAGAGCAAGGAATACCAGACGGCGAAGACGCATAGCGAGGTCGCGCTGCGGACCGCGCGCAACCATCGCCCGAGCATGTTCATCGCCGGCGCCGCGAACTACGCGCTCGGCCAGTACGAGCAGGCGTTCCGCCACCTTTCAACCTACGTCCACGAAGTCCCTGGCAATCTCGAAGCGCGCAAGCTGCTGGCGGCGACGCAGATGAGGATGGGCCAGGCCGACAAGGCGGTGGGGACGCTGCAGGCCGCGACGCGGCAGCCCGGCGGCGAGGACGCACAGCTTCTGGCCATGATCGGCACGGCTTCGGCACAGGCCGGCGACGTGCGCAGCGCCAGCCGCTACATGGAGCGGGCCGTACAGCAGGATCCCAACAATCCGGCCTTGCGTGCGCGCCTCGGCGCGACGCAGATCGCGCTCGGCAATGTCGCCGAAGGCATGGACGAGCTCGAGAAGGCCGCGGAGCAGGATCCCGCCGGAGCCGCCGACATCCAGCTCATCGCGGCGCATCTGCGGGCGCAGGAGTGGGACAAGGCGCTCGAAGCGGCGCAGCGCCTGCAGCAGAAGCAGCCGGCCAGCTCGAGCGGCTACATCATGGCCGGCCTCGCCGAGTCCGGTCGCGGCAATTTCGCCGCGGCGAAAGCCGCGTTCGAGAAGGCGCAGCAGGTCAAGCCCGACGACCGCGCGCCGGTGAAATACCTGGCGGCCCTGGCGGCCCGCCAGAACGACCTCGACGAAGCGCGGCGTCTCTATCGCGAGTCACTGACGCGCGTCCCGGGCGACGTCGAATTCCTGCTGTTGTGGGCGCAGCTCGAGGAGCGCGCCGGTCGCCGCGACGAGATGATCCGTCTTGCCGAAGAAGCGGTGAAGGCCAATCCCGACAATAAGTTCGCGAAGCTATCGGTGGCGCGCATCTACCTGATCGCCAACGAGCCGCGAAAGGTCGTCGACCTCCTGCAGGCGGATATCCAGGGCGGCGGCGCCGACCCGGGCATTCTCGAAGCAATGGGGCGCGCGCAATTGGCACTCGGTCAGTCTGATTCCGCCATGGTGTCATTCCGCGAGCTCGTCAACGTGCAGCGCGAGGTCCCCCAGGCGCACCAGTATCTGGCTGCTGCCTACGAAGCTGCGGGCCTGTTCGATCGAGCGGTGATGTCCTCGGCGGAGGCATTGCGCCTGTCCAACAACGCGCCGCCGTACAAGTTTCAGTATGCGCGCGTGCTGGCGCGAGCGGGCAAGCTTGACGAGGCATCCAAGATCGTTGCCGAGCTCAAGCAGGGACACGCCGACGATCCGACCTTGATTGACCTGGAAGGGTCGCTGGCGATCGCCGCCAAGCGCCCGAACGATGCGGTGAACGCATATCAGCGCCTGATGCTCGTCCAGAACACGAACGTCAACCTCGCGAAACTCACGCAGGCGAAGCAGCAGGCTGGCCGCGGCGCAGAGGCGGTCGGCGACCTCGAGGCGTGGCTGCAAAAGTACCCGCAGGACACGATGAGCAGGGTCAGCCTCGGCGACCTGTATGTCGGCCTCAAGCAATACGAGAAGGCCGTGCCGGTTTACGAAGAGGTGATCCGGGCGGCCCCCGACAACGTTATCGCGCTCAACAATCTCGCCTGGGCGATGGCGCAGACGGGACGGGCCAATGAGGCCTTGCCGCATGCGCGCCGGGCGGCAACGCTGGCGCCGGAGAACCCGGCCATCCTGGATACGCTCGGCACGACACTCGTTCGGGCCGGCCAGCCGGCCGAGGCGGTTGCCCCCCTGCGCAAGGCCGTCGAGAAGGCCCCGAACGCGCGGCCCATCGAATTCCACCTGGCCGAGGCCCTGGCCAAGCAGGGGCAGCGGGACGAGGCGCGGGGAATCCTGCGCCGCGCGCTGTCGGGCAACGAACAGTTTCCGGAACGGGCCGAAGCCGAAAAGCTGCTGCGGGAACTGGGCGGCTGACGCCGTCCAGTTAAGCTACGGCCGGCAGGGGCCCCTGCATGTCGGCAAGTTTTACGGGGTGCGAGGGTACCCCCGTAAATCTCTCTCCGCTTAATCGATTGATTCAGAATGTTTTTTATTAGGTCCGCGCCGCCGCTTCAGGGGCGGTTCCGGTCGCGGGTTTCTGCCAGGCTTGCCCCGCGTCCCGACTGTCGGAAATTTTCACGGTATTTTAGACAACCAGCCGCCTTTTTTTAGTCATCTAATTGATATTACACGGTTTTGCTGGTCTGGCACGGGTCATGCATCTCTTAGCGCGACACCCCGGCTAATCGCCGGGACGCATTTAGGAGGCCAGTTTATGAACAAGATCGCAACCGTCGCCGTCAGCGCGCTGCTGGGTGCGACGATCTACACGAGCCAGGCTGACGCCGCGCTCGTGACGCTGAATCCCTCGGCGTCGAATGGCCCGCTGTCGGGCAACACGTCCTTCCAGACCGACAATGCCACGATCGCCAACAACGCGGTCGTGACGTTTGACGCGGCTGGCAACTTCACCGAGACCGGTTTCTTCCGCATCACGGCGTTCAACGTCGGTGGTTCTTCGGTTGCCGGCACGGGCATCCAGACCGCCTACAACCTCTATGGCACGTTCACCGCGAGCGGCTTCCAGGGCGGCCTCGGCGGCGTCGTCACGTCGCTGACGTTCACCCTGTTCGGCGATCCGGGTGCAAACAACACGTTCCCGGTTGCGGGCACGACGATCGGTGGCACCGGCGATGACATCACGCTGGCGAGCGGCTCGCTGCTGGCTCCCGGCGTGTCGATCATCATCCCGCCGTTCAACAACCCGACGGGTCTGACGCTGAACGCCTCCACCTCGTTCGTGGTGGATGCTTCGCAGGGCACCGGCCTGGGCGAGTTCTTCGAGGCCCCGATCCCCTTCACGATCAACCTGCAGATCGCGGCGAACGTGACGGACCTGGCTTCGAGCAGCACCTGCCCGAACACCCCGCCTGATCAGCCGATCGTGAGCTGCGAGATCGTCATCAACGGCGGTGGCGGCAACATCAGCTTCATCACGGTCGCTGAGCCGGCCACCCTCGGCATGCTGGGCATGGGCCTCCTCGGCCTCGGTGCAGCGGTTCGTCGCCGCCGCGCCGCCTAAGAACGCCGACAGGTCTACGCTAATCTAGCTGGCCTTCTGGAAACGGCCCTCCTCGGAAACGAGGGGGGCCGTCTTCTTTTGCGCGAACGGTCGCTTGCGAACGCGCGCAGACCAAGCGAATGGCGCCGACGACTATGTGCCCGTCTTCGCCGCGACCGGTTGTTCCTGGTCGTCCGCCTTTTCCATCAGCTCAGAAAGCGGCCGCCGTACCGACCGGGCCTGGATCCGCCGCGAGCGCGGCGTGCCGAGCCGCCCGATGAAGGCGATCTCCGAGGCACCGCCGGGAACGACCTCGTCCAATGCCTTCGCCAGTCCAGCCGCCTTGCGCAGGATCGTGGCGTCCTGCGTGAACACGGTGCCGGCCTTGCCATAGAGCGCGAAGCAGATCGTCGCCAGGGCGGGCTGCATCACCAGGCCCATCTGTGCTGCCGTCAGCCAGAAGCGCTGCAGCGCCTGGCCTATGCGCAATGTCGCGACAGGATCGTCCATGTCGGCCGGGCGTTTCGGCAGCACAACGAAATGTGCCGCGGAGAAATAGCCGGGCACGAGATCGAGCTCGAGCCGCGATGACAGCGTCGTGCCGAAATAGCGATTGGCCGCATCCATCAGCGTCCAGTCGCGCATCAGCCAGCGCATCGCCTGGACGGCCAGCGGATTGAGGCCGACCGCGGCGACCGGAACGCCGGTCGGACTGAAATCGCGCTCCCAGTCCAGGATCACCTGGTGCACGCGATAGGCCTCGGGGATGCGCAGGCGGATATCCGTCGCGCGCGCATTGAGGCGCGCGATCTGCAGGCGCTCCGCCTGCGTCTCGAACCAGCGGATCGTGAGGTCCTCGCCCAGCGCCGCCGTCAGGGCAGCCTTCTGCGCCGGCGCGAGGGCCGTCGTCCGGTACGGCCTGCGGTCGACGGAGCGGGCCGTTACCATCGGCAGCAGCGAGTCGCGCTCGATCGCGGCGTCGGGCGTCAGCTCCGCATCGATCACCGTCGCCCCTTGCGCGCCGATGTGATGGCGCCATCTCAGGCGTCGGCCGAAGCCGCTGGCGGCGATGCGCAGCGTCTCGATCAGGAAGCCGGCCGAGATCAGGGTCGGCCGTCCCTGCGCATAGTCGTAGACGTCGGACGGATCGTGCGGATTGATCGTGATCGTCACCGCCGTATCGCCACTTATGGCGAACCGCCAGGGTTGCGCGTTGTCGCCGCTCGGTGCCCAGCGGGCGAGATCGAGGATCCGCTCCATCGTCGAAGCGCCCGCTGGCAACTCGGCGGGGGGCGGGCTCTGCTCGAGACGGCGGAGGGCGCGCTTCACCAGGGCGCGACGCACGCGCTGCACCGGATTGGCATTGCCGCCGGGCAGCCAGCCGAGGGCCCATTTGCCGCGATAGGCGTCGAACTGGTGGTAGAACGGCGCGGCGCGGACCGGGCCGCGGCCCAACAGGATTTTCACCGCCTCGGTCGCGGCAACGCCCGCGCAGAGCTGGCAGGCCGCCGATGTCGAGGGGCCGCGCTGGCCGGCGAGATCCAGCCGCCAGAAATCCATCAGATAGGGGCGCTGCAGGGTGCGCGGGGTCAGCCCGATCAGGAAATTGACCCGTTGATCTTCGTCATTTTGTCCTTGGAGCCGGAAATATTCCTCGAACGTCATCTTCCCGGGCATGAACACGAGGAAGGCGGTCCCCATAGCGATGGGTGCCGCGGTGATGGCCGGGATGCCCAGCTCCGCGCAGCGCGCAAAGACCCGGCTGCGGATATCCAGGGTGAAGAAGTCGAGGCCATCGATGAACAGGTCGACCCCGTCCAGGAACAAATCAAGATTCTCCGGGCTAACCCCTTGGTCAAAAATGCGTAAATCAATCTCAGGATTGACGTCGCGGGCCATTTCGGCGAGCACGGCAGCCTTCGGCCGGCCCAGGGTCGGCCGCGAGGCCCCCATCTGGCGGTTGAAATTGGCTAGCTCGAAGCGGTCGAAATCGGCGATGGTGAAGGCGCCGATGCCGAGGCGGGCAAGGGTCAGCAGATGGCTGCCGCCAACGCCCCCCATCCCGGCAATGGCAATGCGCTTCCGGCGCAGCGAATCCTGCTCCCAGGCCGTCATCCAGCCGAGATTCCGGGTGAATGCTTGGTCATAGGAGAACCAGGGTGCTGCAGGTTTCATAGTTCCGTGCCTGACGATGGTGGTTGTCACGAAAATGCTTCGTCGAGTGACGGGAATTTCATGGCATCTTGTGTCTAATTAGCCTGATTTTTCTCAATCTTTTCTCAAAACGCTTAACTCGATGTTAAACGCGTACCAGCATCCTTTAAAGCCAAGCAAAGCATCCTTGCCACTTGAATGCGCAAGGATCAATCGCGGCCGTCCCGACGGGCGACCGGTCAAGGCTGAGGAGTTGCTGGTGAGAAACATCGTCGCTGCGGATTCAACTGCGAGGACCCCGGCGGAGGCCGCTCAGGAGCGAACCGACACCGCGTCGCTCTTCAGCATGTATGCGCGCTGGTTCGATGTCGTGCCCGCGGATTCGCCGGAGCGTCTGGCCGAGGCCTATCGTCTCCGCTACCAGGTCTATTGCGTCGAGAACACGTTCGAGCGTGCGGAGCAGCACGACGAGGGCCAGGAGACGGATGAGTTCGACAGCCATTCCGTTCACAGCCTGCTGATCCATCGGCCGACATCCATGGTTGCCGGCACCGTGCGCCTGATCCTGCCCAACGGCTCGGGCGACGTGTCGGCGCTTCCCATCAGCCAGGTCTGCACGGATCCGTCGCTGCGCGACCCGTCGCTGTTTCCGCCGGCGCGCACTGCCGAGATCTCGCGCTTCGCGGTTTCCAAGGCGTTCCGCCGCCGCATCACCGACCAGACGCATGTCGACATGCATTTCGTCGAGGGCGCCGGCACGGATCGGGCGACCGAACGGCGCGTCCTGACGCCCAACATCACGCTCGGCCTGATGAAGGCGATCGCGGAGATGAGCATCCGCAACGGCATCACGCATCTGACCGCGATGATGGAGCCGGCGCTGCTGCGGCTGACCGCCCGGCTCGGCATCAAGTTCACGCCGCTCGGCGGCCTCGTGGACTATCACGGCCAGCGTCAGCCCTGCTATGCCGAGCTGAAGGATCTTGGCTTTGCCCTGATGAAGTACAGCCCCGAGGCCCACGAGCTCGTGTCCGACCAGGGCCGCTACTGGAGCCAGTTGCGTAACATCCTTCCCGCCGAGTGAGGGTGATGACGCTTACCATCGCCATCCGCAACCTCATCCACGACAAGGTCCGGCTCGTTGTCACGCTGACCGGGGTTGCGTTCGCGGTGGTGCTCATCACGGCCGAACTGGGGCTGTTCCTCGGCTTCGCCTCGACGACGTCCGCGCTGATTGATGAATCGCGCGCCGACATCTGGGTCGTGCCGAAGGGGACGCGCAACGTCGACCAGACGCCGCCATTGAGCGAGCGTCGCCGCTACCAGGCCCTGTCCACGCCGGGCGTCGAATCGGCCGAGCTGTTCATCACCGAGTTCGTCCGCTGGCAGAAGCCCGATGGCGGCGTCGAGACCGTGCTCGTGGTCGGCTTCGAGCCGGATGGCGCGCTGGCCGGGCCCTGGAACGTCGTCGCCGGCAATATCGCCGATCTGAAGCGGCCGAATACGATCTTCATCGACGAGCTCTACGCCGACAAGCTGGCGGTCACCGCGCTCGGCCAGGTCGTCGAGATGCACGGCAAGCGCGCGCGCGTCGTCGGCCTCACCAGCGGCATCCGCTCGTTCACGCAGTCGCCCTACGTCTTCGCTTCGCTCAAGAGCTCACGCGACTACGCGATCCTGCGCCCCGATCAGGCCAAGCATGTGCTGGTCAAGCTCACCAAGGGCGCCGACGTCGAGGTGGTGAAGGGACAGCTCGCCGAGCGTCTGCCGGGCGTCGACGTCTACACGACGCGCGAGTTCAGCGACCGCACGCGCTTCTACTGGATGTTCACGACCGGTGCGGGCCTTGCCCTGCTGGTCGCCTCGTTCGTGGGCCTGATCGTCGGCTTTGTCGTGGTGGCGCAGACGCTGTACGCGACCACGATCGACCATATCCGCGAGTTCGGCACGCTGCGTGCGATCGGCGCCGGGCGGCGCTACATCAACGCCGTGGTGATCAAGCAGGCGCTGATCAGCGCCGCGGCCGGCTACACCATCGGGTTGGCGATTTTCCTGTTCTGCCGCTATGTTGCGGGCAACGCGGCGCCGGCGATATCGATGCCGTGGCCATTGGCGTTGCTGGTCGCGGCGCTGACGGTCCTCATGTGCGTCGGCGCGGCACTGGTCTGCATACGCAAGGTCATGAAGCTCGATCCCGCGATGGTCTTCAAATGACGGCCGTGCACAACGATCACCCGGTCATCATCGCCCGGTCGCTCACCAAGACGTTCCTGTCGGGGGCGGCGAGCGTGCCGGCCCTGCGCGGCGTCAGCCTCGACATCCGCCGCGGCGAGGTGACCTTGTTGCGCGGCCCCTCGGGCAGCGGCAAGACGACTCTCCTGTCCGTGCTCGGCTGCATCCTGTCGCCCGACGGCGGCAGCCTGCGCATCGGCATGCGCAACGTGCTCGGCCTGACCGAGCAGGAGCGCGCGGCCGTGCGGCTTCAGGAGATCGGCTTCGTCTTCCAGGGCTTCAACCTGTTTCCGACATTGCGGGTGTGGGAGAACGTCGCGATCGCGCTCGACCTGCGCGGCATGCCGCGTCGCGCCGCGAAGGCGCGGGCGGAGGAGGTGCTCGCCAGCGTCGGCCTCGCCGACAAGTGCAAGTCGTTGCCCGACGAGCTGAGCGGCGGACAGAAGCAGCGCGTGGCCATCGCGCGAGCGGTCGCCGGCGATCCCACCATCGTGCTGGCGGACGAGCCGACAGCGGCGCTCGATGGCGAGAGCGGCGCCGTGGTCATGCGCCTGCTGCGCGGTCTGGCCGTGCAGAACGGCCGCGCGGTGGTCATCGTCACGCATGACGAGCGTGCGGCCGCCTATGCGGATCGCATCGTCACCATGAAGGACGGCGACATCGCCCTGGACCAGAGGTCCAGCGCCACGGCCGGCGCCGTACGGCAGCCCGAGCCGGCGGTCGAATCCGCCGGCGGCGAGGAACAGGAGACTAGCTCCTATCTGCGGCTTGCCGCAGGATAGAGCGGAGGGACAGGACGATGGCCCGGAAACCCGCATATCTCGTGATCGCTGCCGCCGCCGCGACGGCAGCCGGCTTCGGTGCGGCCTATCTGCCCCAGACGGACCGGCCGTCGCTGATCAGCGACTCGTTTGCGCAGTCGACCTTGAAGCCGGGCCAGGTCCGCGTCTCGATCGACTCAGGCATCGTGGCGGCACCCGGCCGGGTCGAGCCGCGTTCCGAGGAAGTCACGCTCGCTTCGGAAGTCAGCGGCCGCATCACGCAGATTCATGTCGCCGAGGGCGACAAGGTCACGGCGGGACAGGTCGTTGCCGAACTGGACAACAGCGTCGCGCGGGCGCGCGTGGCCGAGGCCGAGGCCTTCGTGCTGCAGAAGGACGCCGAGCTGCGCCGCGTCACCAACGGCGCCCATGAGGAAGAGCGGCGCGAGGCGCTCGCGGCGGTGCACGAGGCCGAGGCGGTCGTCAAGAACGCAGCCTCGGAGCTCGCCCGGCGCGAGGCGCTCGCCAAGACCGGCGTCACGTCGGACGAGCAGGTGCAGAAGCTGCAGGCGGCGCACGCCTCGGCCAGGGCACGGCTCGATGCGGCGCGTTCGCGGCACCAGTTCCTGGTGACGCCGACGCGCGAGGAAGACGTGTCGCGCGCGCGGGCCGACCTCGCACTGGCGCGCGCGCGGGCGGAGGAGGCGCGCGCCCAGTTCCAGCGCACCGTCATCCGCTCGCCCATCGACGGGACCGTGCTGCGCCGCATCCGCAAGGCCGGCGAGGTGGTCTCCGAGATCCGCGATACGTCGATTCTCACGGTCGGCGACGTCAGCGCCCTCCGGGTCCGCGCCGACGTCGACGAGGCCGATATCGGCCGGGTTGCCGTCGGCGCCAAGGTGCAGGTCAAGGCGGACGCCTTCGGCGACCAGAAATTCCCGGGGCGGGTGCTCCGAATCGGCCAGATGCTAGGACGCAAAAATTTTGTGTCTGAAGTGCCGGGGGAGAAGCTCGATACCAAGGTGCTGGAAGTGGTCGTCGAGCTCGATGCGCCGGGGCCGTTGATGCCCGGCCTTCGCGTCGACGTCTTCTTCGAGACGAAGCCGGAAACGTGAAGCGATAGCGACTCGCCATCAGTCGGCTCGGAAATCTTCAGCAGCAGTATTGTGCAGACGCGGTAAAGGCCGGCCGGAATGCCTTAGAGGCCGACCGGGCATCTGTCTTCCGGGCATTGACTGTAAAGTTTTTCGAAATTTTCGGAATTTTTTACAAGAGAGTCGGCTGATCCAGTAAGTTGCCGGCCTGACTCGACCGGCATTCAGGCCGGTGCTCGCACCCAAAAAGCCCGCCAAGCGGGGCGAGAATCCGGGGGGAATCTGCTTCAGACGCATACCCATAGGGGTTTCGCGCGCCTTTGCTGCTCTTCGATCGAGAGCAACCAAGGATGGCATGAATGTTGCCTATAGTTAACTATCACAGCTTGGCTCGCAGCCCGAGGCCGCCATTTCTAACGCACACGCACAGTACGGGGGCATAGGCATGCGAGGCGATCGGCGGATATCCTTGAGGCTGTTCTTCCTCCTCTTGTTCTCCGGTGGCCTGATGGGGTGGATGGTGCTGGTCATCACCGCCTACTATTTCGTGCGCGTCGAGGATGATTCCTGGGCGCGGCGGAACCTCGACGCGATCACCAATATCGCGCCGGCGGCCGGCAGTTCCGCGCCGGCTCCGGGCCAGTCCACGCCCGCGGCGCAGCCCGCCGACAAGCCGCGCTAGGCAGCCGGCTCGGGACCCCGGGGGTTAGTTTCAGCCGGCCGCGGCCCGCTGCTGCGGACGCGCAGGTGCCGGGCGCGACGCGCCGTCGATCTGGCGCAGGAACGATTCGAACATGAGCAGGGACCACAGGGTTGCGCTGTGGTCGCGCGCCCCGGATTCGTGCTGGTCGGCAAGGGTGGAGAGGTATGCCGGGTCGAAGACGCCGGCGTCGCGGAGCGCCTGGCTGGCGAGCGCGTCGCGCACCCGCTCGCGCAATGGCCCCCGGAACCAGCGCGCGAGCGGCACGGAGAAGCCCATCTTGGGCCGGTACAGGATCTCGTGCGGCACGAGCGGTTCCAGCGCCTTCTTCAGCACATACTTGCCGTCGCGGCCGCGCAGCTTGAGGCTGAGCGGCAGGCCGGCCGCCCATTCGATCAACTCGTGGTCGAGGATCGGCACCCGCACTTCAAGCGAGTTCGCCATGCTGGCGCGGTCGACCTTCACCAGGATGTCGCCCGCGAGATAGGTCTTGAGGTCGGCGTACTGGATCTGCGCCAGGTGGTCGTCGGCGGGCGCCGAGCGCATGTGCTGCTCGAGCACGTCGATCGCCCGGTAGCCCTGCAGCCCGCGCTGGAAGGATGGCGCGAACATGCGGCTGCGCATCTCGTCCGGCACGAGGCCGACGCTGTGGAAGTAGGCCTCGACACTGTCGCGTGCGATGCCGAGGAGAGTGGCCTTGGCGCGCAGCGGGCGGGGAGCCCAGTCCGCCTTGGGATAGACCGAGCCGAGGAAGCCGAATAGCGGACGGCGCAGGCCGGTCGGTATCGCTCGGCGGACCATCTCCTCGTAGTGGTGCCAGCGATAGCGCCGGTAGCCGGCAAAGACCTCGTCGCCGCCGTCGCCCGACAGGGCCACCGTCACGCGCTCGCGGGCAAGCTGGCAGACCCGGTAGGTCGGCATCGCCGAGCTGTCGGCGAAGGGTTCGTCGTAAAATCCGGCGAGCCGGTCGATCAGGTCGAAATCGTCCTCGGTCACCTGCCGCACGTTGTGGCGCGTGCGATAGCGCTCGGCGATCATTCCGGCATAGCGGGACTCGTCGTAGTCCTTCTGGCCGAACGCGATCGAACACGTGTTGATCGGGTCGCTCGACAGGCCGGCCATCATCGCGACGACGCCGCTCGAATCGACGCCGCCCGACAGGAAGGCGCCGACGGGCACGTCGGCGACCATGCGCATGTCGACGGCCTCGCGCAGGCGGTGGGTCAGCTCCTCCGCCACGGCGCGTTCGTCGCCTAGTTTCTGCTCCTTGAACGCCACGTCCCAGTAGCTGTGCGGTGTCGGCATGGCGGCGCCGCGGCGCACCGTCAGCGTATGGCCGGGCGGCAGCTTGTGGATCGCGCTGTAGATCGTCTTGGGGTCCGGCACGTAGCCGTAGGCGAAATAGTCCTCGATCGCGCGGGCATCCAGGCTGCGCACGACCCCGGGATGGACAAGGATCGACTTCAGCTCCGAACCGAACAGCAACGTGCCGTCGGGAAGCAGGGAATAGTAGAGCGGCTTCTCGCCAAGCCGGTCGCGGGCGAGGAACAGGGTCTGGCGGCGGCGGTCCCAGATCGCGAACCCGAACATGCCGCGCAGGTGGTCGACGCAGGACGGTCCCCACTCCTCCCACGCATGCACGATGACTTCGGTGTCGGAACGGGTGCGGAAGACGTGGCCGCGCGCCTCGAGGACCGGCACCAGCTTCTTGAAATTGTAGATCTCGCCGTTGAAGACGATGACGACGGAGTGGTCCTCGTTGAACAGCGGCTGCGCGCCGCCGGACAGGTCGATGATCGCGAGCCGGCGGAAGCCGAGGCCGACGCCGGGATCGACGAACAGGCCGCCGTCATCGGGTCCGCGATGGAACTGCGAGTCGTTCATCCGCGACAGGAGATCGCGGTCGATGGGCCGCTGGCCGTGGAGATCAAGGATGCCGACGATGCCGCACATGATGATGCTCCGTTTACTGCGTACGCCGCGGCGCGCGCGATGCCTGCGCGAGCGACGCCTGGACCGCCGGCATGGCCGCGATCATGTCTTGGAAAAGCTCCGCCGGTTCGCCCTGCGCCACCGGATATTCGGCGCTGATCGCGACGATCGCCGCGGCCGGATTGCCCGCGGTCAGCATCGTCCTGATCTGCAGCCATTTCGCTTCGTACGGCGTGCCGACGAACTCGTCGCCGATCCAGTACCAGTACAGGATCAGGCGGTAGCGGCCGCCCAGGGACAGCCGCTGGGCGGTGACCCGCACGCGCTGTCCGTTCATGTCGACGGTGACGGCTCGCTTGTCGCCCAGTTTCCACTGATCCGCCGCCGTGAAGTCGTGCTCGACCGTGACGGCTTTCGCGCCCTGCCGCTCGCGCGCGTAGAGCCCGACATTGAGGTCGATGGCGAGGCCCGCTTTCTGATAGCGCTGGTCGATCTCGATATCCGCCCCCGCGAAATTGGGTGCCCAGGCATTTGACGGGGCGGGGACCTTGGTGAATCCGGCCAGGTTCGGCGCGCCGACCGACGGGTCGAGACTGGCGCTCCGCGCCGCCACGTAGTCGGCGTAGATCGAAAGGCAGAAGACGGTGACCATCGCGGCAACGGCGGCGATGGCCGGCGTGGCGGTGGTTGCCGGAACATGCGCGGGGCGCACCCGCTCCGGCTCGTCCCAGCGCTCGCGCATGGCGTAGCCGATGCCGAACAGCATGAACGTCACGAAGCTGAAGAACACCCAGCCATAGATGATGTGATCGATGCCGACGGCCACCTCGTTGTTGGAGATGTAGGCGATCAGCACGATGAGGAAGGCGCGGATGCCGTTGGCGATGATTGGCACGACCAGCGACAGGACGATGAAGACCGCCCGGCGCTTCCAGCCATAGAAGGTCAGGTTGGCGAACACCAGGCAGAGCGCCACCGTCGATATCAGGTAGCGCAGGCCGGCACAGGCCTCGGCGACCAGGAAATTGCCCGTCGGCGTCGTGATGAACACGCCGTCGATGAAGACCGGGATGCCGACCAGCCGCAGCAGCGAGACGACAAAGAACGCGGTGATGTTCTGCAGCGGCGGGACCAGCTCGGCGCCGAACGGGACCGCGAAGACCAGGTAGAAGAGCGGAAACAGGAACGCGTAGACGACGTGCCGGCCGAGGACGCACAGCACGAACGCCTGCAGGGTGAAGACGAGGCCGAACTGCTGGACGACCATGGTCGCGCTCAGCCGGCCGGCCAGCCACACCAGCAGGGCAAGGGCGAGCGCCGCGACGCCGATCCACTCGAAGCGCAGCTCGAGGTCCGCCAGCCGGTCGCGCCGGCGCCAGGCGAGATAGGCGGCCAGCGCCGGGATCATCGGACCATGGTTGAACGTGCTCGATTCGAGCCACGTCTGGACCATGGTTCCGGTCGCTTCGGCAAAGATGACCGGGATCAGGACGAAGCCGATGACGGCCGCGGCCAGGGCCATGGCCCGGTTCTGCCAGGCCGGGCCGGACCCGGCGATGGCCATCGCGGACGGCGCCCCGGGCTTTGAATTTGGCTTTACATCCAGCATGTTAGCCTTGGCTTGCGCTCAGCTTGCGACGCCGACAGCCCCGGCGGCCCGAAGCCCCGGTCCGGGGCCACCGTCGAGGATAACGTCCAGCTTTTCCAGGCTTTTTTGCCAATCATAGGTTGCCAAAACGTAACCGCGTCCGCGCGGTCCGAGCCCGCCATGGGCTCCGTCGCGGACGATCGCGACGACGTGCTGGGCCAGGTCTCGGGGCGTGTCCGCGACCAGAAGCCCTTCGCCAGGGGCGGCATCGATGCCTTCGGCGGCCTGCGCGGTCGCAACGACCGGGCGCGCCATCGCCATCGCCTCCAGAACCTTGTTCTGGATGCCGCGCGCGATCCGCAGCGGTGCGACCACCGCGGCGGCATGGGCCAGATAGGGGCGGACATCCGGCACCCGTCCGGTCACGACGACCCCGGGCAAGGCGGCCAGGTCGCGCACATTCGGTGCAGGGCTGGAGCCGACGATCCAGAACGTGGCGGCCGGGCAGGCCTGGCGCACCAGCGGCAGTACCTCGCGCGCGAAGTACTGGACCGCATCGATGTTGGGCCAATAGTCCATCGCCCCGGTGAAGACGACCGGCGTCGACGCGTCCGCGAATGGCGTCGCGTAGCTCCGGTCGGGCGAGAAATACTCGGTGTCGACCCCGTTGTTGATCGCATGGACCTTGTGCTGCGATTCCGGCGCCAGCGTCGCGAACAGTGCGGCCTCGGCCGGCGAAACCAGGACGCTCGCGTCCATGCGGCCCGCCATCTCGCGCTCGAAGCGGAGCAAGGTGCGTCCTTCGCGCGCATAGATCGCCGACAGCGGCCAGGGCTGCCGGCGTCCGTATTCCGACCATTTCTGCGAGTCGACATCGACCAAGTCGAGGACGCGCCGCGCCGCGTAGGGCGTCGGCGTGTCGAACTGCGCCATCGCCGAGGAATAGAAGAAGAATTTCTCCGGACGATGGCGCTCGACGGTTGACCGCACCCATTGGCGGAGCGCGGCGCTGGCATAGTAGGGCAAGGTCAGCGGCGCGCCGGTGAGCAGGCCGCGCAGGCTCAGGATCCGGCCGAGCCTGGGCTTGAGCTCGACGAAGCAGCAATCGGCGCAGACGCCGCGCAGCATCGCCTCATGCTCGCGGTCGGCGGGATCGTCGATGAAGCAGCCGAGATGGACTCGGTGACGCCGCGCCAGGTGGCGCAGGATATGCCAGGAGCGGATCTTGTCGCCTTTGTTCGGCGGATACGGGATCCGGTGCGCGAGGAAGAGGAGATCCGCCATGCCGGATCATCCGAGATTGCGGACGATGTAGGGGCCGATCGTATTGGCGACGCCAAGCGGCAGCCGCTTCCAACCCTCGATGAACAGCCGGAATTTCGGGTTCAGCGGATTGAGGTCGGGCAGCTTCGTGCCCTTGTGCAACCGGTACAGGTAGTGAAGCGGTTCGGGCGTGAAGCCCCAGTTCTTCTTGAAGTCGAAAGCGCCGGTGCCGCGCTTGCTGCGCCCGAAATCGAACAGCCGCGTGCCGCGCTCGCCGGCACGGCGCATCACTTCCCAGTACATGAAATCGTTGGCGGCGAGGTTGCGCGCCTCCGCCGACCCGCCGCCGTAATAGGGCAGCACCTCGTCGCGGAAATAGAAGTTCAGCACGCCGGCGATGTCGCGACCCTGATGGGTGATCATCAGCACCTCGCAGGCATCGCCGAACTCCTGCTTGAGGTTCTCGAAATAGCGGCGCGAGAAGACGGGCGTGCCAAGATTGCGGACGCTCTCCGCGTAGACGCTGTGCAGGCGCGCCGTCGATGAATCCTGCTCGGATTTCAGCTCGAACTTGATGCCCTTGCGGACCATCGCGCGCTGCTTGCGCGGGATCTCGAGCATGTTCTTTTCGGGATCGGCATGAATCGGCTTGCGGAACGTCGCGTAGAGCTCCGACTTCGCGATCCAGCCGTCGATCGTGCGGGGTGTCCGGCACCGGTATTCGACGTGATCGACGCCGAGCTCGCCCGCGAGCCGCACCGCGGCCGCGTCGAGCGCTGCGCGGGCGGCCTCACTGTCGGCGACCGGTCCGCCATAGACGCAGAACGCCGTCGATGAAAGGTAGTTGCCGAACAGCAGGCTCTTGACGTGGACCAGCGGCAGCACGCCGCGCAGGGTGCCGCCGGATTCGGCATAGAGAAAATGCGTGCGGTGGCCGAAGCTCCGCTCGATCACGCGCTGCCAGCCGGCGCGATGGAAGAAGGTCGCTTCGGGATGCGCGTCGACGAAGCGGTCCCATCTTTCGCGGCCGGCATCGTCGAGGACGCCGACGCGAAAGTCGACGGTACGGTCGCTCACTGCCGTGCGCCGTCTTCGAGGTAGATCCGGTCCATGCGGTCCCATGCGAAATCACGCAGGAGCCGGCCGAGACGATCCTCCATGCGATGGAGATTGAGGTAGTGGCGGAACCGGCTCTTCAGCGGCGCATGGTGCTGGCGCGGCTGGTCGGGATCGATCTCCCAGGGATGGAAATAGAAAATGGCCGGCTGCCTGTCGCGTGCATTCACCTGCCGGAAACCCCAGCGCGACACGGCATAGGGCAGCAGGCGGAAATATCCGCCGCCGCTACAGGGGAGGTTGCGTCCGAACATCGCCACCGTGCTCATCGGCACTTCCAGGAGCTTGCGGTCGCCGGGCCGGAAGGCGAAGCGGGGCGCGTCCGGAATGCCGTAAAGATCGTGGCGCACCGGATAGATGCTGGAGCTGTACCGGTAGCCCTCCTCCGCGAGGACATCGAAAGCCCAGAACGTCTTCTCGGTGATCGAGAAGCTTGCCGCCCGGTAGCCCGAGACGGTCTTCCCGCCGATATCCTCGAGGATCGCCTTGGTGCGGCGTACATCCGCGCGGAACTCGTCGGGTGTCTGCGAATAGACCGGCCGGTGCTCCATGCCATGGCTGGCGAGCTCATGACCTTCGGCGACGATGCGCCGGATCAGATCCTTGTGCCGTTCGGCGACCCAGCCGAGCGTGAAGAACGTGGCGTGGACACCGTGCCTGGCGAAGAGATCGAGCACGCGCCCCGTGTTCCGCTCGACGCGCGAGGCCATCGTGTCCCAGCTTTCGCGCGCGATATGGCCGGCGAAGGCCTGGACCTGGAAATAGTCCTCGACATCGCAGGTCATGGCGTTCGCCAGGCGCGTACCGGTAGCGGCCTGGCCCGGCGCGCCCGCGCCGGCATGCGGCTTTCCGACGGGCTGGCCGGCGAGGGCCTGCCGGAGATCCGCGTCGCGGGAGATCACGCGGACCTTCCTGCCTGCGGCCCGTCGCCCCTGTCGCTCGATGTGTCGAGATAGGCCGCGAACATCTGCAGGGCGCGCTTCAGCGCACGCTCATGCTGCGACACGGATTTTTCCAGCGTATCGAGGCGTTGCTCGATCTTGCCGAAATCGGCGTGCGCGCCGTTGCTGCTCGCCTTGCCCGCGCCGCCCGTGCCGGAGAGCGGCGCAGCCGCCGCGACTCCCGACGGGAGCGGCGCCGCACCCTCTTGCATGAGATCCTTGATCACCTCGTCGACCGTGCCGACGTCGATGTCGTGGCGCTCCTCGAGTGCGGCAAACAGCAGGATGCGCGTGCACAGCGTATTGATCCGGCGCGGCACGCCGCTCGTATATTCGAAGATGCGATCGAAGGCCTGGTCGGCGAAGCGCGGATCGTTCTGCCAGCCGACATGGGTCAGGCGGTGCTCGATATAGGCGCGCGTCTCCTCCCGCTCCATCGGGTGCAGGTGGTGCGATGCGATCACGCGCTGGCGGAGCTGCTCGAGCTGCTCGTGCGCCAGCGTCTGGCGGAACTGCGGCTGACCGAGCAGATAGAACTGCAGGGCCGCGCGTTCGTTCACCTGGAAGTTCGAAAGCATGCGCAGCTCTTCGAGCGAGCGCCACGGCAGGTTCTGGGCCTCGTCGATGAGCAGCAGGACGCGGCGTCCGCGGCTCTGGTTGTCGATGAGGAAGCGCTCGAAGCGGCGCAGCAGCGAGGCCTTGTCGACGCCTTCCTGCTCGATGCCGAATGCGGAAGCGACCATCCGCAACGTGTCGTCGGCCTCGAGCTGGGTCGTGACGACCTTCGCGGCGACGTATTTCGAGCTGTCGAGCTGGGAGAGCAGATGCCCGACGATCGTCGTCTTTCCGGCGCCCACCTCGCCGGTGACGATGATGAAGCCCTCGCCCTGGAGCAGGCCGAAATTCAGATAGGCGAGCGCTTTCTGATGCGTCCCGCTGCCGAAGAAGAACTTGTGGTCCGGGCTGAGCTGGAACGGGGGCCCGGTTAGCTTGAAATACTCGGTGAACATAAGTCGGTGCCTAAAAACTTTTCGACAGAGTCAACGTGATCACGTTCTCGAGAATGTCCGAGTTCGGCGTGCTCGACTTGCGGTCGGTGTAGCGGTAGTTGAGCCGCGCATCCGCCGTGTCCGAGAGGCGATAGGACAAGCCTGTCGATGCCGAGTAAAAGTCGTCCTTGCGGTCGCTGAGGTTCTCGTACTCGGTGCGCGAGTAGGAGGCGCCGAGATTGAAGGCGAGCAACGGCGTCATCGACCGGTTGAAGCCGACGCTGAGGCCGCGCGAATGGGTGTTGTCCTCGGGGCTGGTATCGAAGTCGCGCTTCTCGTCGTAGATATCGACGGTATAGCGGTTGCGCAGGCCCGACGTTTCGAAACCGGCGGAAAAGCGGTCCTGGCGGAAGGCGGAATTGGTCAGGCCGAAGCGCGGATCGCCCGGCAGGAACGGCCGGCCCGTGGTCTCGTCGATCAGGGCGCCGCCCGGGGACAAGCCGAGCGAACTCAGGTTCTGGACGGCAAGGGCCTGTGATGTGTTGACCGTCTGGACGAAGCCGGCGCGAAATCTCGTCACCGGGCTCGGCCGGTAGTCGACATCGAGGTTGTAGTTGGCCCCGCCGTAGCGTTCACCGGCAGTGAAACTGGCCGACGAGACGCTGTTCGGCCGGTACTTGAAGCCGACGTCCCATACCGCGCCGCTCGGATCCTCCAGCAATGTCGGGTCGTCGATCTTCTCGTATCCGAAGCCGCTGAGCAGCGAGAAAGCGGAGTTCAGCGCATATTGCGTATCGAGCTTGACGAGCGCCCGGTCGGTCTTGGTGCCGTCGAGATTCGTGGTGCCGCCGCTGCGCTCGGCTTCCGAAGCATTGGCGGTGAAGGTCCAGCCGAGCTGCGAGAAGTCACGCCCGCTTCGCATCAGGAACGACAGTGCGTTCGTCGTCGTGTCGGACACGGTGTCGCCGTCGACCGTGACCGCGCTGAAGGTGTAGCGGGTTTCGGTGTCGGCGAACGTCCCGAGATGGTTCCGCAGGACCGGGCCAGCGCTATAGGTCTGGACGGTGCTCAGGTTGTTGCTGGCCGTCAGTGTCGTGCCGCCGACCGCGCCGGTGCTGCTCGTGAACTGCTGATTGACCGAGCCGTTGGCTTCCAGGAACAGCATCTGCTCGAGCAGCTCGAGGCTGGTCAGTCCGCGAAATCGCTGTCGAAGCTCGTTGCGGTCGCTGTTCTCGAGAAAGAACACCTGCTCCGGATCGTAGTCGAAGTTCAGCGACAGGCGCCGGCCGGAGCCGCGCACGCTGACGCCGGGACTGACCGACGTCACGAAATCCGACTTCTCCTGCCCTCTGGGCGTGAGGTCGATATTGGAGTTGAAGGCCTCTTCGACAGTAAGGCGCGGTGTCACCCGCCATACTTCCGCCGACGCGCCGCTCGTCACCAGTCCGGTCACCGCGAGAGCGATAAACGCTCCGCCCGTCGACCCTGGCTGTGCGCAGCGGGCTCTGTTGATCTGCCGCATCTGCCCCCCTGGCAGAAATTAGCGCTTGTATCTTCCATAGTACTGGCCAAATCGCTCGGTCCCATAGGAAGAACGAAGCTTGTTCAGGATCAGTCCAATATTGCTGCAGCCGTTGAGGAGCTCAAGCGACTCCTTCACCGCAGTCTCGTTTGTATGCTCGGCCTCGATGACGAATGCAACCTGCCCGACATGCGCCGCCAGGACGCTCGTCTCCGTCCGGACCAGCACAGGCGGCGTATCGAAGATGATGACGCGGTCCGGATAGCGTCTGGCGATGTCGTCGACCAGCGCTTCCATTTTGGCGCTCGCCAGCAGCTCGTTCGCATTGGGCGTGTCGCGGCCGGCCGGCAGGATCGAGAGCGTCTCGATGTTGGTCCGGATCATGACCTCGGACATGTCGAGCTTCGGATCGACGAGCAGGTCGAGCAGGCCGCGGTCGCTTTCGAAGCCGAGAACGCCGGGCACCGCCGGCTGCGCGACGTCGGCGTCGATCAGCAGCACCGTGATGTCCTTCTCCAGCGCCATGCTGAGCGCGAGATTGATGGCCATGAAGGTCTTGCCTTCGCTCGGCCGCGCGCTCGTGACCATGATGAGGTGCGACGTGCCCTGCGGGCGGCCGTCAGAGAAGGCCTGACGTAGGAGCGTGCGCTTGATCAGGCGGATTTCCTCGGCCGTCGTGGAGCGGTCGCCGGGGACCACGAAGCCCTTCTCGCGCAGACGGCTGAAATTCAGCTCCATCTGCTTGCGGGTCACGCGCTTGCCGGTCGTCTGCGCCGAAGTGTCGGCTGCAGGAGACGGTACCGCTACCGGAGCCGGTGCGATGGCAGCCGGTGCGGGCGGCGGCGGGGGAGGCGTCGGCATGTTTGCCGGCATGGCGGGCGCCGGCGAGGGGACGGCGGCGGCCGCAGCGGCATTGCTCGCGCGCGGCGGCTCGGGCGCGCGCGCGACCGTACTGTCCAGGATCGCGGCCGCGCGCTCGACAAGCGACTTCCGCGGCGCAGTGCGCTCCGTCCGGCGAGCCTTATCGGGAAAGTCCATCGCGCAATCCTGGTTGTTTCACTCGTCAGACTACGTTCGTCAGCAGGGCCTCGATCGAGAGCAGGCCCAGATACGCGCCGAGGAGGCTGAGGCAGGCGAGCCCGAACGAAGCCATCTCGATGCGCTTGCGCCGTGTTGCCCACGCGGACTGGATCATCGACACGCCGCCCAGGATGGGCAGCTTGAACGAAGCGCGAAGCTGCTCGACGTGGCGCATCGACGTGTCGAGCTGACTGAGGAAGAAGGCAAAGACGCAACCGGCGCCCAGGCCGATGACGAACACGACGGACACGAAAAGGGGACGGTTCGGGCCGGTCGGCTTCGAGCCGACGTCCGGCGGGTCGACGAGACGGAACTGGACGCTCTTGGTCTGCGTCTCGAGATCCTGGCCGATGCGGGCCGCCTCGCGGCGCGACAGCAGCTCATCGTAGTTCCGCTTGATGACGTTGTAGTCGCGATCGAGGCGCGACATTTCGGCCGCGACGCCCGGGACCGAGCGCGCGAGCTGCTCCCAGCGCCGCACGTCGCCCTGATTGCGCTCAAGCCGGCTTTCGAGCGTGGCGATCTGCGTATCGTACTGGACCTGCTGCAGCTTGAGCTGCTCGTAGACCGGGTTGGAGGCGGTCGTCTTGACACTGCCCGGCTGGGCGGGCACCGCGATGCCCTCGGCCTCCTTGGCCGCGCGCTCTTCCTCTTCCTTCTTGGCGAGCTCCAGCATGCGCTTCGCCTCGACCACGTCGGGGTGACGGTCGGTGTAGCGCAGACGAAGGGTCTTCAGCTTCTGGTCCGCATCGCTGACCCGCAGCACCGGATCCACGCCGCCGCCGCCGCCAATGGCAGGTCCAAGTCCGATGTCGGGGCCCATTGAGCCGACGTTGACCGTCTCGATCGTCTTCGGCACCTCCGCGAGCTGCTTGCGCAGCTCGTCGCGGCTCTTGCGCGCCTCGCCAAGCTCGCCCTGCGTCTTGGCCATCTCGTTGCGCGCGGAGTCGAGTCGTGCCGAGTAGTTGTTGTCGCCGGGCAGGAAGCCGAGATTCTGGGCCTTGAAATCGGCAAGGCGCCGCTCGGCCTGCTCGAGCTGCTTCTCGTACTCGCGGATCTGCTCGTTGATGAAGCTCTGCGCGGCGACGATGTCTTTCCGCGCATTGCCCAGATTGCTCTCGACGAAGATATCGAGCAGCGCCTGGATCACCTTCTTCGCCTGCTGAGGCTGCGTGCCTTCGTAGCTCAGCTCGAACAGGCTGCGCGCCTGGCTGCTGATCTTCAGCTTGCGCTGCAGATCGGTCAGGACCTGCTCCTGCTCGGCGACGCTGCGCGCACCGAGATCGAGATCGGCCACGCGGGCCACCTTCTGAAGGTTCGGCCGGCTCATCAGGGTCCGCGTCATGACGTCGACTTCGTTCAGGACGTTCGTGTCGACGGCGATGCCGCGGAGCAGGGGCCTCAACATGCTGTCCGCATCGACATAGATGCGGGTCTTGGCCTGGTAGGTGTTCGGCATCATCGCGACATAGGCCCAGCCGCCGACGCAAACGAGCCATGCGACCCCCGCGGCGAACCAGCGACGGCGCCACATCGCCGAGGCGTAGTCCCAGACCAGCATCTTGATGGGGGTCATGTACGAACTCCGTGAATGGCGTCGCTGATGTCCGCGGCTGGCGCCTGCGTGCCTAGAACCAGCTCTCCGGAATGATCAGGATGTCGCCCGGCAGCATCTGGACGTTGGCGGTGACATCGCCATCCTTGACGAGGTCGCTGACCCGCACCCGGTACTGCTTCTGCTCGGTGTTCACCGTGCGTACGATCGAGGCGCGGTTGCCCGCCGCGAACTCCGTGATGCCGCCGACGGCGACCATCACGTCCAGCAGGGTCATGTTGTCGCGGTAGGGAATGGCCTGGGGCCGGGTCGCCTGGCCGACGACGCGGACCTGCCGCGCGAACGGGCCGTTGAAGCCCGTCACGATGACGGTGACGATCGGATCCTGGATGAACTTGGCCAGCTCGCCTTCGACATCGCGCGCGAGCTGCGTCGGCGTCTTTCCGGCGGCGGCGAGATCCTCGATCAGCGGCGTGGAGATGCGTCCGTCCGGACGGACGGGCACGGAAATCGAAACGTCAGGGTTGCGCCACACGAAGATGTTCAGGTTGTCCAGCGGCCCGATGATGTACTCGGGGCCCGGCCCCTCCACCTTCGGCGTCGCCGGCGGCAGGTCCTCATAGGACACGCATCCCGACACTGCGAACATCGCGAACGCCACACAGGCGAGCGCCGCGCTGGAAATCTTCTTGCCCCACATGATTCTCAAGCCTCCTGATTGGCCGCCTTGCGCGGCCTTGCCCCTCGATCTCCGATGCGTGCGAACATACCAGCTTGAACCCCTGCTGCGGCGCTTTTCACAAGTGACGCCGCGACCCGCAAGCGTTGCTCAAAACCTGCCGTTGAAGCTTGGCCATAAGGCACGCAATGCGCTGAAATATAGTGGTTTAGGGGCCTGTCCTGCAACTCTCGGTGAAGCGAATCGCAGCGATTCCAGACGGCTGTTTGGAGCTGCCGACTCCGCGCGCACCACCGGATTGATAAAACCCGTATATCGTTAAAATTTGACAAAGGGTGGAGGAATGGAAGCCGCGTCCTGCGGCCACGCTGAGGAGCGCCCGCGCCGGTGCGTTGCCGGGCTCCATTAAGTCGTCATTAAGCTTGCATCAACATGCACTCGCTACAACACAGGAAACCCGGTAGACATCGCCGGCGGCCTGTCGCGCCTCCGCAATTTTCTTTCCAGTCGAGCATGTCCCGCTCCATCCCCTCGCTCGATGAACGCGTGACGCAGGGACCCTTCATGCCGGAAGCCGCGCACCTTCGTCTTCACGGGCCAGCCTTGCCTCCGACCGGCCTATGACAACACCTGAGACCGAGCCCGGGATTGGCCGGCAGATGGCCAAGGGTGCCGCATGGATGGTGTTCATGCGGTTCTCGGTGCGCGGCCTCGGCCTCGTCAGCACGATCTTCCTCGCCCGGTGGCTGGTGCCGGAGGATTTCGGCCTGATCGCGCTGTCCACCAGCGTGATCTTCGCGGTCGAGGCTTTTGGTCAGTTCAGTTTCGACATCGCATTGATCCGGAACGCAAAATCGACGCGGGCGCACTACGACACGGTGTGGACGCTGACGATCATCAGGGGCGTTCTGCTGGCCGCCTTCATCGTTGCCATCGCGCAGCCGATCGCCTGGTACTACGAGGACCCGCGGCTTCCCGCGATCATCTACTTCCTCGCCCTGACCACGCTGGTCGAAGGGTTCCAGAACGTCGGCGTCGTCGATTTCCGCAAGCATCTGCAGTTCCGGCGCGAGTTCACCCTCGTCGTCACCCAGAAGGTGGTCAGCCTCGTCGTCACGCTGACCCTCGCCTGGACCCTGCGGGAGTATTGGGCGCTGGTCGCCGGGATCGTCGTCGGGCGCATCACCGGGATCGTGATGAGCTATGTCATGCATAGCTACCGGCCGCGTTTCTGCCTCACCGAGTGGCGGGAGCTGTTCGGCTTCTCCAAGTGGCTGCTTCTCAACAATATTTTTCACTTCATCGGATCGCAGCTCGACATCTTCATCATCGGCCGCATCTTCGGTGCCCATAGCCTCGGCGTCTACAAAGTGGCCTCGGAGATATCGTCGCTGCCGTCGACCGAACTGGTTGCGCCGATCCAGCGCGCGATCTTTCCCGGCTTCTCGAAACTGGCCCACGACCACAAGGCCTTGTGCAAATCGTATCTCGACGGGATCGGCATTCTCGTGCTGCTTGCCCTTCCTGCCGCAACCGGCATTGCGATGCTGGCCGATCCGATCGTTCGCGTGCTGCTTGGCGAGAAATGGCTTGAAGCGATTCCGCTGCTGCAGATCCTCGCCCTGAACGGCATCATCCGGCTCGGCAGCGCCAACGCCTACTCCGTCCTGCTGGCCATCGGCCGCCCGAAGATCATCAGTCAGCTCGGCATGCTGAATCTCCTGCTGCTCGGTCCCATGCTCGGTGCCGGCATATATCTGGGCGGGCTGGCCGGTGCGGCGTGGGCGCTCGTCGTCATGTCGTGCATCGCCCTGACCCTGTCGTATGCGATCACGCTGCGTGCGCTCGCGATCCCGGTCTCGCACCTCGCTGCGGCGGTGTGGCGGAGCTGGGTGGCCGCCGGCGCAATGGCAGTCGCGCTGCACGGCCTTTTCGGAATGGAGTTGTCATGGCTGGCCATTCCGGCGGTGCAGCTCCTGTTCGGAGTGCTGTCCGGTGCCGTGATTTACCTGGCCGCCCATCTTGCCGTGTGGTGGGTGTGGGGCCGGCCCGATGGTGCCGAGCGGCTTCTGCTCAAGGCGCTTGCGGGCCTGCGGACCCGGCTGCTTCCCGCGAACGCGGCCTAAGGCTGCCCGGCTGGCTTGAAGACGCGGCCGGCGAGATCCGCCGCGATGCCGCGCAGGTCCTGGAACGTCGCGTCGGCCGATCCGGCGAGGCGGTCGCGGGTGGGGCGGGCGAAATCGGGATCGATCAGCAAAAACACGCCAACCGCCGCGATCGCGGCGACGGCGACCATGATGGCGCCGCGCACCGCGCGCCCATGGCGCGCCGCCATGGGCGATGACTTCCGCAGCAGAATCTCGTCGATCGCACCGGCGCCGGCGACGGCCGGCACCGCCTTCGTGCGGCTGCCAAGCGGCACGAACCCGGCAAAGGGCGCCGCCGGACCGCGCTCTGGCTCTGGCGGGGCTGCGGTTTGGGCTGGCATCGATGGTCGCAACCGATCCGGCGCGGGGCGCTTCGGGCGTTTGCCTTGTCGGCTCCGGGCCGGATCGGCGGCCCGCGCCGATGGCGGCTCAGGCACCTGCAGTTGGGCTTGCGGCGCCATGCTGGCGTCGGAGGACTGTGGCGCGGCCACGGCCGGTTCGGGCTCCGCTGCGGGGGCGGGCGCAGGGGGCGGCTCGGCGTGCTCAGGTTCGATAACTGGCTCGGCGATCGTCGCGGCGTCGGGCGCGGCCGGGCTCGATTCGGCCGGGACGTCCGCCGGTGTCGCGGCGGCCCAGGCAGCGGCGCGCGGATCGGCCAGCGCGATCGCCGGGCAATCCCCGATCGCCTCCAGGACCATGGCCTGCGAGATGGCGCCGTCGCGGTCGGGACCGGCCAGCAGCAAGGCCCGTCCGCACGCCTGGTTGACGAGGCGGGGCACGCCGCGCGCATAGGACGCGATCGCCTCGATCGCATCCGTCGAGAACACGTCCTGGCGCCCGCCGAGGACAGCCAGCCGATGCCGGATATAGGGTCCGGTTTCCTCCAGCGAAAGCGGTTCGAGTCGGGTTGGGCCGGCCGCCGCGAGCGCGACCGACGGGGCGGCCGTTGACAGGCGGGTGGTCAGGTCCGGCGTTCCGAACAGCACGGTCTGGAGCGACGCTCCGGCGGTGCGAGCCTCGCGGACCAAACCCTCGAGCTCGGACAGCAGCTCCGTCGAGCATCTGTCGGCATCGTCCAGCAGGATCACATGGCGCGTCGCCGGCGCGCGTGCGGCGAGCCTCAGGATTTCGCCGGCATCAAGCCCGTCTCCGTCCGGGGCCGGGCCAAACTCGAAAACGACCTGCAGCGAGCGCAGCAATTCGGTCCGGTTGAGATCGGGGTAGGCGAAATATGCGGCGCGGGTGCCTTCGCGGACGAGTTCGCGCTCCAGCCGCCGGGCCAGCATGGTCTTGCCGACACCGACATCACCGATGGCCAGCAATACGCCGTCGGCGTTCCGGCGCAGCGCATCGAGCAGCGCGGCAAAGGCCGCCTCGTGGGCGGCTTGCGGAAATATGAAACGCAGGTCGGGCGTCAACCGGAAAGCCGCGAAATCCCGCGGCCGGGACGCGGCCTGCGGTCCGGTCGCGGCGAATTCCTGCAGGCTCATTGCGACCCGCTAACTCGAACTTGCGGTCGCCGGCGCCGGTGGGCCCGGCCTGGCCCGGGCGCGCGCCGGCGCCTTCGGACGCGCATCTTCCTCGGTCTGCCGCAGCTCCTTGACCACCAGCGCCTTCAGGACGACGACGAGGGCGATGATCGCGTAGTACAAGTCGAAGAAGCCAAGATTGAGAGCGGCGCCGGCGACCGCATAGCCGATCAGCGACACCTGCAGCATCGCGGCAAGATTGCGGGCCCAGTCCAGATGCGGGTGCCCCCGTGCCAGTCGAATGATGCTGCCGGCGGTCAGCAACGTCACCAAGCCCAGCAGCAGGAATATCCCGAGGCCGACAAAGCCCGTTTCGCCCAGCACTTCGAAGTAAATGCTGTGCGCACTGCGTGCCCCCATCGAATCGGGCAGGAGCTGCATGAACCGCTCCTTATCCGTGAAAATGCCGAACCCGCCGCCGACGATCGGCCGCTGCAGGGCGACCAGGTAGGCATAGTGCCACACCTCGAAGCGCTGCCGCACCGACATGTCCTGATCGTAGGTCTGGATCGTATCCATCCGGTCGTGCCAGCGGTCGGGCAGGAACGCGAACAGCACGGCCAGCGCAACGACCGCGCCGATGCCGGTCACCAGCTTGTACCGGCTCTTGAACCAGAGGGTCGCCAGCATGACCAGCATCGCCAGCAATCCGCCACGCGAATGCGTGCCGAGAACCGCGATCAGCGTCAAACCGCCGACGCCAAGCACGCCGAGGCGCAGCCAGCGTTGGACGGTGCTGAGGTACAGGTACCACATCAGCGGCACGGTCATGACCATTGCCAGGGCAAGCTGATTGTTGTCCGCGATGAAGGTATCGGGCGGACCCCAAACGCGATAGTTGCCGCCGGTGAGAATGGTGAAAATGCCGCCGCGCGCGCCGTAAAAGCCGAGCGACACCGCGATCACCCAGACCATCAACTGCAGCCGCTGGCGATCCTGGAGCAGGCACATCGCGATGAACGTCATGCCGAGAATCTTGATGACCTGATCCCATTTCACCCAGGCCATGTCGGGGTGGATGGCGAACAGCGTGCAGATCGTCAGCCAGATCGTGAACAGGAAGAGGAGAATCACGGGGCTGGAGAGCGGCGGTATCTTCGGCTCGCGCGAAATCAGCCATGCCACCACGGTCGCGGCGCCGGCGACCAGCGCCACGCGCAGGGTGTACGCGAAGCCCCAGGCCAGCCGGTGCGGGTTCATCAGCGACAGCCAGAAGAACACCAGCAGGCCGATATACGGACGCACGAACGTGAACGGGACGGACCCGAAGACGATCATGGCTATGATGAGGTCGCGCATCCGGCTATTGAACCATGCAGCGGGATTAGGGGTGGTTAACGACTGATAGCTGTTCTTGTCCCGGTCGATCAATCTTCGGGAAATTTTGCGGTCAGGGACACGAATGCCGGGCCGACGGATTCGGGGCGGTCGGGTTGACAAGACCGGCTCCGCCGAGATACTCGCTGGCGCCGTGGCTTGGGTCGGATTTCCAGTAGGAACCGGCGTCGTTGACGCCGGCCGGCCGCAGGGGCCGTTGCGGGCTGTTCCAAGCCGTGATGGGGCCGCGAAGTCTCGTTCCGCGTGATTGCCGCAAGGGCCCGGGATTCACGCCGAGCTTGGCGTTGGCAGCATCGTTCTTTGCTCCGCGCGCATGGCGCAGACCTGCCGCGGCGGATGCGCTGGGCGATTTGTTAATAATATTTGAGTAAAAAAAGCCGACACTTTGGTTGGCGGGGATCAGCAGCACGCGGCGCACCGGTCCTGGAGCGCGTCGCATTGGGGGATCGAGTCCATGACTGGCACAGGGACTGGGGCAGCCGCCGGGCAATGTCCGGAGTCGCGCGTCAAACCGGCTGCGCGTCCGGCCCGCGGGGACAGCTAAAGGCCGCCCATGGTCCGCATCTTCCGTCATCATCTCAGCACGACCGTCATAGCACTGGCGGCGATCGAAGCATTGCTGCTGGCGGTCGCTGTCTACGCCGGCAAGTTCCTGCGCTTCGCGGATGCGGAGCGCTTTGCTGAAGAGCTTTACCGCCACGCACCGGACACCGCGATCTTCGTCGCGGTCTTCATGCTGACGATGCATGCGGTCGGGGTCTATCGCCAGGAATCCCTCGCCGACACGCGCGTGATGTTTCTACGCCTGTGCGTGAGTTTTCTCATCGGCTTCATCGTTATCGGCGCCATCCAGTACTCGGTGCCGTCGATCGAGCTGTGGCGCAGCGCGCTGGGCATCGCAATCCTGTTCGCTTTCACCGGCATCGTCGTCTTCCGCATCGCTTCGCGGCGGGTGGTGACCTCGCACGCACTGAAACGACGCGTGCTCGTGCTCGGCTCGGGGGCGCGGGCGGCCCGGATCGAGCTGCTGGAACGCAAGCACAGGACACCGAATTTCGCATGCTCCGGCTTCATTCAGATGAATGCCGAGAGCGCGCGCGTGGCGCCCGAGAAGATCCTTGGCCAGGCCGCGGATCTTGTGCGCGTGGGCGAGCAGTATGACATCGATGAGATCGTCGTCGCCGTCGAGGACCGCCGCAAGGAAATGCCGGTCAACGACCTCCTGCACCTGAAGCTTAGCGGCGTGAACATCCTCGAATTCTCCTCCTTCTGGGAGAAGGAGACCGGCCGCGTCGACCTCGATACGGTCCATCCGAGCTGGATGATCTTCTCCGACGGGTTCGGCGGCACGACCGCCGTGCGCGCGATAAAGCGCGTCTTCGATCTCCTCGTCAGCGCGGGCTTCCTGGTCCTGACGCTGCCGGTGCTGGTGACCACGGCCCTGCTGATCAAGCTCGACTCCCGCGGGCCGGTCTTCTACCGGCAGGAGCGCGTCGGCCTGCATGGGCGGCCGTTCATGCTGCTCAAGTTCCGCAGCATGGTGACGGATGCGGAGCGCGACGGTGTGCCGCAGTGGGCGGGCAGTGGCGATTCGCGCATCACCCGCATCGGTCACGTCATCCGGCAGACCCGAATCGACGAGATTCCTCAGGTATTCAACGTCCTGCTGGGGGACATGAGCTTCATCGGGCCAAGGCCCGAGCGGCCGTTCTTCGTGCAGGAGCTATCCGCCAAAATTCCGTATTATGCGGAGCGCCATCGCGTGAAGCCCGGCATCACCGGCTGGGCACAGATCAATTTCCCTTACGGCGCATCGGTCGAGGACGCAAAGCAGAAGCTGGAATACGACCTGTACTACATCAAGAACCACAGCATGTTCCTCGATTGCATCATCCTGCTCCAGACCGCGCGAGTCGTGCTGTTCCCCGAAGGCGTCCGCTGACCGGAAGGGATAAAGCCGGCGATGGAACTGGCTGTTGCAACCTATTCGACGGCCGCGGTCTCGTTTGCCGCGCTCGTCGTATTGCTCGGGTGGCGGCGCGGCGAGGTCAGGTCCTACCGGCCGATGATCATGGCGTCGGCCTGCACGGTCCTTTGGGCCGCCTGGCTGGCATACGATTTCTGGAACAACGGGGTGCGGTTTTCGGCCGCGGGCCATCTGCTCGAAGTCGTGCGCAGCGTGGCCTGGCTGATCTTCCTGGCCGACACGTTGTTCGCGACGGCTCCGGACCGGCGCGCGGCACGGCGGCTCCTGCAGGTCGGGATCGTCGCCGTGGGCCTCGTGGCGGCGGCAACGGGCACTGTGTCCGCGGTCTGGCCGGCAGCCAGCGGGGCGCTGGACACGAACTTCATCATCCTGAGCTACGTGGCGCTGGCCGTGTTCGGACTTGCGCTGACGGAGAACCTGCTGCGCAACGTCCCTTCGGACGCGCGGTGGAACCTGAAGTTCCTCTGCTTCGGCATCGGCGCCATCTTCGGCTACGACTTCTTCCTCTATTCGCAATCGCTCCTTCTTCGCCAGATCGACGGCGATCTGTTTGCGGCGCGCGGCGTCACCAACGCGCTGTCGGTCCTTCTCCTGGCCGTGTCGGTCCTGCGCAGCAAGGCGCCGCGCCGCGGGATCGTCGTCTCCCACAGCCTGATGTTCCATTCCGCGGCGCTGCTCGGCGCCGGCACGTATCTGATGCTGATGGCCGCCGTGGGCTACTACATCCGCCAGTACGGCGGCTCGTGGGGCGGCGTGCTGCAGATGGTCTTCCTGTTCGGGTCGGGCGTCCTGTTGCTGGTGACGCTGTCCTCGGGCACCGTGCGCGGCTATCTCAAGACGTTCGTCGCCAAGCACTTCTTCAAGTACAAGTACGACTACCGCGAGGAATGGCTGCGGTTCATCCGCACCATCTCGGAGGCGGAGGAGAACGTCCAGCTTCCGGAGCGCGTGATCCAGGCGGTCTGCGACATCTTCGACAGCCCGGAGGGCGGGGTCTGGGTGCTGCAGCAGGACCGCTTCTCGCTGAAATCGACCTGGAACCTGTCGCGCTGGGATCTCGATTCGATGGATACGGATATCGCGCGCGGCGACAGCCTAGCGGCGTTCCTCGCGCGTACCCATGCGGTCGTGGATGTCGATGCGCTACGGCGCGATGCGAGCCAGTACGACGGCGCGGCGCTCCCGCCCTGGCTGGCGGGGATTTCGCGCGCCTGGCTGATCGTGCCCCTCGTCCACCACGACGAGCTGCGCGGCGTGCTTGTGCTCGGCAAGCCGCGCGCGCCGAAGGATCTGGACTGGGAGGACTACGAGCTGCTGGGCACGCTGGGCCAGCAGGCGGCGAGCTACCTCGCCGAGTACGAGCTGAGCGAGGCGCTGGCCGATGCGCGCCAGTTCGAGGCGTTCAACAAGCGCTTCGCGTTCGTCATCCACGACATCAAGAATCTGGTCAGCCGCCTGTCGCTGATCGTGTCCAACGCCGCCAAGCATCGCCACGATGCCGCATTCCAGGACGACGTCATCCGCACGATCGAGGGTTCGGTCGACAAGATGAAGCGGTTGCTTCTTCAACTGCACGCGCAGCCGGGCAATCTGGGGAACGTCATCGAGATAGACCGGCTTCTGCAGTCGGCGGTCGCCGCGCAGAGCGGCCGCGGCCCGACGGTCAACCTCGATGTCCGCAGTTCCGCCGTACCGGTCAAGGCCGACGAGGAGCGTCTGCGCCGCGTGATCGGCCATCTGGTGCAGAATGCGGTGGAAGCCGTGAAGCAGGAGGATGGCAAGGTCGACGTCCGTCTGCGGGTCGAAGGCGCGATGGCCGTCCTCGAAATCGAAGACAACGGGCCGGGCATGGAGCCGGAGTTTGTGCGCGAGAAGCTGATGAAGCCCTTCAAGACCACGAAGGGCGAGGGCTATGGCATCGGCGTGTACGAGACGAACGAGTTCGCCCGGGCGGCGGGCGGACGGCTGGACGTTTTCAGCCAGCCGGGACGCGGCACGGTGATGAAGATGAGTCTACCGCTGGCGCGGCCAGCGGTATTGTAATCGCTTGAATGGACGTGAAGATGGACAAGTCGAAACGCAAGCTTCTGGTTGTCGAAGACGATCTCGATCTCCAGCGTCAGCTTTCATGGGCCTTCGCGGACTATGACCTCTCCTTCGCCGACAACCGCGAGGCGGCGATGTCTCTGATCGCGTCCGCGAAACCGCCGGTCGTGACGGTCGACCTCGGGCTGCCGCCGGATCCGGATGGCTCCGCCGAAGGGCTGGCGACGCTCGAATCGATCATGTCCATGGCCCCGACGACAAAGGTCATCGTCGTGACGGGCAACGAGGATCGCGCGAACGCCCTCAAGGCCGTCCAGCTCGGCGCCTACGACTTCTACCAGAAGCCCATCGACGCGGACGTGCTCTCGCTGATCGTCGGCCGTGCGTACAATCTGCACGAGCTTGAGGCCGAGAACCGCCGACTGGCCCAAACCAGCCAGAACTGGCCGCTGCGCGGCATCGTCACCTCCAGCCTGCCGATGCTCAATGTCTGCAAGGCGATCGAGAAAGTGGCGCCGACCAACGCCAGCGTCTTCCTCCTCGGCGAGAGCGGCACGGGCAAGGAGCTTGCCGCGCGCGCGTTGCACGAGATGGGGCCGCGCGCCTCCAAGCGGTTCGTCGCGATCAACTGCGCCGCGATCCCGGAGAATCTCCTGGAGAGCGAGTTGTTCGGTCACGAGAAGGGGGCCTTCACCGGCGCCATCAAGCAGGTGATCGGCAAGGTGCAAGTCGCCGACAAGGGTACGCTGTTCCTCGACGAGATCGGCGACATGTCGATGGCGCTGCAGGCCAAGCTGCTGCGCTTCCTGCAGGAGCGCAAGTTCGAGCGCATCGGTGGCCGCGACGAGATCTCCGTCGACGTGCGAGTCGTCTGCGCGACACATCACAAGCCCGAGGAGCTGATCGCCGCCGGCCGCTTCCGCGAGGACCTCTATTACCGCCTCAGCGAGATCGTGCTCTCGATCCCGCCGCTGCGCCAGCGCAGCGGCGATGCGGTCCTGCTCGCGCATCACTTCCTGAATTCATTCGGCAAGCAGAACGGCGCGCAGGCGCCGCGCGGCTTCACCAGCGAGGCGCTGGGCGCGATCGCATCCTATCCGTGGCCCGGCAATGTGCGCGAGCTGGAGAACCGGATGAAGCGCGCGGTGATCATGACGTCCGGCCCGTTGATCTCGCCGGTCGACCTCGACCTCCCGGCCTCGACCGCCAATCCGACTCCGCTCAGCCTGCGCGAAATCCGCGAGCAGGCCGAGCGCGAGGCGATCCAGCGCGCCCTTGCGCAGGCCGACGGCAACATCTCGCAGGCCGCCAAGCTGCTCGGCATCAGCCGGCCGACGCTCTATGGGTTGATGAACGAATTCGGGATGCGGACCTGAGGCCCGGGCCTCGGTCCGTCGGTGGCGCTGCCGGAGGCTGCTACGGGAGCAGGACGTACAGCGCGGCGATTATGAGCAGCCAGCCGAAAGCGCCTGCCGCCATGATGACCAGGAGGGCGCGGCGGATCGACCATCGCTCTTCTCTCGCAGGCGCCAGGTCAGACTCCAGTCGATAGGCCTCGGAGGCATCGATGGTCGCTGCCGCGGCTGCGAGTTTCCAACGGGCTTTCGTGGTAAGGCCCCTTTCGGTTGGAAATAGATACGAAGACTATACTACATCTAGAAACGATCTAGCGCAATTGATCGATCTCTTGTGCGGCGCACACCAGGAGTTGAGCCGCCTTGGGGGCCAGAGCGAGCGGCCGCTCGGCCACGCTTCAATCCCTGAACGCGTATCGGGCGAACAGATACTCCAGGGTGCATATCCTGAAGAACTGGCCACGGTCGCGCACCTGGTCGATGCGGAAGAACGCGCGCATCGCCGGGAAGGTCGGATCGATCGCCGCTTGCCATGACCGGTCGCCGCCGTCCCGCGCCGGCGCCTGGCGTCGCGACTTGATGCGGAACGCATAGCGTCGCAGCAACGGCGGGCGCCGGAGCGTCAACTGATCCTTGATCCGGCGCTTGAGCGGAACGTCGCCGGCGAAGTCGTGCCCGTAGCTCGATGCATAGCGCGCGAGCGACGGGCTGAATGCCTTGATGAGCGCCGCCTCGAACCGGCCGTGGTTCTTGAAGGCAATCGGCACGTCGATCGCGCTCGCAACGGTCGGCCCCTCGACGAACGGCGTCAGCGCCCAGCCGAAGCGGTTGTTGACGCTGGTGTTGCGCCCGGTCCAGTAGCCGCATCGGAATGCGGGATAGAGCCGTTCCACGTCGCGGCGCGACAGCCGTTGCCCCGTCAGATCGATCGTATGCCGTACCGCCTCGGCGAGGCCGTTCATGTAGTCGACCTCCCGGAACGCATCCGTGGCGCTCGACGGATCGAACTGGCTGTAGAACGTCCAGATGAATTCGTTCAGCGCGTACGTGCGGTCTGGCAGATAGAAGAAGTTGCGGTAGATCTCGCCGCCGCCGCCATTGAGCGCTAGCGCGCCGCCCGCGGCGCGATCGAACCGCGTCGAGATGTCGGCGCCGTTGTCGAAGATGCCGTCGACGGGATACGCATCGAGGACGTCGAGGTTGCGCGCGACGATCGCCGGGAGCGCGGTGGCGGGCACCGATCGGGCATCCGCCTTGTCGACGTGCAGGAGGTTCAGCCGCTCGCCATTGGCGATGCGCTGCGCGAGTTGCACGTCTTCGTCGCCGGGCTGGCCATAGACATGCAGCCGCGGGTTGGCGCCGCGATCCCGCAGAACCGCCAGGATCAGTCGCGAGTCGTAGCCGCCGGACAGCGCCGTGTCGATGCGGTCGCCGAAGCACGCGACGATCTCGCCGAACCAGTCGCGCAGGGCCGCGACGTTGCGGTCGAGATGCGCCGCGAAGGTCAGGCCTTCCACCGGTGCCGCCGGGACGTCGTTGCGCTGCGAGACGCTGGCGGTTTCCGCGAGCACGACCGTTTCGCGGCGGTCGAGCAGCCGGATGCCTGCGGCGAGCGTGCGGCCGCCATACGTGGCACCCTGGAAGACGTATTCGTAGATGCCCTGACGGTCCGCCTTCGGCGGCCCGTTGCCGCCGAGAACAGTCAGGAACGCGCTCGAAACGGTCGTCCAGTCGCCGTTATGATAGGCCTTGTAGGTCCCGGTCGCGTCGATCGAGAGAGTGAGCTGGCCGTCGACGCAGAGGCCCAGCGCATAGGCGCCGCGCAGGCGCTCGCGGTCGAACTGGCCGCGGGCGTTGTCGTCCCAGATCTGCCGCAGCGCCTCGCGCCCGCCCTTCGCCTTGTAGATGAGCGTGCCGGCGGCGAAAGCGAAGTTGGCGTGGTCGACGGAATGGACCTGTGCGGAATCGGCGTTCAGCTTCGGATAGACGGCGACATGGCAGTGCCCGGTCTTCGCTTCCCATGGCGGGGCGAAGCCGCATTTCTTGAAATGGCTCCGCGCCCGCGCCAGAGCTTCCTGGTTGCGCTGCAGGTCCGCTCCGTCGCGCAACACGAAGAACGCACCCATGTCGCGGCCTATTTCGGAACGGACTGGATGCCCGGCGCGTCAGCGTGGCGGGCCGCGGCCAGGGAAGGCCGTTCCGCCGGCCGCGACGAATTCAGGCACAGCGCACGGATCTCGCGCATCGTCGCGGCACGGCCGCCGATCTCGCCAAAGAAGAATTCGAGGTAGCGCTCGATCGCGCCCAGGAAGGCCTGCAGCTCCGCCTCGGAGCGGACATAGGGCGTATGGCCGGGCATGAGCGACGGGCTGTGATAGGTGAAGTTGAAGATGCGCAGGCCGCGCGCGAGAAGCGCGCGAGTCAGGCGGCACATTTCGTCGACCGACATGCCTTCCGGCGTCAGCCGGATGCGCTCGAAGAGTCCGGCTCGCGCCAGAATGCCCTGCAGGCGCAGCTTCTGTCCCCAGCCGGAGCGGCAGACCGGTTGGAGCGCGGCGCCCGCGCCGGCAAGCGCACCGGTCCAGCCGACGGTCAGCGGAATCTCCAGCAGACCTCCATGTGCGTCGATCCAATAGGGATCGATGCCGCATCTTGTGAAATCGGGGCCGTCTTCCGCGCTGAAGTTCGTGCGCGGAACGACGCTGGTGTCGATCTGGTAGCCGAGCGCCGACAGCGTCGCGGCCGTGTTCGCGCCGACGCCATAGCGGCCGGCGCGGTAGACGACCGGCCGCGCGCCGAAGCGCTGCTCGATCAGGTCGGTCAGGCGGGACAGCTTGGCGCGCTCGAGTGGCGCGGGAAGGTTGCCGGGATAGGAGTTGCGGTTGTCGACGTGCTCTTCGAAGGGCGGGTTCACCCACGGATGCAGATGTGTGCCGATCTCGCACGTTCCCGCCTGCGCCCATTCGCGCAGCGGCGCGAAGCCCTGCTCGTTTTCGGCGACGGGATAGTCGATGGCATAGAGCGGCCTGAGGCCAAATCGACCGAAGATCGCCTGGGCGCGGTCCTGGTGGCGGATATGCGCCACGCCGACATTGGACCGTGCGAAAGGTTTGCCCCAGTCGAACTCTTCTTCGGTGTCGATGACGGCGACGAGCAGCGGCTGCTGCGTTGCCGGAAGGGGCGCCAGATTGTCGGGTTGTGGGGCGAGCATCGTTAACCGGGAGCACCGTCAGGGGCGATGGATCGTCTCATATAATCCTTTCAAGAAGCTTGCAAAATTTAAGATTTTGGCAGCTTCGCATTGCTTTACTTTGCCACTTTCGACTGCGATCATGAATGGCCGCGCAGGTTTGATCGTGACCGATCCCGCGCCGGCCCCAGTTTATCGGGCGGGGAACACCGAGATCATGACAGTGGCGGATCCGACCGGAGGTGACGATCGGACACCGGTGGGCGTTGCGACCGCACGCCGCCGGGCCCGCCTGTCCGCGCAGGCGTTTTTCGCCTTGCTGGCCCTGACCGGGGCGGCCGCGGATGGCGCGATGGCGCAGACGCGTGCGCCCGCAGCCGACGGACCCGTCGTCTATTGCCGCGACCCGGTGCGTCAGATCGTGACACGCTCGCTGGCGCAGGATTGCCCGCAAGGTTCCGTCATCACCGAAAAAGAGGCCGAGGCGCTCAAGAACGAGAGCATTGAACGGCGCCGGCGGCTGATGTTCGGCGAGAAGCCTGAGCCCGCTCCGCCCGCCGCGCCTGTTGAGGCCGTGCGCGAAGCGCCGGCGGAACGCGTGCCGCCGCCGTCGCCTCCGCCCCGGACGGAAGAGCCGCCACGTCGTGTCGCCGCGCCGCCTGCAGTAACGGCGCCGCCGGCGCCGGAGCCGCCGCGTGCCGCCGCGCCGCCTTCGGCAGCGACGCCGCCAGCACCGGAACCGCCAACGCCGCAAGCGCAGTCCA